>Ga0160447_100336_pt1 | contig 23799 bp, 27 predicted proteins | sample HID1973K_E1MG_FD_108222 | JGI IMG/M metagenome (GOLD analysis project Ga0160447, IMG submission 108222) | Enriched mosquito-associated microbial communities from UW Madison campus, WI, USA - HID1973K_E1 MG | ecosystem: Host-associated > Arthropoda: Insects > Digestive system > Unclassified ...
CTATTGCCCCGCCGACGCGGCGCCGCCGGTGGTTCGTCGTCTCCGGCGGCTACGCCGCCTCCGACTCCTCACCACCGGCCAAAACAAACGTCAACGACCGGCCAAGCTAATTGTCGCCGCCCAACCTAGCCTGCGGCGGAGATCTTCACACATGTCTGCGTCGGATCAGCGAGCAACAATTGTATCTCGGTCATTCCTGGTCGCAATGCACCTTGAAGTGCGTTAGCACGGCGGGCCCAAACGCATTGCTGATCGCAACGTCGGCGGCGTCGCGACCGTATGCCATCAAAACGCGGCTAGTGCGCGGTGCGTTGTTGCGCGGATCGAATGTCTGCCAGCTATCGCCTACGTAGGCCTGGAACCAACGCGCGAAATCCATCGGCGCTGCGACAGGCGGCAAGCCGACATCGCTGATATAGCCGGTGCAGTATCGCGCCGGAATATTCATTGCGCGGCATAGCGTAACGCCCAAATGCGCGAAGTCCCGGCAGACGCCTTTGCGTTCGTACGCCCAACGCGGTTTTGGTCGGTCGCGCGTGGTGGTAATCAAAAGCGATATGCCGGTGTACGAAGTCGCAAATTGCGAGAACGGTGTCGCGGCCGGGCGTGCACTGACCAAACATCTTCCACGCGATATCAAGCAGCAGATCAGTTTCGCAGTAGCGGCTACCCAACAAGAAAACCAACGTATCGTCGGGCAGCTGCTCGACCGGATGGCCCCGGCCGTCGATGGGCCGCGTTTCCATAGATTTGGCAGATTTAGCAGCGCTGTCGTGCGCAATCGAACACATCCCGCGGGCGCGACGATTCGGCTGCACAGATTGCCGAACAAGTCGCGGACTGCCTTGTCGGCACCGGCGGATCGGTAACGAGCAGATCCGCCTCGACGATATCCTTCGCATGCGAGAAGTGCGTATTCAGCATCAGCATCATCGGCCTCGGTTGTGGACACTCATACGACAGATCGTATCCAACGCGAAGCTTCATGATTTCATCCTGGGTTGGCAGATTTCCGAGGGCCGGGCCGGTCGATTCGAAAACCGCCACAAGAGATGATCCCACGATGCCGGGATCCGACGCTCGGATTCAAAAATACTTGCCTGCTGTCTGACCTGAGCCGCCCGCCGCGCGAAGAACGCGTGCTCCAACCGGCTTCGATCTGTCCGAGGTGCGACAACGCCGTGGAGTCGACCGGCAATGGAGGGATGACATCGTCTGGTTGGATGAAGGCGACTCGAGACTTGGGAGTCACCGGTCGAGCCGGCGAGTTCGCCCTGTCAAGCGGCAACCGGCTTTGCTCGACCCAGTCCTCCTCATCGTCCACCCTCACGCCGAGTACCGGACCGTTACCGTCCGCTATCGTCGAGGATAGCGCGGTGATTTGCTATCGGCCTGCACTGAGTTCCTGCTGCAGCCGCACCCGAGCGTCTTCTTCTAAACGCGTCTCTTCAAGTTCCTGAAGTACGCCGTCGAGGTCGACCGGTCGGATGGTGGCCTTCACGCAGCCGGTCAGTTGGACATCGACATGAAGATCGCCTGCTTCAAACAGCGACCAGATCTCCGCTCCATACTCAGCGCCCAGAATTTGCGGTGCAAACCGACCAAAGTAGCTAGCGAGGTTATCAACGTCGCGCTTGAGCATCGAAGCTGCTTGGTTGTTGCCTGCGGCATCGACGGCCTGAGGCAAATCTATAATCACCGGGCCTTCAGCCGCCAGCAGGATGTTGTATTCAGACAGATCCCCATGGATGATCCCGGCGCACAGCATTCGCACAACCTGGTCGAGAAGCAGCGTATGCATTTCAAGCGCGCGCGCTTCAATCAGATCGACGTCGTTCAGGCGCGGCGCGACGTTACCCGATCCGTCGAGCACGAGTTCCATCAGTAACACGCCGTCTGTACAGATATACGGTTGCGGCACTCGGACGCCCACGTTGGCGAGCCTGAACAGCGCGTCGACTTCGGCGTTTTGCCACGATTCTTCTTGTATCTGGCGGCCATAGCGCGTTCCTTTCTCCATCGCACGCACCTGCCGGCCGCTCTTGACTTTGCGGCCGTCCCGATAGGACGTTGCTTGCCGAAAGCTGCGCTGCTTCGCGTCTTTGTAGACCTTGGCGCAACGCGTCGAGTCGCCACAGCGCACAACGTAGACGGTTGCCTCTTTGCCGCTCATCAACTGGCCGATGACTTCGTCGATGAGTCCTTCCTCGAGAAGCGGTGCTAGCCGTTTCGGTACTTTCATACGGGCCCCGGGCGCGGCTTGCGGTGCGCGCGTTCGAGATTCGTGGAAGGCAGATGGCGCGGGGACATGCGTGCGGTCAGCAACCCGATGGGTGGCATGGACAACACCATTCGAAGCGTTGTTGCAAGGGAGAAGGAGGCAGTCATGCCGAATTATAAGGGGAAGACAATGGGACGGCTCTCCGTTTAAAGTACAGTGGTCTTCCGCCGAGTCGACCTTGCGGGACATACCCAGCCGAAGCATCCGGCCGTCCACATCCAACGGCACGACGGGCACTGCGAACTCGCGATCGGCGCGGTGACCCTCAGGTGCAATCCACGAGGCTAGCGCGATTCGAACGCGGCACGCGACGAAGTCGCGCATTGTCTCGACCGTACGACGGCCACGGGCCTTGTGAATCGCTTGTTGGGTTGATGAAAAGGAATTACGCTTGCCTGCGACCGCCAACGACCGAGAAGTTGGAAACCCGTTGCGTTCACTCGCTCGCGCCAGACCGCCCGCGGCTTCTCGATAGGGACGGTGAGCAGGTGCGGCTGCATGGTGAGCTGGTCAGCGCCAACGGAGACCCTTGGTGAACCGAAAGTTAGAGGCCGATCAACTGAATCGTGACAATGCGACACGAGCAGCGTGGTTTGCGGCTTGTAACGCTCTTCGGCCGGGCGAAGCGTTAAGGATCCGGTAGCGAGACGCCGCAGACTTCATCCCGACGATGTCGCGGTGCTGTTCCGCGAGCCGGCGAGACCGACCTCGTCACTTGAAGCTTTTCCCAGGCGTAACCGTAGCTGTTTGCGTCGGCAAGATCGCCCCGGCCCGGAATCGAAGCCAGCGGCGCTCGCAGCATTGTGAAATCACTGACGCTTCGAAGCATCCTTCTTCAGCTTCTTTGCCTCCTTCTTTTCCTTCGGCGTTCTGGTGGCGACTTTCTTTTCCGTCTTTTTGGCGTCATGGGCTTTGCTCATGATGGGCTCCTTTTGTTCGAGTTTTACAGTGTACGACGCGGCACAGCGTTTGGCGGACATGGGTCGATTCAAAATTTCGTCTACGCCCTCGCAATCAGCGTCGCGTTGCTGCCGGCGGATGCCCGGATCTAAACGCCACCATCCTGTTGTAGAGGTCTGGCCGCCGCCTGGCCGGAAGATCTCGCTGCATGCTATCGACGAGAAAGGCGGCGAGAGGCAGAGGCGAACGCTGAAAACCACAGGCAACGAAAACCGGGCGGCAGACTATTGCCTAACGGTGGTTTGACCGCGCGAGGGCGGTTCCGGCGAAGGGGTCATTCTTCCAGACCGCACCGGACTGCGTTGCCGGTTGGGCGGGTGCGCCCCACGGAAGCTCGAAGTGCCCGATGCTCTGTCCCGCGCTGATGGCCTGTTTTAGCCATTGAGGCGTCTCACCTTCGCCGCTCCATGTATCGCCGCCCGCGTTTCCGTAGCGACCCATATCCGATCCCGCAGGCCTCGTCGCCAGGAAGGAAGCGAGGTCATCCGGGCTGATACCAAAGTCTTCCATGCGGTGGCGGAGATACGCAATCATGCTGTCCCGTTTCCGTTCGTCCATCAGGCATTCCTGTAAAGTAATTTGCCGGTGCCCCTCTCACCCCATCCAGGCGGCGAGGTGCAGTGCGAAACCGCGCGTGTCTGCGGGCACTGGATGACGACGTGTTACAGATGCTGGACAGCCGCCGCGTAGGACTCCGCAGCTTCCTTCAGTTGCCCGGCCGCGGCCTGGACGCACGTCGGCAGCTCGCGGAGCGCGAGCAGGGTGTCCGCGCCGTCCAGTCGTCTGCGAATCTCAATGACGAGATCGATCACACTGGCGTCGCCCACCCGCCGGCGATTGCTTTGTCTGGTGCTCACTATGGAGCAGTCGACGAGGCGATCAATCTTGCGGAAGTAAGCCTGGGCCGCTACGCGATGCCTCGCATACAGCGAGGCAACATTTGACTTTGAAAGACAGTCTTTAACAACCTCGGCATTCATGTTGAAATGAAGCTGCAACGCGTCGGCGGCATCCGCCCGGTGGAAACAGGCAACCTGATCGAACAGCGTCTCGCCGTCCCTGTCGATCAGATCGATCCACACCTCCCCGTCTTCAAGTATCTGGCCGGCGCGATGAATTACCCGCTCATCCTCGTTCGCGCAAGCGAGCATCCGGTGGCCGTCGACATCATCAACCGGCATCTCGAACACCTCCACCAGTTCCCGCTTACCGCGACTTGCATCACCAATAACGCCATCTCTTCTCCTTGCGATGCAAAAGACCCTTCGTGCGTTGCAGGCCGTGCCGACTTAACCGCGGCTGTCGACCCAGCCGCGCGCCCATGCGGTGGCGTGTCCCACCGCCTGTGTTTCACTATCGAAATAGTCGAGCGCATCGAAATGGTAGGAGACCGGTTCCTCACTGCAGGCGTCACCTCTTGTGAGCAGCAAATTCGCAGCGAACCAGCCGTCAGGTAACCGGTGGGCGGACGGCGAGATTAAATAACCGTCGTAATGGTGAACGTGTTTATGATTTTGCATAAGCGCTAACGACCGCACGACATCAGATCGTACAGGCTATATAAATTGAAAATGGGGCGAGACGGATCGTGTCGAAAGACAAATAACGCGCACGTTGAAATGCGGCGATCAGATCGGGAGCGCATGGCTCCGCACGAATGCTAGTCAGGCTGACAGGCAAAGGGCCGGCAGGCCGGCCCTTGAACTATCTTACTGCGGCGAGATATTCGCGGCCTGCATACCCTTCGGGCCGCGCTTTGTCTCGTAGCTCACCTTCTGGTTCTCGGCGAGCGTCTTGAAGCCGTCGCTGCGAACTTCCGAGAAGTGAGCGAACAGATCGTCGCCGCCAGCATCGGGAGTAATGAAGCCAAAGCCTTTGCTATCGTTGAACCACTTGACAGTACCGGTATCCATGAGAATTCCCTGAAATTAAAATAACAGCTCCGGTGCGGAGCGACAAAACTTCGAGGAAGAAGAGAGGACAACGAGTACCGCGCAGACAAGGCGGAAAATGGTGATCAGCAATCGAGCTTCTTGAATATTTCGAGGCCCACAGTATAGCGCCGCACGGGGACTGTCAATGCTTTTCGTCATGAGCTCTCTAATCAGGCTGCCCGTCGGCGCAAATATATGTCAGGCCGCGACAGCCTTCCGACGAGCGCAAGGGCATCGCAAATTCCAATATATGGTTGAGCGAGGCTGAAGACTGATCTGCCGACGGCTCGAGGCAAATGTCATCACTTGCTTACCCGTTGTCCATTCCCTTCGCACCGGACCTTCCCGGACAGGGGGAATCACTGACTCTGGAACTCGAGAAACCGACGCCAATGTTCGTCCTGTCGCCCTTCGGAGTTGTGGCCTCAGTCCTGCCAGTGCGCGCGCAACGCGTCGATGGTCGCACGGCTTACGGGCACTGTGCGTTGCTTCCGACGCTTCCGCCCGAAACACTCAGTGGTTCGCATATTGACGAACTGAATTACGAAGTGAGATACAACGATTCAACGAACAGGATGCGCGCGCGCAACGAAGACCGTCACATCGTCGTGACCGCGTGCGTAGTCACGGTACAGCACCGCTGCAACGAGCGCTGGGTGATGGACGGCCAGCCCCGGATAGCGCGACAGATCCCAACGAGACACCAGCCCGTCCGAGTGCAACACGATGAGCGCCCCTTTCGCACAGGGCACCTGAAACTGCTGGACCCGACGATACGCCTGTCCGATCACGCCGTCATGCGAGGCGAGGTGCTTGTGCGACATTTCTGCCCACACGCTTGCTGCAACATTCCCAATGCCCGCAAACTTGACCTGCGACTCTTCCCGCTCACATATCGGAAACCTCGCCACGCCCACCGCCGCGCCAACCGTTGAACGCAGCGCATGGTGAGCGCAATCCACAATGCTTTCGAGCGGTGCGGCGCCGCTGGCCTTTAGTATTTTCGCCGCCTCGGTCGCTGCGCGATTGGCCATTGGTCCGTGACCGAGGCCGTCCGCGATGAGGACGGTGAAATTGTCGTCATCGGCGTGGCATGACCACGCGTCGCCGCTGACGAACTCACCGCGCAATGGGAGATTGACAACGCCGTAAAGTACGCGCGCATCCGTTACGGGGGCTTCCTCTGGACGCGTTGGCCGATTCCATAAAACGAAGCGCAGAACGGGGCCATGCCCCGGCGCAGTCCAGACGTCGAGTTCGTCCGACCACCGCTTCAGTTGTGATAGACGGGCCTGCATATCGGCTGCGCCCGGTCCGCTATTGATAGACAACACTTCAACCCCGTAGCGCAGCGCACCCGGCACTTTTGTTTCTGCGAGAGGACGCACCAGCAGCTCTCCATGCGCCTCACTCCTCAGTAAATGAGTCGCGCACTCGGTCACGAGCCGTGCAAGTTTTTCGAGCGCTGTCTCGCTAAAGCCGAGACCCCGTGCGAGGTTGCAAATTGAGCGGCACGCCACGCCGGAGTGAGTCGCTTCGGTGATTTCGTAGCGCTGCTGGACGACCACCAGTTCGACCTCTGACATTATCTTTTGAGCCCCTGAAACGCATCTTCGACAAACGGCTGTTGCGAGGGCAAAAACGCAATCGCTCCGGTGTTCTGGCTGGGTCCAGGTCGGCGCAGATCACGCCAAAGCGGCCCCCTCTCATGCGGAAATCCCGTATCAACCCAATGAATCGTACCTCGGCGTCCCGTAAGGCTGTTTCGCAGTAACGGTTCAACACCTGTGCAACGTCGACGACGCCCGCGTCTACGTTGCGAGCATGTCGGCCGGTGGCGCAAATTGTGGTTGACCACCCCTCGGACGAACTTGAGGTCGCACCCACCTCCAGGAACAGAGCCGTAGGCCGAAGCCGGACACTGAAGGGTCGGCCTCTTGGAGAAAAAACTCCAAGAGCGGAGCGATTAAAGACCGGCGCCGCCGGCCGGTAAGTTTCGCATCATGCGGGCGAACGTGGCAGATGCACGGTGAAGCGAGTTCCCTGTTCGGACGATTCCACGCTTATCGTTCCCTGATGCGCGGTGGTAATACAGCGGCAGATGTAAAGGCCCAGGCCGATACCGGCAGCCGTTCCGCTTCGGTTAGGCGAACTGGCCCGTGTCAGCGGGTCGAACAGCGTCGGAAGCGCGTGCTCCGGTATCGGATCGCCTTGGTTGGAAACGACCACGGTTACCTTCCCATCTTGACCTTTGGCTTCGACGACAATCGGGCCCGAGCCATATCGAACCGCATTCGTCAGCAGATTGACCATCAACTGTCCCAGCCGGCTGCCGTCCCGTCGGCCCTGGAGTTCGCCCGCAAGACGCAGGTCGATGCGCGCATCGGGGTAGGACGCGCGCACCTCGTCCGCCGCGTCGACACAGATGCGCCCCATGTCCTGTGGCGCAAAGCTGACCGGCATCGCGTCACCCAGACGGGTACGCGTGAAGATGAGCAAGTCGTCAATCATCTTTTTCATCCGCATGGCCCCGCGCTGTACGAATGCGACCGCTCTCACGCTGGCTGGAGACAGGCTTTCGTCGCGCAGCAGTACTTCGCCGGAATTTAGTATCGCGCCAAGGGGCGAACGCAGATCGTGTGCAAGCACGCCGGCAAACAGGTCCCGAATGCGCTCAGTCCGGTACGCGTAGTGCCGCACCGATTCGGCGAGCACCTGATCAATCGCCTCGTTGAAACGGATCATTTCCTGAAACGCCGATTCGCCGTCCGGAGAGGTTCTCAGCCAGCGACGCAGCACCGTCGCACGCAGGGCGCGAAACTCCGCCACCACAGCATTGATGCCGAAGCCATGAGAAAGGCGATCCTCTGCGTGTAGATGCGCCACCCGATCGAAGCTGTTTTCCAATTCGCGGCCGTCGCGCCGCGACTTGCTCTCCTGCTCCTTGGGGCTCTGCGTGTCGCGCATGTCGGCGGCAATCGAAGTCAGGATGTCGGCGGCCGAATCGCGCAATTGGGTCTCAGAGAGTTGGCTGCCCTCTTGGCTGAGCGCAAGCGCGTATTCTGCCCAGTCGTCGATCAAACCAGGAAGATCGCCTTCGATAAAATCTGCCAGGCTCATGGATCCCCCAAATAGGTCTGCGTCATGCCACATGGCGGCCACCGTGAGCCGCGGGAAGGAACGCCAGTCAATCGACACCGGGCGGCAGCCTCGGGTCTGCCGGTCTGGCTGGCGAGCCCGGCCAACGGCGAGATTGTAGCGCCGTCAGCCGTGGCCGTGCCGGTTCGCGTGTCGGCAAAGGGAGGGCCTGCCTTCAGCAGGCAAACATTCGAATTAAGGTGATCAGCTCGCCCGGCGGTCGGCCTTGCTGCACTTAACCGTCGAACTCATCCGCGGTGGCTTGCCGGCGCACCTCGGGCTCGTCCAATGCGGTATGGGCGACGATCGCGATACTGTCGGTACGCAGTTCCTGTCGCAGCACACGAGCGGCGTCGAAGCCGTTGCGTTCGGGCATCGAAATATCCATCAGGATGACATGAGGGGTCCACGCGGTCCCGATCAGGTTCGCTTCCCGACCGCCGAAAGCCGTGCGGCACTGCATGCCCTCAAGCGTCAGGTAAGCGGCCAAGGCACGGGTATGTCGTCGGCACCGCAGTGCAGAAGCCACCTGTCCCCATTTGCGCTCGCGTAGCCTTTGATCACGTCATTATCCTTCTGAGGAATCCGGTGGAAATCGACCGCGGGACGGTCCTGACGGCGATTGGCAAACTGGCAAACTGTACTTGGAGCGACTTGTCGAAAATCTATTTAGTATCAAACTTTCAAGCGTCGTTGTCCGGCGGGCCGATGAGAAGGTCGATTGCTGCCTGTCCGGCACACTCGGCAATGAGATAGGACCAGGGGCTCGTGAACGGGCCGTTGTGAAGTGGGATGCGACGGCCAGCCGCGCCAAGTACGCTCAGATTGCTGCCTCCGAAAATCTGGAAGCTGACGTCGTAAAGGTCCTCCGACGAGGCTGCCAGGGTCACGTGAATTTCGAATCCGCGGTAAGGGATGATGCGAAACATGAGGCGGTCCTCGAAATGGATCCGGTGCCTCGATCGGGAATGGAGTGATGGAAACCTTGACAGCGTTACACATTCCGGATGGCCCCCTTCCGGACAAAGTCGTCGATCCATTCGCGAGCCCACGTCCGCGCGTACACAATGGCATCCTCGCGCTCATTGAAGCCGGCCAAGTCACCGCTCATGATGATTCGAGCCTTTTGCCCGTCGACGGCCGGCGTCGTGATTTTTGCATGCGCCATATACTCGCCGTCCGCCCTACGCGGCGTCGGATCGATGCCGAAACTCGTTTCGATCAGGTTCATCTCGTTCTCCGCTAGGTCGACCTACCGCCACGCCGTACAGCGGCTAGACGATGAAGCTGTGTCAGCACCGATCGGTCCCGACTGGCCCGCAGCGAAGCAGAAGAGCGCCGATTTGATTTGCACCGGTGGGTGCTGACCTGCCCGAACAACGAAGACGTTCACATCGTCATGTTCGCGTGCGAAGTCGTGGTTAAGCACCGCAGCGATCAAGGCCGGGTGGCGCAAATACAGTCCAGGATAGCGCGAGGAGTCCCACCGACTTCAGTCCCTGGTCCCACCCGAACGGAGATGCCTCACCAACGGTTCCGGCGCCGATGCCGCTGGTCGACCGCCTTTTCCCGCCCAGCGCGTTAGTTCGATACGCGTTATCAGGCATCTGTTCGTCTTCCATGTCTCGATCGTTAAAGATAAGTCGCGTTGCTTTCCGGCGCCAAACCGAGGTGGCGGCACGCCGATTGCGCCGGTCGCATGCCGTATGCGCGATCGCGTTCCATATCGATACGTGCTAGTCGAGGTAGTCCGCGACCTCACCGCATTCCACTATGCACATCGGAGGCAAGCATGGCCGACAACGACCCCGCGCTCGACCCCGTCGACGCTTTGAAGACCGAACGAGCTGGCAGTACCTATGAATTTCCAACGAGCGCAAGCATGGCTTCTGGCGAACACAATCAAGCCTCCGCGAAAAGCGACGATCACAGTTTTCGTCAAGCATCCAAGTCGTGGGACGCGAGCGGCGACGGTTCGTCGTCGCGCGATTTACGCGCGAGCGCGAAGGACAGATTAGCCAACGTGCAGGACGCCATCAGCCAAAAGTACCGGATCGCCTCCAACACAACCGACGATTTCATGCATGAGAACCCGTGGAAAGCCGTCACGATGGCCGCACTGGCTGGCGTGGTCGTGGGCATGCTGGTTTCGCGCTGAGCATGACGTTTCCCGTTCGATCAACATTCATCCACAGGAGAAGAGCATGAATGTTCCCGCTCCCGAAGAGCAGATCCGAGCACTCGCCTATCGGCTTTGGGAAGAAGCCGGCAGCCCGGATGACCGCTCTGGCGATTTCTGGGTGATGGCACAGGAGCAACTAGCGAACGAACCGGGCATGGGCAACAACACACGTGACCAGGCGTCTCCCGGCGGGGAACGAAGCGGACCCGCTTTGTGATAGCGCGGCCCAACCCATGCCGGGCCGCTAGCCCCACGAGCGCGCGGGCTGCTTGAACGCCTCAACCGCAACACCGGCTGAGCGTCCGTCAACCATTCTTGAGGACGGAAGCACTGTCGATGGAGCTAGGTCCGTTTCCGGATCGCTTATTCGCGCTCGATGAGAAGCATGTGTACCGTCGCAGGTGGCTGCGCGCGATATTTCGATAGGACGCGCACGGTTAGCTAACAGGTGCGTCTTTCCAAATGCACGTTTCGATCGGGTTAGTCTGCGAAGTCGCGCATTCGGGATGATTGCCCAGATCTGCGCTCGCCGACAATCCGGCAATCGATACGTGCCGGTTCGTTTCGTGGGCACACCCTTTGCTCGATTGACCCCGTAACCGAGGCATTGAAGCCAACGCTCGGTTCGCCCTTGTACACCGGCGGCTTTGCCGCATCACGCCAGCGCGCATTCGGCGCGCTGAGGCTCGAAACAGCCAGACTGCAAGTGACGCTGCGGCGCTCCTCCCAGTCGTTTCGGGCACCCACATTTCATGAATCGACAACTGCGCAGTCCGCACAAGGACTTCGCTCGTCCCTACGAAAAGGAGCTTCTCCATGTTCGTGCACAACAAGCGCTTGCAATACACCGTTCGCGTTGCGTCTCCGAATCCCGGACTTGCCAATTTGCTGCTCGAGCAATTCGGCGGGCCGCAAGGCGAACTCGCCGCCGCTTGCCGTTACTTCACTCAGGCCGTCGCCGAAGACGACCCGGGCCGCAAGGACCTGCTCTTCGACATTGCCACCGAAGAACTCAGCCACCTCGAAGTGATCGGTTCGATCGTCGCCATGCTGAACAAGGGCGCCAAGGGTCAGTTGGCCGAGGGCGTCCAGTCCGAAGCGGAGATGTACCGCTCGCTGACCGGCGCGGGCAACGACTCGCACATCACCTCGATTCTCTATGGCGGCGGCGCGCCGCTGACGAACTCGGCGGGCGTGCCGTGGACCTCGGCGTATATCGACACCATCGGCGAACCGACCGCCGACCTGCGCTCCAACATTGCCGCCGAGGCGCGCGCGAAGATCGTCTACGAACGCCTCATCAACGTGACGGACGACCCCGGGATCAAGGATGCGCTGGGCTTTCTGATGACGCGTGAAATCGCGCACCAGAAGTCCTTCGAGAAAGCGCTGCATTCGATCCAGCCGAATTTTCCGCAAGGCAAGCTGCCGGGCAATCCGGAGTTCACGAGCGTGTACTTCAACATGTCCAAGGGCGACGACGCGCGCGGCCCGTGGAACGAAGGAGGCGACTGGCAGTTCATCGAGGACCCGCAGCCTGCGGTCGACGGCGGCGACGGCACGGCCACCGTGAACGTCTCCGAGCAGGACATCCAGACACTGCAAGCGATGGCGTCGCGCACGGCATCGGACCCGGCCGCGGACCCGACCACCGGCGCGGATCTGGGCGCCGGCAAAGCGAACCAGGTCTGATATCGCTTTGAATTGAAACTCGCAGTGCGGGGCGGCGACCGCTGCCCTCGCCCATTACGCAAGGATACGAAACATGAATACCGTGACATCCAAGGGAACCGTCGTCGTGCATAGAAGCCCGATCGACTGGATTGCAGGCGCGCTGGTCATCATCGGCGCCTTGAACTGGGGGCTTGTCGGCCTCGCGAATGTCGACCTCGTCGCGGCCCTCTTCGGCTCGGGCACGGCGGGCGCACGCATCGTCTACGTGCTGGTAGGACTGGCCGGCATCGTCATGTTGATCCGCGCTTTCGTCACGACCCGTCCTCACGGGCTCGCGCAGCGCTAAAACGTCCGGAACCGGCGCGATCCACCGGCTCTCATCCAGGAGAAATCATGCTTCTACCCACGCTAGCCCTGCCGGGCCTCGACCTTCCACGCGCCAACGTCGAGACCTGTCTGCGCCTTACGCTGAGCATCAACGACGCGTTCAGGCAGTTCAGCGAACTCAATCAAAAGACGATCGACACCGCGCTGGCCGGCGAGCGCATTCAGTACCGCACCGGCGTTGCCTATCAGCCCGCATTGCTGGCGCGCTGGCCGAGCTATGCGCTGAATTACGCGGCCGAAGCATTAACGACCGTGCAGGCCGCCGCGGCGGACGTCATGGAGACGCTCTGCGCGCCATCCGGCCAGCCGGCGCGCCTCGTCGGCGACGACAGCGTTGTGACCGTTCTGGACGCCGTCGCACCGCGCCCGAGTGTGATTCTCGATGCGCAAGGCGAAGTGGTGAAACGCCTGACGCCTTGAACGTCTCAGGCGACCTTCTTCAACTTTCAAGGAGCAAAGATGACAAACGAACCCTCCGATCCCGTCGAACGGGCCGACAAGCGGCGCGAGGACCTGGGCGCCGGCGATATCGAGCAGAAGCCCGACGGTTCCATACGCCAGCGCGAACACGGCAGCATGGACGCAAGCCTGGTTCCGAAAGGCAAGGGTCATCCCGAAGAAGGCGCTTATACGCCCGAACACGATCACAAGGACCCGGATCTCGAACCGATTCCGAACGAACTTCCCGTTCGCAACGAGGCGCCTGAAGGCGGGCCGCACGCACACGATCAGAGGCACACATGAAAGCACTCATCTGGCACGGCAAAAAGGACATCCGGTATGACACTGTCCCCGATCCCGCGATCGAACACGGGCGCGACGCGATTATCAAGGTCTCGACCTGTGCGATCTGCGGCTCGGACCTGCATCTCTTCGACGGCTTCATGCCGGGCATGGAATCCGGCGATGTCATGGGCCACGAGTTCATGGGAGAAGTCGTTGAAGTAGGTCGCGACAACACCGCGTTAAAGGTGGGCGAGCGGATCGTCGTGCCCTTCACCATTACATGCGGCGAGTGCGATCAGTGCAAGCGCGGCAATTTCTCCGTGTGCGAGAGGTCCAACCGCAACAAGGACGCGGCGGAGAAGCTCTTCGGGCACACGACCGCGGGCCTGTTCGGCTATACCCATCTCACGGGCGGCTATGCGGGCGGGCAAGCGGAGTACGTGCGCATACCGTTCGCGGACAAGACGCATATTAAGATTCCGGACGGGCTCACTGACGAGCAAGTGCTCTTTCTCGGCGACATCTTCCCGACCGGCTGGCAGGCCGCGGTCAACTGCGAGATCGAGCCAACGGATACCGTCGCGATCTGGGGCGCCGGCCCCGTCGGGCAGATGGCTGTGCGCAGTGCCGTGCTGCTGGGCGCGAAGCAGGTGGTGGTCATCGATCGTGTTCCCGAGCGTCTGGCCATGGCCCGCGCGGCGGGCGCCATTCCGGTGAACTTCAAGGAGGAAAGCGTGCTGGACCGACTGCGCGATCTCACGCAAGGCAAAGGGCCCGAAAAGTGCATCGATGCAGTTGGCATGGAGTCGCACGCGACGCGTTCGTTCGACGGCATCTACGACCGGATCAAGCAGGCCGTCATGCTCGAAACCGATCGTCCGCATGTGCTGCGCGAGATGATCTATGTGTGCCGGCCGGCGGGCGTGCTGTCCGTTCCGGGCGTCTATGGCGGACTCATCGACAAGATTCCATTCGGCGCGGCCATGAACAAGGGGTTGACCTGGCGGATGGGCCAGACGCATGTGAACCGCTGGAGTGGCGATCTGCTCAGGCGTATCGAGGAAGGCCAGATCGACCCGTCGTTCGTCATCACACACCGGATGAAACTCGAAAATGGGCCGCAGATGTATGAGACGTTCAGGGACAAGGAAGATGGTTGCATCAAGGTAGTTTTGACACCCTGACCTCTTTTACCTGGGCGGCGAAGTCACGGTCACGGCCATGGCGATGTTATTAGCGCCGAGGCGAAGGTGTGCCACCGCGACGCGCCCAGCCTTCTTTGATTCAATGAGTACCGGTGATTCAAGCGGTTCAGCAGGCGGTCAAATATGCTCGTCATCGTTTCTTGGCGGCGATCAGGCACTCTCGTTCCTAATCACGATCGCCGCGTTCGGTAGCTATCGATTCTAATCTGAGCGACTTCGACATAGCACGTGTCCTTCCCTGCGAGGTCTCAGCCGGGAAGCGACGCCCCGCTCCGGCCGGCGCCTCGTCGTCAAGTCGCGCCGTCCTGCAAAGCCTTCTTACGGGGCGGCGTCATCTACAAGTCGCCGCTGCCGAGTTCGCAGTGCTTGTGTAAGTGCGTCGCGCCGACGTCGCGAGCCGCTTACGTTGCAAGCGGGAATGTCTTCCACAGACATCAGCGGAGGCCCGGGCTCGCAGAAGGGTGGCAAGGACGCGTCGCCCCGACCGGCGCTCAGACCAGAGACCGCGGTTCGGACGTTCGGTGCTGGCAAGCCGCCGAGCAACTTTTCCACAGCCATGGCAACGGAGAGCAGCCTTATATCGCCTCGAACCGGACCGTCGAGAGCCAATCCGACCGGGAGGCCTGAGGCAGTACGGCTAGCCGGCACTGTGATACCTGGTATGCCAGTGACGCCGCCCGGCCGGCGTTCCTGATGAAGTGCCGAACTTGTCGGCATTGAAGCTGTTTCCACCGCGTCACGCGCGCGCTTCGTACCAAGTTCCGGCGAGAGAGCGAAAGCGCGTAGGCCGCACGAGGCGCTTCGTCGACGCTTTTAATATTGACCACCTCAAGAAATTCAACGACGGGCTCGGCATCAAAGATACGGAGCCTGGGGCTGACCAGGCGGAGAATATTGACCGTCGGCGAGAATGCGCTTCTTTGCCGTCATCTCAATTACAGCGCAACGAATCACAATGATCTGATTGGCCGCGCCCTGTTCGATTGGAGAATAGTCTTTCTCTGGGCGAAACTTGTCTAGCGCCTGGTTCTGGTGGCGAATAACGGCTTCCGTGTCGTGATCGATGGACGCGTGGCAACGGGCGATTACGCTGTAATACTCGAGACTCGTATTCTGTCCTTTGGGCGCCTTGAGCAAAGACACAGGTCTGTCCACTTCGATGGTGATGTGTCCGTTCTCGCGCAGCTTCTGGGCGAAGCTACCAAAACGAGAGCAGTGAATAAGAAATGCATCGCCCGTAAAGGTGAAGCTCTGCGCGAGCACGTACGGAAAAGGCGTGTCGTGTACGGCGACTCGACAAATGAGTTCATCTTTCAGGAAAGCGAGAATCGATGGCCAGTCTGTCCATGCGAGATCGCTTCGACGCATTTGAACGTTAAGGAAGGATGGGGTCATTGTGTATGTGGTTCATTGAAAGCAGATGATGTCGTCTCGCGCCGGACCTGTGCCTATCCCTGCAATACGGCTTCCGGTTCGTCGCTCGATATGCGCGATCAGACCGCGCAGCGAAGGGGGCAAACTGGCATTCAACGGTCCCGCGAAGGAAGGGAACCAGCGAAGCGACGTTTCATCGAACACCGGAATGGCGCCCGACGCCTTGTTGGGGAACAGGGCGAGGCTGTCGCACTTGTTGAGATAGATCTCGTCTACGGCGTGACGACTTGCCGCATCGGCAAGCTGCGAAACGTCTAGTGCGCCGATGCGCCGGGGCCGCCCGCTGCCCGTGCCGTATTCGTCCGTCAGCATCCGCAGCGCGATTCCGAGCTCGAACGGATCGCCGGATGCAAGAAGCGCACGCGGATCGAACCTCGCGCGTTCGGCTTCGCGACCGGTCCCCTCCTTGGCGGCCCGGGCACAGTAGGACGCAGACGCCATGCCACCGAATTCAGAGGGAAAAGGCCCCGCACCCACGCGCGACACGATCGCTTTCGCCACGCCGATCGTCTTGCGGTGAAAGTGGCACGAGAGGTCGCCACCGACGTAGGCGAAGGATGCACTCGTATGGCTCGACGTGACATAAGGCTGATCGCCTAGCGACACGTCGAGTTGCAACGACTGCGCGCCCTCGAAAAGCACCCGCTTGCCCGCTCTCACCAGTCGCGTCAGGAATAGGTCGTCCATCGTCACGAAAGGCAAGATGCGCGTCCACGCCGCCCGAAGTCGATGGAAGGTGGCGGCGATATCGGCCTCATGCGCTTTGGAACAAGGTGCCGACAGGCGGTCGTACGCTGCCATCTGTCCGAAGGCGAGGTCGACGTTCTTGTGCAAGTCGCGAAGTTGAACGACGGTACGGCATTCGGAGCGCATTCTGAGCGCTAGATCTGCATAGCACGGACCGATGCCGTTTCCTGTCGTTCCGATGTCCGATCCGTGTAGCACGTCCATGCGGACATGCACGGGCTGGACGACGATGCAACGGCCGCTGATGAGCAGCCGTCCGTCGAGCTTCAGGCCGGCGCGTTCGAGCGCGTCAATCTCGCCGGCCAGCTTCTCGAGGTTCACCGCGCAGCCCGAGCCGATATAGAGCAGCTTGTCAGGGTGAAATGCGCCAGATGGCACTTGCGCTAGCTTCGCGCTTCCCAGCGGCGTCCGGACCGTATGCCCCGCGTTGGCACCGCCGTTGAACCGAGCAATGATGTCGTAGGCGTGAGCCAGATGGTCGATGATCTTGGCCTTGCCTTCATCGCCATACTGAAGGCCGACGAGAACGTCCGCGTAACCGCGCATCATAGTCATCTCAGTCTTCGACGACGAAGGTCGCTTCCACTTCCACCGGCGCATTCATCGGCAGGCTAGCGACGCCGAATGCGATGCGCGCATGTTCGCCACGCCCGCCGAAGAGCTGATTGATCAGTTCCGACGCCGCGTTGATGATCGTCGGTGCATCGGCGAAGCCTGCAGACGTGACAACATAACCGCCGACTTTCAGCACCTTCGAGATGCTTTCGAGGTGGCCGTCGGTCGCCATGTGCGCCCATCCAAGCACGTTGAGCACGCAGAGTCGCGCTGCGCTGCGTGCATCCTCGACGGACACCACTTCCGGCACGGACCCGGTCCACTGTGCCTTGCCGTCACGAACCGGCAATTGTCCGGAAATGACCAGCAAGTTTCCGTGTCGATTGAATGGTTTGAACGCTGCACGGACCGGTGTATGGACGGGCAAGCTGAGACCCGCTTCCTTAATGCGATCGTAGATTGACATCTTCTCTCCTTGACGCCGCCGGAACGGGGCGGCTCAACATCATTCTGGAGAGGACGCGGGCGTCATGCTCTCGCGGATAGGTCGCGCTGTATCGCGTAAATGCCAAGTTCACCACTCCGACATCACCCTGAAAAACTCGCTGGGGCTTCGTCCAAGCGATTTGCGGAACATCGCGCTGAAGGCGCTCGGGCTGTCATAGCCGAGCACCGACGCGATCTCGGTGACCGAGCGGTTCTCGGCCAGCATCTGGACCGCTGCTAGCAATCGCGCCTGTTGACGCCAGCGCGTGAATGTCATGCCCGTCTGATGCGGAAAGAGCCGGATAATGGTCCGCTCGCTTGCCCCGACAACTTTGCTCCAGGACTCGAGCGAGGTTTCTTCTGCTGGGTTCGCGATAATCCAGCGGCATATACGCGCGATGCGCTCGTCTGCCGGCATCGGCAAGTGCAACGGCTCGATCTGTAACGGCTTCACCTCGCGATAGAGCAGTTCAACGACGAGCCCGTCTCGTCCTTGCTCGTCGTAGTCGACGGGCATCGCGACGATGGCCGCGATCAGTTCCCGAAGAAGCGGAGAAATGGAGACAACACAACAATTCGACGCGTCGAGCGGTGTGCGTTGCGGCGGGAAGTAGAGCGTGCGCATTTCGATCTTGCCGACGGCCTGCATGCAGTGCCTGACCCCTGGCGGAACCCAAACGGCCCGTTGGGGCGGCACGACCCACGAGCCGCCGTCGGCAGTGACCAGTATCGATCCCGCGTAGGCGTAAATGAGTTGACCTCGGACGTGCGCGTGATAGTCGATAAAGAACCGGTCCGGCAGGTCACGGGCCATTCCTCCGACGGGCCGCGCGATTGCCTGATAATCCTCACGGTCCTCGCTCTTTCCGAACATGGCGTTTCCTCGTTGATCGTTGTCACGTGCGCGCGCGCCGGCCAAACCGAGTCGCGGTACGGTTGAAGACGATCCACGGACCGGATCGATCATTCAAACACTCATCTGTTTCTCGAGGTACAGCATGCCGGTTTACCGCTCATTCGATCAAGAGGCGCTCGACGATCAATACAACGTCCGCGCGGGCATTCCAGACCATCTCGAAGTGTTCGCAAGGTGGAAAACGGAAAGCAAACGCTTTCGCGCGGAGCACACGGTCCGCGAAGACCTTCGCTACGGGAACGACGCGCAGCAGGCGTACGATTTCTTTCCTGCCAGGACGAACGGGCGCCCCGTGCTGGTGTTCATTCATGGGGGATATTGGCAGTCCCTCGACAAGTCGGATTTCAGCACTGTCGCCCGGCCGTATCTAGATGCGGACATCAACGTTGCCCTGATCAACTACCGGCTGGCGCCTTCCGTGCGCATGGCCGATATCGTGTCTGACAACATCGAGGCCATCGCGAATCTGTATCGAAACGCGGAGGAACTGAGCTTCGATCGCAACGCGATCTTCGTATCCGGAAGCTCTGCGGGCGTACATCTGACCGCCATTCTTGCGGGGACGGACTGGGAGAGCCGCGGCCTGCCGAACGATGTCCTGAAGGGCGCCTGCGCAATCAGCGGTCTGTACGATCTCGAACCTATTCGTCTTTGCTACCTCAATAAGGTCGTGGGACTAGACGACGCGGAGGTACGCGCGTATAGCCCGAAGTTTCATCTTCCCAAGCGGCCGTTGCCCTTCATCCTGACGGTCGGCGGCGACGAATCGGACGAGTTCCATAGGTTGCAGGCTGAGTATCAGACGCTGTTGAACAACCGTGGGCTGAACGTGCGGGTCGTCCGACAAGCCGACGGACATCATTTCGATGCGGTCGATCGTCTCGGCGAACCGGCCGCGGCACTATCAAAGGCCGTTATCGAAATGATCGAATCGTAAGCGTCAACAATTATCCCACCAGGCATGCGGCCGAACGACATGGTATTTGGCCGTCGGCCTGCGTTGGGCGATTGGAATCTCGATTGCCTGCAGCTTCCATCTGGGTTGGATCATGATCTGACAGTCCCAGCGTCACGGCCACGAAACTCCCGCGCATCGCGTGGCATGAGTCGATCGGTGTGACCCATGTTACTGGTCCCGGCGGCGCACGAATCTTGCGCGCGACGCATGCGACGCCTCGCGCGGACCTTCGTCGGCTTTCGCAGGCGAGCGTCTACGCAGCCCTGGTGGAATCGCGTGAAGGCTACCTACGCGTGCGCCCTTGTTTCGTCAGAAACGGAGGGGCACTTTCGAAGGCCAATCGGACATTCGGACGTCTTGCTAGGGTTGGCATCGAACGGCGCTTAGTGGCCGGCTTGACTCGTTCGGTCCTCGCAGGACGGGATGCGGTCTGGGGTTGTCAAGTGAGCAGAGTGATCCCAGAGTCAAAGCAGCGTACCCGACCTTTCTGGCGCGATCCGCTCCAACCCTCGAAAATCGACCATTCTGTTAAGCAATAGCTGTCGTTTGCGACGTCTTTCGCTTAACTTCAAAAAAACTCCTGCCGTAGAGACCTTGATCGAACGGGCGCTCCGAGCAGAAATCGATCCGGCACGATCGAAAAAATTATTGTAAGACGTGGCTATTAAGATAATTCGGATTTTTCATAATAGCTGCGAATTCATTTTCTCTATTGATGTCGCTTGAGCTTCGTATAACGTGTCGCGCGGCTGCCCGGCCCCGCAACTGCCCGCGCAGAGCCATCGTGAAGCAGTTAGCTGCTCGTTGTTACTCAGATAGGGACTTCTGACTATGAAGTCAATAGTCGCGTAGCGATGGTCAGGGCGCGAGGTCGCAGACGATTGGTTGCGTTTTTATCTTCAGTTTGGCATCACGCGAGAATAGCCCCTGCGAGCATCCAAGAGTCTCGTAGGCAAATGTAAATACGACGACATCCGCTTCGACCAAGGCGATCAAAATAATTATATGCAGACACTAGCTGAAGTTCGACTCCTAATCGATGATTGATCATGTTAGTTATATTAAACCAAACACCGAGGTTGAAGCTGACTGAATCGGTGAGGGTTTCGTGAGAAACATCGCGTCCTTGCCGGAGTTGTGACGCTTAAGGATCGCCACGGCCCACTCAGTAGCGACCCGTCGCTCGCACGTCTCACGGACTGCAGATGATAAGACCGACGACGTGCCAATAACGTGACGCGATGCCATGGCGCCTGAAAGGCCATGTTGTGCACGGCCGCTGAAGACGCGGTGCCGGCCTGATATGGTTGTGACAATTGCTTCGTTCGGAAACTTTCGCGCGGGTCCCAGAATGAGGTCTTCGGCTTTCGCCCGGAGTTCCGACATGATGCGCCCGTGTCCCTTCTCTGCCATCTGCAATCGGTGGTGTTGTTGATCAGAAAGCAGATTTCTCCCTCCGGGCAAGCCAGACAGCACGATCAGGCGGGGTCGATCCTTGGGCCGCTAAGTCCGGGTCAATCCATTATTCGCCGGCGCCGCGGCGACGCGAAAGTCGGTGCATTGCGCGACGATACGGCGTGCGTCACTATGCGCGAACGCATCGGCTTCAACGTCCGACTGTACAAGCTGATTCCTTATCCCAACGCGCCGCGCCACCACCTCCGCTGCATCCGCAAAGTTAATTCTCGTCCGGCTCGCCCGCCGTGCGCCTGCACGTTCACCCTATCGACGACCGGTCCCATGCACTCCGACTCACCTGTATCCAGGCTATCCATGTCCTTTACTTCTGACGCAATCCGCTTCATCGACGCGCTCACACTGCGAAACTGGCTGAATGACGGCGATGAAATCGCCCTGCTCGATGTGCGCGAGCCCGGTCGCTTCGGCGAGGGACATCCGTTTTTCGCCATCCCGCTGCCGTACAGCCGACTCGAACTCGGCGCGCCGCACCTGCTGCCACGCAAGAGCGTGCGCATCGCGCTCGTCGATGATGGAGCACATGGAACGGAGGACGCGGACGATGGCTTTGGGCACGCGTCGATCGCACGGCGCGCCGCCACGCGCCTGCGCGAACTCGGTTATGGCGACATCGCTATTCTCGACGGCGGTGTCGAAGCGTGGCGCGAGGCCGGCTACACACTTTTCCGCGGCGTCAACGTGCCGTCGAAGACTTTCGGGGAACTGGTCGAGCATGCTTATGGCACGCCGAGAATCAGCCCGGCACAGTTGCAGCGGTGGCGTATCGAGCGCGGCGGCTGTCCGCTCGCGCTGATCGATGGCCGCACGCGTGACGAGCATCGAAAGATGGCCATTCCCGGCTCGGTCTGCGTGCCCAACGGCGAACTTGCGGCCTGGATCGACGCCTTCGCGGGCGCACCGGACACCACGCTCGTGATCCACTGTGCGGGCCGTACGCGCAGCATCATCGGCGCGCAGACGTTGATCAATCTCGGCATCCGGCGTGAAGTGTTCGCACTGGAAAACGGCACGCAGGGCTGGGCGCTCGCGGGCTTCGCGCTTGAGCACGGCAGCACGCGCAGCTATGCAGACGTGTTGTCCCCCGGTCCTGGCGGGCTGGAACGCAAGGACGCGCGCAGCCGCGCGCAGGCGCTGGCCGAACGCTTCGGCGTGCGCACGCTCGACGAGGCCGCCGTACTCGAATGGCGAGACGATCCGCGTCGTACGACTTATCTGCTCGATATACGAACGCCCGAAGAATTCGCTCGCGATGGCCTGCCAACCGCGACCCACGCGCCGGGCGGCCAGCTCATTCAGGCGAGCGATCAGACGGTCGCCGTGCGACGCGCGCGGCTGCTGCTGATCGACTACGACGGCATTCGCGCACCTGTCGTCGCGCATTGGCTCGTGCAACTCGGCTTCGAAACCGCGCTGGTCGATGCAGCGACCGCTACGCGCTGGCACTCACTGAATCACGCACCTACGAGTCCGGCTATCTCGCCGTTCCCTGCGCCGCTCGTGTCGAATGCCGTCGTGCTCGACTTGCGTCCGAGCGTGGCGCATCAGGAAGGCCGCCCCGCCGGGTCGCACTGGACCATTCGACCGCGCGTGTTCGAGACACTGCGTCAGGCGCATGCCGATCGCGAAACGCCGGTCGTTCTGTTCGCGGATCGGGCCAGCCGCGATGCCGCATTGCTCGTTGCGGGAGATCTGCGTGACGCCGGCTTCGAAAACGTGACGAGCGCATTCGATGGACTGGACGCATGGGAACGGGCAGGCTTGCCCGTCGAACGATTCGCGATCGTTCTGCCGCGCGAGGCGCGCATCGATTATCTGTTCTTCGTGCACGACCGTCACGATGGCAACCTCGATGCAGCGCGCGCCTACCTCGAATGGGAGACCGGCCTGATTGCCCAGTGCGAGCCGGATGAGCTGAGCGTTTTCCGCATCGGCCATGCCGCCGTTCGAAACGACCAGCCGGAGGCCGAAGCGCGCGCCGGGAAATGAGTCTTCGCTTACGGCCGCAGATCGGACAAGCTGTTCACTTGATCTGAAGCACCGCCTGCCGGACATCGATGCGACGCGGAATGACCTTGGTTTCGAAAGCCAGATTCGCCGAATCCTGCTGCGCGTTCAGCACGTCGTCAGCAATCGGATAGCTCACGCCCCATTCGAGACGCGAGATAGCGCGGTCCCAGACTTCCGGCGGCACGCCCGTGTTGCCCGAGAGGAACCGCGCGGTGTCCTGAGGATGCGCCAGGCTTTCCCTGGTTTGACGATCCAACTGATCGAACAGCAGGCGTAGCGCGGCGGGATATTTCTGCGCGAAACTCCGCGTGGAAATGTAGAAACCGTATTGCGGCACCGACAGTTCGCCGATGGTCAGAATGGTCCGCGCGCCCGTGCTCAGCTCGGTGTCCGCATAACGCGGATCGGGCACGGCCCACGCGTCGACGAAGCCGCGCTCGAAAGCCGAACGCGCATCGCCATAGGACAGGTAAGCGAACTCAGCCGAGTCCGGGTCCATATGCGCGTCCCGCATTGCCTTCAGCACGAACAGGTGACCTTGCGAGCCCTTGGCAAAGGCGATTTTCTTGCCCTTCAGATCGTGCAGGTCCTTTACCGGTGAATCCAGACCAGTTGCGGCCTTTCTGGGTCGACTGCATCTCTGGGTCGCGTGAACCGGAGCCGTTCTTCGTCGAGCTAGGCGCTGCAATCAACGTGGCGTCGACAGCCGAACCCGCCTTAAGCATCAAGC
>Ga0160447_100337_pt1 | contig 23769 bp, 19 predicted proteins | sample HID1973K_E1MG_FD_108222 | JGI IMG/M metagenome (GOLD analysis project Ga0160447, IMG submission 108222) | Enriched mosquito-associated microbial communities from UW Madison campus, WI, USA - HID1973K_E1 MG | ecosystem: Host-associated > Arthropoda: Insects > Digestive system > Unclassified ...
CGCCGATGCGAAGCTCGCGCTGGTGGTCGTCTTGCCGACGCCGCCCTTCCCCGAAGTCACCACAATGATTTTTGCCATACAAGTACCTTGTGTTCGTCAATAGGTCCGCTCGCGGTGCTGCCGAGCGCGCGCCAGGGGCATCGGGCGCGCGAGTCGATCCGACCCGTCAGGTCAGCCGCAACGGTTCGATCATGAGTTTTTCTTCGTTCAGCCAGATCTGCACTGGCTTACTGAGCACGTCGGCCGGCAGCGGGTTCTCGGTCGTTCGATAGATGCCCGCGATGGAGATGAGTTCCGGCTCGAGACACGTGCAGAAGATCCGCGCGTCGAGATTGCCGTGCACGCCCGCGAGCGCGCGGCCACGCAACGGCGCATAGATATGGATATTGCCTTCCGCGATCACCTCGGCCCCATACGACACGAGACCGAGCACGATGAGATCGCCCTTCGCGTAGACCTGCTGGCCCGAGCGCAGCGGCCGGTCGATGATGGTCGCGGGCGCGGGCAGCGCCGCGGGCGCGGGCGCCTTCGCAACGGCCGCTTCGATCACGGCGGCGGCTTCGGTGTTCGGCTTCGCTTCGTCGACGGAAGGCTTCGGCGCGCCGCGCCGGTCGCGCGCTTCGAGGACCGGCAGGCCGCCTTCGTTCGCCCATTGGATCGCCCACGTCTGCGCGGGCAGCGCGACGATGCCTATCGGCCGCATACGCACGCTCTTCAGCAAGGTCTCGAGTTCCGCCAGCGACACGCGCTCGCCTTCGCCGCCCTTCGCGGCATCAGCCAGACGGCGCACGTCGATGGCGACGACGTCGCCCGCGAAGAATTCGGGAGTCGCTTCGAAGCGCCGCGTGAGTTCGGTACGCAAGGCGTCGAGGTCGGGAGTCTTGACGACGAAGAGAAGCGTGTCGACGGAGCCGCTGCGCAGTTCAAAGAAGGGCGTTTTGTTGAGCGACATAGGAACGGCCAAAAATTTTGCGTATTTTACAGGCGTTGTCGCACACGGCCATAATTTTTAGGACCGATTTCGGCGATCGGAAACGAGGAACGTGTGCCGCGCGTACGCACGGGACGCGCGCGGGAAGCGAGGACGGAGCTCGAAGTAACGCGTGTCAGGCGTGATGTTCGGAGTGCATGTGGCGCACGTAGAGCGACTCGGCTTCCTGCTCGTGCGAAGGCATCGCGCGGCGATCGCCGGTAGGGCCGAAATGAAGGCGCTCGTAGAAGCGCATTGCGGTGCGGTTTTCCTCGGAGATCCACGCATGCACTTCGGCGGCGCCCTGCTCCGCGAGCCATTGCGATGCGGCGTTCACGAGCAGCTCGCCGCCGCGCAGATGCCGCACCGCGGGCGCGACCCACAGCGCGCTCACGAACGCGCGCGCGTTCGGCGCCTCTTCGATGTAGGCGTGCACGAGACCGCAGGGATGACCTTCCGTGTAGAGCAGAAACGTCGCGAGCCGGGGGGAATTCGCGTGCAGCTCGGCGGTTGCGTCGAACGACGACGGCTCGACGAGCAGCGCATCTTCCAGCGTCTCGCCGAATGCATACGGCGCTTCGCGCAGCGATGCCGTGCGAAGCTCACGCAGCACGAAACCTTGTTGCGCGGCGATGCGGCTGACGGTCAATGAGGGACTCATGCGGGCTATTTCTCTCTGGCTTTCAGGCTCATGCGCGTGCGGCTCTGTCGGCCGGTCCGGCGCGTGGACCACTCATATAGCTTCAACCGAACGGGCGTACCCGTCAATTCATAAATCCGGGAAAGTGCTTTACAGCGCACACGACGCGGCCCAAAGCGGCGAATGCGCGCTCATGGCGCCGCATAACTGCCCGTGCCGTCCGGCCACGGCGTGAGCAACTCGAAGCCTTCATCGGTGACGGCGACCATGTGCTCCCATTGCGCGGAGAGCGAGCGGTCCTTGGTCGTCACGGTCCAGCCGTCGCGCGATTGCTGCGTGGCCGCGCGGCCCGCGTTGATCATCGGCTCGATGGTGAACACGAGGCCGGGCTTCAGACGCAGGCCCGCGCCACGCTGGCCGTAGTGCAGCACTTGCGGGTCTTCGTGATACACACGGCCGATGCCGTGGCCGCAGTATTCGCGCACCACGGAAAAGCCTTCGCGATGCGCGACGCTCTGAATGGCCGCGCCTACATCGCCGAGCGTCGCGCCGGGGCGCACTTCGCGGATGCCCGCGATCATGGCTTCGTAGGTCGTTTCGGTGAGACGGCGCGCTTCGGCGCTCGGCGTGCCGGCGTAATACATGCGGCTCGTGTCGCCGTAGTAGCCGTCCTTGATGATCGCGACATCGATGTTGATGATGTCGCCGTCCTTCAGTTCTTTCGGCCCGGGAATGCCGTGGCACACGACATGATTCACCGAGGTGCAGACCGTCTTCGGAAAACCCATGTAGCCGACGTTGGCGGGAATGGCCTTCAGTTCGTCGACGATGAAGCGATTGCAGATGGCGTCGAGTTCATCCGTAGTGACGCCCGGACGGACGTGTTCGGCGATCATCGCGAGGACTTGGGCGGCCATGCGGCCGGAGATGCGCAACTTTTCGATGTCGGCGGGGGTCTTGAGCGTGATGGCCATTGAGCAATGCGAATGGGTTCGTGCCGGATGCGTGCTGCCCGCGCGTGCGCTTTCGCCGGTGTTTCAGGCAGGCCGCGCGCGAGGACAATGGGGCCGATGATAGCACTCCCAAGCGGCGTCGCTGCTTGGAGAGCCGCTTGGGCGCTGCATTTCGACGCTTCGTGTGCACTCTACCGAACGCGAAGCGAACGGCGCTCGCCCTTGTGATGAAAGCGTGTTTGTGTTTTAGTGGCGCGAATTCGAACTTGCCGGAACGCTATGACCTTGCATCGATTTGCCTTGATTTCCGCTGTACTTTCGAGCGCCGCCGCCCTCGCCGCCTGCAGTTCGACGAGCGATCCCGAGCTGCGCGCGTCGAAGCCCGTGATCCACGTTTCGTCGGCGCGGCCTGCGTCGGATATATCGAGTTGTCTGCAACGCATGATTCCGTCCGCGCAGACGAGGCGCGCTCAAGGGACGACCGAATTGCTGGTCGGATCGAACGCGTGGCTCGTGACGCTCACGCCTTCGGCGTATGGATCGATCGTGAAGGTACAGCAGTCGTCGAGCGACGATGGCGGTGTGCCGGAGCCGGAACTGCGCTTCGATATCGCGCGTTGTACGACTTGAAGTTGTCGCTCCGCTTCATCGAAGCGGGGCGACGAATTGAAGCCGAAACTCGAAGCCCAAAAGCAAAACCCCGCAGTCTTGCGACATGCGGGGTTTCAGTATTTTGGCGGAGAGGGTGGGATTCGAACCCACGGTACGGGAAAACCGTACGCCTGATTTCGAGTCAGGTACATTCGACCACTCTGCCACCTCTCCGTCTACCCTTTCGGGTCTTCGTGAACTGGTCGTTGCTCAACGAAGAACGAAAGTATACCGAACCCTTTCGTGCTTTCCAAGCCCCTTTTTGAAAATAAACGTCACACTGCTGCGGAAACTTCGATTCTTTCCACTCCTCGCATATACGGACGCAACACGGCCGGAATCGTCACCGAGCCGTCCGCATTCTGGAAGTTCTCCAGAACCGCGACGAGCGTACGGCCGACCGCCAGACCCGAACCGTTCAGCGTATGCACGAACTCCGGCTTGCCCTGCGCATTGCGGAAGCGCGCCTGCATGCGACGCGCCTGGAACGCCTCGGTGTTCGAGCAGCTCGAAATCTCGCGATACGTGTTCTGCGCCGGCAGCCACACTTCGAGATCGAACGTCTTCGCCGCCGAAAAGCCCATGTCGCCCGTGCACAGCGTGATCACGCGATACGGCAGTTCCAGCTTCTGCAGAATCGTCTCCGCCTGTCCCACCATCTCGTCGAGCGCGGCATAGGAATGCTCCGGCGACACGACCTGCACCATCTCGACCTTGTCGAATTGATGCTGGCGGATCAGGCCGCGTGTATCGCGCCCGTACGAGCCCGCTTCCGAGCGGAAGCACGGCGAATGCGCGGTGAGCTTGACCGGCAGCGCATCGGCTTCGAGGATGCTGTCGCGCACGGTATTCGTGAGCGAAATCTCCGAGGTCGAAATGAGGTACTGCGTGACCGTGTTCTCGTCGCCGCCCTTTTCGACGCGAAACATGTCGTCGGCGAACTTGGGCAACTGGCCCGTGCCGTAGAGAATCTCCGGATTCACGATGTACGGCGTGTACGCCTCGGTATAACCGTGCTGTTCCGTGTGCGTGTCGATCATGAACTGCGCGAGCGCGCGATGCAGCCGCGCGATCTGTCCGCGCAGCAGCGTGAAGCGCGCGCCCGAGAGCTTCGCGCCAGTTTCGAAGTCGAGGCCGAGCGGCGCGCCGACATCGACGTGATCGCGGACTTCGAAGTCGAAGGCGCGCGGCGTGCCCCAGCGCCGCACTTCGACGTTCTGCGTCTCGTCGTTGCCGACCGGCACGCTTTCGTGCGGCAGGTTCGGCACCGTCAGCATCAGATCGGACAGACGCTTCTGCACATCGTCCAGCTTCGCCGCCGATTCTTTCATCGTGTCGCCGATGCCGCCCACTTCCGCCATCACCGCCGACGTGTCCTCGCCGCGCCCCTTCATCGCGCCGATCTGTTTCGACAGGCTGTTGCGGCGCGCCTGCAGTTCTTCGGTGCGGGTCTGGATCTCGCGGCGCTCGGTTTCGAGCGCGGCAAAGGCGGCGACGTCGAGCGCGTAGCCTCGATCGGCGAGGCGCTTCGCAACGCCGTCCAGGTCTTTGCGGAGGGTTTGGATGTCGAGCATGGCGGGGGCTGCTTTGTTAAGTAATCGGAAACGCCGATTTTAGCGCACGGTCATTGCGCGCCGGGCGCAATCGGCGACGCGCCCGGCGAAACGCAGTGTGCCCGCGCGCGAAACGCACGGCGCGGTTTTCATCGCTTCTTCTCGTCGCGATGCTCGCGCCGCCAGGCTTCGTCGAGTTCGGCGAGGCGCGCGAGCTTGTCGCCGATCTTGCCTTCGAGCCCGCGCGGCGTCGGCTGGTACCAGCGCGGGTCGCGCATGCCGTCGGGCAAATAGGTTTCGCCGGCCGCGTAGGCATCGGGCTCGTCGTGCGCGTAGCGATATTCGTGACCGTAGCCGAGTTCCTTCATCAGCTTGGTCGGCGCGTTGCGCAAATGCACCGGCACGCCGCGCGACTGATCGCGGCCGATGAAGCGCCGCGCCTCGTTGTACGCGTTGTACCCCGCGTTCGATTTCGGCGCGACGGCCAGATAAATGAGCGCCTGCGCGAGCGCCAGCTCGCCTTCCGGCGAGCCGAGCCGCTCGTAGGTTTCGGCCGCGTCGAGCGTGATGCGCGCGGCGCGCGGATCGGCGAGGCCGATATCCTCCCACGCCATACGCACGATGCGCCGCGCCATGTAGCGCGGGTCCGCGCCGCCGTCGAGCATGCGGCAGAACCAGTAGAGCGCGGCGTCCGGATTGCTGCCGCGCACCGATTTATGCAGCGCGCTGATCTGATCGTAGAACGCGTCGCCGCCCTTGTCGAAACGCCGCAGATTCTCCGCGAGCGCACTGCCGAGCAGCGGGCCGTCGATCTCCGTCTGCTTTTGCTGCGCCGCCGCGCGCGCGACGATCTCGAGGTTGTTCAGCAGCTTGCGGCCGTCGCCATCGGCGGAGCCGATCAACGCGTCGCGGGCTTCGTCGGTGAACGTGAGGCCGCCGAGCTCCTTCGACGCGCGCTCCAGCAGTTCCTTCAGCTCGTCGGCATCGAGACTCTTCAGCACGTAGACCGCCGCGCGCGACAGCAACGCGCTGTTCACCTCGAACGACGGATTCTCCGTCGTCGCGCCGACGAACACGAACAGGCCCGACTCCACATGCGGCAAGAACGCGTCCTGCTGACTCTTGTTGAAGCGATGCACCTCGTCGACGAACACGAGCGTCTGATGCCCGTTCGCGCGATGGATCTGCGCGGTTTCCACCGCCTCGCGGATATCCTTGACGCCGGAAAGCACCGCCGACAGCGAGATGAACTGCGCGTGGAACGCATCGGCCATGAGACGCGCGAGCGTGGTCTTGCCGACGCCGGGCGGGCCCCAGAGAATCATCGAATGCGCTTCGCCCGATTCGAACGCGACGCGCAGCGGCTTCGCTTTGCCGAGCAGATGCTTCTGGCCGATCACGTCGTCGATGGTGCGGGGGCGCAGGCGCTCCGCGAGCGGAACGGTGCCACGGTTTTCTTCGAACATGTGCTGTGCGATGCAGGTTGACGCAGTTGGGTGGATCGCGGCGATAATCTCGCGCTTCCCGAAAAGCGCGGCGCGGCCGCAGAATCGGGTCATTATGACAGCCTGACGGCGCACGGCTTTCGCACGAAGCGGGCCACGCGCCGGTTGAATCACGCTCTGACCATATAAAGGACGCAATCCGATGGGGCAAGAACACGCCACGAACGCCGCAGCGCACGGCGAAACGTCGACCTACGCGCCGCTCACGCCGGTTCCGCCCGAGCGGCGCGCATTCGGCACGAGCGATGCCTTCGCGCTGTGGTTCTCGCTCGGCATCGGCCTTCTGGTCGCGCAGGCGGGCGCGCTGCTGGTGCCGGGACTGTCGCTGCCGCACGCGCTCGCGGCCATCGTCATCGGCACGGTGATCGGCGTCGTGCTGCTCGCGCTCGCAGGCGTGATCGGCACGGATACGGGGCTCGCGGCGATGTCGTCGCTGCGGCCGACGCTCGGCGTGCGCGGCGCGTCGGTGCCGGCGGTGCTCAACGCGATCCAGCTCGTCGGCTGGGGCTCGTTCGAAATCATCGTGATGCGCGATTCCGCCGATGCCCTCGCGAAGCAATCCTTCCATTTGTCGATGCCGCTCGTCTGGACGCTGATCTTCGGCGCGCTCGCCACGCTGCTCGCGATCAGCGGCCCGCTCTCGTTCGTGCGGCGTTTTCTGCGCACGTGGGGCGTGTGGCTCCTGCTCGGCGGCGCGGGCTGGCTCACCTGGAATCTGCTGGCCAAACAGGACATTGGCGCGCTGATGTCGCGCGCCGGCACGGGCGAGATGGCGTTCGGGGCGGGCATCGATCTGGTCGTCGCGATGCCGCTCTCGTGGCTGCCGCTGATCGCCGATTACACGCGCTTCGGCAAGAGCGCGGGCGGTACGTTTCGCGGCACGCTGCTCGGCTATGGCATCGCGAACGTGTGGTTCTACGCGCTCGGCGCGATCTACGGCCTTGCGGCGGGCGGCGGCGATACGCTCCTCACGACCGCGCTCGCGCAGGCTGGCGGCGGCCTCGCGCTATTCCTGATTCTGATCGATGAAATCGACAACGCCTTCGCCGATATCCACTCGGCAGCCGTATCGACGGGTACGTTCTGGGCGCGCGCCAGCGTGCCGATGCTCTCGTGCGCGTTCGGCGCGTTATGCACGCTCGTCGCGCTCGCAGTCGAGATGGGCAAGTATCAGAACTTCCTGTTGCTGATCGGCTCGGTGTTCGCGCCGCTCTTCGGCGTCGTGCTGGCGGATCACTTCATCGTGAGGAAGCGCCGCATCGATGCCGCCGCGCTCGGCGCTGCCGACGGACGCTACGGCTATTCCGGCGGCTGGCACGTGAGCGCGTTCATCGCGTGGGGCATCGGGATCGCGGCGTATCACGCGATCAATCAATGGCTGCCGAATCTCGGCGCGACGCTGCCCGCGCTCGCGCTCGGCGCGGTGTGCTATCTGCTGCTCGTGTCGGGCAGGCGTCGCGCTTACGCGTGACCTACTTCGCCGCGCGATACTCGACGCCCGGCAACACGCACAACAGCTCGAAAGCGAGGTTCGCGCCCAGCAGCGCCGTCGTGCCGAACGGGTCATAGGGCGGCGCGACTTCCACCAGATCCGCGCCGACGATATTCAGCCCGCGCGCCCCGCGCACGATCTCCAGCGCCTGCGGCACGGTCAATCCGGCGATTTCCGGCGTGCCGGTGCCCGGCGCGAACGCCGGATCGATGCCGTCGATATCGAACGTGATGTAGACGGGGCCGTCGCCCATCTGCGCGCGCACTTCGTCCATCAGCGGCGCGAGCGACTTGTTCCAGCATTCTTCCGTCTGCACGACGCGAAAGCCCTGCTCGCGGCACCAGTCGAAATCGCCGGCTTCGTAACCCGTGCCGCGCAGGCCGATCTGCACCACGCGCGAGCAATCGAGCAAGCCCTCCTCCACCGCGCGACGGAACGGCGTGCCGTGCGCGATCTTCTCGCCGAACATGGTGTCGTTGACGTCCGCGTGGGCATCGATATGAATCAGCCCGACCTTGCCGTGCTTCGCGTGAATCGCCCGCAGGATCGGCAACGCGATGGTGTGGTCGCCGCCGAGCGTGAGCGGCTTGCAGTCGTGCTTGAGGATTTCGCGGTACGCGCGCTCGATGCGGTCGATCGAATCGAGCAGGTTGTACGGATTGATCGCGACATCGCCGATATCCGCGACGCGCAGCGAATCGAACGGCGCGGCGCGCGTCGCCATGTTGTAGGGGCGCAGCAGCACGGATTCGCTGCGCACCTGGCGCGGACCGAAACGCGCGCCGGTCCGGTTGGACGTGCCGAGATCGAACGGCACGCCAACGAAGCACGCATCCAGCCCTGAAGCCGACTGCACGTGCGGCAGGCGCATCATCGTCGTGATGCCGCCGCAGCGCGGCATCTGGTTGCCCGACAGCGGCTGCGGGCGCTCGGCGCGCTGTTCGAGAAAGTGCGAATCGAAGTGTTCGGCGGGCGCGAAAAGTGAGGATGTATTCATGGCGTCGGATGTGTGCGCGTTGAGATGACACCATTAATAGCCGCTTTTTCGCGAAGATGAAATGGCGATGAAAATAACTTAACATCGATATTTATCGATGTATCGGCGACGCCCATGTTCACTCACCTTTCCGACCTCGACCTGCGCCTGATCCGCGTGTTTCTCGCCATCGCCGATGCGGGCGGCGTCTCGTCGGCGCAGGCGACGCTCAACGTCGGGCAATCGACCATCAGCACGCAGCTCGCGACGCTCGAAACGCGGCTCGGCTACCGGCTCTGCGAGCGCGGGCGCGGCGGCTTCGCGCTGACATCGCGCGGCGAACAGTTCGTCGACGCGTGCAGAACACTGCTCGCGGCCATCGATACCTTCGATTCGACCGCGCGCAACGTCGGCAAGAAGCTCGTCGGCACGCTCACGCTCGGGATGATCGGCAACACGCCCGTGAGCGCGAATGCGCGCGTCAGTCAGGCGATCGCGCGGTTCCGGCAGCGCGACGAATCCGTGCGCTTCGCGGTGCTCGTGCGCTCGCCGGGCGAACTGGAGGAAATGCTGCTGGCCGAGCGCATCCAGATGGCGATCGGGTATTTCTGGCATCGCGTGCCGTCGCTCGACTACACGGAGATCTTCGCGGAGGACCAGCTCGCGTATTGCGGGCGCGAGCATCCGTTGTTCGCGCAGGCCGGGCGCGTCGGCGTGACGCAAGCGTTCGAGCATGACTGGGCGTGGCGCAGCTATCCGCTGCCCGAGGCGGGCGAACTCACGCCACGCAATATCGGCGCGCTCGCGGACAACATGGAAGCCGTCGCGATGCTCGTGCTGTCGGGACGGCATCTCGGCTATCTGCCCGAGCATTTCGCCGCGCCGTATGTGAAGGACGGTCTGCTCGCACCATTGAATCCGCAGGCGATGCGCTATCGCGTCGCGTTTCAGATGGTCACGCGCGCGGAGCGTGCAAGCGGCGCGCGTGACGCAAAACGCGAAATCGTCGAGGCGTTTATCGAGGATATGCGGGCCGCCCACGCGTGAGAAAAACGCCATTTGATTGCCTAAAATCAATTAAATAAGCATAACGAATGCCTTTAGGCTGACGGCACATATTTTTACAGATCGATTATCAAATTCGTATTGCTCGTGCAATACGAATTCTCCTAATATCAATCCGCGCGTATCTCAAAAATAATCCGCAACGATTCATTGAAAGCCGGAATGCGCGCGTTCGCGTCGTACTTCATGCAAACCCGCCACAAAGCGGCATGCCTTCTTTTCATGGGGAAAAAATGAATAAAGCAAAGCTGAGAGGTGCAATTCTGGCTGGACAAATCGCGCTGGCCGGCGCGACGGCATACTGCTCTGTCGCAGGCGCGGCGACCGGCGGCGTGATTCACTTCACAGGCGCGCTGGTGGCGTCGCCGTTCGATGTTTCCGTAGGGCACGCGGGCGGATCGCGCACATCCACCGCGGCCGAGACGCACATGACCGATACGGCGGGACGAACGACCTATGTGACGTTTCTTCCCGACCCGCACAATCCGCCCAACGCGGAATTGTCGCTTTCGACGGCGAGCGGCGCAGGCGCTGCGAAGGCGGTCACCGCGACTTTCACGGATGGCAGGGGGCGGCTCCTCAGGCCCGATGCCGCCGGGAAGTATTACGTAGGCGCCCTCGGCGGCACGCTGTCGATGCGTGCGAACGGCGGTGATTCGTCGTCCGCCGAGAACGTGACGCTCGTGACGTCGTATCGCTGAGCGTGTCCTTACCCGTCGATCACGTCCGCGCCCTTCGGCACGGTGAACTTGAAGGTATCGCTCTTGATCGGCGGGTTCTTCTGGATGTTCGAGAACGTGAGCAGCGTGACGTTGCCGAACACGTCGTGCAGTTCCATCGCCTGCAGGTTGCCGTCCTTGAAGCCGATGCCGACCGTCTCGAACTGCGTGTCCTTCGCCTTCGGCGTAAGTTCGAGCCAGTCGATGCCGCCCTTCTCGCCCGCGTCACGCAGATTGAAGTTCTTTTCCAGATCGTTGCTGCCGAACAGAATCGCCGCCGGGCTCGCGCCGAGCGAACCGCCGAGCGTGCGCACCGTGACCTGGTTCAGGTCCTTGTCGTAGACGTAGAGCTTGTCGCCGTCCGCCTGAAGGATTTGCGAGTACGGCTTCTGATAGGACCAGATGAACTTGCCCGGCCGCGCGAACATGAACGTGCCGCTGGAGGTCGCGCCCTTGGTCGGCACCGTGGTCGAGGTGGCGCCGTTGTTCGCCTTGCCGGGCGCCTTGATTTCCTGTTGCGTGAAATCGCCGCGCGCCGCGCGCACCTGCGACACGAACGCCTTCAACTGTTCCGTGCCGCTCGCGAATGCGTGCGATGCAAACAGCATCGACGCCGAAAACAATGCAGCGCTCAAGACCTTGAGCGTGCGGTTCCCCGTTAGGTGTTTCATCGTTGTGTTCTCCCTTTGATTCCCGGCGCGCGTCATTGCTCGTCGCGCGCCGGCGTCAGGATTTCGCGGTTGCCGTTCGACGACATCGCCGACACGAGCCCCGAGTTCTCCATCTGTTCGAGCAGACGCGCCGCGCGGTTGTAGCCGATGCGCAAGTGCCGCTGCACGAGCGAGATCGACGCGCGCCGGTTCTTGATGACGACCTCGACCGCCTGATCGTACAAGGGGTCCGACTCGCCGTCGGCGCCGCCGGTTCCTCCCGCGCCCGCCGAGCCTTCGTCGCCATCGCCCGCGAGGCCGCCTTCGAGAATGCCCTCGATATAGTTCGGCTCGCCGTGTTCCTTCAATTTGTCGACGACGCGATGCACTTCCTCGTCCGACACGAACGCGCCGTGCACGCGCACCGGCAGGCCGGAGCCCGGCGGCAGATAGAGCATGTCGCCCATGCCGAGCAGCGACTCGGCGCCCTGCTGATCGAGAATCGTGCGCGAATCGATCTTCGACGACACCTGGAACGCCATGCGCGTCGGCACGTTCGCCTTGATGAGGCCGGTGATCACGTCGACGGACGGACGCTGCGTCGCCAGAATCAGGTGGATGCCCGCCGCGCGCGCCTTCTGCGCGATGCGCGCGATCAGCTCTTCGACCTTCTTGCCGACGACCATCATCAGGTCGGCGAGCTCGTCGATCACGACGACGATGTGCGGCAGGCGCGTGAGCGGTTCCGGCTCGTCGGGCGTGAGGCTGAACGGGTTCGGAATCTTTTCGTCGCGCTTCTTCGCTTCGTCGATCTTGGTGTTGAAGCTCGCGAGATTGCGCACGCCCATCTTGCTCATCAGCTTGTAGCGGCGCTCCATTTCCGCGACCGCCCAGTTGAGCGCGTGGCCGGCCTGCCGCATGTCCGTGACCACCGGGCACAGCAAGTGTGGAATGCCTTCGTAGACGCTCATTTCGAGCATCTTCGGGTCGATGAGGATGAGGCGCACCTGCTCCGCGCTCGCCTTGTAGAGCAGCGAGAGAATCATCGCGTTGATGCCGACGGACTTGCCCGAGCCCGTGGTACCGGCGACCAGCAAATGCGGCATCTTCGCGAGATCGGCGCAGACCGGATTGCCGCCGATGTCCTTGCCGAGGCCCATCGTCAGACTGGACGCGGCGGCCGCGTAGACCTCGGAGCCGAGAATCTCGGAGAGCTTGACGGTCTGACGGCGCTGGTTCGGCAATTCGAGCGCCATGAAGTTCTTGCCCGGAATCGTCTCGACGACGCGGATCGACACGAGCGACAGCGAACGCGCGAGATCCTTCGCGAGCCCGACAATCTGACTGCCCTTCACGCCCGTCGCCGGTTCGATCTCGTAGCGCGTGACGACCGGCCCCGGATACGCCGCGACCACGCTCACCTCGACGCCGAAGTCCTTCAGCTTCTTCTCGATGAGACGCGACGTGTATTCGAGCGTATCCGCAGCGATGGTTTCCTGCGTCTTCGGCGGCGGATCGAGCAGCGCGAGCGGCGGCAGCGTGGAGTCGCCCGGCAGGTCCTTGAAGAGCGGCACCTGCTTTTCCTTCTCGGCGCGCTCCGAACGCGCGGGCGCGGGCGCGGCGGGCACGATCATCACCGGCTCGTGGTCTTCGCTCTTTTCGCGCGAGCGCACCACCTTGCCTTCACGCTTGACCGCGGCGGCTTCGCCGAGCTTGCGGTCGCGGCCCGCTTCGCGGCGCAGTTGCGCGCCGGTGATCGCGTTGAGGATGCCGTCGCCGACCTTCTCGCATACGGACAGCCACGAAAAGCGGAAATACAGCGACAGGCCGATCGCCAGCGCGATCAGCAGAAAGAGCGTGGCACCCGTGAAGCCGAGCGCATGCGAAACATGCCGCGCGACCACGTCGCCGACGACGCCGCCCGGCGCTCGCGGCAACTGCACCTTGAGCGACCACATGCGCAGCGCCTCGATGCCGTCGCTCGCGAGCAGCACGAGCACGAACGCGAACGCTTCGGCGAGCCAGGTGCGATCCTTCGGCGCGTCTTCATCGACGACGGGCGGCAGCGTGATGCGCCGATAGTTCGCGACGATGCGCCGCGCGAGCAGCACGATCAGCCAGTACGAGGACAGCCCGAACACGAGCAGCAGAATGTCCGACGTGTACGCGCCGACGCGCCCCGCCCAGTTCGCGAAGTGATCGATGCTCACCGCGTGGGTCCAGCTCGGGTCCTTGCGGCTGTACGAGAGGAGCGCCATCACGAGGAAGAGTCCGAGTGCGACCTGGAGAATCCAGCGAATCTCGGTGAAGAGCCGCGACATGCGGTGCGGCAATGCCTGCGGGCTCGCGGAATAAGTAGCTTTGGCCATTGATTCGGTGTCGCTGTGTGTCGCTTGCAGCCTCGCGCGCCGATGCACCGGGGCCGCATGGAACGGTGGCCTATTGTAAACGCTGCATTGCGGTGAACGGCGCAAAAACGGCCTCGTTCTTGCAACCTGTAACACTCGTCACGCGCTCGTCATGCGGCCCGGCCCGCCCGCCGGGCCTATCAAACCGATTGAAAGGTTCACTCGGAAGGCTTTTCCAGCGGCCTTTATAATCCTCCTTTTGCACCTAAATACGGTACATCGGAAGCGCGCCGGCGCAGTCTCGCGGCCACGCGCCACGCCACTGGCGTCGTTCGCCGGTGTCGGTATTTCCGAGCTGACCATCAAAAACGGACCATCATCATGTCTTCGCCCAAACACGCCAAAGTGCTGATTCTCGGTTCCGGCCCCGCCGGCTACTCCGCTGCGGTGTACGCCGCGCGCGCGAACCTGTCGCCGCTGCTCATCACTGGCCTCGCGCAAGGCGGCCAGCTGATGACCACCACGGACGTCGAGAACTGGCCGGCGGACCCGTCGGGGGTGCAGGGCCCGGAACTGATGCAGCGTTTCGAGGAACATGCGCGCCGCTTCAACACCGAGATCGTGTTCGATCACATCCACACCGCGAAGCTCAACGAGCGACCGTTCCGTCTGATCGGCGATTCGGGCGAGTACACCTGCGACTCGCTGATCATCGCGACGGGCGCATCGGCGCAATATCTCGGCGTGCCGTCCGAAGAAGCGTTCATGGGCAAAGGCGTGTCGGCCTGCGCGACCTGCGACGGCTTTTTCTATCGCAACGGTGAAGTCGCGGTGATCGGCGGCGGCAATACCGCAGTCGAAGAAGCGATCTATCTCGCGGGCATCGCGACGAAGGTCACGGTCGTGCATCGCCGCGACAAGTTCCGCGCCGAGCCGATTCTCATCGACCGCCTGCTCGCGAAGGAGAAGGAAGGCATCGTCGATATCAAATGGAATCACGTGCTCGACGAAGTCACTGGCGATCAATCCGGCGTCACCGGCCTGCGCATCAAGGACACGCAGTCGGGCAACACCACCGACATCGCGCTGCAGGGCGTGTTCGTCGCGATCGGCCACAAGCCGAACACCGATCTCTTCATCAACCAGCTCGAGATGAAGAACGGCTACATCATCACAAAGGGCGGCACCACCGGCGACGCCACCGCGACCAGCATCCCAGGCGTGTTCGCCGCGGGCGACGTGCAGGATCACGTGTATCGCCAGGCGATCACGAGCGCGGGCACGGGCTGCATGGCCGCGCTCGACGCGCAGCGCTACCTCGAAACCATCGACGAAACGCCGACCCCGCATTCGATGAGCCACGAAGCAGACCGCTGATCGGGCGTCATCCGGGCGCGGCGACGCGCGGCGAGCCGGTAAAATGGAGATCGCCCGCTTTTGCAGCGCCCTGCCGGTTCATGGCGGCGCGTAGATGAAACGGGCCACGGTTCACGCCGTCGGCCCGTTTTCATTTGGGCGCGACGTTGCGTGCGGCGCCCGATTCCTGTCGACTTCCGCTGGCCGAACGATGCCGAAGAACCTCCCACATCCGAACGAACCGAAAGTCCGGCGCAAGGAAGCGCCGCGTCCGGCCGCGTCCGTCGATGCGAAGCCGGCCGACGCGCGCGATGTCACCGCCGCCGTGAAGCGCGACGGCCTCGCGGGTCTGTCGTCGCTGAAGCGTGCGCTGAAAGCCGATGCCGAGAAACGCGAAGTGCAACGCATCGCAGCGACGCACGCCGTGCGCGAAGCCGTCGCCGATGCCGACGAGTTCCGCCGTTCGATCGGCGCGGTCGAGCCGCTCAGGACGCCGCCGCGCACGACCGTCACGCGCGTGCCGCCTCCGCCGGTGCCGCTGCAGAGCCGCCGCGACGAGCAAGCCGTGCTGCAGGAAGCGCTCTCGGACGAATACGATCCCGAAAGCCTGCTCGATATCGACGAAACGCTGTCGTTCCATCGCCCCGGCATCAGCCAGGAAGTGGTGAGGAAACTGCGGCGCGGCGCGTGGATCGTGCAGGCGCAGCTAGACCTGCACGGCATGCGGCGCGAGGAAGCGCGCGAGGCGCTCGCGGAATTCATCCGTGAATCGGTGAAGCGCGGCTTGCGGTGTCTGCGCGTGATCCATGGCAAGGGGCTCGGCTCCATCGGCCGCGAGCCGGTGCTCAAGGGCAAGGTGCGCGCGTGGCTCGTGCAGAAGTCGGAAGTGATTGCGTTCTGTCAGGCGCGGCCGCACGACGGCGGTGAGGGCGCGGTGCTCGTGCTGCTGCAGCCGGGCGGCGCGCCGCGGCATCATAACCATCCGCAGGACAAGAGCCACGGCAAGCATTCTTATCCGGGGCCGGACAGTGCATCCTAGACTGACCCTCGCCATCACGATCATGGAGGCGCTCGCGATTTTCGCGTACGCCTTCTCCGGGCTTCTCGAGGCGCGCAAACGCAGGCTCGACGCGGTCGGCGCGTTTCTCGTCGCGCTCGTCACCGCGTTCGGCGGCGGCACGGTGCGCGATGTGCTGCTCTCGCGCCGCCCGTTCTACTGGGTCGAGCATCAGGATTACGTGCTGTTCATCTTCGCGATGGCGATTTTCGCGCCGCTTTTCCTGCGCGTGACCTCGCGCCTCTTCGATCAGCGCGCGCTGCTCATCACCGATGCGATCGGCCTCGGCCTCTTCAGCGTGTCGGGCACCTCGATCGCGCTCGACGCGCAGATGCCCGCCTTCACCGCGACGATGATGGGCGTCGTCACGGGCGTGTTCGGCGGCGTACTGCGCGACGTGCTCTGCAACGAGATTCCACTGATCCTGCGCGACTCGCGCCCGTACGCGGTCTGCGCGTTCGCGGGCTGCTGGATCTATATCGGGCTGGAGCGGCTCGATGTCGACACGATCTACAACGTCCTCGTTTCGACGGCTTTCATCCTGATCGCGCGCCTCATCACCTTCAAGTTCGATATCCGGCTGCCGCATTAGCGCGAAACGGGCGGGAAAACCCCCCGTTTTGCTACAATCGCGTAGTTTTCTGACCCCGCATCCGGCCGCGACGCAGTGCGCTCCGGTCGCCACCACGCACACAGAACATGAACATCGAGCAAGCGCGTTTCAACATGATCGAGCAACAGATTCGTCCCTGGGAAGTGCTGGACCAGGACGTGCTGAACCTGCTCACGATCGTCAAGCGCGAGAACTTCGTTCCCGCCGCGTACCGCAACATCGCTTTCGCGGACCTCGAAATTCCGCTGCCCGGCGGCGAGCGCATGCTCGCGCCCAGGGTCGAAGCGCGCGTTCTGCAGGAACTCGCGGTTCACAAGGGCGAAACCGTGCTGGAAATCGGCACTGGCTCGGGTTACATGGCGGCGCTGCTCGCGCATCGCGGGCGCAGCGTGACGAGCGTCGAAATCGCGCCGGAACTCGCCGATTTCGCGAAGCAGAATCTCACCGCGAACGGCGTGACGAACGTGGACGTGATCACCGGCGACGGCTCGCTCGGCTGGGATCAGGGCGCGCCCTACGACGTGATCTGCGTGTCGGGCGGCCTGCCGGTCATGCCGCAGCAGTTTCTGGAGCAACTGAAGATCGGCGGTCGCATCGCGGCGTTCGTCGGCGCGGCGCCGGTCATGAAGGCGCAGATCATCACGCGCGTGGACGAAAAGCAGTTCCGCGTGTCGGATGTGTTCGAAACGCTCGTCGCGCCGCTGAAGAACGCGGTACACCCTTCGCAGTTCAAGTTCTAAGCCGAAAGCGCGCGGCCGGTCGCAACCGGCCGCGCGCGTCCTGCCGGAAGCCCCATGCAAAATCTCACCGCCCCCGAACTCGCCGCGTGGCTCGCCGATGACTCGCGCCCCGCTCCCGTCCTGCTCGACGTGCGCGAGCCCTGGGAAATCCAGACGGCGAAACTGGCCAACATCGTAGCGATTCCGATGCGCGAGATCCCCGCGCGCAGCGAGGAACTCGACGACGAAGCGCAGATCGTCTGCATCTGCCATCACGGCGCACGCAGCGCGCAGGTCGCGATGTTCCTGGAATCGCGCGGCTTCACGAAGACCTTCAACCTGTACGGCTGCATCGACGCGTGGTCGCGTCAGGTCGATCCGTCGGTTCCCACGTACTGATTTCCTCAGTAACGAGCGCGCCTCATCCCGCGCTCGACCACAGCGCCGTGCCGTGCGGCGAATAGATGACGAGATGCCCGTCCTTCTGGATCGTCGCATAGGCGCCCGGAACCGAGGTGCGCGTCTGCCAGACCATCGCGCCGTTGCTGTCGTACATCGCGAGGTTGCCGTCCTCCTGCATGCGGATTTCGACGCCCGGCGTGCCGCTCACATGCGATGACCAGATCGTCTCGCCGTTCAGCACGGCGACGAGATAGCCATCGTCCTGCAAGGTCAGCTCCACACTTCCGCTGCACGCCGCGAGCGACTGTCCCATCGCGATACCCTCTCCCGTCGTGAGCCGGCCGCACGCGCTCGGCGCGTTGATCGGCGGCAGCGCGGCGAACCAGGTCAGATCGACGGCATTGGCGATCGCCTGCATGCCCGCGTCGTTCGGATGCAGGTCGTCGCCGCTGTTGTAGCTGCGCGCATAGGCGGCATCCGCGGCCGTGCTTGCCGGGTCGCCCAGCACTTGCGCCTGATCGAGCACGGCATCGCAGCCGCTGCTTCTGCCGCGCAAGAACGCGTTCACGGTCTGGCGCGTGTCTTCGATCGCAGGCGTCCATTCGGCCATGCCTTCGAACGGCGTCAGGGTCGAGCAGATCACGCCGACCTTCGCATCGCCCGCCTGCCGCGCGAGCCGCTGATACGCGGTCATGAGCTGCTGCGCACTCGGCGGATTGCCGCTGATGAGGTTGTTCACCGCATCGTCGGAAATGATCACCCACTTCACGTTCGCCTGGCCGAGCACGTCGCGTGCGAAGCGCGTGAGGCCGGCCTGGCCGGAGGCATCGGTGAAGAAGTCATTGCCGCTGATGCCCTGATTCAGCACGCCCACCGTCATGCCCGCGCGGTTCAGCCGCTCCGCCAGCCGGTTCGGCCAGCGCCGGTTCGTGTTGGGCGTGGACGCCGTCCCCTCCGTGATCGACGCGCCGAATGCAACCACCGCGCCCGTCGCGGCGGCGTTCATCACGTCGACATTGGTGAGGAAATAGTTCGACTGGCCGCCCGCCGCATTCACGACGCCGCCCGCGAAGTTCGAGTCCGCGCTCACGTCGCCCGGCGCGATATAGACGTCCTGCATCGCGTCGATGTGGCCGGTCGAGTTCGGCGGCGTCTGCGATGGAATGTGCATGCTCACGGCGATGTCGCCGAGCGTGGGCACCTGAAACGCGACGGCGTCGCTCTGCACCGAGCCGCCCGCGGGAATCGTCACATACGACTGGCCGTTGAAGGTCACTTGCCGGTCGGTGCCCGCGATCGTGCGGGCACCGTGCTGGCGGCGCGCGATGCGCACGTCGCCGATCGTGACTGGTTTCTCGCCGAACAGATTGGAAAGCGTGAGCCGCGCCGCCGTGCCGCCGATGCTCGTATGCACGATCTGGCGAATCGTCTGATTGTTGAAGCCCGGATCGGACGTGACGGCGGGCGCGCTCGACCAGGTTCCGGTCCACGGCGCGTTCGTGATGAAGCCCTGCGCGAAATAATGCGACGTATCGGGCCAGAACAGAAAGACGACGAGCGCGAGCCCGATCAGCTTTTGAAGCCCTCGTTTCACTCCGCCTCCGCGTCATCATTTTTGGTAGAGGGAAACTAGACCATGATGTCCCGTTCATGGCCGTGCGCTGGCGTACAGACAACGCAATAACGGTGGTTTTGCCGCGCAGCAAAAAAAACGGGCCGCAGGAGCATTTCGCCCATGCGGCCCGTTCCTTGTGCGCCTGACGGCTTGTGGATCAGACCACGTTCATCGCCAGCGCGCTTGCGCGATAATGCTCCGCCGCCTTCTCCGTGTCGCCCAGTTGTTCATGCAGACGAGCAAGCGCGCGATGCGTGCGGATCTTGAGCGGCTCGTTGTCGGCGAGCTTGAGCGCCGATTCGAGGAAGGCCTGCGCCTTGCCCCACAACTGCTGATGCAGGCACAGGCGGCCCAGCGTGAACAGCAGGTCGGCGTCTTCGGTGCGCTCCTTCTGCCACGCTTCGGCGCGCTGGATCAGCGGGAACGCGTCGCCGCCGACGATGCAATCCGGGTAGCGCCGCAAGAGCCGCGCGTCCCAGTTGTGCGCGAGCGCGTCCTCGACGATCTTCTTCGCCTCCGCGCGGCGATCCAGCGCGATCAGCAGTTCGGCGGCGAGATCGGCCAGACGCGGCGACTGGCGCTCGGTCGCCGAGAGCGATTGCCACAGTTCGAGCAGCGCATCGGGATTGTGCCGGCGATCGCGCAGCAGGTTTTCCGCCGCCACCTGACGCAGCCGCACCGCGACCGCCGGATGCAGCGCCTCGCGCTTTTCCAGCATGCGCACGAGCTTCAGCACTTCGCTCCAGTTCTTCAACTGCTGTTGCGCGCGCAATGCGATCTGCTGCGCGTGGATGCGTCGTCCGCCCTGCGCCTGCATCTCGGTCAGCGCGATGAGCGCGCCGTCGGCGTCGCGGCCATCGGCGCGCATGTCGGCGGTCGCCATCAGGCGCGCGTCCTGCCATTCGGCGCCGCCGACCTGCGTCAGCCATTCGTCGCGCCGCGCGTACTCGTGCAGACGATGCGCCGCGTTCGCACCGATGAGACCGGCCGCGCCCTTGTTGGCATCGACGGAAAGCGCGTCACGCGCGGCCTTCTCGGCCTTCGAGAAGCGTCCGGCGTACAGATGCCCGACCGCATCGCGCAGCGACGCGTTCGCCTTCGCGAGCTTGCTGCGCGCGCGGTAGGCGGCGACGCGCGACGGCATCTTCCACACGCCGCGCGCGGCGCGGATGATCGCGTACAGCACGATGAACAGCACGACGAGCGCCACCGCGAACAGGTTGAGCGACATGTCGACGCGATACGGCGGCATCACGAGCAGGATCTGTCCGCCGTTGAAGCCACCGACCGTCGCGACGATCACCGCGACGGCGAACAGCAGCGCGAGCCAGATGAGTCCACGAATCGTCATCATCCGCCTCGCTTGAACTGGTGGACGGCGGCGAGGCTCGCGTTCAGGTTCGGCACGGCGACGGCGAGCGACGCCTGATCGACCTGCTTCACGAGCTCGCGCACGGCCTGCACTTTGCGGGACGACGCATCGAAGTAGCGCGCGAGCGACGCGTCGGCGGCATGCAGATCGGACTTGAGCGTCGGCTCGCTGCGCGACAGCAGCGAAAGACGCGCGGACAGCAGCCGCAGCTTCACGTTCTCGCGCACGAAATAACCCTGATCGGGCGACGTGAGCATGGCGTCGGCATTGTCGATGCGGCGCACCGACACGAGGCTCGACAACTGCTGGCCGATGCCGCTCGTGATCTGACGCCAGAGGACCTTCCAGCGCGGCTCGCCGGTCGCCGCCGCGATCGACGCGCTGTTTGCCGGCTCGGCGGCCTGCGCCTGCGCGCGCGCGATCGGCGCTTCGCCTGCGAGCGGCAGCTGGTCGATCTGGTCGATGGCCGTGTCGAGCTTGATCGCGAGGCCCGTCAGATCAGTGGTGGGCGTGGCCTTCAGCTTGTCGATATCCTGCGCGATCGCCTTGCGGATCGCCACGACCTGCGGGCCGTTGGTCGCGGCGAGGCGCGTGTCGGCGCTTTGCAGCGCGAACAGCGCGAGTTGCACGTTGCCGGTGAGTTGCAACTGCTGGCTCGCGCTCGACAGAATCTGCTCGACCTCGGCGACGGTCCAGTCGTCGCGGTTGCTCGCGAGATCCTGATATTGCTGCTGGAGCGCCTGGCTGTGCGCTTCGGCATCGGCGAGCTTGCCTTGCAACTGGATGATCTGCGTGTTGAGCGCGGTGGTCGCGCTCGCGGCCTGATCGGCCTTCGCGCGCAGATCGGCGTTCTGGTCGTCGGCAAGCGCGACGCGCTGCGCGAGTTGTGCATCGGCGCGGTCGAACTTGCGGTTCAGGACGAAGGCGCCCGCGCCCGCCGCCACCGCCAGAATGACGACGACGAACCACAACAACACGATGGCCGCGCCGCCGCGCCGCTTCTGCTGCTCGAAAGGCGTGAAGGGCGTGTTCGGCGGCACGGGCGGTGTCACGTTCGGCTGAGGTGAGGCTTTCTTGGAATCGTTCGAATCAGTCATGCGTGATTGAGCCGTTTGGTGGGCCGGCGCGGTGGCCGGATGGGCGTCCGTCGGCGCGGATGAGGAATGGACCGAACTCGATGCGCTCGATGCGTTCGCTGTAGCGCTCGCCTGTGCGTGGGCCTCCGGATCGCGTGAGTTGCCTGGTGACTCCGCCTGCGCGGTTGCAGCGGCGGCGTGCGGGAACAGCGCTTCCAGTGCGTGGGCGATGCGTTCGTCGCCCGCGCCGGACACCGTAATCCTATCAAAACCCGCTCCCCGCGCGGCCTCGGCGATGCGCGGGTGCGGGCAGACGAGCGGCGTGCGCCTGAGCAGCACGATTTCGTCGGCGGTGAGATGCTCGTGCGCGAGCTCGGCGACATTGCGCACGCCTTCGGAACTCGTCAGCAGCCACGCGTGCGGTTTGCCCGCGAGCAGTTCGTGGATGCGCTCCCATTTCTGCATCGACGGCTCGGGCAGCACGCGGCGATACGCAGCGGCCTTGTCGACCCGCGCGCCCGCTTCGGCAAGGCGCTCGGCGAGCCACTCGCGGCCGCCGTCGCCGCGCACGATCAGCACGCGCTTGCCTGCCAGACCGTTCGCGCCGAATCGCGCTTCGATCGCCGCATAGAGCGCTTCCGAATCGAAGCGCGGATCGGCATCTTCGGTCGACGGACTGATCACGCGATGCGAAGGCGCATTGACGCCCTGCCGCGCGAGCGCCGCGACCGAGCCCGGCCCGACCACGGCGACCGGCAGATCGGCGGGCCACGGCGCGCCGAGCCGGCTGAACGCATGATCGATCGCATTCGGCGACACGAACACGACGAGCGCGTAGCGCGCCGGTGCGTCAGGCGGCAGATAGAGCTCGTCGAGCGCGGCGCGCAGCGGCGCTTCGTCGGCGACGGGCGCGATATCGATGAGCGGAAATTCCAGCGTGTCGAAGCCCGCGCTCGCGAGCTGCGCGAGCAATGCGGACGATTGCCCGTCCGGACGCGTGACGACGATGGTGGCGCGGCGCTCGCTCGCCATCAGGACTTCGGCCCCGAAGGCGCGGTGTTCGGGCCGTCCGCGCGGCTCATGGTCGTGAGCGCGTCGACGATGTCCATCGCGCCCTGCGCTTCCAGGTCCGATGACACGCGTTTGCCGAGCGCGAGCGCGGCGGCGAGATCGGGCGAACTCACCGCTTCTTCCGCGCGCAGCACGCGCTTGCCATCGGGCATCGACACCGCGCCGCGCAGATGCAGCGCGCCTTCACGCCACACGGCATGCGCTGCGAGCGGCACTTCGCAACTGCCGCCGAGCGCGCGCGACACCGCGCGTTCCGCCTCGACCGCGAGCGCGGTGGGTTCGTCGTGCAAGGGTTTGAGCCACGCGACGAGATCGGCGCGATCCGCGCGGATCTCGATGCCGAGCGCGCCCTGCCCCGCCGCCGGCAGGCTGTCCGACGGATCGAGCAACGCACGGATGCGTGCTTCGAGCCCGAGCCGCTTCAAACCGGCGGCCGCGAGGATGATCGCCGCATACTCGCCGCGATCCAGCTTGCCGAGCCGCGTGTCGAGATTGCCGCGCAAGGGACGCACTTCGAGATGAGGAAAGCGCGCGCGGATCATCGCTTCGCGGCGCAGACTCGACGTGCCGACGATGCTTCCCGCTGGCAACGCATCGAGCGATTCGTAGTGCGGCGACACGAACGCATCGCGCGGATCTTCACGCTCCAGAATGGCGCCAAGCGCGAAGCCTTCGGGCAGTTCCATCGGGACATCTTTCAGCGAATGCACGGCGAGATCGGCGCGGCCATCGGCGAGCGCGGCTTCGAGTTCCTTCACGAAGAGACCCTTGCCGCCGACCTTCGATAACGTACGATCGAGAATCTGATCGCCGCGTGTCGTCATTCCGAGGATTTTCACGTCGCAAGATGGATATAATTTGTGCAGCGCACACCGCACATGCTCGGCCTGCCACATCGCAAGCCGGCTTTCCCGCGAAGCGATGGTGATGCTCGCGGGCGGTGTCGTTGAATGCGTCTCGGAATTC
>Ga0160447_100338_pt1 | contig 23654 bp, 21 predicted proteins | sample HID1973K_E1MG_FD_108222 | JGI IMG/M metagenome (GOLD analysis project Ga0160447, IMG submission 108222) | Enriched mosquito-associated microbial communities from UW Madison campus, WI, USA - HID1973K_E1 MG | ecosystem: Host-associated > Arthropoda: Insects > Digestive system > Unclassified ...
GGAGAGCGAGAACAGGATGGCGAGGGCGACGGCGGCCAAGATACCGACGACGAATCCGAGCGCGGCATCCTGCAGTGTCTGGGCGAGCAGCGGGGCGAGCGCGTCGCGGTGGACGGCGGCGCTCCCGGGCTCGTCGCCGTCGACGAAGAGGAACGCCCAGACCTCCGCCGGACCCTTGGCGACGTAGGGGGAGATGCCGGTGAGGCTCACGACCCCCTGCCAGAGGAGGAGCACGATCGTGAGGGTCGCGACGGCGTAGAGGGCGGAGCGGCCGGCGGCCCGCCACATGGTTCGGTTCATCGGCGCGCCCCTGTTCCGCGGGCCGGTCGCCCGGCGATCCACGGCGTGACGAGGCGGGAGAGCAGCCCCACGAGGGCGTACCCCGCGAGGGCGATGAGGGCGCAGAGCAGGAAGACCACCCAGACGCGGGCCGAGTCGAGGTTTCCCTGCAGGCGGATGAGGGTGATCCCGACGCCGCGGTCGATCGCGCCCATGTACTCGCCGAGCACGGCGCCGAGGAACGCACTCGGCACGGCGATCTGCAGGGCGTTCAGGATCGAGGGGAGCGCCGCGATGAGTCGCACCTTCCGGAGCTGCGTGAAGCGCGACCCGCCGTAGACGCGGACGACGTCGAGCGAGGCGCGGTCGGCGGCGGTGAAGCCGAGGACCGCGCCGACCACTGTGGTGAAGAACACCGCGAGCGCCGCGAGGAAGATCGCGGTCGCGCTCGCGTCGCCGGGCTGCTTCGCCCCGCCGAGGGTCACGATCGCGATGCCGCCGACCGCGACGACGGGCAGGCAGTAGCTGACGACGGCGACCTGCATGACGAGGGGCGCCAGTCGCGGCAGGAGGAGGACGGATGCCGCGAGCAGCAGCGCGATGCCGTTGCCCCAGGCGTAGCCGATCGCGGCTTCGCGGACCGTGACGCTGAACACCGACCAGTACGCGGCGGGGCCGTCGGCGGCGAGGGTCGTCACGACCGTCCAGGGCGAGGGCACCGGGGTGTAGTCGGTGCCGGGGGCGGGCGTGAACACGGTGGCGGAGAAGATCCACCACACCGCGATGAGGACGGCGGTGCCGGTCAGCGCCGCGAGCCACCCCGGCATCCGCACGCGTGCGCGCACGTCAGGCCTCCGCTGCGGCGCGGCCGTCGGCGCCGAAGAGGAGCTCCGAGGCGCGGTCGACGAGCGCGTGGAACTCGGGCGTCCGCTGCATCTCGGGCGTCCGGGGGCGCGGCAGGTCGACCTCGATGATCTCCTTCACGCGCCCGGGACGCGGCGACATGACGGCGACCCGGTCGGACAGGAAGATCGCCTCGGAGATGCCGTGGGTGACGAGCAGCGTCGTGGCCGGCTTCTCGCTCCAGATGCGGAGGAGCTCGAGGTTGAGGTTCTGGCGGGTCATGTCGTCGAGGGCGCCGAAGGGCTCGTCGAGGAGCAGCACCGACGGCTTGAGCGCGAGCGCCCGGGCGATCGAGACGCGCTGGCGCATGCCGCCCGACAGCTGCGCGGGGCGCGCCTTCTCGAAGCCCTGGAGCCCGACGAGGGCGATCAGCTCGTCGATGTACGCGTCGTCGACGCGGCGACCCGCGACCTCGAACGGCAGCCGGATGTTGCTGCGGACGCTCCGCCAGGGGAGGAGCGCGTGATCCTGGAACGCGATGCCGAGCTCGCCCGAGGCCCGCAGCTCGTGCGGCGTCTTGCCGTCGACGCGCACCTCGCCGGTCGTCGGCGTCTCGAGGTCGGCGAGGATGCGGAGGATCGTCGACTTGCCGCATCCCGACGGGCCGAGGAGGGCGAGGAAGGAGCCCTGGTCGGTGTGCAGGTCGGTGTCCTGCAGGGCGGTGACGGTGCGTCCGCGCCCGGTCGCGAAGGTCTTCGTGAGGCCGTCGATCCGGATGCCGGTGCCCCCCTGTGCGGGGAGGGCACCGGCATCCGCGGCCGTGGAGCTCTGGTTCATGGAATCAGGGCAGGTAGCTCTTGAGGTCGGGGTTCTCGGCGTAGATCTCGTCGATGATCGTCGTGTCGAAGAGCTCGTCGACCGACACCTCCCAGCCCGCCGCGGCGAGCGAGTCGACCGTCTGCTGCTTCAGCGCGTCCGAGATGGTGAAGAGGCCGTTCGCCTCGGTCTCCTCGGTGGAGATCAGGAGCTTCTCGGCCTCGAGGCCCATGCCGGTCTTGGTCGGGTCCAGGGCACCGAAGACGGCCTCGAGACCCTCGGCGGACTCCTCCGCCGCCGCGTTGTAGTACTTCTCGATGAGCGCGATCGAGTCGTCGGTGCTGTTCTGGAAGACGTCCGTCCAGCCCTGGATCTCGGCCGTGAGGAAGGCCTTCAGCAGCTCCTTGTTCTCGGCGAGGTACTGGTCGGTGACCGAGAAGGTCTCGGCGACGTAGGGCACGCCGTTGTCGGCGTACGACAGGTTCGTGATCTCGTACCCGGCGAGCTCGACGGTCAGCGCCTCGTTGGTGAGGTAGGCCATGAAGCCGTCGACGTCGCCGTTCATGAGCGGCGTCGGGTCGAAGTCGACCGGCACGACGGTGACGTCGGCCGGGTCGATGCCGTTGGCGTTCAGCAGCGCCTGGAACACCGACGCGTTGGAGTCCTGCACGCCGATCGTCTTGCCGACGAGGTCCTGCGGCGTCGTGATGTCGGCGCCGTCGGCCAGCGACAGCACGGTGAAGGGGTTCTTCTGGAAGGTGGCGCCGATGATCTTCAGCGGCGCGTCCTGCTCGGCGATCGCGGCGCCGATCGAGGCGGCATCCGAGAGGGCGACCTGCACCGTGCCGGAGAGGAGCTTCGCGACGCCCGTGTCGGGGCCGGAGATGCCGATGACGTTCGAGAAGCCGGCGTCCTCGTAGTAGCCGTTCTCGTAGGCGTAGAACTCGCCGGCGAACTCCTCGTTCTTGATCCAGGAGTACTGGACGCTGATCTCTCCGAAGTCGGCGGACGTGCCGCTCGCCCCGGCGGGCGCAGGTGTGCTCCCGCCGGCGCAGGCGGTGAGTGCGAGAACGGATGCCACGGCAACGGCTGCCGTGGTGAGGACGCGGGCGCGCGGGCGCGCGGTGCTGTGGATCGCCATCGAGGTCCTTCGGATGCGGTTCGGGTGGGTGGATGCGGTGCAAGTGGCACCATGATCGCGCCGTCGTGTGAAGGGACGCCGCCGATCGTGTTTCCACCGTGTGACGATGTGGGGCCGCCGAACCCTCGGCGCGGGAGGGCCGCGGGTGGGATACTCGTTGTGCCCGCCAGGAAAGGACCGCTGTGGCAACCACCACCTACGAACCGACCGTGCACATCACCTCGAGCACGGGGGCCCAGATCCACGTCGGCGGCGAGATCGACGAGGTCTTCGCATCGACCGAGGAGGGTCTGCGCGCGCGGGTCGTCGAGGCGATCCGCCAGCTCGCGGCGTCGGCGGGCGAGCCCGTCACCGCGACGGTCGTCGACGGCGCCTCGCGGTGGCCGATGATCGTCCACCCCGACGGCACGTTCCTCGAGGCGACGTCGCTGTCGTCGGCGGGGGATGCCGCCCCCGCAGCGGCCGTTCCGGCTGCAGCTCCCGCGGCCGCCGAGCCGGCCGCGCCGGTTGCTGCCGCTGCGCCCGCCGCGCCGGTCGCCGCGCCGATCGTCGACGAGGTGCCCGAGCCGGTTCCCGCACCCGAGCCGGTGCCCGCGGCAGCGGTCACCGCCGCCGAACCGCCCGTCGTCGCGGCATCCGCACCGGTCGCCGCCGCGCCTGCTCCCGCCGGGGCGCTCCGCGCCGACACCACCCGGCGCGAGCTGTCGTCCTCGCGGACCGCGCCGACGGTCGACGACCTCCTGAACTCCCGCCTCGACCGGAAGCGCCCGCGCGCCACCGAGGGGTGGCAGGCGACGATCCGCCGGGCGACCGGCGGCGCGATCTCCCCGCGCCCCGGCAAGGCGGAGCGCTCCCGGCTCGAGCGCGAGCGGAAGGTGCAGCGCCGACTCGACGCGCCGCGCACGATCGTCGTGCTGAACCCCAAGGGCGGCGCGCACAAGACGACGAGCACGTTGCTGCTCGCGGCCACCTTCGGCACTCAGCGCGGCGGCGCGACCCTCGCCTGGGACAACAACGAGACCCGTGGCACGCTCGGGTGGCGGGCGCAGCACGCGCCGCACCACCGCACCGCCGTCGACCTCCTCGACGACCTCGACCTCTTCGCCTCGACGGCCCAGTCGACGCTCGCCGGGCTCGACACGTACGTCCGCACGCAGGTCGACGCCCGCTTCGACGTGCTCGCCTCGGACGAGGACGCCGCGGCATCCTCGACCATCGACGCCGCGGCGTTCGATCGCCTGCACAGCGTGCTGTCGCGCTACTACCGCCTGCTGATCGTCGACACCGGCAACAACATGCGCGCCTCGAACTGGGTGGCCGCCGTTGCCGCCGCCGATCAGCTCGTCATCGTCTCGACCGTCCGCGAGGACACCGCCGCCAGCGCCGCGTGGCTGCTCGACGGGCTGCGCGAGAAGGGCTTCGACCACAAGATCGATCAGGCCGTGACGATCCTCGCGGCCCCGTCGGCGCGTCCCGACAAGCGCCTGTCGGAGCGGCTCGAGCGCCACTTCGAGCAGGTGACCTCGGCGGTCGTGCACGTGCCGTTCGACCCCGCGCTGGTCGACGGGGGCCCGATCGACTTCGACGCGCTGTCGGCCGAGTCGCGCGACGCGTGGCTGACCGCGGCCGCGACGATCGCCGACCGCCTCTAACCTGAGGCGGATCGGCGGTCAGCCGGCGATGACGATGTTCTCGAGGTCCTCGCCGGCGACCAGGTGACCGATCTGGCGGCGCAGGAGCGCCGCAATCCGGGGGCGCATGGCGCTCGAGGCGCCGCCGACGTGCGGGGCGATGAGCACGCCGGGCGTCCCCCAGAGCGGGTGGTCCTGCGGCAGCGGCTCGGGATCGGTGACGTCGAGGCCGGCACGGATGCGCCCTGCTCGTGCGTGGCGGACGAGGGCGTCGGTGTCGATGAGCGGACCGCGCCCGACGTTCACGACGAGCGCTCCGTCGGGGAGGGCGGCGAGCTCGGCCTCGCCGATGAGATGACGGGTCGCCTCGCCGCCGGGAAGCGATGCGACGACGATGTCGACGGTCGGCAGCAGCTCCGCGAGCTCGTCGATGCCGTGGACGTGGATGCCGTCCTCGTCGCGGGCGCGCGAGGCGACCGGGACGAGCTCGACCTCGAACGGCGCGAGGCGCGCGGCGATCGCCTTCCCGACGCCGCCGTAGCCGAGGACGAGCACACGGCGGTCGGCGAGGCTCTCGGCGAACACCGGCGCCCACGTGCCCGACTGGCCGTCGATCGCGAACCTGTCGACGTGCCGCTGGACGGCGAGGGTGAGGGCGACGGCGAGTTCGGCCGTCGAAGTCTCGTGCACCGTGGACGCGTTCGCGAACGGGACGCCGGGCGGCAGGCTCTCGGCCATCCCCTCGTAGCCGATCGACTGACCCTGGACGCAGCCGAGCTCGACGTCGCCGAGCCGGGCGAGAAGGTCGCGCCCCTTCATGTACGGCGGCACCACGATGTCGATCCGCGGCCGCGGCGCCGGTGACTCCAGGTCCCAGACGAGGACCTCCACACCGTCCGGAACGGGGGCGAGGTCGGCGGCGAGTTCTGCAGTGGGCACGGTCACGACGAAGGTCACCATTCGACGCTACCCCGAGTAGCCTGCCAGTACCCCGCAGCGAGGAGATCGTCGATGATTCCCGAGATCAACTACTGGGCCGTGCTCGTGGCCACCGTGGCCGCGATGATCGTCGGCTCCATCTGGTACGTCCCCAAGGTGTTCGGCGCCCGCTGGAAGCGGCTCGCCGAGGTGCGCGACCCCGAGACGTCGCTGCAGGCGGTGCTGCCGCTGATCGTGTCGATCGCGCTGTCGTTCCTGCTCGCCTGGGTCCTGGCCGGGTCGGTCGCGATCGCGTGGCACTTCTACGGCGGCGGCTATCTGTCATCCGCGCTGGTGACGGGGCTCACCCTGTGGGCGGGCTTCACCGCCGGCCGGATGATCGTCCACGACGTCTTCGCGGGCCGTCCGTCGCAGCTGACGGTGCTGAACATCGCGCACGAGCTGGTGCTCATCGTGATGATGTCGCTCATCATCGGGGTGTGGCCGCCCGCCGGCACGGTATAGGTCTGGCGGCGGCCTGCCGCCGACACTGGGTAGCTCAGGCGGCGGATGCCAGGGCGGCGACGGCCGACGTGAAGAACCCGAGGCCGTCGACGCCCGAGCGCATGGCGGCGGCGGTGTCGGGGCCGAAACCCGCCTCGACGGCGTGCTCGGGGTGCGGCATGAGGCCGACGACGTTGCCGCGCTCGTTCGTGAGTCCGGCGATGTCGTCGAGCGATCCGTTCGGGTTGACGCCGACATAGCGGAAGGCGACGAGGCCCTCGCCCTCGATCCGCGCGAGCGTCTCGGACGAGCAGATGTAGCCGCCGTCGCCGTTCTTCAGCGGGATCGTGATCTCCTGGCCGGGCTCGAACGCCGTCGTCCACGCCGTGGAGGCGTTCTCGACGCGCAGGCGCTGGTCGCGACGGATGAACTGCTGGTGGGCGTTGCGGATGAGGCCGCCGGGGAGGAGGTGCGCCTCGACGAGCATCTGGAAGCCGTTGCAGATGCCGAGGATCGGCATCCCCGCGGCGGCGGCATCCTTCACCTCGGCCATGATCGGCGACAGGGCGGCGATCGCGCCCGCGCGCAGGTAGTCGCCGTAGCTGAACCCGCCCGGCAGAACGAGAGCGTCGACGCCCTCGAGGTCGTGCGAGCCGTGCCAGAGTGCGACGGGCTCGGCGCCCGCGAGGCGGATCGCGCGCTGCGCGTCGCCGTCGTCGAGAGAGCCGGGGAAGGTGATGACCCCGATGCGGGCGGTCACTCGACCACCTCGATGCCGACGACGTCCTCGATGACCGCGTTGGAGAGGATCTCGTCGGCGATCTTCTTCACCGACGCGAGGGTCTGCTCGTCGGCCGCGTCGACGGTGAGCTCGAAGCGCTTGCCGATCCGGACGCCCGTGATGCCGCCGACCTCGAGGCGGGAGAGGGCTCCGGCGACGGCCTTCCCCTGCGGGTCCAGCAGCTCGGCCTTGGGCATGACGTCGACGACGATGGTGGGCATTCTGGTCCTCCAGGCGGCCGCGGTTCGCTGCCGCGGCTCCGGTCGTTGAGCGACGAGCGTCGCGAGGAGTCGAAACGCCGAGAAGTCGCGGGAAGGGTGCGCCCCCAGTCTACGGGTCGGGGCGAGCCCGCGAATCTCCCGCATCCGGATGCCGTGACCCAACCGTGACCTCACTTGTGGGAGCGCTCCCTTGACATCCATGGGAGCGCTCCCGTAGCGTCGGGGCGATCGGTGAGAGCGCTCCCACAGCCCATCCGGGTCCCGACCGGGCGCGACGCCGACGACAGCGAACACGCAGCAAGACCCACACCACAAAGGAGTGACCGTGACATCACGCGCACTGCGCCGCATCGGGATCATCGCCGGCGCCGCCACCACCACCGCGATCGTGCTCGCCGGCTGTGCCGGCGGCGGGACGCCGAGCCCCAGCACGCCGGCCGGCGAGGAGAACTTCGAGGGCGTTGAACTGACGCTCGCGACGTTCAACGACTTCGGCTACACCGACGAGCTCCTCGCCGAGTTCACGGAGGAGACCGGCATCACCGTCGTCCACAACAAGGCGGCCACCTCGAACGACGCCCGCGCCAACTTCTTCCAGAAGCTCGGCAAGTCCGGCCTCGCCGACGTCGAGGCGGTGGAGATCGACTGGTTCGCGGAGATGATGCAGTACGCCGACCTCCTCGCCCCCGTCTCCGACGACCTGAAGGGCCGCTGGCTCGACTGGAAGGAGGCGTCGGCCACCGACGGCGACGGAAACCTCGTCGCGTACGGCACCGACATCGGCCCCCAGGGCATCTGCTACCGCGCCGACCTGTTCGAGAAGGCGGGCCTGCCGACCGACCGCGCCGAGGTCGCCGAGCTCTTCCCGACCTGGGACGCGTTCTTCGACGTGGCCGACGACTACAAGGAGAAGACGGGCCAGCCCTTCATCGACTCCGCCAACGCGGTCCTCCAGGGCATCCTCAACCAGGAGGAGATCACCTACGAGAACACCGACGGCTCGATCGTCGCGACCGAGAACCCCGTGGTCAAGGAGGCGTACGAGACCGTCGTCGACCGCGCCGTCCCGATCGCCGCGTACGCCGGCCAGTGGAGCGAGGACTGGTTCGCGTCGCTCGCGAGCGGCGAGTTCGCCACGATGCTCTGCCCCGGCTGGATGCTCGGTGTCATCTCGGGCAACGCGCCCGACACGAAGGGCTGGGACATCGCCGACGGCTTCCCCGGCGGCGGTGGCAACTGGGGCGGCTCGTACCTCGTCGTCCCGGCCAACGGTGAGAACGTCGCCGCGGCGCAGAAGCTCGCCGACTGGCTGACCGCGCCCGAGACGCAGATCAAGGCGTTCACCAACGCGGGCACGTTCCCGAGCCAGAACGACGCGCTCGCGAGCCCCGAGCTCGCCGCGGCGACGAACGAGTACTTCAACGACGCCCCGTCGGGCGAGATCCTCACGAACCGCGCGAACGCCATCACGGTCGCCCCGTTCAAGGGTCCGAAGTACTTCCAGTTCCACGACGCTCTGCAGAACGCCGTGACCCGCGTCTTCGACGGTCTCGAGGACAAGGGCACCAGCTGGAACACCTGGGTGACCGAGGTCAGCGCGTTCTGACCCCGCCCGGACCGGGGGCGCGACGCCCGAACGTCGCGCCCCCGGCATCCCCGGCATCCCTCGCCTCCCCGACCCCGGGCGGCCCTGTTGCAGGCCGCCCACGAAGGACGATCGTGACCACGACACAGCAGCGCCCGGCGACGCGCCCGCGCACCACCGACGACGGTCCCCGCCAGCCGCGGGTCATCTCGTTCTCGCAGAAGCTCAGCAAGTGGGACCTGAAGTTCTCGCCCTACCTGTACATCTCGCCGTTCTTCCTGATGTTCGCGGTCGTCGGTCTCTTCCCGATCGCCTACACCGCGGTGATCTCCTTCATGGACTGGGACCTCATCCGCAACTCCGGCGAGTTCATCGGATTCGACCAGTACGTCTGGATCCTCACCCAGCCCCACTTCTGGACGGCCCTGCGCAACACCTTCAGCATCTTCGTGCTGTCGAGCGTGCCGCAGCTGATCCTGGCGATCTTCATCGCGGCCGTCCTCGACCGCAACATCCGCGCGAAGACCTTCTGGCGGATGAGCGTCCTGCTCCCCTTCGTCGTCGCGCCCGTCGCCGTCGGCCTCATCTTCACGGCGATCTTCGCCGACAACTTCGGCCTCGTGAACAACTGGCTGACCTCGCTCGGCCTCACCCCGATCCCGTGGCACAAGGACCCGTTCTGGAGCCACATCGCCATCGCGACGATGGTCAACTACCGCTGGACCGGCTACAACACGCTGATCCTCCTCGCCGCGATGCAGGCCGTGAACCGCGACTTCTACGAGGCGGCCACCGTCGACGGGGCCGGCCCGGTGCGCCAGTTCTTCTCGATCACGCTGCCCTCGCTGAAGCCGACCCTCATCTTCGTCATCATCACCTCGACGATCGGCGGCCTGCAGATCTTCGACGAGCCGCGCGTGTTCGACCAGTTCGGCCGCGGCGGCGCCGCCCAGCAGTGGCTGACGATCTCGCTCTACCTCTACGACATCGGGTGGGGGCAGTGGAATTTCGGCCGCGCGGCGGCGATGGCCTGGATCCTCTTCGTCATCATCCTGCTCATCGGACTGCTGAACCTCCTCATCACCCGCACGCTCGTGCGCGACGAGGGCCTGCACCGGGAGCTCACCAAACGACAGCAGCGCGCGCTCGAGAAGACCGCGAAGCGCGACGCGAAGGAGGGCTCGCGATGAGCACGCTCGGCACCCCCACCCCGCTGGCCACCGTCGAGGAGACGATCCCGGATGCCGCCGCGCGGCGCAAGGCCGGTCGCACCGTCCGGATCCGCGGCTCGCGCCCCGGCTGGGTCGTCTACGGCATCCTGTCGGTCGTCTTCCTGACGGGCGTCTTCCCGCTGTACTGGTCGTTCATCATCGGCTCGGGTGACGCGTCGTCGCTGCGGCGCCCGTTCGCATGGGTGCCCGGCGGCAACTTCTGGGACAACGCGATCGCCGTCATGAACAACCCGGCCGTGAACTTCTGGCCGGCGCTGTGGAACTCGATCTACAGCTCCTTCCTCATCGCCGCCGCCGTCGTGATCACCTCGACCCTCGCGGGCTGGGCGTTCGCGAAGCTCCGCTTCCACGGCGGGCCCGCGCTCCTCGTCTTCGTCGTCGCCACGATGGCCGTGCCGCAGCAGCTGGGCGTCGTGCCGCTCTACATCCTCTTCAGCGAGCTCGGCTGGACCGGACAGATCGGCGCGATCATCATCCCCGCCCTCACGAGCGCGTTCGGGGTGTTCTGGATGACGCAGTACCTGCGCCAGGCGGTGCCCGACGAGCTGATCGAAGCCGCCCGCGTCGACGGAGCCTCGATGATCCGCACGTTCTGGACCGTCGGCGTCACGGCCGCGCGCCCCGCCGCCGCGATGCTGTTCCTCTTCACCTTCGTGGGTGCGTGGAACAACTTCTTCTGGCCGTTCATCGTGCTCGACCGCCAGAACCCGACGCTCCCCGTCGCCCTGTCGCTGCTGCAGTCGAACTACTTCGTCGACTACTCGATCGTCCTCGCGGGCGTCATCCTGGCGACGATCCCGCTGCTCCTCCTCTTCATCTTCGCGGGCAAGCAGCTCGTGAGCGGCATCATGGCGGGCGCCGTCAAGGGCTGACCCTTCTTCGTCCCGAGGCGATAGCCTCCATGAGCCACACTCCCCGAGAGGACACTGCGTCCATGTCGCGCACCTTCCCCGACGGCTTCCTGTTCGGAGCCGCCACCGCCGCCTTCCAGATCGAGGGCGCGGCCTTCGAGGACGGCCGGACGGCATCCATCTGGGATGCGTTCTGCCGCGTCCCCGGCGCCGTCATCAACGGCGACCTCGGCGATGTCGCCTGCGACCACTACCACCGCTACCCGGCCGATGTCGCCCTGATGAAGGACCTCGGCCTCGACACCTACCGCTTCTCGGTGTCGTGGTCGCGCGTGCGACCGGATGCCGCCGCCCTGAACCCGAAGGGCATCGACTTCTACAAGCGCCTCGTCGACGAGCTGCTGGGTGCCGGCATCCTGCCCTGGCTCACGCTGTACCACTGGGACATGCCGCAGGCGCTGCAGGAGCGCGGCGGCTGGGCGGCCCGCGAGAGCGCGGACCGCTTCACGGAGTACGCCCTCGACGTGCACGGCGCGCTCGGCGACCGTGTGCAGCACTGGACGACGCTCAACGAGCCCTGGTGCTCGTCGTTCCTGAGCTACACCGGCGGCATCCACGCTCCCGGTCGCTTCTCGGTGACGGAGGGCGTGCTCGCCGCCCACCACCTGCTGCTCGCGCACGGTCAGACCGTGCAGGCGCTGCGCGAGCGCGACGCGTCGCTCGACCTCGGCATCACCCTCAACCTCACCGTCGCCGAGCCCGCCGATCCCTCCGACCCCGCCGACCTCGACGCCGCCCGTCGGATCGACGGACAGTTCAACCGCTGGTTCCTCGACCCGATCTTCCGCGGGAGCTACCCCGCCGACATCGTCGAGGACATCCGCGCGGTGGATGCCGCCGCGATCGACGCGCTCGACGCGGCCGTGCAGCCGGGCGACCTCGAGGTCATCTCGACGCCGCTGCAGGCGCTGGGCGTGAACTACTACCACGGCGAGTTCGTCGGCGGTCAGCCCGACCCGCACCCGCCGACGCCGGGCGATGCCCCCACGACACGCAAGACCGCGTCGCCGTTCCCGTCGCACGACGGCATCCACTGGCACGAGCGGGGTCTGCCGCGCACCTCGATGCACTGGGAGGTGCAGCCGGACGCGCTCACGACGCTGCTCGAGCGCGTGTCGGACGAGTACGCGAAGGATGCCGGCACCGCGCTCTACGTCACGGAGAACGGCGCCGCCTATGACGACGTGGCCGTCGTCGAGGACGGGGCGACCCGCGTCCACGACGAGGAGCGCGTGGCGTTCCTGCGCGGCCACCTGGGCGCCGTGCTCGACGCGGCCGATGCCGGGGTCGACGTCCGCGGCTACTTCTACTGGTCGCTCCTCGACAACTTCGAGTGGGCGTGGGGGTATGAGAAGCGGTTCGGCATCGTCCGCGTCGACTACGACACCCAGGAGCGGACGCTGAAGGACAGCGCGCTGGAGTATCGTCGGGTCATCGCCGCTCGCGCGATCGACATCCCGAACCCCCGCCTCCAGAGGTAGCCCCGCCGTGACCATCGATTCGACGCGCACCGCCGCGACCATCGAAGAGGTGGCTGCCGCCGCCGGGGTGTCCCGGTCGACCGTCTCGCGCGTCGTGAACGGCTCGACCGCCGTGAGCCCGGCCGCCCGCGAAGCGGTGCACCGGGCGATCGCCGAGCTGAGCTACGTGCCCAACCGCGCCGCCCGCTCGCTCGCGAGCCGCGCCACGATGGCGCTCGCCCTCGTCGTCCCCGAGGACACCACGCGGTTCTTCGGCGACCCGTTCTTCGCCGCCATCGTCTCGGGCATCAACGCGCGCCTCAGCCGGTCGGACTATGTGCTGAACCTGATCATCGCGAGCGACGACCCCCAGGACAAGGCGACGGCCTACCTCCGCAGCGGCGCCGTCGACGGCGCGATCGTCGTCTCGCACCACACCAGCGACACCTTCATCGACCGGATCGCCGCCGCCGTGCCCGTCGTCTTCGGCGGTCGCCCGGTGCACGAGCGCGACAGCGACTACTACGTCGATGTCGACAACGTCGCCGGGGGCCGGCGCGCGACGGAGTATCTCCTCGGCACCGGCAAGCGGCGCATCGCGACGATCACCGGTCCCCTCACGATGCCCGCCGGCGTCGACCGGCTCGCCGGGTACCGCGAGGCGCTCGCCGCCGCGGGGCTCGACGAAGTGGCCGTCGAGGACGGCAACTTCACCGCCGACGGCGGCGCCGCGGCGATGCAGCGCATCCTCGACCGGCAGGTGCCCTTCGACGCGCTGTTCGTCGCGAGCGATCTCATGGCGCGCGGCGCGCTCGCCTCGCTCGGGCGCGTCGGCATCCGGGTGCCCGACGATGTCGCGATCATCGGCTTCGACGACTCTCCCGTCGCGCAGACGGTGAGCCCGCAGCTGACGACCATGCGGCAGCCGTCGTTCCAGCAGGGCGAGCGCATGGCCGACATCCTGCTGTCGATCCTCTCGGGCGGAAAGCCGCCGCACGTGACGATCCTCGAGACCGAACTGGTCGTGCGCGTCTCGGCCTGACGGCCGTCGCGTGTTCACAACTCCGGAAAGACGCTCCCCCCGAGGCCCGTATCGGGCCCCAGGGGGAGCGGATGCTGCAGGTCTCCGGAGTTATGCGCGGGTGGCGTCCTGCGGGTCGCCGCCCAGCTGGCCGATCGGGACGATCGGGCCGCCGTCGTCCGCACCGGTCTGTCGCCAGCGGGCGATCGCGTTGCCGCCGTGGTAGATCGCGAGGGCGGCGAGCGTGCCGAGGACGATCGCGCCGAAGCTCAGCGCGCCGAGGTTCATCGTGAACCCGGCGATCGCGATGACGAACGCGACGGCCACGGTGTACTGGTTGACGGGGCGCGAGAAGTCGACCTGGTTGTCGACCCAGATCTTGATGCCGATGACGCCGATGAGGCCGTAGAGGGCGGTCGTGACGCCACCGAGGACACCGGCGGGCATCGCGAAGATCACCGCGCCCACCTTCGGCGAGAAGGCCAGCAGCACCGCGACGACGCCGGCGACCCAGTAGGCGGCCGTGGAGTACACGCGGGTCGCGGCCATGACGCCGATGTTCTCGCCGTACGTGGTGGTGCCCGAGCCGCCGAGCCCACCCGCGACGGCGGTGGCCAGGCCGTCGGCGACGAGCGCGCGACCGGTGTGGCGGTTGATCGAGGGGTCGCCCGTCATGGTCGCGACGCCCCGCACGTGGCCGACGTTCTCGGCGATGAGGACGAGGACCACCGGGAGGAACATCGGCAGGAAGCTCCACGCGACCGGGTCGCCGAAGGCCGGGAAGTGGAACTCCGGAAGGCCGACCCAGGCGGCATCCGCCACGCCCGAGAAGTTCACGCGGCCGAGGACGATCGCCACGAGGTAGCCGACGACCACGCCGAGGAAGATCGAGATGCGGCCGAGGAAGCCCCGGAAGAGCACGGCGAAGAGGATGCAGGCGACGAGCGTGATCGTGCCGAGGAGCGCGTCCTGGCCGAAGTTCTGCCACGCGACGGGCGCGAGGTTCAGGCCGATGAGCGCGACGATCGCGCCGGAGACGACCGGCGGCATGAGCTTCTCGATCCACCGAGTGCCGGTGGCCTGCACGAGGAAGCCGACGCCCGCGAGCAGGAGGCCTGCGACGAAGACGCCGAGGAGCGCCTGGCTGATCTGCGCCGCGGTCTCGAGCGGCTTCCCGTCACCGGGGCCGAGCGCGAGGATCGGCGCGATGAACGCGAACGACGAGCCGAGGTAGCTGGGCAGGCGGTTGCGGGTGAGGAGGAGGAAGAGGAACGTCCCGACGCCTGAGAAGAGGAGCGTCGTCGACACGGGGAAGCCGGTCAGGAGCGGCACGAGGAACGTGGCCCCGAACATGGCCACGACGTGCTGCGCGCCGATCGCGATCGTGCCCGGCCAGCTGAGGCGCTCATCGGGCTTCACGACGGCGCCGCGCTCGACGTGACGGCCGTCGCCGTGGAGTTTCCAAGTGGGCATGGCGATGCTCCTCAGGATCAGGGGGAGGGCGGGCGTGGTGCTCGTCGCCAGGCTACCTGGGAGATCGCTGGGAGCCGCGCAGCGGCGCGCTCAGACCGCGAGGAGCTCCCGCAGCTCGCGGTACTTGCCCGCGGTGCGGGCCACGATGTCGGCGGGGAGCTCCGGCGGCGTGCCCTGCTGGTCCCAGTTCGCCGCGAGCCAGTCGCGGACGATCTGCTTGTCGAAGCTCGCCATCCGCTCGGCCGGCGTCGTCCCTGTCCGCCACGCCTCGGCGTCCCAGTACCGCGACGAATCGCTCGTGAGGACCTCGTCGGCGAGCGTGAGGATGCCGTCGGCATCCAGCCCGAACTCGAACTTCGTGTCGGCGAGGATCAGGCCCTTCGCCTCAGCGGCGGCCGCGGCACGGGTGTAGATCTCGAGCGAGGCATCGCGGAGCTCGGCCGCGCGGTCGGGGCCGACGATCTCCGCCGCCTGGGCGAACGTGATGTTCTCGTCGTGCTCGCCGAGCGGCGCCTTGTAGGCGGGGGTGAAGATCGGCTCCGGCAGCCGGTCGCCGTTGGCGAGGCCGCCAGGGAGCCCGATGCCGCACACCGTCTGCGTCGCGCGGTACTCCGCCCAGCCGGAGCCCGTGAGGTAGCCGCGGACGACGCACTCGATCGGCTGCATCTCGAGCGCGCGGACGACCATGGCGCGGTCGGCGACCTCGGCGGGCGGCACTGCACCGGGGACGAGGTGGTTCGGGATCGCGCGGCCGCCGTCCGCCCCGGCGAGCTGGTCGAACCACCAGAGACTGAGGCTCGTGAGGAGGGCGCCCTTCTCGGGGATGCCGGGGCTCAGTACGTGGTCGAACGCGCTGACGCGGTCGCTCGCCACGACGAGCATGGTGCCCTCGGCATCCGTGTCGTCGGCCGCCGCGTCGTCCGGCCGATACAGGTCGCGCACCTTGCCCGAGTACACGTGGGTCCAGCCGGGGAGTTCGCGCGCGTCGGTCACCCGTCCATTATCGGGGTCGGGTGGTGCTCAGGTCGCGACCCGAATCAGCAGCGCGGCGACCACGCCCGTGGCGAGGACGAGCACGATCGCTGCGACAGGTGCCCACCAGCTCGGGCGCCGCCGCATCCCGAGTGACATGACGATGACGGCGCTCACGACGAATGCGCCGATGGTGGTAGCGATCGTGCCCTGGAACGCCAAGGCGACGAGCCCGTAGTCGCAATCCTCGTCGCAGCCGGCTACCCGAAAGGTCTCCATCATCACAAGGGTCACCGTCACGGCCGAGACCGCCAGCTGCACGAGCAGCAGGATTACCGACTTCGGCAACTCTTTCGGGCTCGAGTACGTCTCAGCGTTCATCGCACCTCCGCGAGCTCTACGCGGGCGAGCCCCCCTCCGAGAGCATGTAATCGATCCAGTTTCGAGCCGCGATCATGGACACCGTCTTGTAGGAGTTGTGCTTGGCATAGGACGAGTCTGAGATGTCTGATTGACAGAAGAAGTCTCCCGCGACGCAGTAGGAACGGATCTTGTAGGTCGTGCCAGGACCGTTCGCTTCCATGGGCCAACCATAGAAGCTGAAGTCCGTCTCAAGTTTCTCCGAGACGATGAGATTGCGCGAGAAGACTCCGTTTCGGGCCGTGGCTGCGTCGGGTGCATTGTACGGGCGAGCCCGCTGGTAGGTTGGGTCGCCGAAAACCGCGACAGCGCGCACCATCCGTTTCGCCTTCGCGGTGAGCTGAGTGCCGTGCGGGAAGGATGCCCACCCCAGTGCATCGAGGATCACTTGGGCACCCTGAGAATGACCGGCGATCACGACAGGCGGCATTGTCGTCCCACATGCTGTCGCCAGCCAGTTCAGCTCCTTAGCCAACTTGGATGCACCCGTGGTCACGCTCGACACGTAGTCAACTCCCGAGGCTGGGTAGTTCAGCGCCTCGAAGTACGTGGGATACCCGAGCTTCTTGTACGTCGCGACGAGAGCAGCGATTTGGGGTCCCATTCCGCCTGAGGTCCACACTCGGCCATCGTGTGCTTGCGTTGACCCTGCAGGCGCGCTCGTTCCACGGACTCCGATGAAGACCGTCGACTTGCAAAAGCTGGGAGCGGCCGCGGCCGGCGGGCCGACAACTGCGTGTATGGCGACGAGCGCGAGTACGGCGCCGATCACCGACACCCGGCGCGCTCGGTTCGGTTGACGAGTTTCTCCCACACTGCTCTTCATCGCACACTCCATCCGGCTTTCGGGAGAACCTAGAGGAAGCTGGGAGCAGCAGCGGAGGACTTCGGACGGCTGACTATGCCCGTGGGGGACCTGCACTCGCGGGCATGGCTCGGCCGACCGCGCGATCACCATCGGCGCTGTCCCCAGGATTGCGAGCGTCGCCGGCGTGCGAGCGGGCCGCGAATTGACGTCCCCACTCTTGCAGGCGCCGCGCGTTGTCGAAGGGAAGCCGTCGCGAGCGACTCGAAACAGCCCCCGAAACTGCCGGGTTGATCCGCCAACGTCGGCGCGGTGCGTTCGCGCTCGGGGTCGGGTGGTGCGCGCGGGGAGCGGGCGTGCACCGCGTCGGGAGCGTGGGGCGGAAGGGGCCGGGGTGGCGGTCCGCGGCCCACCGCCGGCGATCGGCCCGACGCGGTGTACACACCACGCGGGTCACGGGGTGATGCGGTCGACGAAAGCGAACGCCTCGTCGATCACGGTCTCCCAGAGGTCCGACGCGGCGTCGGGGACGAACACCCACTCCCGCATCGCGCGCTCGCGCATGATCATGCGCTCGGCGCGGCCGGCGGCGTCCAGTTCGCTCACCCGCTCCTCGGGGAGCTTCGCGATGATCCCGCGCTTCACCCGGAAGGCGAAGACCTTCCCGCGGATGCGGAGCCCCTCGCTGCCGAACATGGGCCCGATGTCGACGCCCTCGCGCGCCAGGTGGAGGGCGGCGAGGTCGTCGAACAGCTCGTCACGCGAGGTCATGCGGCCAGTATGGCCGTCAGCCCTCACGCCCGGCCACCTGCTGCACGGTGACGGCGGCGTCGCCGTGGGATGCCGTGACCTCCAGGGCGCGTCCGCGCAGCGCCCTCGGCAGCTTCGCGAACCCATCGGCATCCGTCTCGAGCAGCACCTCCTCGCCGTGACCGTCGTCGATCGCGCGCACGTGCACCAGCGCGCCCTCGACGGGCCCCGGATCGCCCGGGAGCCCCGGCACGGGCTCTGCCCGCTCGACCGTCACGCGGAACCGGCCGTGCCCGGCATCGGCCTCGAGCACGAGGCGCGGGAACGCCGCCCGGTAGACGCGCAGCTCGGGGTCGCCGAGCAGGTTCAGGCTGAAGATCTGCCACCGGTCGTAGCCGCTCCAGTACCCCGTGCTCCCGAAGACGCCGACGCGGCTGTCGTTGAGGAGCCCGAGGTGCCGTGTCGAGGCGAGCCGGCGGAAGAACGCGCGCTGGAAGTCGTCGCCGACGCCGATCCACGAGAACCGCGTGTTGCCGACGTATCCGACGGCACCGCCGGCGCCGTTCAGCAGCAGCGCCTCCGACATCGCGTCGCTCGCGTCGAATCCGTTCGTCAGGCAGGAGTCCGCGTAGCCGATGAACCCCGGCCCGCCGTTGCGGAGCCCCTGCGCCATCCCGGTGCTGAGGTGCGCGACGCCGGACTGGCTGCCGTGTCCCGACAGCGAGACGAGGTGCGGGGCCGCGTCGAGTCCGCCACGCAGGCCCGACTCGGTGAGGTACTGCACGGGCGCCGCCCAGCGGTCGAACCACGACAGGTCGCGCTCGTCCTCGTAGTGCCGCGAGAACCGGTCGATCCCGGGCACGTCGGCGCGGATCTGCCGGCGGAGCCTCTCCTGGTCGGCCATCGAGCCCTCGGCGCTGCGCGGGTTGAACTCGTAGGCCGCCGGGGCGCGCTCGGCGACCGCGCCGTGAACGACGATCCAGGCGCTCGGCACCGGGAAGGTGATCGTGAGGAACCAGAGGTTGATGCGGATCGCGCTCGGCCGATCGTCGGTGGCGGAGGTCGCGTAGTACCAGCCACGGACGGATGCCGACGGGTCGGTCTTGAACGGCAGCTCGCGCCGGTCGGTCTCGGTGACGCGTGCGATGAGGTCCCACTCGCCGTCCGCGGGCGGTGCGGGCAGCTTCAGGAGCGCCCGGCTCTGCCCCGCCTGAGTGACGAACTGGTTGTCGCCGGGCGTCGCCGCACCCGTCGGCCAGAGGAAGGTGCGCCCGCCCCAGTCCGATGACACGAGCACCATGCGGCGCGGCCAGTCGCGGTCGGCGAGGAGGCCCCAGCCGCCGCCGGCGCGCTCGTAGGCCAGGGTCTTGTCGACGAACACCTGGGCCTGCGCCGCGTCCTCGACGGGCGCCCGCCCGACGCTGAGGTCGGTGCGCAGCACGACGCCGTCGATGTCGGTGCCGTCGGCGTGGTTCTGTCCGTAGACGCCGTTGCCCGCGGCATCCCACGCGTGCTCGGGCACGTAGACCCACGGCACCGTGAAGGTGAACGGACCGACATGGAGGCGAGCGGTGGTGAGGATGAAGCTCGACAGGCTGGCGTAGTAGAAGTCGGTGGGGATGGTGTTCCACGCGTAGAGGAACTGCAGCGGCGTCTCGACGAGGGATCGTGGGCCCTCGACGCGGATCCACTCGGTCGGCGTGGCGCTCCGGGTGGCGTAGTCGTCGGCGGTCGTGAAATACCAGCCGGGCGATGCGCTGCCGGAGGTGCCGGCGGCGTCGTACGGGATGAGGGCGCCGTCGCTGATGCGGGTGAGGCGGTTGTCGGCGCTGTTGCCCCACCAGTCGCCGAGCGCCTGCGCGTGGACGCGCAGGTGGGTGCCGGTCCAGAAGCTCTGGCCGTTCTCGGGCGTCGGCGCGGTGCCGACGGCGACCCCGCCGAGGATGCCGCCCGCCGCCTGTCGTGCGGGCACGATCGACACGTCGCCGCCGACGAGGAGCCAGGAGACCCCCCAGTCCTCGCGCTTGGCGGCGAGGAAGCGGCGGATGACCTCGGCCAGATCACGGGACCCGGTGCGGAAGTCGCCCCAGCGCCCGTCGACGATCTCGCGGATCGTCACGACGCGCGCGCTGATGCCGCGGGCGCGCTTGGCCTGGGCGAGCCGCTCGAACTGCGCGACGATCCCGGGCCGTGCCACGCCGCGCGTGATGGTCGCGTTGTCCCACACGGCGTCGTCGGTGACGATGACGTACGCGGCGGGGAACTCGAAGCGCGGCCAGTCCAGCTCGAGCGGACCGATGGCATCCGGGTTCAGGACCGCGCCGCGCGCGACGTCCCGTAATCGCACGCTCTCGGCTTCGGTGACGACCGCGGGCTCGGGCTGGAGCTGCAGGCGCTCCTCGTCGAAGGCGTCGCCGAAGCGCTCGCGGAACTCCGCCACGGCGGCGTCGCGGTCGGCGACCGGCGGCTCGGTGCCGAAGGCGACCGTCAGCGTGAACGAGACGCAGAGCTCGAGGGCGGCCCGGCGCGTCATCCGCACGGGCGAGATCTCGAGGACGGCGATGCGGATGCCGCCGATCGTCTCGATCCCGGCGGTGCGGACGACCGGCGGCGGCTCCTCGGCTGCCGCGAGGTAGGCGTCGACGTCGGGCGGCACGATCGGCGGTGCGGGGAAGCCGGTGTCGATCGGGGCGCGGTCGACGCGGCGGCAGTCGCAGTCCGCGTCGCAGTGGACGTGCGTCGGACGCGACGACCGCGGCGCCGGGCGGGCGTGCTGCGCCGGCGCCACGAAGGTCAGACCCCGCGTCACGCGCGTCCACTTCTCGGCATCCACGGTGAGTTCCGTCGGCCACATGCCCTCGGGTGCGGCGATGCGAACGCGGGCGAGGGGGAGCGCCGGGTGGCCGGGCGCGCCGCCGGTGGTGAAGTCCTCGAGCCGCACGGTGACGCCGAGGGGCGTCTCGGTGAGGCGGAGGTCGTCGCGGTCGACCGTGACGGTGACCGTGGTGGAGTGGGCGTCGTGCGGATCGCGGTGGGGGTTCCGACGGTGATCCGTGCCATGCAGTTCGGTGCGCATGAGCTGCTCCGTTTCGCGAGGTGGAGGCGGACGTCGCCTCACCGGGAGAGAGGCCGTCGCCGCCGGACTGATACCCGGCGGGCGAAACGGGTATATAGTCCATCTGGACTATTCGACGGACGATCTTCCGCCGGAGAAATCCCGCGGACGGGCGCGGGACCAGCTTCAGGGGGCGAGATGACGGATGCCGGGCGCGGGCTCACCCCGCTGGGGGTGGTGGTCCTCGGGCTCCTCCGGGAGAGCCCCATGCACCCGTACGAGATGCTCCGTCTCATGCGCCAGCGCCGCGACGACCGCCTCGTCGGCGGGTCGCGCGGGACGCTGTACCACACCGTCGCGCGGCTCGAACGGCGCGGACTGGTCGCCGAGGTGGGCGTCGACCGCGACGGGAACCGTCCCGAGCGGACGACCTACGCGCTGACGGATGCCGGCCGGGCGGCGGCCGACGACTGGGTGCGCGCCCGGCTGCCGCGGATCGACGGCATCCTCGAGTTCCGCGTCGCCCTCGGCGAGGCGCACGACCTTCCCCGCGCGGAGGTCGCCGCCCTCCTCGCCGAGCGCCGGGCGTCGCTCGCCGCCGATCGCGACGGGCTCGCTGCGAGCCTCGCCGGCGCGCAGGAGCGCGGCGTCCCTTTCCAGTTCCTCGTCGAGCTCGATCGCGAGCTGCACATCGTCGACGCGGACCTCCGCTGGCTCGACGCGTTCCTCGCGCGGCTGGCCGACACCGACCTCCCGTGGGGCGTGCACGAGGTGCCCGCCCCGACCCTGGCCCGTCTCGCGGCCTTCAGAGAAAGCGTGATCGCATGAGCGACTCCTCCACGACCCCGGCCGGCGCGCCGTCGGCCTCGGCGCCGACCTCGTCGTCGACCCCGGCTGCCGCGCCCCCGGCTGCCGCGCCGAACGGCATCCCGGAGCGGAGCCCCTGGCCCGCCCTGTGGGCCCTCGTCATCGGGTTCTTCATGATCCTCGTCGACACGACGATCGTCTCGGTCGCGAACCCCGCGATCAAGGCGGCGCTCGACCCGGCGACGAACAACCTCGACAACGTCGTGTGGGTGACCTCGGCGTACCTGCTGGCCTACGCCGTGCCGCTCCTCATCACGGGGCGCCTGGGCGACCGGTTCGGCCCGAAGAACATCTATCTCATCGGGCTCGCGATCTTCACGCTCGCGTCGCTGTGGTGCGGGCTGTCGTCCTCGCTCGAGATGCTGATCGCGGCGCGCGCCGTGCAGGGGCTCGGCGCCGCGCTCATGACGCCGCAGACGATGGCGGTCATCACCCGCACGTTCCCGGCGAACCGCCGCGGCGCCGCGATGGGGCTGTGGGGCGCGACCGCCGGCATGGCGACCCTCGTGGGTCCGCTCGCGGGGGGCCTCCTCGTCGACGGCTTCGGGTGGGAATGGATCTTCTTCGTGAACCTCCCGGTCGGCGTGATCGGCTTCGTGCTGGCGTGGATCCTCGTCCCCGCGCTCGAGACGCACCCCCACCGCTTCGACATGCTGGGCGTCGTCCTGAGCGCCGTCGCGCTGTTCCTCATCGTGTTCGGGCTGCAGGAGGGCGAGAAGTTCGCCTGGACGACATGGATCTGGCTCATGATCGGCGCCGGCGTCGCCGTGCTCGCGTTCTTCATCTGGACGCAGTCCCGCACCCGGAGCGAGCCGCTCGTGCCGCTGGAGCTGTTCGCGAACCGCAACTTCTCCATCGCCAACCTCACGATCGCCGCGGTCGGCTTCACGGTGACGAGCATGTCGCTGCCGCTCATGTTCTTCGTGCAGCTCGCCCGCGGCCTCACCCCGACGCAGGCGGCGCTGCTGCTCATCCCGATGGCCGTCCTCTCGGGCGTCCTCGCGCCGTTCGCCGGGCGCCTGCTCGACCGGACCGACCCGCGGCTCCTCCTCGTCCCGGGCCTGCTCATGGTGGCGACGTCGCTCTTCTGGTACTCGTCGCTGATGAACGTCGACACCCCGATCTGGATGTTCCTCCTCCCGTCGGCGCTCATGGGCATCGGCAACGCCGGCATGTGGGGGCCGCTCGCGACGACCGCGACCCGGGACCTCCCGCCGCGGCAGGCGGGCGCCGGCGCGGGCATCTACAACACGACGCGGACGGTCGGCTCGGTCATCGGCTCCGCCGCGATCGCCGCCGTCATGCAGTCGCGCCTGAGCGCGCACCTGCCGGGGTCGGCCGACGCGACCGAGAGCTTCGGCGGAGGCGCGCTGCCGCCGTTCGTCGTGGACGGCTTCTCCTCCGCGATGGCCGAGTCGATCCTGGTGCCCGCCGCCGTGATCCTTCTCGGCGTCCTGGCCGTGCTGTTCCTCCGCCGTCCCGAGTCCGTCGCCCGCCGCTGAGTCGCTCTCTTTCTCTGCGCGCGCCTGCCCCCAGCCTGCCCCCAGCACCCTGCCGAACCCTGCCGAACCGCGCCCAACCCACGGGGTCTCGCCGAACCCACAGCCCGCGGACGGTTCGGATCGTGTGGGTTCGCCCAGACCCCGTGGGGTGAGCGCACGCGCTGAGGGGGGGCAGGCGCGCGCCGGATGCTCCGGGCTGAGCGCACACCTAGGGTGGGGGCATGAGGACGCGCACCGCCGGGATCGTGCTGCTCGCGACCGCCCTGCTCCTCGCGGGATGCACGGCCGAGCCCCAGCCCGCGCCGAGCGAGCCCAGCGTTCCCGCGCCGAGCGCGAGCCCCACCGGGGCGCCGGATGCCACGGGCGCAGCGCCACCGGCATCCGCGGCGCCGCTCGTCGTGCCCGAGCCGGTCGAGGGCGAGGTCGGTCGCACCGTCTACACCGTGGAGGGTCCGGACGGCGTGCCC
>Ga0160447_100341_pt1 | contig 23479 bp, 19 predicted proteins | sample HID1973K_E1MG_FD_108222 | JGI IMG/M metagenome (GOLD analysis project Ga0160447, IMG submission 108222) | Enriched mosquito-associated microbial communities from UW Madison campus, WI, USA - HID1973K_E1 MG | ecosystem: Host-associated > Arthropoda: Insects > Digestive system > Unclassified ...
GACCGAGCAGGGCGAAGTGATCGCGAGCAAGTTCGGCAATCCGGAAATCGGCCGGCGCAATCTGGAGACGGTGGTCGCCGCGACGCTCGAAGCATCGCTGCTGCCGCACGAGAACGCGCCCGCGCAGTTGCCGCAATTCGAAGCGACGATGCAGACGCTGTCCGATTCCGCGATGGCCGCGTATCGCGCGCTCGTCTACGAGACGCCCGGCTTCACCGATTACTTCTTCCTGTCGACGCCGATTTCGGAGATCGCGGAGCTGAACATCGGCAGCCGGCCGGCGTCGCGCAAGCTGCAGGACCCGAAGCAACGCAAGATCGAGGATCTGCGCGCGATTCCGTGGGGCTTCTCGTGGGGTCAGTGCCGCTTGTTGCTGACGGGCTGGTTCGGCTTCGGCAGCGCGGTCACGGCCTATCTCGACAAGTCCGGCTCCGACGAGGAACGCGCGAAACGGCTGGCCACGCTGCGCAAGATGCACAAGACGTGGCCGTTCTTCAAGAACCTGCTGTCGAACATGGACATGGTGCTCGCGAAGACCGATCTCGCGGTGGCGTCGCGCTATGCGCAGCTCGTCACCGACAAGAAGCTGCGCAAGACCGTGTTCGACAAGATCGTCGCGGAGCATGAGCGCACGTCGAACGTGCTGGCCGAGATCACCGGCAAAGGCGAGCGTCTCGCGGACAATCCGCTGCTCGCGCGCTCGATCAAGAACCGCTTTCCGTATCTCGATCCGCTCAATCACTTGCAGGTCGAGTTGCTCAAGCGGCATCGCTCGGGGGATCAGAACGTGCGTCTGCGGCGCGGGATTCACCTGACGATCAACGGGATTGCGGCGGGATTGCGCAATACGGGTTGAGTCCGGACGGCGTCGTGCGTTTTCCGCATGACGCCGTTTTTTTCAGTCTCTTCGATTCGCCTCGATCATCATCGCATCGAGTTCGAACGAACAATCTTCCTTCACGCCGAAGTACTGGCGCACTTCATCGGGCGCGCTCGCCCACATCGATCTGATCGCCGTCACGCGCTCAGGCGGCGTGCACATCCGCGTCACCCACGATTCGAAATTCAGCGCAATGCGCCAGCGTTCAGTCACTTGCGCGTCGAAGCCGGCGGCATCCAGCATCGCGATCCATTCGTCGGCGCGATAGTCGCGGATGTGCGACGCGTCGCGCAGCAGTTCGATCGCCTGGATGTGCGTGTCGTAGAGCGGATCGTCGATGCCCGCGATATCGATGAACCTGAGCCGCCCGCCCGGCTTCAGCACACGATGCACTTCCTTCAGCGCGGCGGGCACGTCGCGCCAGTGATGCGCGCTCATGCGGCTCACGGCCCAGTTGAACGTGGCATCGGCGAACGGCAGCGTCTCGGCCGCGCCCTGCTGCGTGCGGATCGTCGTCAGGCCGCGCTCCTTCGCGGCGGCTTCGACTGTCGCGAGCATCTGCGGCGCGATGTCGTAAGCGACGACCTCGCGCACGTGCGGCGCGATCGCGAAGCTCGCGTGACCCGCGCCGCAGCCCAGATCCAGCACGCTCGCGTTGCCGCACGTGGCCGCGAAGGTCGCGGCGAGATTCTGCAGATCCGCGCCGCTCGCGTGGACGGCGCTCGTGAGATAGGCGGCGGCCGTGCTGCCGAATGCGTCTGCGACCTGGTCGTGGTGTTTCATCGTTTGCTCCGATTTTCGTTCTGGGTGAGGGACCTGCCAGTACAATAGAGCCCGCTTTGTACCAGTACAAGTTGTGCAGCTATCCTGGTATATAAACCACCCGTCGATGTTTGAATGAACCTCACCGAGAAGAACGAACCACTCGCCGAAACGCCCGCCCACGCGCTCGGCGAATTCATCCGCGCGCATCGCGAGCGGTTGTCGCCGCAGGCCGTCGGCCTGGCGCCGGGCCCGCGCCGCCGCACGCCGGGGCTGCGCCGCGAGGAAGTCGCGCAACTGTGTGGCGTGAGTCCTACCTGGTACACGTGGATCGAGCAGGGCCGTCCGGTGTCCGCTTCCGCCGATGCGCTCGCGCGCATCGCCGTAGCGCTGCAACTGTCGCGCGCCGAACGCGCGTATCTCTTCGAACTCGCCGCCCAGCGCGATCCCGCCGAACCCGATCCCGCGAGCCAGGACGCGCCCGCCGCCCTGTTGCAGACGGTCGCGCTGATCGGCGCGCCCGCCTACGTGCTCGACCGTCAATGGAACGCGCTGCGCTGGAACGAGCCGGCATCGGCGTTGTTCGTCGGCTGGCTGGATGGCGAACATGACCGCAATCTTCTGACGTACACGTTCACGTCGCCGGCGGCGCGCGCGCTGATCGTCGACTGGGACACGCGCGCGCGGCGTCTCGCCGCCGAATTCCGCGCCGATTCGATCCGCCATCTGAACGACGCGCCGACGCGCGCGCTCATCGACAGCCTGAGCGCCGCGAGCGATGCGTTCGCGCGCTACTGGGCCTCGCAGGACGTGTTCGAGCGCGAAGGCGGCGAGCGCGCGTTCAATCATCCGGCGCGCGGGCGCGTCGTGTTCAATCAGATCACCTTCAAGCCGGCGCACCGGGAGGATCTGAAGCTGGTGATTCTCGTCGGGGATGCCTGACGCCATTTGTTAAAATCGTACCTTCCGGCTTGACGTAGAGCCGCCTCAACCGCCACTGCACATCACCATGACGTCCCAACTGCACAAAAAAGGCGAAGCCTGGTCGGCTCGCTTCTCCGAGCCGATGTCGGAACTCGTCAAACGCTATACGTCGTCGGTGTTCTTCGACAATCGGCTCGCGCTCGTCGATATTCAGGGCTCGCTCGCGCACGCGTCGATGCTCGCGGCGCAGAAGATCATCGGCACGGACGACCTCGCCGCCATCGAGCGCGGCATGGCGCAGATCAAGGGCGAAATCGAGCGCGGCGAATTCGAGTGGAAGCTGGATCTGGAAGACGTGCATCTGAATATCGAGGCGCGTTTGACGGCCCTGATCGGCGATGCGGGCAAGCGCCTGCACACCGGCCGCTCGCGCAACGACCAGGTCGCGACCGATATCCGCCTGTGGCTGCGCGGCGAGATCGACCGCATCGGCGATCTGCTGAAGGATTTGCGTCGCGCGCTCATCGACATGGCCGAGAAGCACGCCGACACCATCATGCCCGGCTTCACGCATTTGCAAGTGGCGCAACCGGTGACGTTCGGCCATCACCTGCTCGCGTATGTCGAAATGTTCGCGCGCGACGCCGAACGCATGCGCGATCTGCGTAAGCGCGTGAACCGTCTGCCGCTGGGCGCGGCGGCGCTCGCGGGCACGAGCTATCCGATCGACCGTCACGCCGTGGCGGCCACGCTCGGCTTCGACGGCATCTGCGCGAATTCGCTCGATGCGGTCTCCGACCGCGATTTCGCGATCGAATTCACCGCGGCGGCCGCGCTCGTCATGACGCACGTCTCGCGCTTCTCCGAAGAACTCGTATTGTGGATGAGCCCGCGCGTCGGTTTCATCGATCTGGCGGACCGCTTCTGCACGGGTTCGTCGATCATGCCGCAGAAGAAGAATCCCGACGTGCCCGAACTCGCGCGCGGCAAGACCGGCCGCGTGAACGGCCATCTCATGGCGCTGCTCACGCTGATGAAAGGCCAGCCGCTCGCGTACAACAAGGACAATCAGGAAGACAAGGAACCGCTGTTCGATACCGTCGATACGGTCGCGGACACGCTGCGCATCTTCGCGGAAATGGCGGCGGGCATCACCGTCAAGCCGGAAGCGCTGCGCGCGGCGGCGCTGCAAGGCTTCTCGACCGCCACCGATCTCGCGGATTACCTCGTGAAGCGCGGCCTGCCCTTCCGCGATGCACACGAAGCCGTCGCGCATGCGGTGCGGATCTGCGTGGATCGCGAATGCGACATCGCGGATTTGTCGCTCGAAGATATGCGTCGCGAATTGCCGAATGTCGCGCATCTGATCGGCGAAGACGTGTTCGAGTATCTGACGCTCGAAGGCTCGGTTGCGAGCCGCAATCATCCGGGCGGCACCGCGCCGGATCAGGTCCGCGCGGCGGCGAAAGCGGCACGCGCGGCGCTTTGAGCGCCGCGCCGAGACGTTTTCCTTCGTGACATTGAAGGCCGTTCGCAAGGACGGCCTTTTTTGTTGCCTGACGCGGCGACATGTCTCTGCGCGAGGCGCGACATTTTCGAGATAATCGAGTGTTAGTCACTCGCGCTCATCGAAACGGCCGGTCATGATCATCCGCCCCAAGCTCAACTGGTTCCGGCTGCTGTTCGTGTGGCATGGCTCCGTGCTGCCGCAACTGCTGCCGCGCCTCGGGCTGATCTTCGCGCTTTCCGTCGCGGCGATCTTCATGCACGACCACATGCGAACCTATCCGATCGGGCTCGGCACACCGCCGTTCGCGCTCGTCGGCATCGCGCTCGCGGTATTTCTCGGCTTTCGCAATAGCGCGAGCTACGAGCGCTGGTGGGAAGGCCGCAAGTTGTGGGGTTCGCTGCTCAACACGTCGCGCGCGCTTGCCCAGCAGGTGTTGTCGCTGCCTGATCCGCGCGAACGCGCTGAGTCGCGGCGTTTTCTGGCCGCGCTCGGTGGGCTGGCGCATGCGCTGCGGCATCAGTTGCGCGCCACCGATGCACTCGCCGATCTCGCGCCGCGTCTGCCGCCCGATCTGCACGCGCGGGTGGCCGCCGCCAGGTTCCGCCCCGCGCTGATTCTGCTCTGGCTCGGCGAATGGGTCGCGCAACGCAGACGCGAAGGCGTCATCGACGGCTATGCGGTGCTCGCTATCGAACACAATCTGAATGCGCTGTCCGAAGTGATCGGCGGATGCGAGCGCATTGCGACGACGCCGCTGCCGTTCTCGTATTCGGTGATGATTCACCGTACGATTTATTTATTCTGCGCGCTGCTGCCCTTTGGGCTCGTCGATGGCGCGGGCTTGCTCACGCCGCTTTTCGCGTTGCTCGTGGCGTACGCGTTCATGGCGCTGGAGGCGATCGCCGCGCAGATCGAAGATCCGTTCGGGATGGAAGAAAACGATCTTGCACTTAATGCGATATGCGAAGCCATCGAGACTGCGCTGCATGATATGGCCGCCGATTCCGAATTCGCGATGCCGCCGGCGGGCGGCCCGACGATGCAGCGGAAGTTCGTGATCGATTAGCGATTCCTTAGCAGCGCTTCGACATGTCTTGTCGCGAGTTCGCGCAGCTCCTCGCTCTCAAAGAAATCGATGCACTTCTTTGTGCCGAACCCCGATTCGATCGAGCCCGTGTACTTCCGGTTGGCGTAATCCGACGCCAGGCGGTCGGCCGCGTCGTACGCGTCCATCGGCAAATTACCCTTCTCGAGGTAAGCGCTCGCTGCGGCGTTCGCGTCACTTTTGGCGACCGGATCGGCGTACACCTTCGCGAGACATCGGCTCAGGGCCCAGTCTTTCAATAGTGCGATTTGCACGTCTTTGGGGGCGACTTCCGATGCGGCGTTCGCTATTTGGTTCACCACAACGAATGCGAGTGCGGTGGTCCGCAGCAATGTCAAACGAGAGACCATAGCGACGCCGTCTCTGGAATAAAGAGGCCGTTTTCAGGATCGCGCAGCAGATGGCAGTTGTCCGAGCAGACACTTCCATCCCAGAGCGTAACGTGCCCGCGCGCATTCGACCAGCCATGTCCTTTCACGACGATGATCCCCTTCAGATCGCGAAAGTCCCTTTCCTCTGGTGAACTGGCCGTTCTGTCTGGACGACCGAACTCATGCTCCAGATAGCTCATCACGTCGTTCACCCGAAATATGTATTGCTTTCCGTCGCCGCCTGTCACCGTCGCACAGCCGGGACTCTTTCTGATCGGACAACCGGTTTGATTCAAAACATAACTCATTCGAATCGGGCAAGCATTCTGGAACACACCGGACTCGATATTGTCTTTCACCCGACCGCCGATCAGCTTTCCTACGTCCGCAACGCTGACGCGTACGGCGGAGAATGCAGACCACGCACCAGCAAATGACGGCCTTGCACTCATAGATATCTCCTTTGGGTTGAGCCGCAGTCTGACTGAATACTATTCTTTGCAATGCTAAGTACATACACGGAAATTCCTATTTCCTAGAACGCTTTCACTTCGGGCCAAAGCGCGTACTTGAAAGCATTCATCTACCAATGCGACACAGATAATTTCACATTTTCGACCATCGTCCGCGATCGACATCGTTCATAATCGTGCCGGTTCATCCCGGAGAAATCGTTTTGAAACTGTTCTACAAAGCAGGCGCCTGTTCCCTCGCATCACACATCGTCCTCGAAGAATCGGGGCTGCCTTACGAAACCGAAGCCGTCGATCTCAAGACCAAGCTCACCGCGAGCGGCGCGGATTTCACCAAGATCAACGCGAAGGGCTACGTTCCCGCCCTGCTGCTCGACAACGGCGAACTGCTCACCGAAGGCCCCGCGATCATGCAATACATCGCGGATCAGGTTCCGGCGAAGCACCTCGCGCCGCTCAACGACGCCATGGCGCGCTATCGCCTGCAAGGCTGGCTCACGTTCATCGGCACCGAACTGCACAAGAATTTCTCGCCGTTCTTCAATCCGGCCGCCAGCAGCGACTGGAAAGCCGCCGCGATGGCCAACCTCGAGCGCCGCCTCTCCTATGTCGCGCAACAGGTCGACGACAAGCAGTTCCTGCTCGGCAACGAATTCGGCATCGGCGACGCCTACCTCTTTACCGTGCTCGGCTGGGCGAAGCACATCGATCTCGATCTCGGCAAGTGGCCCGCGCTCGTCGCGTATCAGGAGCGTGTCGGCGGCCGTGCCGGCGTGCAGGCAGCGATGAAAGCGGAAGGCCTGATCTGAACGACCGGTAGCGCCTGAAACGACAAACGGCCCTTTGAAAGGGCCGTTTGTTTTTGTACAGCAGCGGATCAGACGAACATCAGGCGCGCACGCAATCGACAAAATATTCGATGCGCCCGTTGATCATCTCGCCGACGAGCCCGTGGATATCCGTATGGAAGCCCGGGAAGCGCTCGTTGAACTCGCGCGCGAAGCGCAGGTAATCGACGATCGTGCGATTGAAGCGCTCGCCCGGAATCAGCAACGGAATGCCCGGCGGATACGGCGTGAGCAGAATCGACGTGACGCGGCCTTCGAGTTCGTCGATCGGTACGCGATCGATCTCGCGGTGCGCGAGCTTGGCGAACGCCTCGGACGGTTTCATCGCCGGCTCCATGCTCGACAGATACATCTCGGTCGTCAGACGCGCGATGTTGTTCGCGCGATAGACGCTGTGAATCTGCTCGCACAGATCGCGCAGGCCGATGCGCTCGTACGACGGATGCTGCGCGACGAACTCGGGCAGCACGCGCCACAGCGGCTGGTTGTTGTCGTAGTCGTCCTTGAACTGCTGGAGTTCGGTGACCATCGAGTTCCAGCGGCCCTTCGTGATGCCGATCGTGAACATGATGAAGAACGAGTAAAGCCCGGTCTTCTCCACGATGATGCCGTGCTCCGCCAGATACTTCGTCACGATCGCGGCCGGAATGCCGGTCTCGCCGAATTCGCCGTCCACGTCGAGTCCCGGCGTGATGATCGTCGCCTTGATCGGATCGAGCATGTTGAAGTTTTCCGCGAGCGCGCCGAAGCCGTGCCAGCGGTCGTTGGGCTTCAGCATCCAGTCCTCGCGGTCGCCGATGCCCTCTTCCGCCAGTGCGTCCGGGCCCCAGACCTTGAAGAACCAGTCGTCGCCATATTCGGCATCGACCTTGCGCATCGCGCGGCGGAAATCGAGCGCCTCGGCGATCGATTCCTCGACGAGCGCCGTGCCGCCCGGCGCTTCCATCATCGCGGCGGCCACGTCGCACGACGCGATGATCGCGTATTGCGGCGACGTCGACGTATGCATCAGATACGCCTCGTTGAAGCGATGGCGGTCGAACGTGCTGTTCTCGCTGTCCTGCACGAGAATCTGCGACGCCTGCGAAATGCCCGCGAGCAGCTTGTGCGTGGAGTGCGTCGCGAACACGAGCGCGCCCGTGCGCGGCCGGCCCGCGCCGATCGCGTGCATGTCCTGATAGAACGAGTGGAACTCGGCGTGCGGCAGCCAGGCTTCGTCGAAGTGAAGCGTGTCGAGCAGATCGCCGAGCAGGTCCTTGATCATCTCGACGTTGTAGATCACGCCGTCGTAGGTGCTTTGCGTGATCGTCAGGATGCGCGGCTTGATCTTCGGGTTCTTCGCGAGCGCCTCGCGCGCGAACGGATTCGCCTCGATCTTCCTGCGGATGTTCTCGGGCTTGAACTCGTCGCGCGGAATCGGCCCGATGATGCCGAAGTGATTGCGCGTCGGCGTGAGGAACACGGGAATCGCGCCGGTCATCGTGATCGCGTGCAGGATCGACTTGTGGCAGTTGCGGTCGACCAGAACGATATCGCCCGGCGCCACGGTCGCGTGCCACACGATCTTGTTGGACGTCGACGTGCCGTTGGTCACGAAGAACAGATGATCCGCGCTGAAGATACGCGCAGCGTTGCGCTCCGACGCCGCGACCGGGCCCGTGTGATCGAGCAGCTGGCCGAGTTCGTCGACGGCGTTGCACACGTCCGCGCGCAGCATGTTCTCGCCGAAGAACTGATGGAACATCTGCCCGAGCGGATTCTTCAGGAACGCGACGCCGCCCGAGTGCCCCGGGCAATGCCACGAATACGAGCCTTCTTCCGCGTATTGCACCAGTTCCTTGAAGAACGGCGGCGCGAGCGAATCGAGATACACCTTCGCTTCACGGATCACGTGCCGTGCGACGAACTCCGGCGTGTCCTCGAACATGTGGATGAAGCCGTGCAATTCACGCAGGATGTCGTTCGGCAGATGGCGCGAGGTGCGCGTTTCGCCGTACAGGAAGATGGGGATGTCGGCGTTGCGGCGGCGCACGGCGTTGATGAACGCGCGCAGCGCGACGATCGCCGATGCCAGTTCCGGCGTGTCGCCTTCGACGACGACGTTATCGGCGTAAGGCAGCAGCTCGTCGTCATCGATCGAAAGGATGAAGCACGACGCGCGGCTCGACTGCTGCGCGAACGCGGCGAGATCGCCGTAGCTCGTGAGGCCGAGCACTTCGGCGCCTTCTTTCTCGATCGCCTCGGCAAGCGCCCGGATGCCGGAACCCGAGATGTTCTCGGAGCGAAAATCTTCGTCGATGATGACGACGGGGAAGCGAAACTTCATGAGGCGATTCTCCAAATGGAAACGACCGCCGCCTGGGATGCAATCCCGAGGCCAGCGGTCTTTCGACAAGCGTTTGCTATGTGCGTTTCTTAAAGCGCAACGGACGTCAGGTTTTCGGCAGCGTCACGCCGTGCTGTCCTTGATACTTCCCGCCGCGATCGGCGTACGAGGTCTCGCACATTTCATCGCTTTCGAAGAACAGAACCTGGGCGACGCCCTCGTTTGCGTAGATTTTGGCAGGCAAAGGTGTCGTATTCGAGAATTCGAGCGTCACGTAACCTTCCCATTCCGGCTCGAACGGCGTCACGTTGACGATGATCCCGCAACGCGCATAGGTCGATTTGCCCAGACACACCGTCAGGCACGAGCGCGGAATGCGGAAATACTCGACCGTGCGTGCGAGCGCGAACGAATTCGGCGGAATGATGCAGACATCGCCCTTGAAGTCGACAAACGATTTTTCGTCGAAATTCTTCGGATCGACGATCGTGGAATTGATGTTCGTGAAAATCTTGAATTCGTCGGCGACGCGAATGTCGTAGCCGTAGCTCGACGTGCCGTAACTCACGATCTTGCGGCCATCCTCGGTCACGCGCACCTGATCGCGCACGAACGGCTCGATCATTCGGTGCTCTTCGGCCATGCGGCGAATCCACTTGTCGGACTTGATGCTCATAGGGGACGCTACTCAACGGTGAACGCGAAAGCGCGTATTTTACGCGATCGGGCCGCGACGCAAACGGGCGCGGCCTTTAGCGGCGAATCACGCCGCAGGCGAGCGACGGGCCCACGTTGTGCGGCGCGCTCGCGTAAGGGTCGAGCGCTTCGCGGTGCAGCATGATCGCGCGCGAGATGACCGAGCGCACGCCGTCGAGCGAGACGTCCGTCGCGACGATGAAGCCGGTCGCCGCGCCGGTCGCGTCCGCGTGAATATTGCCGAGTTCGCCTTCGAGCCGCGACGACGGCTTTCTGCGCTCGGCGGGCAGGGCGAACACCGGACTCGTGTCCTGATCGTTCACCGCGATGCAGTCGCCGCGCTCGTGCACGGTCAGCGCGTGGTCGCTGTTCGGCGGCATGTCGGTGAAGCTGTACGAAACCTGCACGCCGTCCGAGCGCTCGATCAGCGTAACGTTGCCGCGTGTGGCGTTGCCCGGCGTGGGCTTGAGCACCGCGTCCGCGCGCTTCTCGTGATTCTGGAAGATGAGGCCGCAACCGCTCAGCATGACGCTGCAAGCGGCCATCGCGATCAAGGCGTGCAGCGCCCTCCCGTCGAATCTGTCTCTCATGCGATCCTCTCGGCGGCCCGCCGACGCCCAGTGCGTCCACGCTGCCGCGCATCGAAGGCGACATGATACCGCGAGCCGCATTGCACAAGGCTCGCGGAGATTCGATCGTTCGCTCGAAATCAGGTGTTCTGCACGACGATGCTCGGAAACTTCGAGGTCATGTCACGCTGACGCTCGGCGACCGAGATCGCGACGCGGCGCGCAATCGCGCGATAGGTCTCGGCGATGCGGCTGTCCGGCTGCGACACGACGCTCGGCTGGCCGGCGTCCGTGCGCTCGCGAATGGAGATGTCGAGCGGCAAAGACCCAAGAATCTCGACGCCGTATTCCTTCGCCATGCGCTCGCCGCCGCCCGCGCCGAAGATGTGCTCCTCGTGGCCGCAGTTCGAGCAGATGTGCGTGCTCATGTTCTCGACGATGCCGAGAATCGGAATGCCGACCTTTTCGAACATCTTCAAACCCTTCTTCGCGTCCAGCAGCGCGATGTCCTGCGGCGTCGTGACGATCACCGCGCCGGTCACCGGCACTTTCTGTGACAGCGTGAGCTGGATGTCGCCGGTGCCCGGCGGCATGTCGACGACGAGGTAATCGAGATCCTTCCAGTTGGTCTGACGCAGCAGTTGTTCGAGCGCGGAGGTGACCATCGGGCCGCGCCAGACCATCGGGTTGTCCTGCTCGATCAGAAAGCCGATCGAATTCGCCTGGATGCCATGGCCTTCGAGCGGGTTCATCGTCTGGTTGTCGGGCGATTCGGGGCGACCCGTGATGCCGAGCATCATCGGCAGCGAGGGGCCGTAGATGTCGGCGTCGAGCATGCCCACCGACGCGCCCTCGGCCGCGAGTGCGAGCGCGAGATTCGCGGCGGTCGTGCTCTTGCCGACGCCGCCCTTGCCCGATGCCACCGCGATGATGTTCTTGACGTTCGGCAGCAGCTTCACGCCGCGCTGCACCGCGTGCGCGACGACTTGCGACGAAACGTCGACGGTCACGTTCGCGACGCCGTCAACCTCGCGCAGCGCGCCCGCGACCTGCTCGCGGATCGCGGCAAACTGGGTTTTTGCGGGATAACCGAGCACGACGCTCACCGCGACGTTCGCGCCGACGACGGCCACGTTGCGGATGCTTTTGGTATCGACGAACTTGCGGTTGGTGTTCGGATCGGTCAGTGTGGCGAGTGCGATGTCGATCTTCGCGCGGTCAATACTCATCGAGACTCCATGGAACGGTTGTTGCTCTTCGCCCTCGGCGATTGCAACAAACTGAGGAAATTGAAAGGAAATGTTAGCGCGATTGCGCACAGGCTCTGGCGCACTGCACTATCCTGCTGCAAATCTTTCCGGGGACGCATCGCATCGGGCAACCCGACGCCTTTCTCATTATTGTAGAGGGTCGTCAGGAGGCTCGTCCGAAGACCCTTTCGCACTGTCGGCACATCTCGCCGAATCGCTCGTCGTTTTTAAGGAGATCGAAGATGAACACTAAATTCTTCACCCGTCTGTCCGTGTTTGCCGTGGCAGGCGCACTCGTCGCCGGCTGCGCTTCGCAGCAAGGCACCAACACCGCAGTCGGCACCGGCGTCGGAGCCGCGACCGGCGCGGGCATCGGCGCCATCTTCGGCGGCGGCAAGGGCGCGGCGATCGGCGCGGCCACGGGCGCGGCGGTCGGCGGCATCACCGGCTACAACTGGCAGTCGATCAAGAACAAGATTTCCGGCGATTCGAAGGGCACGGGCACGCAAGTGACCGAGCAGCAGGACGGCTCGCTGAAGGTGAACATCCCCAATTCGATTTCGTTCGACACGAACAGCTACGCCATCAAGCCGTCGTTCGATCCGGTGCTCAATTCCGTCACGCAGACGATGCAGCAGCATCCGGAGCTGGTCGCAAGCGTGGTCGGCCATACGGACAACACGGGCCAGCCGGCTTACAACCAGACGCTGTCGCAGAACCGCGCACAGAGCGTGGCGTCGTACGTCGCGACGCACGGCGTCCCGGCGCAGCGCCTGTCGGCTTCGGGCATGGGCCAGAACCAGCCGATCGCCGACAACTCGACGGAAGCGGGCCGCGCGCAGAATCGTCGCGTGGAAATCTATCTGCGTGCCACGGCGCAGCCGGGTCAGGTGCAGTAAAGCTGTTGATTTAAAAGGGGAAATCGCCACTGCGAGTGTGGTGGCGAGAGCGGTCCGGCGGGTAAGTGCGTCAGGTTGAAAAAAATTTGAAACTTGAGGGCGCGGCGCTGGTCTTTCTCTACGGTAGGTGGATGGCGAGGCCATCACCTGCCATTCTCCTCTTGTCGTTGTTGCTCCGGGGCCCGATTGGACCCCGGTTTTTTTTGTGCGCGTGAATCGCGATCGCGGCGCTATGGCTCACGCCAGCGAGATTCTCAGACGCTTGCCCAACGAGAGAAACGCGGCTTCAATCGCTTCGAGTTTCGACGAATGTCGCGGGTCGAGCAGACGGTCGACCTGCGGCATGTGGACGTTGAGCCTCCGCGCGAGTTCGGACTTGCGCACGCCCTGGCGGATCATTTCGTTCTGAAGCAGCACCTTCGTAACGACGAGCGCGGGCAAAGTGACGACCGGTTGGCCTTTCTTCGGTTTCGACGGCATGGGCACTTCGCGTTTTTCGTCGAAGTAAATTTCGATAGCGCTTTCCAGTGCATCGAGTCCGTTGATTAGCGCCTCATCTTCATCGTCGCCTACGGAAAGTGCTTCCGGTATGTCGGGAAAGGTGACCAGAAAAGTGTTGTTCGTGTCGAGTTCCAGATTCACTGGATAGGACAGCATGACGATGTGTTCTCCAAAGAACATTGGTCCCTCGCTTATTTCATCCCAAGCTGTTTCTTGATTCGCGCCACCAGATCCGTTCCGATCTCCTTGCTGCCGTGATCAGGAAAGATGGTGGCCTTGCCGTTGAGTGTCACGCGAAAATGGCTGCCTTTCGCAGGAGTAAAAACCCCGCCCTGCTTGCGCAACCACTTCCTGAACTCACTGTATTTCATGTGCCCTCCGCGAGTATCGAGGGCACAAACATACAACACGAATGTTATCCTCTGCTAAGCGAAATATGCAACTTTTTTGTTGTATTTCGTAGTTGCACACAAGCAGCCAAACACGTCTCGAACGCGGCCCCCCATCTCAGCCCCGCGCGCCCCACTCCCCCGCCCTGCTAAAATCAAAATCCGCTTTTTCCCAACCCCAAGCACTCCCACACGGGCCGCGCCTTTATGTCAGCACCGATTTCAGCCACTGCCACCGCCGCGCCTGCCGCCTCCGCCAGCGAAAGCGGCCGCCGCCAGATCCTCGTCACGTCCGCGTTGCCGTATGCGAACGGTCAGATTCATATCGGCCATATGGTCGAGTACATTCAGACGGATATCTGGGTTCGGGCGCTGCGAATGCATGGCCACGAGGTCTACTACGTCGGCGCGGACGACACCCACGGCACGCCGATCATGCTGCGCGCCGAAAAGGAAGGCATTACGCCGAAACAGCTGATCGAGCGCGTGTGGAAAGAGCACAAGCGCGACTTCGACAGCTTCGGCATCTCGTTCGACAACTACTACTCGACCGATGCCGAGGAAAACCGCGCCCTGTGCAACACGATCTACGGCGCACTTCAGCAAGCGGGCCTGATCGAGGCACGCGACATCGAGCAGGCCTACGATCCGGTCAAGGAAATGTTCCTGCCGGACCGCTTCATCAAGGGCCAGTGCCCGAAATGCGGCGCGAAGGATCAATACGGCGACAACTGCGAAGTCTGCGGCTCGACCTATCAGCCGACCGAACTCATCAATCCGTATTCGGTCGTGTCGGGCGCGACGCCCATCCGCAAGACATCGACGCACTATTTCTTCAAACTTTCCGATCCGCGTTGCGAGGAATTCCTGCGCGGCTGGGTGAGCGGCCTCGCGCAGCCCGAAGCCACCAACAAGATGCGCGAGTGGCTCGGCGACAAGGGCGAAGCGAAACTCGCCGACTGGGATATCTCGCGCGACTCGCCGTACTTCGGCTTCGAGATTCCGGGCGCGCCGGGCAAATACTTCTACGTGTGGGTCGATGCGCCGGTCGGCTACTACGCGAGCTTCAAGAACCTCGCGGACCGCGTCGGCGTGGACTTCGATGCCTTCGTGAAGCCCGGCTCGAAGACCGAGCAGTATCACTTCATCGGCAAGGACATCCTGTATTTCCACACGCTGTTCTGGCCGGCGATGCTCGAATTCTCCGGCCATCGCACGCCGACCAACGTGTTCGCGCACGGCTTCCTCACCGTCGACGGCGCGAAGATGTCGAAGTCGCGCGGCACTTTCATCACCGCGCAGAGCGTGATCGACACGGGCCTCAATCCCGAGTGGCTGCGCTACTACTTCGCGGCGAAGCTCAACAGCACGATGGAAGACATCGACCTGAGCCTCGACGACTTCCAGGCGCGCGTGAACAGCGATCTCGTCGGCAAGTACGTGAATATCGCGAGCCGCGCGGCGGGCTTTCTCATCAAGCGCTTCGACGGCCGCGTGCAGGACAGCGCGATGAATCATCCGCTGATCGGCCAGTTGCGCGCCGCGATTCCGCAGATCGCCGGCTTCTACGAGTCGCGCGAATACGGCCGCGCGCTGCGCACGACGATGGAACTCGCCGACGCCGTCAACGCTTACGTCGATACGGCGAAGCCGTGGGAACAGGCGAAGGACCCGGCAAACGGCGTCGCATTGCATGAAACGTGCAGCGTGAGTCTCGAAGCGTTCCGCCTGCTGTCGCTCGCGCTGAAGCCGGTGATGCCGAAGCTCATCGAAGCGGTGGAATCGTTCCTCGGCATCGCGCCGCTCGTCTGGGCCGATGCCGCGAAGCCGCTGTCGTCGGCGAATGCGATCAACGCGTACAAGCATCTGACCACGCGCGTCGATCCGAAGCAGATCGAAGCGCTGCTGGCCGCGAATCGCGAATCGCTCGCGCCGGCCGCGGAAACGGCCGCGGCCGCGCCCGCTAAAACCGTCGCGAAGAAGCAGGAAGACGCGGGCGTCATCTCCATCGACGATTTCGCGAAGGTCGATCTGCGCATCGCGAAGATCGTCGATTGCAAGGCGGTCGAAGGCTCCGACAAGCTGCTGCAACTCACGCTCGACGTCGGCGAGGAGAAGACGCGCAACGTGTTCTCCGGCATCAAGTCGGCGTATCAGCCGCAGGATCTGATCGGCAAGCTCACGGTGATGGTCGTGAACCTTGCGCCGCGCAAGATGAAGTTCGGGTTGTCGGAAGGAATGGTGCTCGCGGCCTCTGCCGCCGACGAGAAAGCCGAACCAGGGCTATACATTCTCGAACCGCACAGCGGGGCGAAACCGGGCATGCGGGTGAAGTAAGACACGCACGAGTGCGCTCAGCGCGCGTCTTGCGCAGAAGGCTCATCCACGGATGAGCCTTTTCTTTTTGCCGCACGCGGCGGCGCGCACGACTCGGCGACAGGTGAACGCGGATGTGGTCAATCCGACGAGTCGGTACCCGCGGATGCATCCGACGCCGCCGACGCGGAATCCGCCGCCGACGCCCGCAAGGCCGATGACGACGAAGACGACGACCACAACCGCGCCCACGAATTGAACCTTCGCGTATACGACAGATCGACGCCCTGATACGTCCCGCCATACACCGTCAGGGCCCAGGCCCGCGACAGATTCAGCGTCGCCTTGACCGCGTTGCTCGCCGATTGCAGCCCCTGCTCATAGCCGATCACGAGCCGCTCGTTGATCGCCTTCGAAAGCAGCACGACCTGCGGGTCGGTCAGGCCCACCTCGCTCGAACCGACGCTGAACTCGTCCAACCCGACCGTCTGCGCGATCTTCGCCCCGCCCCGGCTGCCGAGCAGCGCGAGCGCGCTCGTCATCGCGCTCTGCTGGCCGACGTTGTTGCCCTGATCCGTGCCGTGGCCGAACAGCAGCCACGAGAGCTTTTCGTTATCGGGCACGCTCGGCTCGGAGATCAGCCTCGCGACCGGCGCCTGCACCGTGCCCGTCACCTGCACGCCCGCCTCGACTTCCTGATTGCGCCGCATCGCCAGAATATTGAGGCCCGGATTCGCCACCGGCCCATTGAACGTGAAGAACCCATTCTCGATGTTCAGCTTGCGCCCGAACGCGGTGTACGACGAACCCGGCGTCGTCACGCGCACGTTGCCGACCGCGCGCAACGGCATGTTCGGCGCGCTCATCGCCGTGATGGTGCCAGCGAGGCCGAGATCCGCGCCCGCGCCCTTGAAGCGGAAGCGCTGACCGAGGTTGATGTCGATGTTCGCGCGCGGCGTGAACGGCCCGACCGGCTTCTCGGTCGCCGCCGTGATCTTCTGGTTCTCGCCCTTGATCGTGCCGTCGGGACGCTCGATCACGACATCGTCGCCGAGAGAAGGCGCCGACGATTCCGGCAGATCGAAGAGCGCGTGATCGACAGTGAACTTGCCATCGATCGCCATGCCGCCCTGCAGTCCCGCGTTGGCGATGGTCGCGCTGCCCGACAGCATCAGCTCGCGGTCCGGCGAGGCGAACAGCTCCAGCTTGTCCGCGATGATGCTCGCGGTCAGATCGGGCTGCTGCTGGTCGAGCCGCACCTTGCCGGTCGCGCGCAGCGTGCCGCTCGCGCCGTGGAATTCCACGCGCTGAAGATCGACGAGATTCTCGGACAGCGCGATGCGAATCACGCCGTCCTTCAGTTGCACGCCCTGATCGACGACCGTCGCGGAGATGTTGTCGCCCGTCAGCGACCCCGACAGATTCGGCTTCGCGACGATGCCCGCGATCACGAGCTTGAGCGCGATCTTGCCGCCGAGCAGATAGTTCGCGCCGAGCAGTCCGCCCGTCGTGCGCAGTTCGGGAATGTTCGCGTCGATGCCGCCGGTGAGCGGCGCGTTGTCGTCGAGCGTGAGCATGCCGTCGCGATTGACGAGCGGCGTGTGCACGTTTGCATCGATCACGCCGATACGGCTCGCCTGCGCATGCAGCGACGCGTTCAGGCGATTGCCGTCGCTGAAATCCGCGCGCGCCACGATATCCGTGATGCCGAGCGCGGCCAGCCCGCGCGTGCCGTCGATCGTCACGTCGCCGGCGCGGCGCTTGAGCTGCGCGTAGCCCGTCGCGGTCGCGCCGAGCGTGAAGTTCCAGTCGCCGTCGAAGACGAGGTCCGTGCGGATCGGCGGCTCCGCGCCCGTCAGTTCCTGACGCACCTCTAGCAGATGCGGCACGGAGAGGTTCGTGAGGGTGCCCGCCGATTGCAGGCGGCCGTTTTCCATCGCGAACGATTTCAGGTTCAGCACCGCGCCTTCCGCGGCGAGCCGCGTCGCGCCGAGCACGAGACGCTGCGGTCCGTAACTCACCGTCAGCGGCGATTCGAGATTCAGCGACGGCACGCCCTTGTTCGAGAGCTTCGTGATCGCGCCGTCCCAGTGCGGGCCGTCGGGCGCATCGGTGAACTTGCCGTTCGCGCCGAGCGCGACATTCACCGGCTGGCCGCGCACCTTGCCGGTCGCGGTGAGCTCGAGCGTGTGATGCGCGCGCGTGCCGTTCAGATTCGCATCGAGGTTCGCGACTTCGATGCCTTCCGTGCTCGCATCGCGCGCCTTCAGCGTGAAGACGAGCGCGCCGTTCGCGCCGTCGCGGATATCCGCGCGGCCTTCCGCGTGGCCCAGACGGTTCGCGCCGAACACGACGCCATCGGCCTGATAGTTCGCCGCGATGTTCGGGTGCGCGATCGAGCCGGTCAGATCGCCGTCCGCCTTGACGGTGCCCGTGATGCCGAAGCCGAGCCGTTCGAGCGCGGGCGCGTCGACCTTCAAGCGCAGGCGATCGCCGGGTGCGCCGAAGCTGCCGTTCAGATCGACCTCATTGCCCGCCACCGACAACGCCGCCTTGCTTGGCAAAAGACGCGTGCCCGCGACCTGCACGGTGCCCTCGCCCGTCAGCGGCAGGTTGTCGTACATGCTGTCGGTGAGCTTGAAGGTCGCTTTGGTCGTGAGCGTCGGCGCGAGCTGGCCCGATGCGGCCAGCGTGCCGTTCACGCGCGCTTCGACGACACGCGGCGTCGCGGCAGGCTTCTTCGCCGCGCCCTTCTTCACCGGCGTGGGCTTCTGCGCGATCAGCTGCTGTTGCAGCAGCAGCGGATTGAAGTCGACGATCTTCGCTTTCAGCTCGTAGCTGGAGTTGGCGTCCTTCTTCAGCGCGCCGTTCAGTTCGACACGACCTTTGCCGACCGTCAGCTTCACATCGTCGAGCGTGGTCTGCTTCGGATCGAGTTTGACCTTGGCCTGTGCGCGGATCGCCGCTTTCGGATCGTTCAGATCGGCGGCGATGCGCTGCGTGTCGCCATCCAGCACGATGCCGATCGGCCCGGCGAAATCCGTCGGGCGCAGCGTCGGCTCGATCGCGTTCAGGTCGAGCTTCGCCACTTTCAGGTCGAACTTGCCCTTTGCGCCCGCGAGCGTGCCGCCGCCCGTCACCGTCGCGTTCTTCAGTAGACGCACGTTGAGGTCCGTGATGCTTTGCTCGGATGCGTCGAGCCGCACGTTCGCGCGCGCGTCGATGAGCGGCAGCAGCTTCTTGTCGATGGAACCCGGCTTCGCGTTGACGATCGACACCGGCCCGCTCACCACGAACGCCTTCGGGTCCGCGCCCTCGACGGGCTTGACCTCGGCGCGCACGGCGAGATCGGCCTCGGGCGCGCTCGGGCTGAATGCCTGCGGATTCACGTGATCGAAGGTGACGAGCGCGGATTTGAGCGGCACGTCGGCGAACGGCAGCGCCTCGACGTGAGCCTCGCCCTTGAGCTTCATGCCGCTCGCATCGACGTCCGCGACGAGGTCTTCCAGCGAACCGGACAACCGCGCGCTCACGTTCACCGCTTCGCCGTTGACCTTGCCGGCATAGCCCGCGTCGCCGGACAGCGGGAACGGACGCGCGCCGCCGTCGAGCTTCAGCGACGCCGTCACCGCGCCGAACGGCGTATCGAGGCGCTGGACCGTCGCCTGATGATGCTGGCCGTCGCTGCGGCCATTGAAGAGCAGGCGCGAGAATTCGGTGGTCGTCGTGCCCTGATGCACGCGCAGCTTCTCGACGGAGAGATCGTTGATCGCGAGTTGAATCGGCAGGCGCAGATCCTTCGGCAATTCGGTCTTCTTGCTCGGCTCGTTCGACGGCGCGATGCGCGCATCGACGGTCCCGACATGCAGATAGTCGATCGTGAAGCGCAACGGCTCGCGCGTGAGCGCCCAGCGGCCCGACACGCTGTCGACCACGATGTCCGTGCCCTTGCCGTCCTTCCAGTGCACGTCGCGCAGTTGCAGGCCGGTCGCGATCGCGCCGCCGTCGAGCTTGCCGGTCAGTTGCCCTTTGAGCAGCGACGTGGCCGCATCCCACGCGTAGCGCGTGCCGCGCTCGGTCGTCAGCACGTAGAACACGCCGCCGACGGCCAGCCCGACGATCAGCACGACGACCAGCACGAGCGCGCCGAGCCAGCGCGCGAGACGCCGCCAGCCGCTCTTGCGCGGCGGCGTCTCGTTCGCGCCGCCGCCCTCGTCGCCGGGCGGCGGTGCTTCAGCGTCTCTTTGCCTGGTCGGGTCCGTCATGCCGGTTCACTTATCCTTCATCGTTCTCACGCGCATCAGAACGCGATGCCGAGCGTCAGATACGGCTTGATGCTCTTGTTCTTCAATCCATACGCCACGTCGACATTGACCGGGCCGACCGGGCTGCGCCAGCGCGCACCGACGCCTACGCCCGGCTGGAACACGCGCTCGCCCCACGTATCGGTGGCAGTGCCGATGTCGAAGAACACCGCGCCGCCCCAGTCGTGCGTGAACCAGTGCTGATATTCGCTGCTGCCGGTCACCATGTATTTGGTCGGCAGGATCGAGCCGGCCACATTGTTGCCGATGCTCAGATAGCTATAGCCGCGCACCGAGTTCGCGCCGCCCGCGCGAAACAGCAGCGACGCGGGCACGCCGCTCGACGGCCCGCTCGTGAACACGCCGCCGAACTCCGCGCGAAACACGAGCAGATCGTTCTTGCCGAGCGGCACGTATTGCAGCGCGTTGGTGTACAGGCGCGCGAAGGTCTGGTCGGACATCACGCCCTTGACGGCGAAGCCCGCCTCCGCGCGAATGATGTTGCCGCGACGCGGGAACAGAGGATCGTCGACGTCGCGGCGCACCCAGCTCCAAGCCGGCACGAGCGCGCGCGCCGTCGACGGATTCGGCTCGTTCTGCGTCAGGCGGTCGTCATAGAAAGTCAGCGAATACGTCGTGTCGATGTTCTGACGCGAACGCGATCGCTGCACGCCGACGCGCGCGCTGTAGATTTTCGTGCTCGATACATCGGTGATCGTGTAGGAGCCGAACACGGCGTTCACCCAGCCGTGCGAGTCGGGCGGCATCGCGAGCTGCACGCGGCCGTACTGCTGGGTCTGGTCGAGCCGGCCGGAGATCGTGAACGGATACGCGGCGCCGAACGTGTTGAGATAGCTGTACGCGCCCTGAATGTGGAAACCGGTGTCGGTCGCGTAGCCCACGCCGTAGCGGATGCTGTGGAACGGGTATTCGCTCACCTTCACGTGCAGCGGCGTTTCGTTCGGCTTGTTGACGTCGGCGTCCGCGTCGATGGCCACGCTCGCGTAGTACGGCGTGTTCTGGATCTGCCGCTGCAGTTCGTTCAGGCGCGCGACGTCGTATATCTCGCCTGGCTCGATCGGATTCACGTGATCGATGATCCAGGCGGGATAGCGCTTCGGCCCGGTGACATCGAGCTTGCCGAGCGTGAAAGTCGGGCCGCTGTCGAAGGTCACCGAGAGATCGGCGAGATGCGCGCGCGGATTGATGCGCGCCTGCGAGCGCACGATCTTCGCGCCGAGATAGCGTTTGGCCTGCAGCGCCCGCAGCGCCGCGTTTTTGGCGTCGTCCCAGCCGCCTTGCGTGAAAGGATCGCCTTCATTCACCGAAAAGGCGAAACGCGCCGCGTTTTCCCGCGAACGGTCCTCGGTCGTCACCGCGCCGGTGAAATTCAGCTGCACGGAGCCAATCATCGTGCGCGGCCCGGGATCGACGCTCACCTTGACGTTGCGCTTGTCGTCGACGGTCGTGATATCCGTACGCACGACGGGCGTGAAATAGCCTTCGGTCGCGACGAGGTCGCGCACGTCCTTCGGCGCGGCGGTCACGAGGAACTGGAACTGGTCGTCGCTCACGTCGTCGCGCTTCGCGAAGCGCGAAATGTCGAGGTTCTCCTTGAGCAGCTTTTTGATGCTGCGCGGCGCGTCGATGTCGACGTCGTATTTGGCGAAAGCGGGCGCGGCGAAGCCGAACGCGAGGAGCGCCATGACCAGGATCGACACGGACGGCAGGCGTCTTGCGCCGGCAGGCTTCACGCGCAACGCGCGCAGCGGATCAAACGAACGCCCCGCCAAACAACCTCCGGCATCGGGATATTGGAATTGAAAGGTAAGACATGCGGCCGTTGCGAAAAGGGCGCAGGCGCTATTTCACCACATTGCCATGGGCCGGCACCGCAAAGCGGTCCGGTTCACGCCCGGCGTGCGCCTTTGGACGGCTGCACGCCGGCGGGGTTCCGCGAAACCTGCACGCGCGTGCGACTTTCGATAAGCGGAACAAACACGAGCGGGCCGCGCGTCGAGATGCGTTGTCGCCGTACGCTTGCGGTAAAATTGCGATTTCAAACGCCTCGACCCAACGGAAGCCGGATCATGTATCAGTCGGACATCACCCAGTTCATCAATCAGTTGAAAGAGCAGAAGCCGTCGCTGGAAGACGAACAGCGCCGCGGCCGCGCGCTTCTGTGGGACAAGCAGCCAATCGACCTCGACGAGCGCGGCGAGCAACAGCAATCGCGCGTGAACCAGACGCCTTACGTCTACTACCAGAACTTCTGAACGTGAGCGCAGCCGGCCACGAGCCGCAATCGCCCGCGCATGCGCCGCACGAGCCGGCGCGGGACGGTGTACGGGATGAGCGCGCGGTGGCGCTCGCCACGCCCGCGACCGATTCGACGCCCGACACCATCGACGGCGTCGCGATCGCGCACCTGTACGGCGAGCCGCTCTGGAAGCTGCCCACGGATCTCTACATTCCGCCCGACGCGCTCGAAATCTTTCTCGAAGCGTTCGAAGGCCCGCTCGACCTGCTGCTCTACCTGATCCGCAAGCAGAACTTCAACGTGCTCGACATCCCGATGGCGGATGTCACCGCGCAATATCTCGGCTATGTCGACCAGATTCGCGAATCGAATCTGGAGCTCGCGTCCGAATACCTGCTGATGGCCGCGATGCTGATCGAGATCAAGTCGCGCATGCTGCTGCCGGTCAGGAAAGCGGATACCGGCGAGGAAGCCGAAGACCCGCGCGCCGAACTCGTGCGCCGCCTGCTCGAATACGAGCAGATGAAACTCGCCGCGCAGAAGATCGACCAGTTGCCGCAGCTCGGCCGTGACTTCCTGCGCGCGGACATCTATATCGAGCAGGCCGCCGAGCAGCGCTTCCCCGATGTCGACATGAACGACCTGCGCGCCGCCTGGGCCGACGTCATCAAGCGCGCGAAGCTCGTTCAGCATCACAAGATTTCGCGCGAGGAGCTTTCGGTGCGCGAGCACATGAGCGTGATCCTGCGGCGCCTGCAGAGCGCGCGCTTCATGGAGTTCACGGAGCTGTTCGATACCTCGCGCGGCGTGCCGGTGGTCGTCGTGAATTTCATCGCGATGCTGGAGCTGTCGCGCGAAGCGCTGATCGAAATCACGCAGCCCGAGCCGTACGCGCCGATCTACGTGCGGCTCGCGTATTCTCCCGCCTAGTTTTTCTTACCCTTCCCGCGTGGCGGCAACACAAGCCGCTCGACAGGAGACACCCGCTCGATGAAAGTCATCAGCTCCATCCATGAACTGCGCGACCAGTTGCGCGGCCAGAACCGAACCGCCTTCGTCCCGACGATGGGCAACCTCCACGAAGGCCATCTCTCGC
>Ga0160447_100342_pt1 | contig 23459 bp, 21 predicted proteins | sample HID1973K_E1MG_FD_108222 | JGI IMG/M metagenome (GOLD analysis project Ga0160447, IMG submission 108222) | Enriched mosquito-associated microbial communities from UW Madison campus, WI, USA - HID1973K_E1 MG | ecosystem: Host-associated > Arthropoda: Insects > Digestive system > Unclassified ...
CCGAGGCGCGCGCGACCAACGCGGCCGCCGTGCTGACGGGGCCGCTCGGCACCTCGTCGGCGCTTTCGAACGGCAACTACACGACGCTGCCGCTGTCGTCGCTCTTCGTGCGTCTGCAGGGCAAGGACCGCAACATCAACGATCACTCGGTCTACAACACGACCGACGTCCAGGGCAAGTTCGCCACCGGCTTCCTGAAGCACGACATGCTCGCCGGTGTCGATCTGAGCCACGAAACGTACAGCAACCAGAGCTTCACCGCGACCACGCGGGGCCGGCCGTCGAACACGCTCGCGATCGTGCCGCTGGTCGATCCGGCGTACGTGCCGCGTCCGGCGAACTATCGCGAAGTCGCGACCAATCTCGCGGAATCGAGCGCGAACGGCGTCGGCGTCTATTTGAACGACACGATCTCGATCGGCGAGCACTGGAAGTGGATCGGCGGCGTGCGCTGGGATCGCTATGAAGCGGCGATCAACAACTCGATCAACGCACCGGGCTACGCGACGCAGACGAATTACTTCACGAGCGTGCGTACCGGCGTCGTGTGGCAGCCGGCGGACTGGCAGTCGTACTACGTCTCGTACGGCACGTCGTTCGATCCGTCGCTCGAAGCGCTCACGCTCACCAACGGCCAGCAGAACCTGCCGCCCGAGCACAACAAGTCCTATGAAATCGGCTCGAAGTGGGATCTGCTGAACGGCGGTCTTTCGATCACGCAGTCGCTCTTCAACATCGAGAAGACCAACGCGCGGACGCTGGCTTCGGACGGCAGCTACTCGCTCGACGGCAACGTCCGCGTGCGCGGCTACCAGTTGGGCGTGGCGGGCCACATCACGAAGCAGTGGCAGATGTTCGGCGGCTACACCTACATGGACGGCACGATTCTGCAGGCCTTCGACGGCACGCAAGGCAACACGCCCGCCAACACGCCGAAGCACATGCTCACGCTGTGGACCACCTACGACTTCACGCCGGTATGGCAGGTCGGCGGCGGGCCGTCGTATGTGTCGTCGCGCTATGCGGCGAACAACAATCTGGTCGAAGTGGGCGGCTATGTGCGCTGGGACGTGATGGCCGCGTATCATCAGAAGCGCTACGATATCCAGTTCAACGTGCAGAACCTGTTCGACAAGAAGTACTACGACGCCCTGATTCCGTCCGATGGCGGACGCGCGGTGCCGGGTCTTGGCCGTACGTTCATCGCAACGTTGAATTACCGCTTCCGTTGATGTGAATGCGCGCGCCGTGTGATACGCGGCGCGCGTTCGAAGGCAATAACAATGATCCTCTCGATACCGAATGTGCTGAGCGTGGAAGACGCCGCCGCGATGCGCGCGCGACTCGACACCAGCGAATCATGGGTCGATGGCCGCGCGACCGCGGGCTATCAGGGCGCACCGGTCAAGCGCAACATGCAGATCGCGGAAGGCTCGCCGATCGCGCTCGAACTGGGCGATGCGATCGTCGGCGCGCTGGAGCGGCATCCGCTGTTCATCAGCGCGGTGCTGCCCAACCGTGTGTATCCGCCGCTTTTCAATCGCTATGAAGGCGGCATGCATTTCGGCAGTCATGTCGATGGCGCGATCCGTATCGTGCCCGGACATGGCGCGCGCGTGCGTACCGATGTATCGGTGACGCTCTTTCTCACGCCGCCCGATGAGTACGACGGCGGCGAGCTGATCATCGAAGATACGTATGGCGTGCAGGAAGTGAAGCTGCCCGCGGGACATGCGATCGTCTATCCCGCGACCAGTCTGCATCAGGTGCGGCCCGTCACGCGCGGCGCGCGCGTGTCGAGCTTCTTCTGGGCGCAAAGCCTCGTGCGCGACGATGCGCAACGCGCGCTGCTGTTCGATCTCGACAACTCGATTCAACGCCTGAATGCGACCAACGGCGACGAAGCCGCGAAGCGCTCACTTGTCGGCTGCTATCACAACCTGTTGCGCATGTGGAGCGATACGTAAGTCAGGCCGCGCGCAGCACGTTCGCGCGCGCCTGCCCCACTTCCGCGAGCAATGCTTCGTCGCGCGCGATGACATCGGGCAGATGCGCGCGCAGAAATTCCACCCACGTGCGCGTCTTCGCATCGACGAACTTGCGCGACGCATAGAGCGCATAGAGATTCGTGCGCTGCAACGTGTGATGCGGCAACACGCGAACGAGCGAGCCGTTGCGCAATCCTTCGATCGCCGCATAGAGCGGCAACATGCCGATACCCATGCCTTCGCGAATCGCCACCGCGAGCGATTCCGCGATGTTCACCTGCACCGTGCCATTGATCTGCAAGGTCTCGCGACCCTCCGGACCTTCGAGCGTCCATTCGCGCGCGGAAAACGCGGGCGTCTGCAAGGTCAGGCAATCGTGTTGTGCGAGATCGGCGGGTGTTTCAGGCGCGGCGCGCGTGCGCAGATAATCAGGCGATGCACACAGAATACTGAAGGTCGCGCCGAGCTTGTGCGAGATGATTTCCGAATCCGACAACGCGCCCGCCGACACCACGGCCACGTCGCTGCTGCCTTCGAAAAGATCGGGCATGCGCTGCGACAGCGTGAGTTCGACCTTCACTTCGGGATAGAGCGCGCGATATCGGGCGATGGCCGGCAGGATGTAGTGCTGTCCGACGCTCGCGAAGCTGAACATGCGCAAGGTGCCCGACGGATGTTCGTGCGCGCAGCTCGCTTCTTCTTCCGCGCCGTCGATGTCGGCGAGAATCTGCCGCACGCGCTTCAGATAGCGTTCGCCCGCCGATGTGAGCGCGAGACGCCGCGTCGAGCGGTTCATCAGGCGCGTGCGCAAATGGGCTTCGAGTTCGGAGACGGCGCGCGACATCGCGCCGGTGGTCGAATTCATCGACTGGGCCGCAGCCGTGAAGCTGCCGGCCTCGATCACGCGGGTGAAGACCCGCATGTTCTGTAGGGTATCCATCAAACCGTAACAATCACTCCGGAAGCGACATTGTCCGCTTTTCCGCGCGATCGATTGTTGTTGAATCCGGAAAGAATGTTCCCGGATTCTCACATTAATCCGCCAGAACGCTTTGCCTACAATCGGCGCCTTCATGAGCAGGGGTATACCGGCGGATAGCATGTCGTTCCTGGAAGCACGCTTGTCGACGCGCGACTGGCTCGCCACCGATGGCCACGTCTGGTTGCATCTCGCGAAGACGCTGCTCGCCGCGTTCCTCGCGATGGGCATCGCGATGCGTTTCGAACTGCCGCAACCGCGCGTCGCGATGACGACCACCTTCGTGCTGATGCAGCCCTTCTCGGGCATGGTGCTCGCCAAGAGCGTGTATCGATTCGCAGGCACCGCGCTCGGCATGCTGGCCGCGCTCGTGCTGGGCGCCGTGTTCGTCCAGCAGACCGAACTCTATGCGCTCGCGCTGACGCTATGGGTCGCCGCGTGCACCGCGCTCGCGGTGCGTTATCGCCAGTTCCGCTGGTACGGCTTCGTGCTCGCGGGTTACACGGCTGCGCTGATCGGCATTCCCGCCGTCACCGATCCGAACAGCCTGCTTATCGCGACGCTCACGCGCGGCGCGGAGGTCATGCTCGGCATCGTGTGCTCGAGCGTGGTCAGCGCGCTCGTGTTTCCGCGTCACGCGAGCGCGACACTCGTGCATTCGCTGGACGCGCGTCAGACGCGCTTCGCCGCCTTCGCTGCCGACGTATTGCGCGCCCGTCTTTCGCGCATCGCGCGTGAACGCCGGTTCGCCGATTTCGTCGATGAAATCGTCGGCTTCGAAGCGACACGCGGTTTCGCGGCATATGAGTCGCCCGCGATGCGCCGCGGCAATGGCCAGCTCGCGCAACTGAACAGCGCCTTCATGGATGCATGTGCGCGCCTGCACGCGCTCGATCAGTCGATGAAACGTCTGCGTGCAAACGACAGCACGCGATGCGCGCACGACGCGCTCAGGCCGTTCCTCGAAGAAGTCGCGCGCATTTTCGAACACGCGTCGCTGAACGAGCCTCTCGAACGCTACAAGGCGACACTGCCCAAACGCCTGCGCGACGCGCAACGCAAGCTCCCGAACAGCGATCACGCGACACAGCTCGACTTCACGACGTCGGCGGAGCTTCTGCATCGTTTCATCGTCGATACGATTCGCTATGTGTCGATCGCGCATGGAGGCGCATCGAGCGAACGCGCGTCTTCGCGATATGAAGCGAAGACCAACCGCTTCGTCCTCGCGGCGACCTTCATGCGGACTGGCATCGTCGTAGCTGCTACCGCGTGGTTCTGGATCGTCACGGCGTGGCCGAGCGGCGGCTATGCGGTGATCGGTGCGACGCTCGCTTGCGGGTTGTCGTCGGCATCGGCGCGGCCTTCGACCTTCATCGCGCAGATGGGCGCTGGCGCGGCGCTCGCCATCGTCGCGGGCTACGTCTTTCTGTGTCACGTCTACCCCGCGATCGATGGCTTCGCGCTCCTGTGCGCGATGCTCGCCGCGCCGCTCGCGGCCGGCGCGTTGCTCGCGATGCGTCCCGCCAGCGCGGGATATGGCATCGGCTTTTGCGTGTTTTTCTGCCTGCTCGCCGCGCCCGACAACCGCATCGTCTACGATCCCGCACTGCTGCTCAACAACGGCCTCGCGGTGCTCGTGGCAATGCTCGGCGCGGCCATCGCGTGCGCCGTCGTCGTGCCGCCGCGCACCTCATGGCTCGTCGGCAGAACGCTCGCGGAACTGCGTGCTCAGGCCGCGCTCGCGTGCGAAGGCAAACTCGCGGGACTCGGCGAGCGCTTTCATTCGGGCACGCACGATCTGATGTTCCAGCTGCGCGGCCTGCTCACGCGGCGTTCGCGCGAGCACCGGCGTGCGCTGTCGTGGATGCTCGTCACGCTCGAGGTCGGACAGGCGATGATCGATCTTCGGCGCGCCGCGCGCGTGTTGCACGCGCAGTGCATGCCCGATGCATTGCCCATCGCATGGAGCACGTCGCTCGCGCGCGTATTGCGCGATATCGCCGCGCTGTTTCGCACGCCGGACAGCACGACGCTGCGCCGCGCGATCGTCTCGGTGGTCGCGTCGATCCTGATCGCGGAGAGCATGCTCGATCTCGCGCGCGCCGACCGCGAAGCGCGGCGCGATATGCAACGCGTGCTCGCGTGCCTGCACTTCATCCGCACCGCGCTCGTCGATCCCGATGCGCCTTTCGTTCCTCTACATGCAAATGTGCCTTCCTGGCGCAGCGATTAATTCGCGGCATCGAGCGTCCTATAGTGGAGTCGATTCATCGCCGGCGCGCTCTTTTGTCGCAACTTCATGGCGGGTCCAAAGGGCAGTGCGCGCTACCTATAATCGCCTTCGTTTTAACGAAGCCTTAGAAGATCGACGTCGATGTACGAAGACCGTATTCGCTGTGCCGCCTTGCGCGGAAAGATCACCTCGGCCGCCGACGCGGCGCAACTCGTTCGCGACGGCATGATCGTCGGCGCGAGCGGCTTCACGCGCGCAGGCGACGCGAAGGCCGTGCCACGCGAAATCGCGCGTCGCGCTCGTGAGGAAACCGAACCATTGCGCATCACGCTCATGACGGGCGCATCGCTCGGGCATGACACCGATCGCCTTCTGACCGAAGCGGGCGCCATCGCGCGCCGCCTGCCTTTTCAGGTCGATGCGACCTTGCGCCGCGCGATCAATCGCGGCGACGTGATGTTCGTCGACCAGCACTTGTCCGAGACCGTGGAGCTGCTGCGCGCGAATCGTCTCGGCAAGCTCGATCTCGCGATCATCGAAGCGGCCGCCATCACGGAAACGGGCGGCATCGTGCCGACGACATCGGTGGGCAACTCCGCGAGCTTCGCGATACTCGCGGATCGCGTGATCGTCGAGATCAATCTGGCCCAGCCGGCCTCGCTCGAAAGCCTGCACGACATCTGGATTCCCGAGCGCCGTCCCGCGCGCGAGCCGCTCCCGATCGTGCGTCCGCATGACAGGATCGGCGTCGCGGCCATCGACATTCCCATCGAGAAGATCGCCGCGATCGTCATCACGGATACGCCGGACAGCGCGTCTACCGTCCTGCCCGCCGACGAGGACACCGCGCTGATCGCCGGCCATCTGATCGAGTTCTTTCAGCACGAAGTGTCGCGCGGACGCTTGCCCAGGCAGTTGCCGCCGCTTCAGGCGGGCATCGGCACGATCGCCAATGCCGTGCTGTCGGGGTTTGCGTCATCGCCATTCGAGGCGCTGACGATCTATTCCGAAGTGCTGCAGGACTCCACCTTCGACCTGCTCGATTCCGGCAAGGCCACCTTCGCATCGGGCGCGTCGATCACGCTGTCGGCGCAGCGGCACGCGAAAGTGTTCAGGGAGATCGACCGCTATCGCGACAGGCTCGTGTTGCGTCCGCAGGAAGTGAGCAACCATCCCGAAGTGATCCGCCGTCTCGGGCTCATCGCGATCAACACGGCGCTCGAAGCCGACATCTACGGCAATGTGAATTCGACGCATGTCGGCGGCACGCACATGATGAACGGCATCGGCGGTTCCGGCGATTTCGCGCGCAATGCGGCCTATGCGATCTTCGCGACGAAATCCGTCGCGAAGGACGGACGCATTTCGAGCATCGTGCCGATGGTGCCCCATTGCGATCACAACGAACACGATGTCGATATCGTCGTGACCGAGCGCGGGCTCGCCAACCTCACCGGCCTCGCGCCCCGCGAGCGCGCGATGAGCGTGATTCAAAACTGCGCGCACCCGCTTTATCGCGATCTGTTGCGCGACTATTACCGCGATGCAGCAGCGCTCGGCGGACACACGCCGCATCGTCTCGATCAGGCGTTCTCGTTCCACGCGCGCTTCGCGGCGAGCGGATCGATGTTGCCCTGAAGCGGCGTCGCGCGCATTATGCTGCGCCGCGAAAGCGAATGCCGCGCGACAACGAAGCCGTTACCTGAAGATTAGGCGCACAATGGCGGGAGCCCGCTTGGGCTGGCGAACAGGAGGAGCACCATGAACGCCATCACCTGGGTTCTTGCCGCCGACGGCAGCCGCGCCCGGATCTTCGAAACGCAAGGATTGAAGGTGGAGTTGCGGCAGGTCGAGGACCTCAGGAATCCCGCGCCGCGCACGGCGGAATCGGCCGAGACGGATCGCGAGAAGTTCGCGCGAACGGTCGCCGAGTTTCTCGAAGAATGTCGCCTGCATCAACGATTCGATCGCTTGCGCCTCGCGGTCGAACCAAAATTTCTGGGCCTGCTGCGCGAGCATCTGAGCAGCGAAACGCGCAAGCTCGTCTACGAGGAAATCAGCAACGACGTGTCGAACATGGACACGCGAGATATCCGCCGTCATCTCGACCGGCCTTGATCCTTGCTTGCAGCGCGCCGTTTCCCGTCACGCGAAACGGCGCGCCGCGCGTCACGCCGCGGGCGTGATGTTCTGATTACTGCGGAACAGGTTGTCCGGATCGTAGCGCCGCTTCACTTCGGCGAGCCGCTCGTAGTTCGGTCCATATGCCGCCTTCACGCGATCGCCCTCTTCTCCCGTCATGAAGTTCACGTAGACGCTGCCGATCGCATGCGGCGTCATTGCGGCGAACATGTCGCGCGCCCAGTTCGTGCACTTCTCGTCGTCGGCGGCATCGCTCCAGCGGCCGTGAATGTTGATCGTATAGATCGAATCACGGTTCGCGTAGGCCGTCGCATCGACGCTCACGCGGTTCGTCTGCCCGCCCATCGCGCCGATGAAGACCTCGCATTGATTCGACGGAAGCGACTTCACGGCATTCGTCAGGATATCGAACGTTTCGTCATTCAGCTTCGAGAAGTTGTGCGACTTCCAGTAGTTGCGCTCGCCAGGCGTGAGCAGCGGATCGAACGCCTTCTGCCATGCGGTGAAAGGCATCGGCCCGAGATGTTCGCCGTAGGGCGTGCCGAAACTGCGTATCGGCGCGAGCGCGCGTTCGCCATTCTCGACCGGCCCGACATAGCAGCTTGCAAGCACCACGACCGGCTTGCCATGCGCGTCTTCGGGCAGGAACGGCAGCGGCGGCGCGAGCCGCAACACGGCCCACACGGTCAATTCGTCGGGGCTTTGCGCGACGAACTCGCGATACTTCGGCAGCACGTCATCCGCCTGTTCGAGCGGATAGACGACGAGACCGCCGTAGATCTGGGGACCGACTTCATGCAACTGATATTCGAATAGCGTGACGACGCCGAAATTGCCGCCGCCGCCGCGCAACGCCCAGAACAGCTCGGGCTCGCTGTCGGCGCTTACGCGACGCCATTTGCCATCTGCCGTGACGATCTCGGCGGCGACGAGATTGTCGACGGTCACGCCGAACTTTCGGCTGATCCAGCCGAAGCCGCCGCCGAGCGTGAGACCGGCGACGCCTGTCGTCGAATTGATGCCGAGTGGTGTCGCGAGGCCGAAGGCCTGCGCTTCGTGATCGAAGTCGGAGAGCAACGCGCCGGGCTCGACATAGGCGCGCTTCGCCTGCGGATCGATCCGCACGGATTTCAGCGCGGAGAGATCGATCATCAATGCGTCGTCGCTGACCGCGCTGCCCGCGATGTTGTGCGATCCGCCGCGAATCGAGACCAGCACGCCGTTGTTGCGCGCGAACGAGAGCGCGGCGATCACATCCGCCGTGCCCGCGCAACGCACGATGAGCGCGGGGCGCCTGTCGATGGTGGCGTTCCAGACCTTGCGGGCTTCGTCGTAGTCGGTGTCCGAAGGTGAGATGATCCTGCCTCTCACCGACGCCTTGAGGGTGTCGATCGCTTCGCCTGAGATGTTCGTCATTGTGATACCTCGCTGCTATATGACGCGCTGCGACGTGCCCGACCCTGCCAGCTGGTACGGCGAAAGCGCAAGGAACCCGCTGTCGGATCACGCAGGGCATGTCGATCGGATGCACACCGGGGAGACCGCGATAACGGGGAATAATTGCGACGATCGGACGCTTCGGTCCGCTTGTTGATTAAATGCCGGGACTTACGCGATGTAAAGTGCGCGGCCAGTTAAATCGTGCATGCGATCTAGCATGTATCGGACAAAGTTGCCGGTCTTGCCGATTAGCGAATGCAGTGCTTCATGGGTTTGTGTGTATTCCTTATTTAATGGTTTTTTTAAGGAAACCACGGTTTAACAGCAAGAAAAAGCGCGCCGATGAACTGGCGCGCTGCACCCGCTTAGCATCGCCGCAAACGCGCGATGTCTGACTGAACCTTCTCGCCTCAGGCCCGCTCCAGCACTGCCATCTCCCTCACCACCACCAGCAGCATCGACAGACTCGCGCCTCCGCTCGCGCGCAGCTCTGCCAGCAGCCGCGTATATCGCTCGAGCGCCGCCTCACGCTTCACGCGCCAGCTTTCGACGATCACATCCGGCGTATCGATGCCGCGCGATTGCTCCAGCGCGCTCACCGTGAGCGCGCGCTTGAGCCGCGCGAGCTCTTCCATCGCCGCCGCGCGCGCGAGCAGGTCCCAGTGCGTGGCGATCGGCAACGCCATCGCCCGTTCGGCGATGCCGCGATAGTCGAGCAGCGTGCCGATGCCGAAGTACACGCTCGCGACGAGCTCCAGATTGCGCTCCGAGCACGCGGCCACTTCCGCGCTGTCGAGCACCGCCGTCGCGATCTCGCCGCTCGCGACGCGCGCCGCGAGACTGCTTTCGACACCCGCGTCCTCCAGATCGCGCCGGCGCGCATACCAGGCGTCGAGCTGCGTCGCAGGCAACAGCGCGGGCAATTGCGGCGCGAGCCTTTGCGCGGCCTCGCGGCAACGCGCGAGCACGCCCTTCGCCTCGTTTGCGCCTGCGCCGTTGTGGTTCAGATGGCGCAGGAACCACAGCGACGTCTCGTCGAGCAAACGCACGACATCGACGAACATGCGCGCCTGCACTTCATCCGCGACGATATTGTCGAGGCCGTCGATGCTGCGCCACAGATCGTCGAGATCGAAGACATCGCGTGCCATCAGCGCCGCGCGCACGATATCGCTCGGGCGCGCATCGGTCTCTTCCATCAGCCGATGCACGAACGTGCAGCCCACGCGATTCACGAGCGCATTGGTCAGATGCGTCGCGAGGATTTCGCGCTTCAGCGGATGGTGCTGCATCGTCGCGCTATAGCGTTGCTGCAAAGGCTTCGGGAAGTAATCGGGCAACATGTCGGCGACGAGCGCGTCTTCGGGCACATCGGATTCGAGCAGTTCGTCGTAGAGCCACATCTTGCCGTACGCGAGCAGCACCGCGCGCTCCGGCGACGTGAGCCCCGACTTCGCCGCCGCGCGCTCGGTGATCTCGTCGTCGGACGGCAGGAATTCGATGCGGCGCTTCAGACGTCCCGCGCGCTCCAGAAAGCGCATCATGCGCGCTTCGGCATCGAGCGTCTCGGCTTCATGGCGCTTCGCGATCGACAAAGCCTGCGTCTGCGCGTAGTTGTCCTTCAGCACGAGCAGGCCGACCTCATCGGTCATCTCCGCGAGCAGCGCGTTGCGTTGCTTCTCGGTCATCTCGCCATCGGCGACGACGAGGCCGAGCAGGATCTTGATGTTGACCTCGTGATCCGAGCAATCGACGCCCGCGGAGTTATCGATTGCATCCGTGTTCATGCGCCCGCCGTGCTGTGCGAACTCGATGCGCCCCAGTTGCGTGAAGCCGAGATTGCCGCCTTCCGCGACCACCTTCGCGCGCAGCTCCGCGCCGTTCACGCGCACGGCGTCGTTCGTGCGATCGCCCACCTGCAGATGCGTCTCCGCGCTCGACTTCACATACGTGCCCACGCCGCCGTTGTAGAGCAGATCCGCTTCGGCGAGCAGGATCGCGCGCATGAGTTCGTTCGGCGCGAGCACCGACGCGCTGATGCCGAGCGCGGTCTGCACTTGCGGCGAGATCGGAATCGACTTCGCCGTGCGCGGATAGACGCCGCCGCCCGTGGAGATCAGCGCGGTATCGTAATCGGCCCAACTGGAGCGCGGCAGCGCGAAGAGACGCGCGCGCTCCTCGAAGCTCCTTGCGGCATCGGGCGTCGGATCGAGAAATATGTGTCGATGATCGAACGCCGCGAGCAATCTGATGTGCCGCGACAGCAGCATGCCGTTGCCGAACACGTCGCCGGACATGTCGCCGACGCCGACCACGGTGAAGTCGGTCGTTTGCGTATCGAAGTTCATCTCGCGGAAATGACGCTTCACCGATTCCCACGCGCCGCGCGCGGTGATGCCCATCTTCTTGTGGTCATAGCCGACCGAGCCGCCGGATGCGAATGCATCGTCGAGCCAGAAGCCGTATTCATGCGCGATCGCGTTCGCGTAATCGGAGAACGTGGCCGTGCCCTTGTCCGCCGCGACGACGAGATACGGGTCGTCAGGATCATGGCGCACGACGTCAGGCGGCGGCACGATGCCGTCGGGCGTGCGGTTGTCGGTCACATCGAGCAGGCCGCGCAGGAACATTTGGTAGCACGCGACGCCTTCGTTGAGAAACGCCTCGCGGTCCGTCACCGGCGGCGGATTCTTCACGACGAAGCCGCCCTTCGACCCCACCGGCACGATCACCGTGTTCTTCACCATCTGCGCCTTCATGAGGCCGAGCACTTCGGTGCGGAAATCCTCGCGCCTGTCCGACCAGCGCAGCCCGCCACGCGCGACGCGTCCGCCGCGCAAGTGCACGCCTTCCACGCGCGGCGCATAGACCCAGATCTCGAACATCGGCTTGGGCTCGGGCAGGCCCGGCACTTTCGACGGATCGAGCTTGAACGATACATACGGACGCGGCTGGCCGTTCGCATCGCGATGAAAATGGTTCGTGCGTACCGTCGCGGTGATGACGCCGAGGAACTGACGCAGGATGCGGTCTTCGTCGAGATTCGGCACTTTGTCCAGCGCCGCTTCGATATCGGCGAGCACGCGTTCCGCGGCCTTGTCGCGTTCTTCCATCGCGCCGCCGCGCGCCGGATCGAAACGCACCATGAAGAGTTGCAGCAGCTTCCTCGCGATCAGCGGATTGCCGATCAGCGCACGCTCGATATACGCATCGCTGAAGGTCGAGCCGACCTGCCGCAGATACTTCGCATACGCGCGCATGATCGTCACGTCGCGCGCGCCGAATTCCGCGCGCAGCACGAGGCGGTTGTAGTCGTCGTTCTCGATCTCGCCCGACCACACGCTTGCGAACGCGTTTTCGAAAAGCGGCTTCACGCGGTCGATATCGAACTCGACGTCGTCCTGCAATTCGAGCCCGAAATCGTGGACCCATGCATTGGGCGCGCCGGTCGGCTCGATCAGATACGGACGCTCTTCATCGACACGCACGCCGAGATGTTCGAGCATGGGCAGGCTGTGCGACAGCGCGATCGGATCGCCCGCGCGATACACCTTGAAGCGGAACGCGCGCTTGCCCGCTTCGATCGGCCGATACAGGCTCATCGAGAGACCGCCGGGGCGTGTGTGCGTCGCCTCGATCAGTTCGATGTCGCGCACCGCCGTGCGCGCCGGATAGTCTTCGCGATAACCCGCCGGGAACGAATCGGCATAACGTTGCAGCAGCCGGTTGCCGGCTTCCTCGCCGTGACTGCCGATGAGCGCATCGGCGAGACCGTCCTGCCAGCGGCGCGCGACCTGCACGATGCGCGCTTCGAGTTCGCGTGTATCGACTTCGGGCATCGCGCCTCGTTCGGCCCGCACGACGATATGAATGCGCGCGAGCGGCGACTCCGAGAGCAGCGGCGTGAATTCGATGCTCTTGCCGTTGAACGCCTCCATCAAGACCTTGCTGATGCGGCGGCGCAAGTCGGTGTTGAACTTGTCGCGCGGCACGAAGACGAGGCACGACACGAAGCGGTCGAAACGGTCGCGCCGCACGAACAGGCGCGTGCGCTGATGTTCCTGCAGGCGCAGCACGCCGAGCGCGATATCGAAGAGCACGTCTTCATCGGCCTGGAAAAGCTCGTCGCGCGGATACTGCTCCAGCACGGAAATGAGCGACTTCGCCAGATGCCCTTTCTCGAGAAAGCCCGCGCGCCGCACGATGTTCGCGCACTTGCGCCGCACGATCGGGATTTCGGAAGTCGGCACGAGATACGCCGTGGACGTATAGAGGCCGAGAAAGCGCCGCTCGCCGGTCACCTTGCCATCGGGCGACGTGCGCTTCACGCCGACATAGTCGAGATAGCCCGGCCGATGTACCGTCGCGCGCGAATTGGCCTTCGTCAGAAAGATGGGCGCCGCGCCTTCGATGATCGCGGCCGCGCCCGGCGGCAGCGGCGTCACGTCGCCTGCCGATGTCGCGCGCAAGGTCTCGCGCAAAATGCCCAGGCCCGAGCCCGGCACGCCGCGCAACGCAAACCCGCCTTCGTGCTCGACCAGTTCGTAATCGCGGCAGCCGAGGAAGGTGAAATGATCCGCGACCATCCATTCGAGGAACGCGCGAGACTCGATGCCATCGGGCGTGGTGTCGCGCGCCTTCAGTTCGCCGATCGCGACGCGCGCCGACTCGGTGACCTTCGGCCAGTCCTCGACCGCCGCGCGCACATCGCCCAGCACACGCGCGATGCTGTCGCGCACTTCCTCCAGACGCTCGCCGTCGCTGCAGCGGTCAACTTCGAAATGGATGAACGATTCGAGCTCGGAATGCGTGTCGCCCGCTTCGGCGTGGCCCTGCCCGATACGCTCGATCTCGCCCGCATGCGCGCCCTTGCCGGCACGCCACACGCGAAACACCGGGTGAATAGCCGAATGCAGCGCGAGGCCGAGCCGGTTGAGTTCCATCGTCACCGAATCGACGAGAAACGGCATGTCGTCGTTGACGATCTCGACCACCGTGTGGTCCGAATGCCAGCCGTGCTGCTCCAGATTCGGGTTGTACACGCGCAGGACTTCGCGCCCGCGCACGAACTTCTGCGCTGTCTGCCAGTGCGCCATCGCGGCGCCGTAGAGATCGGCGACATCGCGGCTCGCGATGTCCTCGACGTCGACCTGCTCGTAGTAGTAGCGAAGAAGCGGCTCGATGACCTTGAAGCTGGCTTCCGGCAATCGTGCTTTCGCAAACTCCAGAAGATCGTTGATGAGGTGTTCGACCCGCGCTTCGTTCTTGACCAGCATGGTGTCCTCCCGAGGCTTTCGGTTGCGATGCGGTTGCGGCACGCTCTTCGAATCAAGGAGATTATGCGCCGGCCCGGAGGTTTGTCCGCGAGTCGGCCATGTGCGGTTGCACAACGAGGGTGCGCAGCTTCACGCTACGTTAGCCGTGTCGCGTGACCTTTGCGCGACATCGGCTTTCGGCTATTGTCGAGGGCGACGCATCGAGCCGATGGAGGCATTGCCATGCAGAACAGCACGCAAGAGTCAGCGCAGCAAACGGTCATCACGGTACGGCCGCAGCAGGAAATCGCGTCGGTTCAGCGCCTGCCTTATTTCATCGGGTTGTCGGCGGCGACGGCGGGCACGCGCGGCCTCGCGATGCATCTCGTCGTCGTCCCGCCGGGCGGGCATGGCGAGCCGCATGTGCATGTGGGCTACGAGACGGGCATCTACATACTGGAAGGACGCATCGAGACGCGCTATGGGCCGGGACTGGCGCAATCGGTCATCAACGAGCCGGGCGACTTCGTGTTCATTCCGCCCGGCGTGCCGCATCAGCCGGTCAATCTGAGCGCGACCGAGCCCGCCCGCGCCGTGATCGCCCGCAACGACGCGAACGAAGCGGATCGCGTCGTGCCGTACGATCCGAAGGAAGCCTCGGCGTCTCAGTAGCCGGACGCGCCCATGCCCGGCAGATCGACATAGCCCGAGTCGGAGAAGCGCGCGCCGCCGAACGCGCCGCCCGCGAGCTTGCCGCGCACCGCATACGACACCTTGCTGACGGTGTCGCCGTTCGCGAAGCCGAACGCCTGGCGCGCGACCGAGAACGCCGACACCGTCACCGGCACCGACACGATCGTCTCGCCGAAACGCGGCACCGTGCCGCGCTGATCGCTCACGCCGCTCGCGAACGCACGGCCATTGAGGTCGAGATCGAGCGCGACGCCGTCGAAGTCGATCGGCGCGTCGTTCGGGTTCTGCACGCGCAGTTTCACGGCAAAGCGCATTTCGAGCCCCTGCCCTTCGAGCGGCTCGATGCCCGCGACCGACACGCGCATCGCGTCGCGATTGAAGAAGCCTGCGCAGCCGTCGAGCGCGAGCATCGCGAACAGCACGGCGAGCAAAAGGATGAAGCGACTGCGCGTGTGATTGGTTTGCATGACGGCGGGTCTCCTCGCGTTATCGTTCAGAAATGCAGCGCGTTCAGCAGCATGCGCCCATACGCATGATGAAACCAGACATCGTCGATGACGAACAGCGCCGCGGCCCACGCAGCCATCACGATGATCAGATCGCAGTGGCCGCTCGTCCACAGTCTGAGCGAGTGACGCCCGGCGATCCACGGCACGCCGAGCGGATTCGGCCAGTCGGCGAGCAGATGCATGATGCCGCCGCACGCGAAGCCGAACGCGACCGGCGCCGCCGGATGCCGCCCGAGAAAATGATACGAAAGCGCGAGCAGCGCCGCCCAGCCGACGCCCCAGTGCGTGAGCGTGCGATGCGTGATCCAGAGCCTGCGGGCCCGCGTCCACCAGGCGACTTCGAGCCAGTCGGGCGCGGTGGCGCCGGCAACGCCCGCCAGCAAAGCAAGCGCACCCGACACCATGTCCGCGCCCGCTTTCGTGGCCGGATGCATCACGACCGCCGCCGCGATGATGCCCGCCGCCCATCCGGTCGCGTGATGCGCCTTGCTCGATGCCATGAAAAACCCTGCCTTGTCACCCGTGCCGAAAGAGCGCGCATGTTCGCACGGCGGGCACATCCGGAACCGGGCTGAAACATAAACTTACGGAATTGCGCGCATCGAAACACGCTTGTGATCACAACGGCGGCGAGGCGGCGCGGCGTTGACTAGAATGGTTGCTAGATTGCTGCGCAATTCTCGCTGCGGACGCTGCCCGATGCGTCTCACGCGTGTATGCGCAGCGCGCATTGAACGTATCCATTCAAATCCAGCCGTCATGCAACAACTGAAATACCTGAGCGCCTACCCGAACACGCTTCAGGACAAGGTGCGCCGACTGATCGCCCAGCAACAATTGGGCGCTTACCTCGACGCACGCTATCCGAACAAGCACGCCGTCCAGTCCGACCGCGCGCTCTACGACTATTGCTCAGACTTGAAGCAGGAATTCCTGCGCGTCGCGCCCGCGATCGACAAGGTCTTCTACGACAGCAAACTCGACGTGCTGCGTCACGCGCTCGGCCTGCACACTGCGATCTCGCGCGTGCAGGGCGCGAAGCTCAAGGCGAAGAAGGAGATCCGCATCGCGTCGCTGTTCAGGGACACCGCGCCGGAGTTCCTCCGGATGATCGTCGTGCACGAGCTCGCGCATCTGAAGGAAAGCGATCACAACAAGGCGTTCTATCGGCTATGTGAGTTGATGCAACCGGGCTACCACCAGACCGAGTTCGATCTGCGGCTCTATCTCACGCATCGCGATCTCATTCGCACCAGGGCGGCGTGAGCTGGCGTAAGCGTCGCTGCGCCGCATCAATATGACCACGCGAGCGCGGCGGCGTATCCCGAAGGCGCGTCGAGTGCGATAACGTCAAATGCGCCTGCTTCGCGCGTGATCGCATAGCGAATGCCATCGCGCGGCAGAACCGAAAAACCGCTCATCGTGATCGCACCGCCGCCGATGCCGTGGCCGTGCGCCTTCAGCACCGCTTCCTTGGCCGTCCAGCAGTCGAAGAATGCGCCGATTCTGGCGACGTCGTCGGCCATTGCTTCGATTTCCTCGCGGTCGATATCCGCAAGCACGGCGGGCGCCAGTTCGCGCCAATGGAACGTCGCGCGTGCCTCCTCGATATCGACGCCCACGCGCCTTGCCCGCGACACCGCGATCAGGCCATGATCGCCCGAATGGGACACGTTGAAGTCCGGCGCGTCCGGATGCGCAAGGAACGGTCTGCCTCTTTCGTCGGCGTCCAGCACGAGGCTCGCGGCATCGCGACCCGTCTCGATGGCCAGCACATGCCGCAGCGCGCAGCGCACGGAGGCGAAACGGGCGGCGTCCGCGTGACGCAGAAAGCGCGCGGCGCGCGCGCGCTCGCTAGCGTTCATCACGGCGTACGCCGCGTGGTCGAGCGGCATCGCGAAATCGAAATCGATCCGCCACCCGCGCACGTCGCCGGGCGCATCGGCGGGAAGCGGGATGGGCCGGACGTCGAAGGGAATCGTCGTTTCGGTCATTTGGGCGCGTACTGGGCCTCGCCGTTGCCGAAGGACCAGTTCTCCTTCTTCACTTCGACGAGGCTGATGAACACGTCCTCGCGGCGCAGCTTGAGGCGCTCGTGCAGACCATCGGCGATGGCCTTGTAGAACGCGCTTTTCTTGGCGAGATCGCGGCCTTCATTGAGCGTGACCTGGATCACGACGCAATCGTCGGTGCGGTTGATGCCGAGATACGTGCGGTCGATGATGAAATCCGTCGCGCCATGTTCAGCGACGATCTGAAAGCGGTCGTTCTCGGGCACGTCGAGCGTCGCGCGCATCGCCTCGTAGACCACGTCGCCGATGGTGGCGCGATACGCGCTGTCCTTGCCTTTCTGCAGATCGATTCGAACGAGCGGCATGAGCTTCTCCTCATAGATGGTTTCAACGATGTTCCGGATGCAGCAGCAATTGCGGCAAGCCCGCGCGATCGACGTACACGACGGCGTTCTGCCCGAATTCCTTCATCAGCGCATCGGCGCTCGCGTGCGTCGCACCGGGCACGAAGAGACTCGCTTCGGCCAGCCAGACGTTCATCGGATCGAGGCCCTCGCCGCGCAGCGCGCGCAGCCCCAACTGTCCGACGCGCTCGATCAGCTTGCGCTGCCGCGCCGCGTTTTCTTCGGGCGCGAGCACATGACCGAACGGATTGAACGCCGTGACGAACACCGCGCTCTCGACCTCGTGTTGCGCCAGCAGCGACGCCACCGCGCCATTCGCCACGCCGATCCTCATGTCGATGACCGGCTGCGCTTCGATCCGGTAGATCGCGCTGCGATACGCATCGAGCGTCGCGGCGGGCAGTCCGTGCGTGCGTCCGAGTTCGATCGGCTGGCCGTGCGGCGTGGCGCGCGCGGCCTCGTCCCATTCGACTCGCCTCTGCGCGAGCGTCTCGATGCTCACGCAGCCCTTCTCCGTCGTGAGCCGCTCCAGCGCGCTCAGCCAGTGCGTGTAGTAAGTGTCGCCGTGATCGGGATCGCCGGATGCCTGCGCGTCCCTGATCGCCACGCTCAGCGCGTGCGCCCACTCCTTCCACGTGAACACGCCGCGCTCGTACAGCGCGAGCGTCATCGCGAAAGCCTGCGCTTCCCACGGCTCGCGGAATACCGGGCCGTCATCGTCGAAAGGCAGTTCGGGCAAGGCGGTGCGCAGTTCGTGCAGCTTCGGCTTCGGGTCGTTCGGGGTCATGTCACGCTGCATCGAGATACGGCTCCCAGCAATCGACACACACCGACGACGCCGTCGTGTCCGGTCCCCAGAGTTCAGTCGCATCGAAACGCACGGTGTAGAGCCAGTGCGGATGCTCGCCGTGGCCGAGCGCGTTTTCATCGGGAAACACATGCGTGCCCCGCACCGCGACGATACGCCCCGCCTTGCCCCGGCAATAGCGCGGCAGACGCGTGTGCGTCGGTGGATTCATCAGCTTCGTGCGAACTTCATCGCCGACGGCAAAGCGCGCAGGCGATGTCGCCGGACGCTCGACCGGCGAGCCGCGCAACAGCGCAGCGCTCACGTCCGCCGCCTTCAGCACGCGCACGTCAGGCTTCGCGGCGCCTCGCGAATGGCCGCTCGCGATTTCATCGGCGCTCGCGAGTCCTTTCGCCATCAGGAGCTTCTTCAAGCCCTCGAACCAGATTTCGTAATAGCTGCTGCCGAGATATTGCGCGGGCGGCAGGCTCTCGCGCGCCGCGCGCGAGGTGTCGATATTCCATTGACCCGTTGCGCCCATCGCGAGCGTGACGGCCAGCACGCGCCGCTCCCAGTCCGCATGAAAAGGCGATGCGCCCGGCGCGTCGCACGCGTCGATCTCGACGGGACCGAACGCCTGCATGCCGCCCATGTCGTGCGCCGCGTTCATGCCGATGCTCCCATCGCCTGCGATGGCGAAACCGCGAGGCCCGTGCCGATCATCGAATCGCGCGTGACGAGGTCGGCGAGTGCGTCTTCGTCGAGATGATCCGTGCCGGCGGGACGCATCGGCACGACGAGGTAGCGGACTTCGGCGGTCGAATCCCATACGCGCAATTCGACCTGCGCGGGCAGTTCGACGCCGAAGTCCTTCAGCACGCCGCGCGGATCGATCACCGCGCGCGAGCGATACGGCGCCGACTTGTACCAGACGGGCGGCAGCCCGAGCACCGACCACGGATAGCACGAGCACAGCGTGCACACGACCATGTTATGTACGTTCTCCGTGTTCTCGAGCGCGACCATGTGCTCGCCTTGCCGCCCGCTGAAACCGAGCGACGCGATCGCGGCGGTGGCGTCGTCGAGGAGCCACGCGCGAAACGCCGGATCGCGCCACGCCTTCGCGACGACGCGCGCGCCATTGCGCGGCCCGACCTTGTGCTCGTACGTTTGAACGAACACATCGAGCGCCTGGCGGTCGATATAACCTTTCTCGATCAGCAGCGATTCGAGCGCGCGCACGCGCAGATCCATCTCCGGCAGCGCGCTGCCGGCGTGATCGTGATCGTGATCGTGATGATGGGGATGATCGTGGCTCATGAGCAGGCTCGCGAATGGCACAGACGTCACACGTTACCGGAGTGTGCGCGCGCGTGCAAACGCCGTCACGACCCGCTCGCGCGCCGCCTATACTTGGATCAGCGTCTCATGTGAGGAGGATGCCATGACACGCAAATATATCGATTGCCGCGAGTGCCCGAGCGATGTGAAGTGCAGCGTCGCGCTGTGCGCGGACAGCGAGGACGAGTTGATGGAAGCGGCCGTGCAGCACGCGGTTGCCGTGCATCAGCACGCCGACTCGCCCGAACTGCGCTCGCAACTGAAGACCCTCTTCCACGACGGCACGCCGCCGGCCTGATCGCCGCATTTGCGCGGTCAGCCTAGCTCGAAAGTCGTCACGCCGAAGACATTCGCAAGCGGCACGTCCGGCGCCGCTCGCGTGTACATGCGCGCCGTTTCGAAGACGCTCTGCATCGAATGCTCGACGGCGAGCGCGACTGCTGCGGGATTGCTTTCGGGCACGTCGAGATACACGGTTTCGCCCGGCAGGACCGATACGAGCGCGCGGAACAACGCGCGCGCGGCGGACAGATCGTCGGCGAAGAGCGGACCGATCTTGTGACCCGTGCCGCAGCGCCGGATCGCGCCGAATCCGCACAGCGCGTCGCCATCGAGCGCGACGACCGCGCGCGCGCTCGCAGGCGGCTGCGCCAGCCACGCGCGCAGGAAAGCGGCGCGCTCGCAGGCGAACATGCGCGTGTCGTAATCGAGCAGACGTTCGAAGGGAATCTCGAGCGCGTCGACGATTTTCACGCCGTCGACAGGTTCTTCGTCCGAAGACGCGACGCCTTCATAGCGCACATTGCGATACGCCAGCACGAAGCCTGATTTTCGATAGTTGGGCTGCTGCGCCAGCACGCCGTCCAGCCCGACGTTGCGTGCGCCGAGATACGCCATGCCGTGGTTCCACAGACGCATGCCGAAGCCCTTGCCGCGCCATTCCGGACACACGATATAGAGCCCGATGAAACCGAACGCGTCGCCATACGCGACCGCCGAGATGCAGCCGATCGGCGAGTCATCCCAGGTGCCGACGAAGAAGCCGTGCGGATCGGCGGCAAAGAAAGCGCGGGCATCGTCGAGGCCGGGGTTCCATCCTTCGGTCGCAGCCCACGAAAGCGCGACGTCGACATCGCGCGGCATCATACGGCGCACGGCGAAGCGAGGGTCATCGGGAATCGCGTAGGACGGACACGGAACGGACGACATGGAAAGCGCCTTGTCGAAATGCGAATGCGTTCAGTGTCGCGCGTTTCTGGTGCAGGGGAAAGGTGCTGCGATGGGTGGGAACACGAGGGGAGAAGAACTGCAGAGGAAGATCGGGACGGATGTGCGCCGTCCCGATCAGGAATAGCCCTGACGCCGCTCGCCGCGGCTGAAGCTCTGGCGCGAGCGCCAGTCTTCCGAGCGCAACACCTGTTCGCCGTCCTCGCGGGCTTCTTCTTCGGATTCGAAGCCATCGTCGCTATACGCGACGACCTTCATGCCGCCGCCCGCTGCGCGTTCTACAGTGATGCCCCAATGCCACCCGCCTTCCTGATGAAAGACGTGCAGCGCCGGTTTCGACGATGTGGTCAGTTCCATAAATGCGGCTCCTTCGAGCAAACGCCCGTCACGCTTACCGGCGCCGCCCGATGAGACACTCCCTGCTACCGGCGCTTGAATATTTGTATGGATGCGCCGTTGCATGAATGCTTGGACGTACCCGCCAAGGACAGCATACGCAATGCGATGCTGCGTTGCAACACGAGGTTTCCCTAGGCGTGGTGCGAATGGCACGGGAGTCACAAGAATTAACAGGAAAGTCGTCACTGTTACCCGCAATAGACGCGAGATGTCAGCAACGACCGTTACCTGACATGTTCATGCCCGCTTCATTCGCCATCCCAGTAGCCGAGTGAATCGCTCGCGCGAAACACGGCGCGCAAGCCTTTCACGCCGGGTTCTTCGGCGACGAGCACGGCCTGACGGCCCGTATCGGGATACTCGACCACTTCGGGCGACTGCATCGTGCTGACAGCGAGATAGCGCAACGATTGCGCACCCGTATTGACGATCTGATGCGCCGTTGCTGCATCGCCCGGCGGACAGGCGATCACATCGCCCGCGCGGATCGCATGCGACTCCTCGCCGATGCGTACTTCGCCCTCGCCTTCGATGACGAAGAACATCTCCTCGTTCACGCGATGATGATGAAACGGAAACGCCCTCTTGCCCGGTTCGAGCACGATCAGGCTATAGCCCAGCTTCTTCGCGCCGAGCATGCCGCCGATACGCGCGATACGTGGCGCATAGCGTTCGGCGGCGGCGCCTGTCGGCGCGAATTCGGGGGGCAGCGGTTGCGGATCGATTACATCGAGATTGATGATGGGCGGTTTCATAATGGATGTCGTTATCGATGTCATGCGTTTGTCACTCGAATGTCACGCTTGCGTTCGTGTTCCGCGAGCCATGCGGCGATCGCGTTGCATGTCCAGTCCGCATCGTCGTGCGGCAGATCGTGGCCGGCCCACGGATGCACCGCGTGCGCGGCGCGCCATTGTCGCGCGATACGCACGGAGCACACCGGATCGACCATTCGGTCGGCCGCCGACGACAGCAGCAACACCGGACAGCGCGGCGCATCGCGGCCCGCGCGAAAACGCGCTGCCGCCAGGAGTTGCCGCAACGCATTCGCCGCGCTCGCGCCATGCGTGCGCCGTAGCGCCGCCCATTGCGCGATGTCCGCATCGCGCGTGTCATCGCGATTGCAGGTCAGGCGATGAATCAGCGCTTCGCATCGCTCCGGCTGAGTCCAGTACATCGCGATCCTCGCGAGCATCGGCCATGCCGCGGGACGCAGGCGCTCGCGCACGCGCGCGAACGGACGCATGCTCGTATTGATCAGCACCAGCCGCTCGATCTCATCGGGATGATGCGCGACCCATGCGGTCGCGACCATCGCGCCGAGCGACATTGCGAGTACGCGGTACGGCAGGCGCAGGTTCAGCGCGGCGACACGGGCGCGCACGAGGTTCATCATCGCGACGACGGATTGCGGCGCGGCATCGGAGCGCTCGATGCCATTGCCCGGCAGATCGATGCAGACGAGACGCTCGCCCGTATCGACCAGCCCGTGCGCGATGAACGCGGCGTCGAACGCGCCCCAGTGGCGCGCTTCGCGTGTAAGGCCGCGCAGAAAAACCCAATCGCTCATGATGCGCCCGCGCGGCGCCAGTGTTCGCGCGCGCGCCGCAACAAGTCCTCGCGAAATTCTCCGGCCGGCAGCCAGCGGCGCGACGAAAATGCGGCGCGAGTGAGGAAATCGAAGAAGTTCGGATGACGCCTCAGCACGCGCCGCGTGCGGTGCGCCTTGATCGGATTGAAGATGCCGAGGCGCGAGAACAGCTGCATCGGATTCTTGCGGATCCAGCGCCACGAGCCGAGTTCGAGCGTCATCGGCAGAAAGATGTTCGGTGCGCGCGAGCGGTCATACGCGAAGTCCCACAGATCGCCGTGCAACAGATATTGATGGCTCTGCGGTTCGAATGCATAGCCGTGATGCGGATACGACTCCTCGAACATCGTCTTCAGCAGATACATTTCTGGCAGATGCGCCATTTGCCGCTCGGTGCGCGCATAGGGAAACCAGATGCTGTCGTCCCAGCCGAATCCCGAATGGCAGTCGAGCGCG
>Ga0160447_100351_pt1 | contig 23140 bp, 25 predicted proteins | sample HID1973K_E1MG_FD_108222 | JGI IMG/M metagenome (GOLD analysis project Ga0160447, IMG submission 108222) | Enriched mosquito-associated microbial communities from UW Madison campus, WI, USA - HID1973K_E1 MG | ecosystem: Host-associated > Arthropoda: Insects > Digestive system > Unclassified ...
GCCCCGCGAAACATGTCTGCCGCCTCCACTCCAACCGACCGGGCGCTCTCGCCATGAACGCCGCCGACCGCTCACCGCTGCGCCAGTCGCTGCGAGAACGCAGGCGCGCGCTTCCCGCCGTGGAACGTATCGCCGCCGCCGATGCACTGGCCGAACGCCTGCTGGCATTGCCGTTCGCGCCCCAAAGCGGCTTCGTCGCCGGCTATTGGGCACTGGACGGTGAGATCGGCCTGCATCGCTGGCAGCTGAGCCTGCCGGCGGACGTGCGGTATTGCCTGCCGATCCTGCATGGCGACGTTTTGCGCTTCGCGCCGTGGCGGCCCGGCCAGGCCCTGCAAGCGAACCGCTACGGCATTCCCGAACCGGACATCAATCCCGTCGATGCGCTGCCGGCCGAGGCGATGTCGTTGGTCGCCTGTCCGCTGGTCGGTTTCGACGAGCAGGGTCGCCGGCTGGGCATGGGAGGCGGCTGGTATGATCGCAGTTTCGCGTTCCGGCAGCGGCAGGCGCCGCCGCCCTGGCTGGTCGGCGTCGGTTTCGCGGTCCAGCAACTGCCTGCGCTGGCCGTCGAGCCGTGGGACGTCCCGGTGGACGCGATCTGCACCGAACTGGCCACCTTCCCGAGCGACACCTTCCCCGCATGACTGCCCGCAAGCGCTATTGGCTGATGAAGTCCGAACCGGACGCCTTTTCCATCGACGACCTGCAGCGCGTGGGCGTCGAGCCCTGGAACGGCGTGCGCAACTACCAGGCGCGCAACTTCATGCGCGACGGCATGAAGGTCGGCGACGGGGTGATGTTCTATCACTCCAATACCCAGGTGCCCGGCATCGTGGGGCTGGCGACCATCGCCAGCGAAGCCTACCCGGACCCGACCCAGTTCAACCCGAAATCCGACTACTACGACCCCAAGGCCACGCGCGAGACGCCGCGCTGGCTGCTGGTGGACGTGAAGTTCGATCGCAAGCTCAAGCGCAACATCCCGCTGGACGAAATCAAACTGCAGGCCGATGCGCTGGGCGAGGGCTTCCCGCTCATTGCGCGCGGCAACCGGTTGTCGATCCTGCCCGTCACCTCCGCGCAGTGGAAGGTCCTGCTGGCGATGGAGTGAGCGCCGCTCGAACCGCCGCTGCCCGTTCCACCCGCATCCCATCCCTACTCAATCCAGCTCCACACCGACAATGTCCGAAGCAAAGCGGCTGGCCGCCGAAAAGGCCATCGAATACGTCGAAGACGGCATGATCGTCGGCGTCGGCACCGGCTCGACGGTGGCCTACTTCATCGACGCACTGGGCCGCATCAAGCATCGCATCAAGGCCGCCGTGTCCAGTTCCGAGCAGAGCACCGAGCGTCTGCGCGCGCACGGCATCGAGGTGCTGGACCTCAACCACAGCGGCAGCCTGTCGCTGTACGTGGACGGCGCCGACGAATGCGATCCGGGCAAGTGCCTGATCAAGGGCGGCGGCGCGGCGCTGACGCGCGAGAAGATCATCGCCGAGGCCAGCGAACGCTTCGTGTGCATCATCGACCCGAGCAAACAGGTCCCGGTGCTGGGCAAGTTCCCGCTGCCGATCGAAGTCATTCCGATGGCGCGCAGCCTGGTGGCGCGGCAGATCCTGGCGCGCACCGGCGGCCAGCCGGCGTGGCGCGAAGGCGTGGTCACCGACAACGGCAACGTGGTGCTCGACATCCACCACCTGCAGATCACCGACCCGGTCGCCCTGGAGCGCGAGCTCAACCAGATCCCGGGCGTGGTCTGCGTCGGGCTGTTCGCGCGCCGCCGCGCGGACGTGGTGATCGTCGGCGGCGAGCCGCCGCGCGTCCTGTAACGTCCGCCGGACGGCCGCCGGCCCGCGCTGCTTGACGGCATCGCGGGCTTGCCCGAAGGTTCGCCCACCCTCTCCGCGCCGGTATCGCCATGACCTTGTTCCGCCTGCTCGTCCTCGCCTCCCTGTTCGTGCTCAGCGGCTGCGCCAGCGCCGGCGGCCAATGGGTGGAATTGGCCGGCCAGCGTTATGAGGTCGAGCTTGCGAAGGACGATGCCACCCGCGCGCGCGGGCTGATGTTCCGGGACGAGATGGCCGCCGACCACGGCATGTTGTTCATCCACGACCGCCAGGAACCCCAGGCCTACTGGATGAAGAACACCAAGATCCCGCTGGACATCCTTTACTTCGATGAACAGCGTCGCCTGGTGTCGCAGCAGCGCGACGTGCCGCCGTGCTCGGCCGGCGACGCCTGCCCGCCCTATCCGAGCAAAGCGCCGGCGCGCTACGTGCTCGAACTCAACGCCGGCCAGGCGGCGCGCCTGCAACTCAAGGACGGCGCCGAACTGGGCTTCGGGCCGGGCATCCCGCCTGTGCGCTGAACCGGTCGCGCCCGACGCCGCTGTCGGGGGCCGCCGGACTTGAACACACGCGCTTTTGCCTCCAGTCTTTGCCCATGGGGGACCATTTCACATTGCCCGGCTGGAACACGCTCGCGAACCTGGACGACGACGCACTGCCGCTGCTGTCCACCGCGTTGCTGATCGCGCGCGACGAATATCCCGAACTGGATGCCGACCTCTACGACACCCTCGTGGAGAGCCATGTCCAGCACCTGCGCCCGGAAGTGGACGCCATCGCGTTGTGGCCGCTCAAGATGCAGGCGGTGAACCGGCACCTGTTCGATGAACTGGGCTACGCCGGCAACCACGACGAGTACTACGACCCGCGCAACAGCTACATCAACCAGGTCTTCGAGCGGCGCCTTGGAAACCCGATCTCGCTGGCGATGGTGCAGATCGAGGTGGCGCGGCGGCTGGGCATCCCGCTGGACGGGGTGTCGTTCCCCGGCCACTTCCTGGTGCGCCTGCCGGTCGATGACGGCCTGCTGGTGATGGATCCGTTCAACGGTGGCCGCCCGCTGGGCGTGGACGAACTGCGCGAGCGCGCCCGCCCGCACCTGGGCGGCGAAACCCCGGACGACCGTGCGCTGCTGCAGATCCTCGACCCGGCACCGCACCGCGCCATCCTGGTCCGCATCCTGCGCAACCTGCACGGCGTCTATGCCGACGATGCGCAGTGGGACCGTGCCGCGCGCAGCGCCGACCGCATCCTCAAGCTGATCCCGGACCAGCCCGAAGCGCTGCGCGACCGCGGCCTGGCCTATCTGCAGCTGGACCATCGCGCCGGCGCACGCCGCGACCTGGCGCGCTACCTGCAACTCAATCCGGATGCGCGCGACGCGCACGCCATGCGCGACCACCTGGTGGAGCTCAGCCAGGGCGCGTGGCACGCCCACTGAGGCGCCGCCCGAGCCGGCGGCGTGCCGGCCGAAGCCGACGGAATCAGTCCAGGACCACCATTTCGAAGTCGTCCTTGGTGACGCCGCAATCCGGGCAGGTCCAGGTCTCGGGAATATCTTCCCAGCGCGTGCCCGGCGCGATGCCTTCTTCCGGCAGCCCATCTTCTTCCCGGTAAAGGAAGCCGCAAACGACGCACATCCAGGTGCGGTAGGTGGTCTCGGCAGTGTCGCTCATCGGATAATCGGGTCGAATCATCGGGCCTGCGCGCATTGTCCCACCCCGCCCGGCGCACCGGAAGCCATCCATGACCTCGACCACGGCCGCACGCGGCCTCTACCTGATCACCCCCGACGAACCGGATACCGCCCGCCTGCTGGCGCGCACCGCGCCGCTGCTGCCGGGCGTGACCTGGCTGCAATACCGCAACAAGGTCGTCGACGCCGCGACCCGGCATGCGCAGGCGACCGCGCTGCAGGCGCTGTGCCTCGCGCACGGCGTGCCCTTGATCGTCAACGACACGCCGGCACTGGCCCGTTCCGTGGGCGCCGCCGGCGTGCATCTGGGTGAGGACGATGGCGCTATCGCCGCCGCGCGGGCGCTGCTGGGCCCCGACGCGATCATCGGCGCGTCCTGCTACGACCAGTTCGCCTTGGCCGAACGCGCCGCCGCCGAGGGCGCCAGCTACGTCGCCTTCGGCGCGTTCTTCCCCAGCGCCAGCAAGCAGAACACCCGCCAGGCCAGGCCCGCCCTGCTGAGCGAGGCCGCAACGCTGGGCGTGCCGCGGGTGGCGATCGGCGGCATCACGCCGGACAATGGACGGGCGCTGGTGCAGGCCGGCGCCGATCTGCTGGCGGTGATCAGCGGCGTCTATGCCGCGCCCGATCCGCTCGCCGCGCTGCAGGCGTATCGCGCCTGCTTCTGACCACCGGCCTGGCCGGCTCCTTTCCCGCTCGGACACCACGATGAACCACGACCGCTCGCACGCCCTGTTCTCCCGCGCCCAGCAGCTGATTCCGGGGGGTGTTAACTCGCCGGTGCGCGCGTTCCGTTCGGTCGGTGGCGAGCCGTTCTTCGTGCAGCGCGCCGACGGCGCCTACCTGTACGACGTGGATGACAACCGCTACATCGACTACGTCGGTTCCTGGGGCCCGATGATCGTCGGGCACAACCACCCGGCGGTGCGCGAGGCGGTCGAGCAGGCGGTGCGCAACGGCCTGTCCTACGGTGCGCCCTGCCCGGCCGAAGTGACGATGGCCGAGACCATCACCGGCCTGGTGCCGTCGTGCGAGATGGTACGCATGGTCAACTCCGGCACCGAGGCCACGCTGTCGGCGATCCGGCTGGCGCGCGGCGCCACCGGCCGCAACCGCATCGTCAAGTTCGAAGGCTGCTACCACGGCCACGGCGACTCTTTCCTGGTCAAGGCCGGCAGCGGAATGCTCACTCTGGGCGTGCCGACCTCACCGGGCGTGCCGGCCGGGTTGAGCGAGCTGACCGCCACGCTGAGCTACAACGATTTCGATGGCGCCAGCGAGCTGTTCGAGCGTATCGGCCACGAGATCGCCGCGCTGATCATCGAACCGGTCGTCGGCAACGCCAACTGCATTCCGCCGCTGCCGGGCTATCTCGAACACTTGCGCGAGCTGTGCACGCGGCATGGCGTGGTGCTGATCTTCGACGAGGTGATGACCGGCTTCCGCGTCGCGCTCGGCGGCGCGCAGGCGCATTACGGCATCACGCCGGACTTGACCACGTTCGGCAAGATCATCGGCGGCGGCATGCCGGTCGGCGCCTATGGCGGACGCGCCGAGCTGATGTCGCAGATCGCGCCGGCCGGGCCGATCTACCAGGCCGGCACGCTCAGCGGCAACCCGGTGGCGATGGCCGCCGGCCTGGCAATGCTGCAGCTGATCCAGGCGCCGGATTTCCATCGCCAGCTCGATGAGGCGACCGCGCGCCTGTGCGAAGGCCTGGAAGCGGCGGCCGGCGAGGCCGGGGTGGCGGTCACGACCAATCGGGTCGGCGCGATGTTCGGGCTGTTCTTCACCGACGAGAAAGTGACCAGCTATGCGCAGGCCACGGCCTGCGACATCCCCGCCTTCAATCGCTTCTTCCACGCGATGCTCGACCGCGGCGTGTTCCTCGCTCCTTCGGCCTATGAAGCGGGCTTCGTGTCCAGCGCACATGACACGGCAGTGATCGATGCGACCGTGCAGGCCGCGCGCGAAGCGTTCCGCGTGGTCGCCGCCGGTTGAAGTACAGCGGCGCGCTCAGCCGAAGCTGAGCGTGCCGCGCATCAGCGCGAAGTGGCCAGGGAAGGAGCAGAAGAACGCGTAGGCACCGCCCTGCTGCAGTCCTCGCGTCGAGAAACGGACCGTCGTGGACTCGCCGCCGCCGATGACCTGGGTATGCGCGATCACGCGCGCGTCGCCAGGCTTGACATAGCCATCGGCGAAACTCGCCCGCATGCCGTCCATCGCCACCGCCTGCACATCCTGCGCGCGCGTCAGCACCCAGTTGTGGCCCATCGCCTTGGCACTCAGGGTGCCGGTGTGGCGAAGCGTCAGCACGACATCGCTGCAGTCGGCGGCCAGGCGGATGTTCGTCGTATCGAAGCGCATCTGGTCGTTGCTGCCGATCGAGATCGCACAGCTGCGGGCCCAGGCCAGGGGCGCCACGGCCATCAGCGCACACAGCAGGAGGAAACGGACGAGGACGGGCATGCCAGGACTCCGGTGAGGCTGGCGCCATTCTAGGAAGCTGCACGGCTGCCCGGGTGTGACCCTATGTCGCAGTGTTTGTTGCGCTTTGTTGGGGTTCTGCTCCATCTGCGGGAAAGAGCGCTGCGCTGCTAGCGATGTTTGGCGCCAGGCGTGGTCACAGGATCGCGACGCTTTTCAGGAACAGCAGCGAAGGGCGCCTGGTTCCTCACCCGTCCGCAAGCCGATGGCACCGGTGTGGCCTGCGGGTCTTCGGGGGCGAAATCAAGGAGGAGGCACCGGCTCCATCGGTGCCGGGGGCGTCGCCCTGAAGGCCCGCCGGCCGCGCCGGGGCCCATCCGATCGCGTCGAATCACCCCCGCGAGAAAATCGCGATCACCGTATCGAGATGGCTGGCCATGGCCTGGCGCGCGCGCTCGGGCTGCCGGTCGAGCAAGGCCTCGAGGATGGCGCGATGCTCGGTCTCCGAGCGGCGCGGCATGTCGGCCGGCGTATACAACGTCTGCAAGCGCTGGAACAGCGTGCCGTAGCGATGGCCGAGCAGATGCCGCAGCAGCAACGCATAGGCGGGGTTGCCGCTGGCCTCGGCGATGCGGATGTGGAACAGGCGATCGCCAGGATGGGTCTGCGAGCCTTCGAGATTGTCGGCGACGTTGCGCTCGTAGGCCGCACGGATGCCCGCGAGTTGCTCGTCGGAAGCATGCAACGCCGCCAGTGCGGCCGCCTCCGGCTCGACCAGGCGGCGCGCCTCCAGCAGCGCGAAGGGTGGCACTTCGCGGCCGAGGTCCTGGCCCAGGTCCAATTCCACAGCCAGCTCCGGATCGGTTTCCCAATCGTCGGCGTCGGCCTGTGCCGCATCGCCGGCCGCCAGCACTTCCACGCCGCTGCCGACACGCACCCGCACCAGGCCGCCGATCTCCAGCGCGATCAGCGCTTCGCGCACGGACGTGCGGCTCACGCCCAGCAGCCGCGACAACTCGCGCTCGGGCGGAAGATAGGTGCCGGGCGCGTATTCCCCAGACACGATCGCCTCCCGCAACTGATCGGCGATCTGCAGGTAGAGGCGGCGGTTCTGGATGGCCTGGATCGGCATCGGTTCGAAGGCGGCGGGTTGAAGGAGGCTCGATTATCTTATTCCGCCGACCACGGCGTCACGCGGGCAGCTGCCCCAGAAGCCGTACCAGCAGACCACCGCGAAGCAGGCGGCCGGGAGGAAGAACGCGTTGGCGATACCGTAGGCATCGGACACTGCGCCCATCACGTAAGGCGCAATCGCGCCGCCCACGATCGACATGATCAGCAACGAGGCGCCGCGCTTGGTGCTGGCGCCCAAGCCCTTTACGCCCAACGCGAAGATGGTCGGGAACATGATCGACATGAAGAAGAACACGCCCAACAGCGCACCGATCGCGATCGTCGGCGAAGGCGCGAGGATGGCGAGCAGCACCAGGACAACGCTGGCCGCACCATAGATGCCCAGCAATCGCCCGGGGGCGACGATCGACATCAACGCCGTGCCCAGGAAGCGGCCGATCAACAGCAGCATCATCGCCAGCGACAACAGGAACGCCGCGCGCTGCGAGCTGATGCCCGCGGCGTGGGTGACGAAGTTGATGAAGAACGCGCCGACGCCCACCTGTGCGGCGACGTAGAAGAACTGGGTCACCACCGAAAAGACGAAATGGCGCTGGCTCAACAGCGGCACCGTCGGTTGTACGCTCGACCCGTCGGCCTGCTTCTCGCGGATGTCGGGCAACACCGCGCGCCAGAACAGCAACGCCATCGCGAACACCACCACCGCGATGGCCACGTAGACCGCGCGCACCGGATCGGCCGCATTCGCGTTCGCGCCATTCGCCGCGGCCGCCGGATCACCGAAAAACAACAGTCCGCCCAGCAAAGGCCCGACGAACTGGCCCAGGCCATTGAACGACTGCGACAGGTTGAGTCGTCGCTCGGACGTCTCGGCCGGCCCGAGCACAGTGACGTACGGGTTCGCGGCCGTCTCGAGGCAGCCCAGCCCGCTGGCGATAACGAACAGCGCGAACAGGAACATCGGATAGCTGCCTGTCGCCGTGGCCGGCACGAACAGCAGCGCACCCAACGCGTACAGGCCCAGGCCGAGCAGGATGCCGGTCTTGTAGCCGGCCCGCTCCATCAGGCTGGCGGCAGGCAATGCCCATAGGAAGTAGGCGCCGAAATATGCAGCCTGCAGCAGCCCTGACTGCGCGTGCGAGATGTGCAGCGTCTCCTGGAAATGCTTGTTGAGCACGTCCAGCAATCCGTATGACAAGCCCCACATGAAGAACAGGCTCGTCACCAATGCCAGTGCCGTAGCCTGTGTGCGGCCGGCCCCTCCGGTACCGGCACCCACCGCTCCAAATCTCATCTGCATAATTGCTCACTCCCTACGCTGTGAATCACCCGGCGCGTCGTATCGCCGCACCCCGGGAATCGAAATCTGCTGGTCCGGTTTCCAACGCCGCGCATGGAGCGGCGATGGCTCAGGTCGCCGCGCGGTCCAGATGGGTGTAGCCGCCATCGACGAAGAGCCATTGCCCCGTCGTGTGGCTGGCGCGCGCCGACAACAGGAAAACCACGGTGTCGGCGATTTCTTCGGCGCCGGTCATGCGATGGCCGAGCGGGATCCGTTCGCTGATCTTCTGCAGTTGCGCCTGCGGGTCTTCGAAGCTCTGTATCCAACGCTCGTAGAGCGGCGTCATCACCTCCGCCGGCACCACCGCATTGACGCGCACTCCGCTGTCGGCGAGCGCCAGCGCCCATTCGCGCGTGAGCGATAGTTGCGCACCCTTGGCCGCGGTATAGCCGCTGGTGCGGCCCTGCCCGGTCACCGCGGTCTTGGACGAGATGTTGACGATGGCGCCGCGCGCCGCGCGCAGATGCGGCTCGCAGTAGTGCGCCATCACGTAGTAATGGATGAGGTTGCGCTCCAGCGAGCGCACGAATTCCGCGCGGCCCGCATCCAGGCCGACGTTGTCGTTGACCCCGGCATTGTTGACCAGGCCATCGATGCGACCGAACTCGGCGATAACCTGCTCGACCGCATTGCGGCAGGCGTCGTCATCGGACAACTCAGCGCGCAGGTAGCGCGCCTGCGGCTGCAGCATCTGTAGTTCGGCGAGGAAGCCACCGTCATCGTGGTGCCCGATCGCCACCGGGATTGCGTCCTCCAGCGCCAGGCGACGGCTGATCGCCGCGCCGATGCCGGAAGCGCCACCGGTCACCAGCACCACCTTGCCGCTCAGTTCCAGATCCATGCGTGTCTCCTCGCGCTGTTCAAGGCAGGCGCAGGGCGCCGGCGTAGAGGTCCAGGGCGTTGCCGCCGAACAGTTGCTGGCGCTCGTGCGGCGACAGCGGCTGCGCCCAAGTCTGCGCCAGCGACAGGACTTCTTCGTAGGAAGCGACGAGCCGGCATACCGGCCAATCCGAGCCGAACAGCAACCGGCCCGGCCCGAACAGTTCCAGCGCCGCGTCGAGATGGCGCAACACACCGGCGCGATCGGGACGGCCGTCGCGGTCCAGCGGCGCCTCGGTCAGCAAGCCCGAGATCTTGACGCTGACATGCGGCAGTGCCGCCAGCGCGCGCATTTGCCGATGCCACAGCGAAAACGCCGCTTCACCGCCGCCGATGTCGGGCTTGCCGAGATGGTCGAGCACCAGCGCATGCGCGTCGTGGCGCGCGCAGAAGGCTGGCGCGGATTCGAGTTGCTCATGGCGCAGCAGCAGCTCGTAGACCAAGCCGGCGCGCTGCACGGCGGCAACCCCACGCCGGAAAGCGGCCTGTTCAAGGCACGCGGCCGGATCGGTTTCGTCCTGCACCTGGTGGCGGATGCCGACCAGCGGACCTTGCGCCTGCCAATGCGAGAGACGCTCCGCCACTGCGTCGGCACGCAGATCCACCCAGCCCACCACGCCGGCGATAGAACGATCCTGCTCGGCCAGCGACAGCAGGAACGCGGTGTCGGCTTCGTCGCCGCGCGCCTGCACGGCAATCGAAGCGTCCACGCCGTTGCCGCGGCGCACCGATGCGAACTGCCCGGGCAACCAGTCCTGCGCCAGCACTTCCATGCCGGCGCCGATCCAGGCATAGGCCTGCGGGTCGTAGCGCCAGAAGTGCTGGTGGGCGTCGATGATCACCGGTGCGGGCTCAACCGCGGAACAGATAAGTGTCGAGCGATTCGGGCTTCATCTCGATCGAGAAGCCGGGAGCGAGAGGCACCTGATAGGCAGCATTGCGCACCACGCAGGGCTCGATGAAATGCTCGTGCAGGTGATCGACGTATTCGGTCACGCGGCCTTCGACGCTGCCGGCCACGCACAGATAGTCGATCATCGCCAGGTGCTGCACGTACTCGCACAGTCCCACGCCGCCTGCGTGCGGGCACACCACCTTGCCGTACTTCGCCGCCATCAGCAGCACCGCGAGGATCTCGTTGACGCCGCCCAGTCGGCACGCGTCGATCTGCACCACATCGATCGCATCGCGGGTGATGAACTGCTTGAACAGGATGCGGTTCTGGCACATCTCGCCGGTGGCGATCTGGACCGGTGCGACGCCCTCGCGGATCTTGCGGTGCGCCTCGACATCGTCGGGGCTGGTCGGCTCCTCGATGAACCAGGGCTTGGCGAAGGACAACTGGCGCACCCAGTCGATCGCGGTGTCCACTTCCCATACCTGGTTGGCGTCGATCATCAGCTTGCGATCCCAGCCGATCACCTCACGGGCAATGCCGACGCGGCGGATGTCGTCCTGCAGGTTCGCGCCGACCTTGAGCTTAATGTGCGTATAGCCCTCATCGACCGCTTCCTGGCACAGCCGGCGCAACTTGTCGTCGCTGTAGCCGAGCCAGCCGGCCGAGGTGGTGTAGCACGGGTATCCGTGTTCGCGCAGCCAGGCCAGGCGCTCGGCTTTGCCGGCCTGGCGCTCGCGCAGCATCTGCAGCGCCTCTTCGCGCGTGAGGCAATCGGTGAGGTAGCGGAAATCGATGCAGCGCACGAACGCTTCCGGGCTCATGTCCGCGACCAGCTGCCATACCGGCTTGCCTTCTGCCTTGGCCCACAGGTCCCAGGCCGCGTTGACGACCGCACCGGTGGCCAGGTGGATCGCACCCTTGTCCGGGCCGATCCAGCGCAACTGGCTGTCGGAGGTGACGTGGCGCCAGAACGCGCCCATGTCGGCGGCGATGTCTTCCAGCTTCAGGCCGACGACCAGGTGCTCCATCGCCTTGATCGCCGCGCAACAGATCTCGTTGCCACGGCCGATGGTGAAGGTCAGGCCATGGCCCTTGAGCGCATCGTTGTCGGTATCGAGGATGACGTACGCGGCCGAGTAGTCCGGGTCCGGATTCATCGCGTCCGAGCCGTCCAACTGCTGCGACGTGGGAAAGCGCACGTCGAGCACGCGCATGCCGGTGATCGTGGTCATGCCGACACGACCTGCTGGCGCTGCTCGCCGAGGCCTTCGATGCCCAACTTCATCACCTGTCCCGCGCGCAGATAGATCTGTGGCTTCTGGCCCATGCCCACGCCGGGAGGGGTGCCGGTGGAAATCACGTCGCCCGGCTGCAGGCTCATGAAGCGGCTGAGGTAAGCGATGAGGAACGGCACGCGGTAGACCATCGTCGCGCTGGAGCCATCCTGGTAGCGGTGGCCATCGACTTCCAGCCACATCTTCAGGTTGTGCGGGTCGGCGACCTCATCGGCGGTGACCAGCCACGGACCGGTCGGCCCAAACGTGTCGCAGCCCTTGCCCTTGTCCCAGGTGCCATGACGCTCGAGCTGGAATTCGCGCTCGGAGACGTCGTTGATCACGCAGAACCCGGCGACGTGCTGCATCGCGTCGGCTTCGTCGATATAACGACCGCCGCGGCCGATCACCACGCCCAGCTCCACTTCCCAGTCGGTCTTGCTCGAACCGCGCGGAATTTCCACGTTGTCGTTCGGGCCGACGACCGCGCTGGTCCATTTGTTGAACACCACCGGCTCGGGCGGCACGGTGGCGCCGGTCTCGGCGGCGTGGTCGGAATAGTTCAGGCCGATGCAGACGAACTTGCCGATCTTGCCGACGCAAGCGCCCAGGCGCGGGGTGCCTTCCACCAACGGGAGGCTGGCCGGGTCCAGCGCGGCCAGGCGCGCCAGCGACTCCGGCAGCAGGGCATCGCCAGCGATGTCGTCCACGTGCGCGGATAGATCGCGCAGCTGGCCCTGCGCATCGAGCAAGGCGGGTTTTTCCTGGCCCTTCGGGCCGTAGCGCAGCAGTTTCATCGAGGCGACTCCTGGGGGGGGTTGGGCGACCGGTCAGTTCGACCAGCCGCCGTCGATCAGTTGCACGGTACCGGTGGTGAAGGCCGATTCGTCGCTGGCCAGATAAGTGGCGAGCAAGGCGATCTCGTCGGCACGGCCGACCCGGCCCATCGGCTGGCGCGCGACGAAGGCCGCGCGCACGGTTTCCACCGGCACGCCCTGTTCGGCCGCCTGCGCGGCGATGCGTTGCTCCAGCGACGGCGACTCCACCGTGCCCGGCGCGATCGCGTTGCAGCGGATGCCGCGCCCGACGTAGTCGGCGGCGATGGCCTTGGTGAGGCCGATCACCGCCGCCTTGGTGGTGCTGTAGACAAAGCGGTTCGGCACGCCCTTCACGCTGGAAGCGGCCGAGGACATGTTGATGATCGAGCCACCGCCGTTCTCCAGCATCGCCGGCAGCAAGGCGCGGATCAGCCGGTACATCGAGGTCACGTTGAGTTCCCAGGCAAAGGCCCAGTCGCGCTCGCTGCACTCGGTGATGCTCCCGGCGTGGACGTAGCCGGCGCAGTTGAACAGCACGTCGAAGCCCTGCGTGCCGCTGTAATCGGCTGCCAATGCCTGGACCGCGGCGGCGTCGGTGACGTCGAGCACGCGCGTCTGCAACTGCGGTCCGGCCTCGGCGCGCAAGATCTCCAGTGCCTCGACATTGATATCGGTGGCCAACACCGTGGCGCCTTCGCGCGCGAACCGCAGTGCGCTGGCGCGCCCGATTCCCTGACCGGCCGCAGTGACCAGCGCCGTCTTGCCCTTCAATCGCATTGCAAATCCCTCATCCGGACCAGCTATCCAGTGGCTGGACCAATTTTTACTCCTTCTGGCCCGGCTAAGGCAACCGTGCCATTGGTAAGCCGTGGCCGCTTCTCGTGTCGGCGCGGCCTCCTTTAGCCGCTGCGGCTTGCGACGTGGGGGGTTTAGGGGGCGCGTGCGCTGGGCGGTTGGTTTTGTCGGCTTACGGTATGGGCACCGCCCTGACGGGAGGGGGATGGCCCGGCTCGGTTGGACATCCTGTCCAACTCGCCTACCGCGGACATCCATGTCCGCTGGCCACCCCTCCCGCCAGGACGGCGCAAGGCGCGTTGGTATTCATGTCTTCGATCAAGGCGCGCCGGGAGGTTGGGAGGAGAAGAGCCTTCATCCGGATCGTTAGGGCGATCTGCAAATGCCCGGCTTCGATCGAAGCCGTGGACCATCAGGCGTCATTGGCAATGGGGAGCCGAGCTTTTCTCCTCCCCCTCTCCCGGCGCGCCCCGAACGAAGATTGAACTCCAAAGCGCCTTGCGCCGTCCTGCCGGGGTGGGCGCGTCGAGCGGCACAAGGATGTGCCGCGCGGTGAGTGCGGACAGGATGTCCGCCCGAGCCGAAAGCGGCTATCCCGGCAGGGCGGTGCCCGCACCGTAAGCCGACAAAACAAACCGCCCACAGCGCGCCCCTCAATAACCCCCCAACATCGCAAGCCGCAACCGCCGCAGATCTCGCTCAAAAAGAGAACAGCCAGCTCAAAGCGCGAGTGGAATGGTCGCCCACAGCCCTCCCGACCGCGACAAGCGCCTACATAATTGCCGGATGCCTCTCCATCCCACCCCACGCCTGCTGTTGCTCGACTTCGACGGCGTGCTCGCCCACTACGATCGCCCGAAGCGCCTGTTGCACCTGGCCGAGCACGCCGGCTGCACGCCTGCACAGGTGCAGGCCGCATTGTTCGATTCCGGGCTGGAAACCGCGTACGACAGCGGCGCCATCGACACCGCGACCTATTTGGAAACACTCGGCCAAGGCATCGGCCGCATCGTTGATCCCGAGACCTGGATTGCCGCGCGCCTGGTCGCCTGCCGCCCCTGCACGGGCGTGCTCGAACGCATCGCCGCCCTCGCCGGGCAGACCGCCGTCGCCGTGCTGACCAACAACGGGCCCCTGATGGCGCAGGCCATCGAACGACTGGTGCCGCAGCTCTTCCCGGCGCTGCAAGGCCGCGTGCTGTGCAGCGGCCAGTTCGGCGGTCGCAAGCCGCAGCGCGAGGTCTTCCAGCAAGCGTTGGCGCTGCTGGCGATCGAGCCGCGCCACACCCTGTTCGTCGACGATCTGTTCGTCAATGTCCGCGGCGCGCGCGCAGCCGGCCTACATGCCGACACCGTCCGCGACGCCCGCTCGTTCGCACGCGTACTACGGCGCCACCGCCTGCCCTGCTGAATCCGGCTCCCGCTACGGTCAGGGAGCGCGCAATTGCTGCCGCAGTTGCTGCGCCCACTCCTGCAGGCGCGCGCGGGGCGCAGTCGTGGGCGCACCGTGCGGGTAGACGTGCAGCAGGCCATCGCCGACCTCACGCGGTTGCACGTGCAGATGGACGTGCGACACCTCCTGGCCACCCGCCTCCCGATTGGACTGCCACAGATTCAAGCCGGCCGGCGACCAGGCGCGTTCCACCGCACACGCCACCCGATGGGCGATGCGCATCAGGTGCGCGGCAGCATCTTCGTCGAGATCGAACAGCGTCGCCGCGTGCGTGCGAGGCACCACCAACACGTGGCCGCGCACGGCCTGGCGCAGATCCAGGAAGGCCAGCGCGCGATCGTCCTGCCACACCACGCTCGCCGGCTGCGTGCCGGCGGCGATGGCACAGAACGGACACTGGCTCACGGACTCAGCCGCGCGTGGCCAGCCAGCGGTCGATGGCGCGACGCAGCAGCGCCAGGCCTTCGGCGACTTCGGCATCGGTGATGTTGAGTGCCGGCACGAAGCGCAGCACGTCCGGGCCGGCCTGCAGCGCCAACAAGCCCTCGGCCGCGGCGGCATCGAGGATCGCCCCGGCCTGGCCGGCATGCGCCGGCGCCAGCACCGCACCAAGCAGCAGGCCACGCCCGCGCACGCCGGCGAACACACCGGTCTCGGCGCCGATTTTTTCCAGCCCCGCGCGCAGGGCGGCGGATTGGCGCGACACATTCGTCGCGATCTCCGGCGACGCCAGCTTGCGCAACGCCACCCGCGCCACCGCCGCGGCCAGCGGGTTGCCGCCGAAGGTGGTCCCGTGCGCGCCGAACTGCATGGCCTCGGCCACGCGCGGGCCGGCCAGGCACGCGCCGATCGGGAAACCGCCGCCCAACGCCTTCGCCAGGGTGACGATATCGGGGGTGATCTGCTCCTGCCAGAACGCGAACAGCGTGCCGGTACGCCCCATGCCGGCCTGGATCTCGTCGAGCACCAGCAACGCGCCGTGGTGGTCGCACAGCTCGCGCACGCGCTGCAGGAAGCCCGGCTTGGTCGGCATCACCCCGCCCTCGCCCTGGATCGGCTCCAGCATCACCGCGGCGACGTCGCCGGAGGCCATCGCCGCCTCCAGCTGCACTTCGTCGTTGAAATCGCAGTAGCGGAAGCCGCCGGGCAACGGCTCGTAGCCTTCCTGGTACTTGGGCTGCGCGCCGGCGGTCACCGCGGCCAGGGTGCGGCCGTGGAAGCTGCCGCGGAAGGTCACGATGACGCGCTGTTGCGGCGGGCGGCCCTGCAGGCTGGCCCACTTGCGCACCAGCTTGATCGCGCACTCGTTGGCCTCGGCGCCGGAATTGCACAGGAACACCCGCTCGGCAAAGCGCGATGCGGACACCAACTCCTCGGCCAGCCGCAGCGGCGGCTCGCTGTAGAACACATTGCTGGTGTGCCAGAGCTTGCTCGCCTGCTCGACCAGCGCCGCGTGCAGGTCCGGGTCATTGTGGCCCAGTCCGCACACCGCGATACCGGCGGCCAGGTCCAGGTACTGGCGGCCCTCGCTGTCCCACAGTCGCACGCCCTGGCCACGTTCGAGCACGACCTGGCGCGGGCGGTACACCGGCAGGTAGTAGTGCGACAGGGACAGCAGCGAGTCGGTGTTTTCGTTCATGTGGGCGGTGGTGGAAGGGCGGGAAAGAGCTGCATTCTCGCCCATCTGGCCGGCCGCCGCGAACCGCCGCTGGGGCACAATGCGGGCATGCGACCCCTTTCCGACCCGCAACTCAACCCGGCCACCGAATCGGGCTGGCGCCGGCACTGGTTCGACATCATCTATCGCCACGACAGCCGGCCCGAGCGCAACTTCGACCTGCTGCTGGTTTACGCCATCCTGGCCAGCGTGCTGGTGGTGATGATCGACAGCGTGCAGTGGATCCACACCCGCTGGGCGGACTGGTTCTACATCGTCGAATGGGCCTTCACCCTCGTCTTCACCGCCGAGTTCGTGCTGCGGCTGATGGTGGTCAAGCGGCCGCTGCGCTATGCGGTGAGCATCTGGGGCATCATCGACCTGGCCTCGATCCTGCCCACCTATCTGTCGCTGTTCATTCCTGGCGCGCAGAGCCTGCTGGTGGTGCGGGTGCTGCGCATCCTGCGGCTGTTCCGCATCCTCAAGCTGACCCGCTATGTCGAAGAGAGCGGCGTCCTGATGCAGGCCTTGTGGCGCAGCCGCCGCAAAGTGCTGGTGTTCCTGTTCACCGTGCTCACCATCACCGTGATCGCCGGCGCGCTGATGTACGTGATCGAAGGCCCGGCCAACGGCTTCACCAGCATTCCGACCAGCATGTACTGGGCAATCGTGACCATGGCCACCGTGGGCTTCGGCGACGTGGTGCCGCAGACCACCTTGGGCCGCTTCGTCACCTCCGTGGTGATCCTGATCGGCTACAGCATCATCGCCGTGCCGACCGGCATCTACACCGCCGAACTGGCCAGCAGCCTGCGCGAAGTGGAAGACGCGCATCGCCACGACAACCGTGGCTGCCCCGAATGCGGCCTGGAAGGCCACGACCGCGACGCGCTGCATTGCCGCCGTTGCGGCGCGACGCTGCCTGCGCCGATGTATCCGACCCACTGAGGCGCAAAGCTCGCGGCGCGCTCAGTCCAGGACGGGCTTAGTCGAGGAACAGATCCGGCAACAGGGGTGCGTCCGGATCGACCGCGTAGCCAGCCAGATCCGTCACGCCGGCCTGTGCGAGCACTTCATCATCGATGAGGAAGTGCCCGCTGAAACCGGCCGCCGGCCGACACAGCACGGCGTGCGCGGCATCGGCGATGATCTCCGGGCGCCGCGCATTGCGCAGATCCACGCCGGGGATCATGTTGAGCGCATCGGTGGCGATCAGCGTACGCGGCCACAATGCATTCACCGCCACGCCCTGCGGACCGAACTCGCCGGCCAGGCCCAGGGTCACGAAGCTCATGCCCATCTTGGCCAAGGTGTAGCCGGTATGCGGCGCCCACCATTTCGGGTCCAGCGACGGCGGCGGCGCCAGCGTAAGGATGTGCGGGTTGGCGGCCTTCAGCAGGTGCGGCAGACAGGCCTGCGCACACAGGAAGCTGCCACGCGCGTTGACCTGCTGCATCAGGTCGAAGCGCTTCATCGGCGTGTCGAGGGTGCCGCGCAGCCAGATCGCACTGGCGTTGTTGACCAGGATGTCGATGCCGCCGAAGGTGTCGATCGTCGCGGCGACTGCGGCCTGGACCTGATCCTCCTCGCGGATGTCGCACTTCAGCGCCAGCCCCTGCCCACCAGCGGCGGTGACCGCCTCGGCGGCGCTGTGGATCGTGCCGGGCAACCTGGGGTTGGGCACCGCGGACTTCGCCGCGATAGCCACGTTGGCGCCATCGCGAGCGGCGCGCAGCGCGATCGCCAGGCCAATCCCGCGCGAAGCGCCGGTGATGAAGAGGGTCTTGCCGGCAAGTGAGGTCATGGCATCGGCACGCAGGAGGAAAGCACCATTGTAGGAGCGGCTTCAGCCGCGACGCGAGAAACCCGCAGTGACCGCCTCAGGGCTTCGGTCCCTGCCCTTCGTTGTCTTCCCAATGCAACACCCGCCGGGTCACGAACCGATACACCGGCTTGCCGGTGCGGAACCACAGGTCGCGCACCCACGAGTGCCGTTTGAGCACGCGCCGTTCGACCGGGGTGAGCGCTTCACGGCAGTACATGCGTTTGTGCTTGAGCAGATGGCGCAAGTCTTCGCGCGCCAGCAGGCGCATCCAGCGCGAACGCGGTTCGCCACGTACGGCGAGCTGGAAATCGATCAGCGCCGGGCTGCCGTCCTCACGCACCAGCCAATTGGCCTCCTTGGCAAGGTCGTTGTGCGCCACGCCGCGCCGGTGCAATTGCTGCAGCAGGCGCCGCGCGGCATGGAAATAGGCCACGTCGCCACGCGGCGGACGCAGGTACATTGCCTGGCCATCGAGGAAGCTGCGGTCCAGGTATGTGCCATCCCAACGCAACAGGCGCGGCGTAGCCGGCATGCCGTCGATGCGCCGCAGTGCCAGCGCCTCGCGGCGTGCCAGGTACCAGGCCAGCCAACGTACCCACCAAGGCGAGGCAGTGAGGTCGCGGCGAACGAACGTGGCCCCGGCCTCGCGCACCAGCAGGATGCGGCCGAAGGTATCGGACTTGAGCGCTTCGGTGTCGGGCGGCAGATGGGACATGCGCGCATTGTAGGGGTTGGCCCGCGGCGTTCACGGCGTCCCGCCGATTCCTTTCGACGTCATCGGCGCCACCTATAATCGGGCCATGAACTCACCCTGGATCGACGCCACGCTGGAGTGGATCGGCACCCACCCCTTGCTGGCCGGCGCGGTCGTCTTCGCGATCGCGTTCTGCGATGCCGTCATCGTGCTTGGCGCGATCGTGCCCGCGCTGCCCTTGCTGTTCGCCATCGGCGTGCTGATCGGGCTCGGCCAGATCTCCGGGCCTTACGCGGTGGCCTGCGCGGCGCTGGGCGCCTTCCTCGGCGATGCGCTCAGCTACTGGGTGGGCCATCGCTGGGGCGAGCGGTTGCGCGGGTTCTGGCCGTTCAACCGCTACCCGCAGTTGCTGGACCGCGGCGAGGTCCTGTTCCGGCGCAATGCCTTCAAGAGCATCCTGATCGCCCGCTACGTGGGCGCGGTGCGTCCGTTCGTGCCGGCGATCGCGGGCATGGCGCGGATGCCGCTGCGGCGTTACCTGTTCGCCAGCGGCATCGCCTCGCTGTCGTGGGCGCTGCTGTTCCTGTTGCCAGGCTGGGTGCTGGGCACTGCCTACGACGCGGTGGCGGCGGTGGCCGGCCGGCTGTTCGTGGTGGTCAGCTTGTTGGCGGTGGTGCTGGGCATGGTCTGGGCACTGGTGCTGTACGGCTATCGCTGGTCGGCCGCGCACCTGGACTCGATGCTGGCGCGGGCGCTGAGCTGGTCGCATCGGCATCCGGTGATCGGCCACTGGTCCGAAGCGGTGTTCGATCCGGGGCGGCGCGAATCGGTGCCGCTGGCGATGCTGGCGCTGATGCTGCTGTTGCTGGGCTGGGGCTGGTTCGTGCTGTTGATGGTGGTGCTGGCACACGGCGAACCGCTGGCGATCGATCTTGCCGTACACGATCTGATGCTGGCCCTGCGCAATCCATTGGCCGATTACCCGATGGTGGCGCTGGCCTCGCTGGGCGACTGGCAGATCCTGCTGCCAGCGATCGCGGTGGCGATGGGCTACCTGGCGTGGCGGCGGCGCTGGCTGTCGGTGACGCATTGGCTGGCCGCGCTCGCCTTCGGCCTGGCCCTGACCAAGCTGCTCGGCGCCACCGTGCACGTCGTGCGTCCGCCTGCAGCCAGCAGCGGCTTCGGGTTCCCTTCGGTGGCGGTGACGATGGCCACCATCACCTTCGGCTTCTTCGCGGTCCTGATCGCGCGCGAACTGCCGGGCCGCAACCGTGTCTGGCCGTATCTGGTGTGCGGTGCGGTGGTGTCGATCATTGGTTTTGCGCGGCTGTACCTCGGCGCCCACTGGCTGAGCGACGTGATCGGCGGGATGCTGTTCGGCACGTTCTGGTTGCTGGTGCTGGGCATTGCCTACCGCCGGCGCTTCAACCGCTCGTTCTGGGTGAAGCCGGTGGCCTGGCTGTTCTACGGCGCGTTCGCGCTGGCCGCGATCGCACTGGCGCCACGCCACCTGGAACGCAAGCTGGTCAAGTTCGATCCGCCGCAGCCCGTCGCGATGGCGCTGCAGCTGGATCAATGGTGGGCGCAGCATTGGCGTTCCTTGCCGGCGCGACGCAATGAGTTCGACGACGACCAGCGTTGGCCGCTGGACGTGCAGGTCGCCGGCCCTCTCGCCCCGCTGCAGGCGCAACTCGAAGCCGCCGGTTGGCGCGCGCAGCCGCAGGCCGGCTGGGAGCAGGCGTTGCAACTGCTCAACAGCAAAGCGCCGCCAAGCGAAGTGCCGGTGCTGCCGGCCACGCTCGACACCCAGGTCGAATCGCTGCTGATGGTGCGTGCGGGCCATGCGCCTGACCAGCTCCACGCATTGCGCCTGTGGCCCGCACCGGCCCGGCTGCAGCCAGGCGATCGACCGCTGTGGGTGGGCAGCACGCAGACGCTGCATTTCGATCGCCACCTCGGCCTGATTGGCCTGTGGCATCCACTACGCGGCGTGGACCCGGCGCTGGACGCACTGCGAGATTCGCTCGGCCCGTTGCCGCGCCGGCAGGAATACCGACCGCGCAGCGGCATGCCGGTACTGTTGATCGATGCCACCGGCGAGGCGCCGCCCGCGCGCTGAAGATCCGGTGGCCGCGCGGCCAACGGGGCCCTGGGTTCGCGCTCAGGGCATCCAGGACAGCAGGAGGTCGAGCCGCCGATGCGGGTCGTCCTGCTGCAGGATCGACAACCGCTGGGTCTCGGTCAGCGGCAGCAATTCCGCCAACCGCCAGCCGACCCAGGCCGCCTGGTCCAGCTGCGCCGGCGTGGTCGCCGCGTACTGCGGGCCGGCCTGCTCGACCAGCCGTTCGAGCAATGTGGACAACAGCGCGTGTTCCGGGCGCAACTCATCGTCGTCATCCGGCTCGCACCAATCGATGTCGCCGACCACCAGCCCGTTGTCGCGCACCCGTGTATGCCGCACGTGGAAGCGCCGCCCGCCGCGCAGGCGCAGTACCAGCACGCCGTCGGCACCGACGTCGAAATCCTCCACCCGCGCCTCGGTGCCGAACGCGGCCGGCGTGGCCGGCGCACCGACCTCGTGGCCGTCCAGGATCAGACACACCCCGAAGCAACCGCCATTGCGCCCGCAGTCGCGGACCAGGTCGAGGTAGCGGCGCTCGAACACGCGCAAGCCGATCGCCGCGCCCGGCAACAGCACGGTGTGCAGCGGAAACAGGGGCAGGCTGACGTGTTCGGAGGGTTCCATGATCGCACCCACGCTCAATCGGCCAGCGCCTGCAGGAAGCGGCGCGGAGCGCCGTCGAAACCGCCGTTGGACATGAACACCACGTGGTCGCCGGCCCGCGCCTGCCCGCGCAGCGCGGCGACGAGCGCCTCGGCATCAGGCACCACCTGCGCCTGGCCGCGCACGCCCGCCAGGATCGGCGCCGCGTCCCAGGCCAATTCGGGCCGATGCAGGAAGACCACCGCATCGGCGGCATCCAGCGATGGCGCCAGGGCCTGCGCGTGCGCGCCCATCCGCATTGAATTGCTGCGCGGCTCCATCGCCACCACGATCCGCGCATCGCCCACGCGCGCGCGCAAGCCCTCCAGCGTGGTCGCGATCGCGGTGGGGTGATGGGCGAAGTCGTCATAGACGGTGATGCCCTCGTGCTCGCCCAGCACCTCCAGGCGCCGCTTGACGCTGCGGAAGCCGCGCAGCGCCGGCATCACGCTTGCCGGATCCACGCCCACCGCATGCACGGTGGCAAGCGCGGCAAGGCCGTTCAGCACGTTGTGGCGTCCCAGCAGCGGCCACTCGACCGTGCCGATCTCCTGGCCTCGATGCAGCACGGCGAACCGGCTGCCATCGGCGGCCAGCAGGCGCGCACTCCACTCCAGCGCCGGGTCCAGCCCGAATCGTTCGACCGGCGTCCAGCAACCCATCGCGAGCACTTCGGCCAGCCGCGCATCCTCGCCATTGACGATCAGCCGGCCGTTGCCGGGCACGGTACGCACCAGATGGTGGAACTGCCGCTGGATCGCCGCCACGTCGGGGAAGATGTCGGCGTGGTCGTATTCGAGGTTGTTGAGGATGGCGATCTTCGGCCGGTAATGGACGAACTTGCTGCGCTTGTCGAAGAACGCGGTGTCGTACTCGTCGGCCTCGACCACGAATTCGCGGCCGGTGCCCACCCGTGCCGACACGCCGAAGTCCTCGGCCACGCCGCCGATCAGGAAGCCCGGGGTGCGACCGGCCGCCTCAAGCAACCAGGTCAGGATGGTGGTGGTGGTGGTCTTGCCATGGGTGCCGGCCACCGCCAGGGTGTCGCGGCCCGGCAATACGTTCTCGGCCAGCCATTGCGCCCCGGAGGTGTAGCGCAGGCCTTCGTCCAGCACCCACTCGACTGCCGGGTTGCCGCGCGACAGCGCATTGCCGACCACGACCTGGTCGCAATCGCCACTGATGTTCGCCGCTGTGTAGCCCTGGGCCAGCGTGATGCCGAGTTTTTCCAACTGGGTGGACATCGGCGGGTAAATCGCCTGGTCGCTGCCTTCGACCGCATGCCCCAGTTCGCGTGCCAGGGCGGCCACACCGCCCATGAAAGTCCCGGCGATGCCGAGGATATGGATCTTGCTCATCGCTGGATTGTCTCTGATCGCTCGGGCCAGCGGGAGCCTCGCGCGGCTGTCGGGCCGGGTGTCGGGGCGGCCATCACAGCCTGTCGGGAACTTCCCGATATCCGCACCTGAACCGTAAAGTCACAATACTGAACACCAGCCACAGCATCCCATCTGGTCCTACTCCCCAAGAGGCCAATCCCCAGGGAGCTCATGTTGTGGGGCTTTGAGCAAGCCTGACCGCTGGTACTTATTTGAAATCAGGACCCCGGTCTGCCTTTGGCGGGCCGGGGCTTTTTCA
>Ga0160447_100353_pt1 | contig 23051 bp, 28 predicted proteins | sample HID1973K_E1MG_FD_108222 | JGI IMG/M metagenome (GOLD analysis project Ga0160447, IMG submission 108222) | Enriched mosquito-associated microbial communities from UW Madison campus, WI, USA - HID1973K_E1 MG | ecosystem: Host-associated > Arthropoda: Insects > Digestive system > Unclassified ...
ATTCTGCCGCAACCAGCCATGTCCCAGCTTGTCGATTCAAAGCGCCTCAAGGGTTCGCTGCGCCGGGCTCACGCCCGCCCTTGACCCGCACAACCACCCACTCTGATTTCAAAAGAGGCAGTTATTTCCTCCCACCGGAAAAATCGCATTGACCACGCGGCGATTCGCGACGGGCCCTGAAGAATCGCCCGCAGAGGCCACCGCAGCGATGTTGGTAGGCAGCGCGGGGCATGCGATGGCCGATTGTGTACTTTCGCTCTACGGAAAGACGATTTGAGGGCTGTTTATCCCGTGCGCGTTCTACGTGATAGTTCGAGACATGAATTCAACGCGACGGCGCCACACAGCGCGGCGCCGTTACTTCCAAGAGGTTTCAAATGTCCAAATCCAAAGTCGAACTCGTTGCCGCTTACTTCACGCTCTCAGGTGACGTTTATCCGTTCGGTCCGACCGAAATCAGCCCTTTCAGCTTCAAGGACCGCGTTGAAGCCGCCGCAAAGGCGGGCTGGGACGGTATCGGTTTGATTCACTCGGATATCTACGCCACCGCCGACAAAATTGGATTCCCGGAGATGCGCCGTATCCTCGAAGCCAACGGTATGAAGCACGTCGAATTCGAGTTTCTTGTCGACTGGTATCAAACCGGCGAGCGTCGCCGCACCTCCGATAGCCAGCGCTACTACTACCTGAAGGCCGCCGAGGAACTCCGTGCGCGTATCGTGAAGGTTGGCCCCGGCATCGGCGACGACACCGCCAACGTCCCGCTCATGGTCGAAGAGTTCGGCAAGTTGGCTGAGGACGCTGAGAAGCGCGGCACGCAGGTCATGCTGGAAATCATGCCGTTCAGCAACGTTCGCACGATTGAAACGGGCAAGGCCATCGTCGAAGGTGCGAACAAGGCGAATGCCGGCTTGCTGCTCGACATTTGGCATCTGAGTCGCGGAAACGTCGACTTCAAGGAAATCGCCACGATTAAGCCCGAGTTCATCAAAGGTATCGAACTCGACGACGCAGACCGCTATGCAATCGAGCCGTTGTGGATGGACACGTGCCACAAGCGCCGCCTGCCGGGCGAAGGCGTGCTCGACGTGAAAGGTTTCATCAAGGCAGTCCAGGCAACGGGCTTTGATGGTCCCTGGGGCGTTGAAATCCTGTCCGAAGTTGAGCGCAAGCTCCCTCTGGAGGAGATGGCCACGCGTGCGTACAACGCGACGATTCGCCAGTTCGACAACTAATCGGCATCCAACGGACTGAACCGCCGGTCGGCCGCAGCCATGCTTTGCGGCCGTTCTCCTTTCGGGTTCGGGGCGTCGCTCGCTTGAAGAGATGCTGCTGAACGGCCCGCGTGCCCGTCGCAAATCAAAAGGACCACTCCCATGCTTTCCCTCTGCGTACGCTTCAGGCTCGTCCCCTCGACTAAGCTCTTGTTCATACCGCATCTAACTGAGCTAATGAAGACCATGGCAAAGGAGGCAACCTTTGTCAGCGCGGTGCTCAGCGAAGACGAAAAGTCAGAGGACGAGTTGGTTCTCTTCGAGGTGTGGAATGGTTCGAAAGACGAATGGCTCCGCGAGCAGCCCGAGAAGCCATACCGCGCCGACTATGACAATGCCACCAAGGATTTCATTGCCGACAAGGAAGTACGATTCCTTTCACCTGTCGCTGTCCAGAATTAGCCCAATGTGTAGTCGACTGCGTACGTGCCTTCAGTTGCAGTTCGTACTGACCGTGTTTCCGCTTCGCACCGACGTGCAATGCGTGCCCGTGCTGACCGTCGTGAGCGTCACCGTTTGCGGCTGACGCGCATTGACGGCTTGCATATAAGTCGCCCATGCGCTCACTGTGTTCGCAAACTGTTGATTCGCCACATGCTGCGCCTGAAGTTGGCGTTCTTGGTCCTGCAGCAATCGAGCTTCGCGGTATTGTCGGGAAGCATCTACGGCAGCCTTCCCGATTACATATCTCCGCTGTGCAAACTCACCGAACGTGAGCTTCTGTTGGTACAACGCCAGGATAAGCTCTCCGACCTTGGCTTCAGCTTCTTGACCGAAAGCACGCTCCTGCTTGATACGCGTCACATCTAGCGGCGTCGCATCCGCAGGGATGATATCAATGGCATTCTCACGCTGGATACAACCGTCTCGAATCGTGGCCCACTTCGCAATTAGCGGTCGGTCGGCGGCCGACGGGAAGGCGTCTAGGGAAGCGTACTGAAATGGTGGGGCGTCGTCGAACTTGCGGGAGAATTGAATCTTCGCTCGCAACGGGTCGAGCTCGGGCGTTGTCATGCCTGCCTCACACTGTTTCAACGCATCATCGAACTTCGCCGTCAATGCATCTCGCTGCGCTTTCCCAGCTTCGCGGTGGTAACTGCCACCTCCGTTCGCGTACCCTCGCGTTCCAGGCAGGCAATCGGCCCAGGGGATTCCAATCGCACAGTCAGCCGGGTGATTTGCGAGGCCCGGACCCACGCTGCTGCATCCCACCAGCCATGTTGTGACTGCGATACCGGCCAAAACTCGGACCTTCATATACTGCCTTCCCTCGTGTCCAATACGTCCTAGGATGGCTGCGACGCAACTCATCCTCAGGTCGATGCTGATTTGTGGCTGTAACTCTACGTGGCTAGGCGGCTTGCACTTCGGCCTCTCCAGCTTCCTCGTCCGCAATCGCGGCATCCAGGGCAATCTGTCGTCGGAACCACTTGTCGCGTTGGGCCGGGTCGGCTTCAATCTGGCGAGCAATGACGAGACTCTCGCGATATTCAGCCGCTGCCGCTGTCATCGTCCACGAAACGTTGAGACCCATTTCCTCAACCGTTGCTCGCAGGTCTGCCAAGCCGACACGGAAGAACTCCTTCCGCGGATTTACTTTATTGACCTGCGCTTCCAAGAACTTCTGGTGAAGCGTATGTTCAAGTTCGGGAGCGTTGTCCGACCAAATCATTGCATGCACGTCGAACGAGAACGGAACGCTCGCATCACCCAATTCGCGGACACGGTCCATGGGCTCAAGGCGTCGGGTGAGGCCGACCTTGTAAACATGGTCACCGAACGAGCCAATGTTCGAAATGATGTAAACGTGGCCTGCCCTGGTCTGCTGGGCCATGGACAGTGCACGTTGATTCTTCTCTTCCGCCTGTTGAAGTCTCCCAGCAAGTTCGGCGAGCTGAGCCTCGAACTGCGCCTTTTGCTCTTCGCTGGCCCGCGCTATCTGACCCTGCGCCTTCTCCATCGCTTTGCGAATCAGCTCCTCCTCCTTCGCGGCGTCACGCATTGCGCGTTCGTATTCGCGGCGAGCCTTCTCTTCTTCGCGCATCTGCTCACGAATCGCTCGCTGCTCTTCCTTTTCTCGCTCGCGGAGTTCGTTAGTCCGGACCGCCCAGACCAGCTCTTCAATTCGCGCGTCGACGTACTCTTTTAGAATGCGAGCGCTCCTAAACGCGGCGCCGTTGTGATTCACGAGAGCGGATGCGTCTTTGATTTCTTGCTGCAGCGTGCCGAAATTGTCCACCTTAGCTCTCGAGAGAATCGAATCGGTCTTCCCGTTGAACGCGTCGACAACGAACCGGATTGCGGTCTCCCTGCGTTGCTTTTCCACGTAATCGCAGTCAGCCGCGCGATTTTGCGCGGCCATAAGCTTGGAGTAGTCGCGAGCGAGCTTGAGTTGCTTGCCGGCCTCTGTGTGCGAATAGCTGTCTGCGAGTTCGTCCAGGAGGCTGTGAGCAGGAACCATGTACGCGTCTCCGTAACCTTCGATGACGTTTTTCATGGCGGCAGCAGTAGCGGAAAGTCGGTCAGCGTCTTCTACGGCGCGCAATGCGTCGCCGGCAATTTCCTCTGCGCGTTTGCGAGCGTCATCTATGACTTTCGCCGCTTGGGCACTCGCCCGCGAAACCATCTGGTCAGCCTCGGCGCGCTTTTGTTTCGTGTCGGCGGTGGCCTCGGTCGCCAAACGTTGGACGTCCGTTTGCGCAGCGGAAAGTAACGCTGCGCCTTCGCTCTGAGCGGCAGCCAGGGCTGCGGCAGCATCGGACTTGATGCGTTCGGCCTCGGCGGCGGTATCCCGAATGTGAACAAATCGCGCGAGCGAGTATCTATCAGCTTCCGCCGCCGACAGCTTCTCGTTTAAGGTGCTTATCTGATGCGCACTCGACGCATCGCTTTCGCGCTTTTCCGTCTGGAGGGTTGCAAGCTGCAGCGTCAGGCTGTCTCTCTCCGTCCGGAGAACGGACGCAGCCTTGCGAGCCACGATGTAACGCCACAGCAGCAACGTTACGGCGACGAGGAGAACCACCAAAGTCAATTTCATTTTTGATTTTTAGCGAGGCGTGGCTGGGCAGCCAGACGAGTTACGTGGACGGTCAAGTCGAGCAATGAGGCGGGGCGCCGTCAGACCCAACGGGCGGTCGACGTTGCACAGCTCATCTCACGCTGAATATCCGCATTTGCGGCGGGCTGCTTTAGGTCGTAGCTGACCAAAGTCCCACAGAAGAGAACGACCAGTGCGGCAGCGAGCCGTCTGTCGTGGTGCCGTGTCCAAGAGTTGGAGTCGCACGAAAGAAAAAGCCCGCTCATCGGCGGGCTGAATCCATATCAGTGGAGACATGGAGGAGACGAGGTGAGTATAAACCCTTAATGAACATTTGCAAGCGTCCAGTTGCCGCCGGTCGCCGGCGAAAGCCGTCACGACTACGGCCGTCCTCGGGCGCATCCGGGCCTACGGCGCGCGTGCCGACTCTGCATGAAAAATATCAAACAGCGCTGGCTGGCGGGCCGGTCAGCTCTTGATTCATTGAGCTTTTAGAGTCCACGGGGCTGTTTGCATCAAAAAACACATGCACACAATGGCGAACATGCGGTTTCGCCACGACGTGCATCGCCCTAATATTGAGCAACCTCGCACCGAAATGACGAGGTAACACCACGCGCTTCTGTTGGACGATGCCGGGGTGAAGATGGCAGAAGCCCAACGCAGTATCTGAGGAACCACGCATCATGGCCTCCGCGCTTGTCGGGGAGGCGGTGGTGAGGGACGACCCCGAAAGCAAAGCACACACGTCAGGCCTTCTCTACCGAATTGGTAACATCGTGGGGCACGTCAATCAATCGTATCTGCGGGCCCTGTTGAATGGACATCTTTTACTACTGGCAGAAGCTGGAAAGCAACCTGAAAAATCGAGAGCTCGGTTACTTCGGTTCCAACAATTCAAAGCTCACGGAGGTCGCCGAACGATTGCCCAAGCGCATCTGGGTCTTCAAGACGCCAAGAGGCATGAAAGGCTCAATTCAGCTTATGGGGTCGCTGTTGGTGTGCGAAGAGCCGCGCGTTGCCATCAAAACGGACTACCCGAACGTAGTCTACTACGACCTGTTCTCGCCCGAGTCTGTCATCTACACAGATTCAAATACGCCCGAGCGCATCGCAGAGGTTTCAGGTTACTTCCAGTACCGATTCCACACGGCGTTCAGCGCCAATTTCCAGGGTGACTCAGGACTCCAGGCACTGGAATCAAATGTGGTGCGAGGCCTGGAGTCAATAGTGGCGGGCTGGGACAAGGTGCAGATGCTTGAGAAAGTGGAGGAGCGCGAGAAAGTGCAGCCCATAAACCCGTTTAACCAGCAGACGCGGTAAGTGCATGCCCTCTGGCACAGAAAAAAGACCCGTCGCAAGGACGGGTCAAGATGAACCGCGCTCCATGCATGGGCGCTGAAGGGATGTTGGACTATCGGCCCTTTGCGTTCAAGTCGAAGGGTGAAGCAGTGCGTTTCGCCAATGTGAGCAATGGAAATCTGCGGCTTAGCGCTGAGAGACCAGCTTGGCTACAGAGGACTCACCGGACGTCGTTCAGTGAACGGACCTTCGAGCGAGCAGTTGGTCAAGGTCGTCGCGGGCGGCTTGCAGCTCATTGATTGCTGCGGTGAGACGGGCGAGCGGCAAGGTTGGCGGCGCCGTCTCGTCGGGGGCACTGAAGCGCTCCTCCAGTGCCACGGAGGCAGCCTGCACTTCCCGGGCAGCGCTCGCAACGCGTTCGATGGCAGCCGCTTCTTCGTTTTTGCTGTTGGTTTGTTCCATGCGCAGCGCCGCTTCTACTCGAAGGTCCCATTAGGTCAGTCCTTGCGGACTGGTGCGTTGCTAGCATAGTCCCACCGAAGTCCCTCTTGCACCACTGGTGACCACTTGCGCCAGCTGAAAAAGCTGCTCGGATGTCGCACGAAGAGCAGTTTCACAGGGCGCCCGGTCGCTGTGTGGACTGAACCGGAGCGCGCGCAGAACCGACCGACCTCTGTTGGATGGCGTCTCACCTTGCAGCTAATTCCATTTCGGCCTGCTATGAGCCGAAGTACGCTCGCAGACTCCACCCCGAACACAAGGCATTGTTCGATGCCTAATACATCAAACAGGTCCAACGCTGCGGCCCATCCCTTCTCGTAGTGGTGCGATTCTGGGCGATGCTTGGCCGAAGCCATGGCTTCGAGCACAAGATTGTGATAACAAACGGAAGACCATAGTGTCTGCTTCTGGGCGTCGCTCGGATTGCGCCGTTGAAATATCGCACGCTCAATATTTCGTACATAGCGAGATTTTTTATCGAAATCGAGTGCGTGATTACTGTGCGTGACGCGCAGACCAGAAGTCAGTGCATATCGCTTGTCGAACGCCTCGCCTTTGGACCAGCGGTACACGCTCTCACCGAGAAGCATCGTTTTGACGGCAGACCTTGAGAATTCGCTGCCCACCCAAGGCCACCATTTAATTTGCTGGCGGGTTTCAAAAAGGTGGTCAAACGACAAATCGAGGTGGTCCATGAGGTGCTAGTTATTTGTTTTGTTTGAGTACAAGGCGTTCGATTGCCATTACGCCTGCTTCCATCTTTGCGCGCGCGGCGCTGTTTGCAGAGTGTACGAAGATTTTTGGCGGCCGGAAACCTCTAAGCGCGACAGCTTCCTCTATCCAGAGGATGACGTCGTAGCCCGTTCCTCGCGAGTCGTCGCCGAGGTCGTGGTCGAGGCTTAGTTCTTCGACGGTCCCTGTTTCAAGCAGCCTGATTGCCTCCTGCGGCCAATACACGCGCGTCCAACCTTGCGGTGTGACGCGCTCGTCGTCCAGGAAGACTTTCATACAGCCACGCCCAGCTCCGACATATCGAATGCTTCCGATGTGCGTCGAGGCTCTGCGCAGCTACGGCAATACACAGCCAGCTCGCGCTCGTCGACAACTCGCGCAGAAACGAGCCACGGCTCTGACGCATCTTCAAACTGCGACATGCTCACGGAAACGTGCGGCGCATTTCTGTCGACAGCGCGCAAGCAAAGCGAACAAGGCACCGTCTTGGCGGTCGTAGGATACGCGGACGTCAGCGTCGAGGAAATGGCCGCTTCGGCGTAGTCGGCGCATTCCTGTCCGCAGAAGTCTGTCAGCACGTTGTCGTCTGAAACCAAGACGACACCAGGCTCGCTGCCCGTTACAGTTTGGCTGCGCTTCGTCAGGCTGAAGAAGCCGTGCGAGAGTTCGTGGTCACAAACGCCGCAGTAACGACCTTGGTATGAATTGCCCATGCTTGTCTCTCCGTCAATTGCCGAGCAGATGGAAGGGGCTCGTCTGATGGAGGGGAGTCTATCCACCGACTGAGACAAGCGACGTCTCGATTTCCCTCATGCGACTTTCCATTCCTCGAGAATCTGCTGGGCCAGATATTCACATGGGGGTCGTGCGGAACGGGCACTGCGGACAAGCACGACCTCGACCTCGTTCATCGCGGGAACGCCGTCGTTCTCGGAAAGTTGAACGAGATGCGCCGGGATGCTGCATTTGGCGAGAGGTGCAATGGCAAGGCCGGCCTCCACCATGCTGAGCAGGCCGAGAAAACTCGGGCTTTCAAACGACATCCGGAATGTGATGTTTTCTCTACGGAGCGCCCGTACAGCATGGTCGCGCGCCGTGCTGCCATCGGCAAAGACGGCGATTGGTAACGGACGCTCCAACCAAATCTTCCGCTTCGACGACCCAGTCCACACCATCTGCTCATGTCTGATGAACTCGCCCGCGATTCCCTTTCCTTTCGTGAGGCACGCAAGGTCGATGGTGCTGTCCTTGACCATAGGCATGAGCGCGGCGCTCGGTAGGCCAATGACGCGAATGTCCACCCGTGGGTGCATCAACGCAAACTTTGCTAGCACCTGTGGCAGCAACGAGGAAACATAGTCATCGGGGACTCCAATCGTCACCTGTCCTTCTACTTCGGGACGAACTATGGAGGCCCACGCCTCATCTCGCATCTCGAGCATCCGACGGCCATAGTCCGCCAGCCTCTTGCCTTCCGCGGTTGCTGAGACATTGCGCGTGTCCCGGACGAACAGTTGCTTTCCGAGCGCGTCCTCGATTGTCTTGATTTGCATACTGACGGCAGAGGGTGACCGAAACACGGTCTGAGCCGCCTTGGCAAACGAGCCCGAGTCCGCAACCGCCACAACCATTTCGAGCACATCAAAATCGAGCTTCTTCATATTATTCAGAAAATCTGACGAGTGCGCTCAGTTTAATTCGTTTCTCTTCATGGTCGCATGGTCCGACAATCGGTTCATCAAGATTTTTTGAAGGTGAAGCGCAATGCAAGACGCTGGGTCGATGTACCAATTCCTCGCGGTGGGCGGGATGCTCGCCATTACGCCTGGTCCGAATATGGTCTACGTGATGTCGCGTTCGGTCGCGCAAGGGCGCGCCGCCGGCCTGATTTCGCTTGCCGGCGTAATGCTGGGATACCTCTTCTACATGTTCAGTGCCGCGTTCGGAATCACGGCGCTGGTACTCAAAGTGCCAGATGCGAGTGCAGTTCTTGGCGCAGCAGGGTCGATGTACCTCATTTATCTTGCGTGGCAAGCAGTGAAGCCCGGAGGGCGTTCACCGTTTCAGGTACGTCAGTTGACGCAGGAGCCGCCGCTACGTCTGCTTGCGATGGGGGCGACAACGAGCCTGCTGAACCCGAAGTTGGCGATGCTCTTCATTTCGCTGCTGCCGCAGTTCATCGACCACACGCGAAATGATGTGATGGGCCAATCCCTCATGCTCGGCTCGTTGCTGATTGCGGCCTTCGCCCTCGCGAATGGTCTTGTCGCCGTCGGCTCCAGCGGGATGGCCAAATTTCTCAACGTTCGACCCACGCTACTGCTCGCACAGCGATGGGTCATGGGAGCAATGTTGACGGGCCTTGGAATCAGCCTGGGTGTGGATTCCGTGAGGTCTTTCCTCAATTCCTGGCCGCAGTGCGCGTTTGCTTGACGTCGGCGGTAGAAGCGCGACATTTCGAGTTAGCGCTTCTATTTTCGTTTGCCACAGTACTACCTGGCAGTTCGCGCATGCTTCTCTCCGGAATTCGCCAGTGCAATTGCGCGCTCGACCCGCTCCTCCACCGTCTCATCTCCTTCGAGCCGAATCACTCGGCACTGCCGGTCTGAAAGCCATGCCTCGTGAAGCGCAAGGCTTCTGCACGTGATGTCGCCCTCATCATATCGAGCAGCCCAGTCAAGGAACTTGGGTTCACAGTGCCCGTATAGCGCGATGTCGCGTCTCTCAATTCGCTCCAACCGAAGCTTGGTCGGGAGGGCAAGAAAAATTACAAGGTCGAAGCTGTCTTCGATGTCTCGCCCCCAGCCGCACAGAGAACCAGACACAACGGCCTCGAAGGCAGAAGTCATGCCTTTCTTGAGCATTGAGGCACGTTCGGCAGCGCTTCGCTTCATCGAGAACGGTGGAACTGTAGGCATCCAGTAAAAATCGTCCGCATCGAAGAAGGTGGAGCCGAGCCTCGCTGCAAGCGCCCTGCCAAGCGTCGTGGTGCCAGACCCGGACGCTCCCACAACGTTGATGTACTTGTAGGGTATCTCGCCCATCTTTTCGATGATTTGCCTTGTCTAGTGCCAGCGGTACGAAACCGGACTCTACGCGATTCGGAGGACCAATATACAGTCATTTTTCGCTGACTTAGGGCGACAGGTCAAGCGCCGGCAGTTGAGGCCCCCCACCAACTTGAGCATTCCCACTTGGCGTCGTCGTGACGCTCTTTCCTAGAGCTTCGCACCTGGCGTTCTCAAGCCACACGATGAAACAGTGCATTTCAGAGAGTGGTGCGTGCCGAGAAGCGAGATAAACAACCTTGTCGTTTTATTCGTCGTCATGCCCTCAGCGGGTGCTACGCGAGTGTCCGATGGTCACTTTAGGGGGTTTGCGAGGGCCCTTTCGCCGTAAGCAGGACATCGAATGCTTCGCGTGCCGACTGCAGCTCAGACATTCCTGCTGCCAACCTTGCGAGCAACAAGGTCAGAGCTGCACCATCTCCTGCGTCATGGAAGTGCTTCTCAAGGTCGGCCGATGCAGTCTGGACTGCCCGAGCCGCTTCGGCGACACGCAAGACCGCTGCGGCCTCCGCGGTCCTTCTCTCACTTGTCTCCATGTGTTCTGTCTGCAAGGTCGTGTGCAGGCGTCGAACGACGCAATTTCGTAGATGCTACGCCAGCCTGCGAGCGCTTGCTCGAAGAGGAATTGCAGCATAGACACGGATGCTTGCGCCGACCGTTGGATGCCGCGCACGCAGGAGCGAAATCTCTCGATATGCGCGCATGTACAAGTCGTCCGCTTATCGATTGCCCTTTGTAAGCACCCGAACACAACTCCGTGCTCTCAACCAAGGGACTAGCGAATAAATGGGCTTGCCTACAAGGATGCATGAACCAACCCGAAAACCGTGCCAAGCCGGCCAGCAGGCTCCCGTTCGCATCTACTCTGGAGGTTGGCCAGCTTCTCGACCTCCTCTTGGCCGACGCGATGAGCGATGTCGAAGTGGTCGCAAGAGAACTCAGCTTGCGAGACGAGATGCTAGAACGACTTCAGCGGTCGTTCGACCGATTGGTTTGCGCGCAGAGCCTCGCGGGAACTCTGTTCGATGATATTGCTGTCGATGCCCTAGACGACGGCACTTCGGACGAGGTCGACCCGATGGAGAGCGTCAGGGCTGCAATGGAAATCCTCGCGACCAGTTGGCCTCAAAACTACGGTGCAGACGCCGCCGAATGGCTCATGCTCGGCGAGCGCCGCTATTGAATTGCGATTCCGAGCTTGAGGTCATCCGTGCCGCCTACTTTCGAGAGATAGACCCTCTCACCCTCCCTCACTCGACTGCATTCCTCCGAAACCTGAGGTCTTGGCGTTGTATTTTGAGAGCAAATGCGGAAAGTGCCCTGTTTTAAGGCCGCTGGCGATTGCACATTGCCATAACGGTTGCTACGCTAGCCGCCAGCTTACGACGACGCATGTGCCGAGGGCTTGATGCTCCGGGGTGCTTCGTCTTAAGCAGAGTTCAACTTCAGGAGAGCCTCAATGGCAACGAAGAAAGCTGCTGCTACAAAAACTGCCGCACCGGCCAAGAAGGCCGTAGTCGCGAAGAAGGCTGTGGCTGCAAAGAAAGCCACCGCACCCAAGAAGGTCGCTGTAACCAAGACCGCCCCAGCGAAGAAGGCTGTGGCGGGCGCTACGCTCAAGCCGGTCAAAGACACGTTCACAAAGGCGTCGCTCGTCACTCATGTGGCTACGCAAGCCGGCGTCGAGCCGAAGCAAGCGAAGGCTGTGCTGGCAGCGCTCGAGGACACGATTCTGGGTTCTGTGAACAAGAAGGGCCTCGGCGAATTCACGCTGTCCGGGCTGCTGAAAATCAACGTCCAGAAGGTGGAAGCAAAGAAGCGGCGTTTCGGTAAGGACCCGTTCACAGGTCAGGACAGGTGGTTTGATGCCAAGCCGGCCACGGTGAAGCTTAAGGTGCGTGCGCTCAAGAAGCTGAAGGACGCAGCGGCTTAACGCTCACTCTTTGTCTTGACCGGAAGCCCGCTTCGTGCGGGCTTCTTCACCTCTGATAAAGCGGGCGGGTTCGAGCACGGTTCACCTAATGCCCTTCGTCCGTAAAGCACGGTGTCGTTTTGGGCGCGCTATCCATCGCCAAACGGAACACGGTCGAAACTAGCGGGTCCGGCAAGACCGGCCTTTCATTGGCAAATTCTCAAGAGCCGTAGCGCGCACAGTATATGGCAGCGCAAAGGTCTGCTCGTACCAAGCCTTCCGCGAGTTGAAGGAATTGGCCCTCATTGGCAATAGCGGCCACCGCTGCAGGGAACCAGGTTAATCGTCAAAGTGCCCATGGACTTGACATTTGCATCCTGGAACGACGTAGCGCTTCCTTTGAGCTGTATCGTGCCGCCGACTGTTGTCCCCTGATACTGGCCGACGGTTGCAGGACAGAGATGCACGGATGAGCCATTTGTTGGATTGAAGTTGTATGCAGTGTCCGCGATGAGGACAAGCGGGATACTGTTCAAAAAGTCACGCGATGGAAGCTGCGCGTCATATGTGCGTTCACCGGAAATCACCCGGGCCACAGTTCCGCTATGTGGGCTGGAAACATACTGGATGTGACCACACTCTACTTGTTGTAGCTGTCCTCCCACTTGCACGTCGCCGGCTCCGCTGGGCGCCAATGCTTCCAGTAGCACATCGACGTTGTGCTTCCCTACCATTGTCACCGTACCGTTTGCTCCTGAGGTGGAGTGCTCCGTGCCTGTGTTCCAGTCATGGATGACCCACCAAATGGTCGGCGCGACGGGTGTTGCATCGGTATCGGCCACTTCAGGTCGCCCAGTGGCGCAGGCTGTCAACAATAGGCAGAGCGAAAGGAACGCGCGCGCGAGGAAATTGGTTTCAAGCATCTCAGTGTCTCCGAGGGAACAACGGACAACTTGAGAATCGACGGCAAGTCGGTGCGCCACCGAGACCTGTCACTTAAGACCGAACGTACGTACCCTACACGTTCGTTGTCACTGCACCTCTCGAACGTGTGCGAGTTGCATCTTACGTCCGATAAGACCGCAACGGCGAACGGCGACGCATGTTCGACCATCGCCGCTCACATCGAACGTCAGCCATCCCAACGCAGAAATGCTGCCAGAAAAGCGGCTTGACGACGTCCAGATTGAGCGACTTCGGCGCTTGGAACGCGCATTCCGACGGCTGTGCTCCAACAAGGGGCGAGATGGCCAAGGCAGAGGAAGCAACGAGTGCAAGACAGAGAAGCTTTTCCGACCGCGTCGCGGGCGGACTGGTTTGGCCATCCACGTCTCCCCAAAGGACCAATTCTGATTAGTTGGCGGACTTCCAGAAACCTTTTAGTAATAGAAGGTTTTCTTCGCCGCAACACACGGCCGGGAAAAAATCTCGACGTAATAGCGAGCTGTAAAAATCAAGCAGACTTGTTAGAGGCTCTATGTCCTTTAAAGCCGAGGCGGCCCCATACGCGCCGTGAAAATCTCCGCCGACACCGTCAACCGCTATTGGCCCGAGGCCGGCCGCTGCGCTGCAAGCGGCGACGCAATCAACACCCGACTGCAAAAAGGGAATTCCCGCGCAAATCGTCTCGGCGTGGGTGACCTGTCCAACGCATCGCCAGATTGCTCAGGCTCTCCGAAATCGCCCGGGTGCGGCCGTACGCACATCGCGCTGTCGTAGACGTCGCCGCCCGTTAAGCACCGCTTCGGCAAAGACCCGTTCACGGGCCAAGAGTGTTGGTTTTATGCCAAGCCAGCAACGGTGAAGCGTAAATTCGCGCGCTCAAGAAGTTGAAAGACGCGGCGGCTCGAATCGTCAATACTTCTTCATGACGTGCCCGCGTTTGCCGGCCCTCTCTAACTCTGCCAACGATGACGCCCTCATCTTCGCTCGAGATACATCCTTCAGGTCGTACCGCTTCGTGCTCGAACGCCTTGCTTGAACTGGAACTCTTCTCTTGCCAAAGCAATTTCCTTATCAACACCAGACAGAAGTTGCTCTGAGCTTCCGTCGAAGCGACGTGTCGGTGCATTCGTCACAGGCCACCGTAGTTGGACGCCCGTCACCAGTGGTCTCGCACGAAGGATGCGCCTCTCGCTCTTGCCGTCGGCGTGAAGGAGCCACCACGTCTCGCACCCGTCGGTCCTGTCGGCTCTATGAGAAAGATACGGCCGTTGGTCAAGAAGGATTTGTCGAACTTGTTCCAGAGTCATTGCGTGAAGACAAAATATTGCTTTCTTTCGTCAGGCTCAGAAATCCAAAAGCACGCAGCGACAATTGCTCACCTTTCTCGTGGACAGAGGAGTAGTGCACTTTGAAGTCTGAGCGCAGCTGATAGGGGTGTTCCTGCACTCGCTAGTTACGAGTCGCCCGCGCACACACGCAGCATGTGTCTCGCTAGTCGATTCCGGCAGTGCCCGTAATCATGACGCGGGCGTCGTTGTTTTCAACCAGTGCACTGTCAACAATGATGGATTGTTCATCCTCATTCGCCAACTCAACGAGAGCCGCTGGGAGGACTTTCGACGGTTTGACGCCCAATTCGCGAAGCATTTCGGCCTGTCGAATCACATTTCCCTTACCAGAGACGAACTTGCCGTGCGCCGACTCGTACGAGGACTGGGCCTGTTTGAGCCGATTCCCCAAGCTTTCAAAGTCTCCGACGAAGCCGTAAAGCTTGTCGTACAGTTCGGCTCCCCGCCGCGCGATGTCCTGAGCATTTCGATTTTGTGCTTCCTGCCTCCAAAGATGCGCCACAGTGCGGACGACGAACAACAGAGTGGATGGACTCACCAGTAGAACGTCACGACTCAGGGCTTCCATGAAAATATCTTTGTCGTTCGTGATAGCCAACATGAATGCTGGCTCGATGGGCACGAACGCCAAGACAAAATCAAGCGATTTGCCGTAGAGCGCGTGGTATTTCTTGTCCGAAAGAGACTTAATATGGCTGCGAATCGACTCGACATGTTGCCGTAGGCTGATGGACCGTTGCTCTTCGGTCTCTGCCGATGCATACGCCTCGTAGGCGACCAACGATACCTTCGAATCAACCACCAGCTTTCGTTCTTCCGGCAAAAGAATCACGACATCAGGCTGAGCGCGGCTGCCGTCTTCCCAAGTCCGACTATCCTGTACAAGGTATTCATGCCCCTTCCGTAAACCAGACGATTCAAGGACACGCTCGAGAATCAATTCTCCCCAGTTGCCTTGAGTCTTCGATGACCCTTTCAACGCCGAGGTTAAGTTCCTCGCATCGTCGCTCAGTGCCTGATTCAGCGCATGCAATTGCCTCACCTGTTCCGCAAGGGCGCTCCGGTCCTTGGTTTCCTGAACATAAACTTCCTCGACCTTACCCTGAAATTCCTTGAGTCGGACTTTCAGCGGTTCAAGCAATTGGCCTAGACTGGTCTGATTCTGTTCGGCGAATCGTTTGGACTTCTCTTCTAGAATCTCCGTCGCCAAGGCCTTGAACTGCGCGCTCAGTTCCTCTTTGGCCTGTGTCAGCAACTTGAGCTTCTCATCTGCATGCTTGCGTTCTGCGTCGTAGCTTGTACGGAGCTCAGTCAATTCGGAACTCAAGCGCGCTACCTCGCCTTCCGCTAGCACCCGAGCGTCAGCCTCGGCAGTACGCTGTTCGCGGGCTAACGCGTGCGCGCCCTGCTCAGCTGCAAGTTCTGCTGTCAACTTGCCGTTGGAGCGCCCGCTAGACTCTCTCAAGTCGCTAAGCTGCTTGCTCGCTTCCTCTAACTGGGTTTCTGTTACTCTGAGCTTATCTTCAAGCGTCGGAATGAGTGCCGCTTGCTCTTCCAATGCAGCCTTCCGCTCATTAGCTTCATTTAGCGCGTGCCTGCATTGAGAAGCTTCTCGGTCCAGTCCCTCAACATCTTTAGAAAGCTCTGCGACTTTGGCTTCAAGGGAGGTTGCCAATTGTCGCTTCTGCGCCTCGCTTGTCGCGAGAGCGCGGCTCTCGTCTTCGCCCTCTTGAATTCGTTCAAGTAATCGCTTCAAGTCTGCCTCAAGCTGAGGGACGCGAGATGACCTCTCGGACAATCGCGCCTGCTCATTTCGACTCTGGTCCAGTTCAGAGCGAAGCTCACTGAATTCCTTCGCTGCAAGGTCTCGCGCGACGCGTAGTTTCGCGATTTCTTCGAGCGTCGCCCTGAGCCGCTCCTCTTTTTGTGCGAGGTCTATTTGCGATGCACTTTGTATCCGAACCACTGCAGCTTGGATTTGAAGCTGGATGCGCCCACGCATCAACAGCCATGAGATTACTGCGCCGACCATAACCCCGACAACGAGGAAGCCGAGATATACGAAAGAATTCATTCCATCCCCGCGAAACACGAAATTCTTGGAGCTTTGTACAAGGGCGAGACGTCTCGACCCACCTCATGGGCTCACTGGCTGACCGCCGGCGGCTTAGCCATCGTTCCTATACCGGCCACGCAAATCGGAGACTCTGGCGTCAAAGGCGTTTGTCAGGCACGGCATATCCGAGCAACCCTTCACGACCTGCTCAAGCCATTTCTCCTGTTCAATTCGCACACCGACGTCTTTCCCTCCAATCCGGGCCTGCGCCGACTCATACTCCCTGACTTCGAGGTCATACGCGGCCGCCAGAGTAACGCTTCTGCAAACATTGGCGCCAAAAAAAGACCCATCATCTACACATCCCACGCTTGAACTACTCATTTGCAGTGTCTTGTCGCGGGACTGCGCCGAGGCCACGCTCGGAGGAGCACTCGCGACTATCTGCGTGTCGACCGGAGCCACCGCACGTTCATTCGACCCGAGGGTCACGCCACTGTCGTTCTTTTGCGCTGCCGCAGGCGCGGGGTCCAATTGAACTAGCTCGCTAGATGCGGGCAAGGCTTCGCTGGCGAGCGCCGGCCGGGACGGAGTGACTCCAACAGCGCTTGTTGACGACGCTGGTTGTTCGGACGGAGAGGACAAGCTTAATATCGCTGACCCGACAATACAGATACCAATTCCGTACATCACGCGTTTCGCGGAACGTCTGAAATCACGGGTGTCAGGCTCGTTGTTTCGGTATCCGGTCTTGAACCGACGGTCAACCTTTCTGGTGTCGAAGAATCCACCAAAACCCACTAAGCCCATCAAAATTCCGCCCAGAAATAAGCCGCCCCCAAGCATTCCCATCTTTTTCGCAACGACAATTCCGTCGGCGCGCCCCGATAATTGATTGTGATTTATTGGTATCGCTCAAGCTAGTTAGCCGAGGCCACGAATCGCTGTCCGGTTCGGCCGTTCAGCGTCGCCGCACCATTCGGCTGCCTTCACCCGACGACTCGTTCTTTGGCACTATCTTCCTTGACGTCACGTAGACAAAAAACTTTAGCCGCCCGGCGAAACTATTTTTCTTCGCTTACCGAAGGGATGAAAGACGCGTCGCTGCGAAGCCTTCGAAACACTGAAAACGTTCCTGCGAAATCAATGGGTACTTTCCGCACTCGTCGCCTACAGATTGTTCGTAGGCCTGTTCCGAATTCGCAAGTTCAGGTGCAGCAGTTGGTCCGCCAGCAGCTTTAAGGTGTTTCAGATAGAGGCTGTGCTCCGCCGCCTGCGCGCTTCCACGTTTGAATTCGCTCGAAGGGTTGAGCTTTGACAAAGAAGACACGATTTTTTGCGCACCAGCGAGCGATTCGTCGTCGGTCGTCGCGCAGTAGAGCAGAGTCGTTGGACGGTTCGCCGCCAGAATAAAGGCGTATACACACGACTGCATTGCGGCGGACGATGATTGAGATATCCCTGCTGCGGCACCTCGAATCGCAAGCGCGCCGGACAGTTGCATCGGAGTGAGCAAAGCCGCGTTAGCGAATCCTGCTTTGGTGACCGCGTTGGCGTCACCCCCCAATTGGCGAATAACATCGTCCGGTTGCAACGCCCGGAGAGATTGAAGCGTGTTGTCAAACCACGACACCGGAACAAACCGGTCTCGCTGCGTAACCACACGAATTTGCCACGCGCTGTCCCCGCCAGCGACCACCGATTGACAGATACCGACCTCATCATCGGCTGCCCCAGGCATCGTGCAAGACGGGCTGTCGCCCGTCCACGGAAGCGTTGCTTTGAAGCGCAACGAGCCGAATCCTAACGTTTGCGCCTTCCACACCACCGCAGGCGGGGGCTTTGTCTCGGCCACTTGGGGCGCCGAGGCGGCCGGCGCGCTCGGACTCTCGAGAGACGAACTCCGGCCTGACGGGTTGTTCTGTTAGCCCCGGATATGAGCACGCCCGCCGCGACAGCAACCGCCAAACTGAAATACGCTGGTGCTTTACTTGCGGACATGATTCTACGATTATTATCATCTTAAGATGAATACTAACGCGCGGTCCTGAGGTTAGCCAGCACCGCATAGCGAGAAGACCATGAGTGAACACAACGACTTCGCCACCCAAGTGGCTTTTGGCACGGACAACTTCGCGGAGAACCCGGAACAAAGGTGTCCGTGCGTACTGGTACTCGACCGGTCCGGCTCGATGAGTGGCGAACCGATTTCTGCACTGAACGCAGGTCTCGTAACATTCAAAGACGAGCTCGCGGCAGACTCGCTGGCGATGAAGCGCGTCGACACCGCAATCGTCACGTTCGGCCCGGCAACCCTCGAAATGCCGTTTCATACGGCCTCGAATTTTTATCCACCGACGTTGACCCCTCAAGGTGACACGCCGATGGGCTCGGCCATCAACCTGGCACTCGACACTCTCGAAGCCCGCAAAGCCGAGTACAAAGCGAACGGCATCTCCTATTACCGGCCATGGGTGTTCCTTATCACTGATGGAGGTCCGACGGACGCTTGGCAGTCCGCTGCCGCCCGTGTACGTGAAGGTGAGGCGTCGAAGAAATTCGCATTCTTCGCTGTCGGAGTAGAAGGTGCCAACATGGACACGTTGGCGCAGATTTCGACGAGACAGCCGCTCTCATTGAAGGGCCTGAAATTTCGAGAGCTCTTCCAGTGGCTCTCCGCGTCGATGGCTGCGGTCTCGCGCTCTACCCCTGGGACAGAGGTACCTCTCGCTGCTCCGACTGGCTGGGCGTCGGTGTGAGCTGGAAGGTCATTGGAGCGTCTGCAGTAGGCACCTCGCACACTTCGAACTCGTCGCCCTGCCAAGACAGCTGCTTCTATCACGTTGCGTCAGACGCGACGGGAGCGAGCCTTTTGGTTGCTCTTGTTTCTGATGGAGCGGGAAGCGCACAGTTCGGCGAGGTCGGTTCCGAGCTTGCGTGTGAGGCCGCCGGAAAAATGCTTCTCGAAATCGCCGAAACGACTGGAGAAGACGGGTTGAAAGCGCACCTCGCGAGCGAACTGCTCGAGGTCGTCAGAGCGCGGATAAGCGAGGCTGCGCAAGCGCGAAGTGTCACCATGCGCGCGCTTGCCTGTACCTTGCTCGGCGCGGTTATTGGGCCGACCCGGGCGTTCTACTTCCAAGTCGGCGACGGCGCAATCGTGGCGCGCGACGCAGGAGCACTGGCGCCCGTTTTTTGGCCTGAATCGGGCGAGTACGCCAACATGACGTATTTCGTCACAGATGCGAACGCTGCAGAACATCTGAGAGTCGAGATTCGCGACACGTCGGACGAAGTATCGCTTTTCAGCGATGGAATCCAGCGGTTGGCCTTAGTGTTTGCTACCGAGACCGCTTACGAGCCTTTCTTCGAGCCAATGTTCAAGGCGTTACGTGCGTCGTCGGACGACCAGACGGACTCGCTTTGTGCAGCCCTTGAGCGCTTCCTAAATAGCGATGCAATCAATGACCGAACCGACGACGACAAGACTTTGATTCTCGCAACGCGTTCGCTGGGGGAAAGCAGTGTCAGTAGCGTTTGATGAACTCGGAAATCAGCTCCAGCTGGGCAAGAAGCTAGGTGAAGGTGGTGAGGGTGCCGTATTCGATACAACGCACAACGGCGAAAGCGTCGCCGCCAAAATTTACTCGCACGCTCTCCCCCCTGAACGACAAGCGAAGCTACGGGCAATGGCGCAGGTAGGTGATACCTACCTCAAGCAAATAGCTGCATGGCCCATCAGTGTATTACTGACAAAGCGACCAGGGCCCGTCGCCGGCTTCACCATGCCGAAGTTCTCTGGTTATCACGCGGTACACGAACTCTACGGTGTAGGGAGTCGTCGTCAGACTTTCCCGAAAGCGGATTTTGCCTTCTTGGTGGGAACCGCACGAAATATCGCAGCTGCATTTGATGCCATACATGCGCACGGCCACGCCATCGGTGACGTCAATGAGAACAACATCATTGTCAGTCATCAAGGAACGGTTAAGTTGCTTGACTGCGATTCATTCCATGTCAACACTTCGGCCGCCAGCTTTCCGTGCACGGTGGGTGTACCGCACTACACACCTCCCGAGCTACAAGGGCTGGGTTCTTTCCACGGCGTCACGCGGACGGCAAATCACGACAACTTTGGGCTGGCCGTTCTCGTCTTTCAATTGTTGTTCATGGCAAGGCACCCGTTCTCCGGAATCCCGAAGACCACCGGAGATTTGCCATTGGAGCGCTCTATCAAGGAGTTCCGATTCGCCTATGGAGCGGACCGCCTCGCGCGACTGATTGATATGCCACCGAAGGCTTTGAGCCTGGATTATCTACCCGCCGGTTTCGGAGACCTGTTCTGGCGCGCGTTCACTGAAACGGGTGTAAAACACGGCCGACCCAAGGCAAAGGAATGGGTTGCCGCCCTAGACGGTCTCCTTCGTTCGTTGCGTTCGTGCAGCGCCGAACCACGACATAAATTTCCAGGCCAGCTACACACCTGCATTTGGTGCGAGCGCGACAAGCAAGGAACGCCCTACTTCACTCCAGCCTCCGCGACCGGACCAACCATAAACTTTCAGGCCGCGAGTGCGAATATCGCCGCGCTCTGGTCACAAATTCAGGCCCTCAGCGCAGTACCACAGATGCCTGCGTTCGCGGCCCCGTCCTTAGCTTTGTCGGGACGCCCCGCCCCCGCGTCTAACGGCTTATCCGTAACCAAGATGCGCTTAATGTACGCCGGCATCTGCTTCGTCGCTTTCTTGTTGTCAATCAGTGAACCCAAACTCTGGTGGCTATGGCTAACTGTTGGGGGCTTTGCCACGCATGCCGTCAAGGCGGAATCGCCTGTCGAATTGAATACGCGCAAAAGCGCGGTTGCCGTCGCGCAGCGCGGCTACGATGCCGCACTGTCCGAATATGACAGGGTGCGCGGGGAGCACCCAGTTACCGATGCGTTCCGCAATCTTGGGCAAATCAAAGCCCAGTTGGACGACCTTCCTCAGGTCCTTGCGCTCGAGATGAAGCAACTGCAAGCCACGCTAGTCGCGCGTCAAATGCACGATTTCCTCGACCGGCACTTCATTCACGACTCGAAGATTTCTGGTGTCGGGGCGCAACGCAAACAGACCCTGGCGTCCTTCGGCGTCGAAACCGCCGCAGATATCACGTCCTCGGCCATCGGCGCCATCCCCGGTTTCGGTGAGGGTCTCACAAACAACCTTCTGGCTTGGAAGAGGTCTATCGAGCGAAAGTTCGTGCCGTCCGCCAACATTACCCCCTCCCCTCAAGACGTCAACTCGGTGAACGCGAGGGTCGCATCGATGCGAGCGAAACTTGAGCAGCAACTTCGGGATGGAGCGACATATTTTCAGACCGTCAGAAACGAGTTTCTGCTCCGTCAGAACAATGCGAAGGGAGCACTGGAAGCTGCCCATCACCATCTGGCCCAAGCACAAGCCGACTTGGCCGCCATGCAGAGGAAGCCGTGACAAGACTTCCCCAAATTCTTTCAACAGCGGTCATCACGGGTTGCTTCGCTGTTATCCTGGGCAGTTTCTCGATGTCAGGTCATGCGCAAGAAGCGCCGAATCCGGTGGGAGAATTTCTCAATGCCTTTCGAGGCAAACCTGTGGGGCCAGTAGCCCCCCCTCCGCCTAGCTCTATGCAAACTTCCGGCGGTCTATCTTCCGCCACGACGAGTGCTCCACTGACGCCAACGACAGCTCCCCAAGCACCCGTGCCAGCGCGTGAGCCTTCGTGCCCTCCGGGTGTCGACCGATTAGGTTGCCCACGGCCGCTTCGTCAGCAGTCGCAAAGCAATTGCCCAGCGGGCATGACCGCCGGTCCAACGGGCTGTGTTCCGATGGCGATGCCTCCAAATGCCCACCGAGTCTCCACAGACGGGCAATGGCAGTGCGACGATGGCTACATGAGGTTCGGTGCTGTCTGCATGGCACTTCAATCGACCCCCGCCAACGCACACCTAACTGGCACTGGTGGCGACTGGGAGTGTAATTCGGGATTCAGACGGGTTGGAAACACATGCGAAGCCGTAAGCCTTCCACCCAATGCTCATCTGGCCAATGCGGGGGACGGGTGGGAATGCGACGCCGGATTCCGGATGGTCGGTAACTTCTGCGTAGGACACTGAAGAGAGTCTAGAGGACATGAGGCTGAGCTATAGGAAGTCGATTTCCGCAGGACCGTTTCGCTTCAATGTTTCAGGAAGCGGCATTGGAGTTTCAGTGGGTGTCCCGGGATTCCGTGTCGGAACCGGTCCACGCGGGAACTACGTCTCGATATCGAAAGCAGGGTTCACCTATCGTGCGACCTTACCGTCTCCCGGAGGCAAGCCACAGGCTTACTCGCAGCCTCGGTCCAATTCGCCGGCAGTTCGCCCTGCGATTACTTCTCCTGGAACTGCAACCGTTGGCCCCATGACCAGCGCTGCATCAGCGACCGCTACTCTGCTAGCCTCGTCCACCGCCGACTCCGTGGTTAATGAAATCAATCGCAAAGCGGAGATGGCGCCACTTTGGCCATGGTGCGCAGCGCTCGCGTTCATTGGGGTCGTCTTCGCGGCACTCTCGTCAGATGGAGAGACACTCGTCGCCATCGTAAGCGGTGCCATCGCTGTCATTCTATCTGCCGCCGCGCTGTGGGTGTACTACTGGGATACAGCTCGCCGGGCAACCGTCCTCTTCTATGACCTCGACCCGACATCCGAACAAGCGTTCTCCTCTGCGGTCAACGGACTGATGCAACTTGCAGCTTCCGCAGGAAAGTGGAAGATTGATGCGTCCGGCACAGTGCTGAACAGAAAATATCATGCTGGTGCTTCGAACGTCGTTCAACGCAAGCCATTACAGATGGGTGTCGGACGATTCTGG
>Ga0160447_100355_pt1 | contig 23008 bp, 20 predicted proteins | sample HID1973K_E1MG_FD_108222 | JGI IMG/M metagenome (GOLD analysis project Ga0160447, IMG submission 108222) | Enriched mosquito-associated microbial communities from UW Madison campus, WI, USA - HID1973K_E1 MG | ecosystem: Host-associated > Arthropoda: Insects > Digestive system > Unclassified ...
CGCACCAGCACGGGATCCCCGTGCACGCCGACGCGGTGCAGGCCGTCGGGCAGGTCCCGGTCGACTTCGGCGCCAGCGGCCTGGACGCCATGACGGTCAGCGCGCACAAGGTCGGTGGCCCCGGCGGCGCCGGGGCGCTGCTCGCGCGTCGCGGTCTGGAGCTGATCCCCGTGCAGCACGGCGGCGGTCAGGAGCGCGGCGTCCGGTCCGGCACGCTCGACGCGCCGCTGGTCGCGTCGTTCGCCGAGGCCGTCCGCGAGGCCGTCGACGCGCTGCCGACGTCGCCGGAGCGCATCGGCGCGTTGCGTGACGCGATGGTCGCGGGCGTCCTCGAGGCGGTCCCGGACGCCCGCCTGCGCGGACCGGGGGACGCGTCGCGACGTCTGCCCGCCAACGCGCACTTCACGTTCCCCGGCTGCGAGGGGGACTCGTTGCTCTACCTGCTCGACTCCGCCGGCGTCGAGGCGTCCACGGGCTCGGCGTGCCAGGCGGGCGTCCCGCGGCCGTCGCACGTGCTGCTGGCGATGGGCATCGACGAGGACGAGGCACGGGGGGCGCTGCGCTTCTCGCTCGGCCACACGTCGTCGGCCGACGACGTGCGCACGCTGCTCGAGGTGCTGCCGGGGGTCGTCGAGCGCGCGCGGGCCGCAGGCATGGCGGGGGTGCGCTGATGCGCGTCCTGGCGGCCCTGTCCGGGGGCGTGGACTCGGCCGTCGCCGCCGCGCGCGCGGTCGACGCGGGCCACGAGGTGGTCGGCGTGCACATGGCGCTGTCCCGCACGCGCGACCAGTTCCGCACCGGCTCGCGCGGGTGCTGCTCGATCGAGGACGCCGGCGACGCGCGCCGTGCGGCCGACGTGCTGGGCATCCCCTACTACGTGTGGGACCTGTCCGAGCAGTTCGAGCAGACGGTCGTCGCGGACTTCCTGGCCGAGTACGAGGCGGGCCGCACACCCAACCCGTGCGTGCGCTGCAACGAGCACATCAAGTTCGCGGCGCTGCTCGACAAGGCCGTCGCGCTGGGGTTCGACGCCGTGTGCACGGGCCACTACGCGCGCATCGTCGTGCGCGACGACGGCACGCGCGAGCTGCACCGCGCGCGCGACGCGGCCAAGGACCAGTCCTACGTGCTGGCCGTGATGGGACCCGAGCGGCTGGCGCGCTCGATGTTCCCGCTGGGCGACGTCGCGTCGAAGGACGAGACGCGCGCCGAGGCCGCCGCGCGAGGGCTGTCGGTGTCCGCGAAGCCCGACTCCTACGACATCTGCTTCGTCGCCGACGGGGACACGCAAGGGTTCCTGCGCTCGCGGCTCGGTTCGCGGCCCGGTGAGGTCGTCGACACGTCGGGCGAGGTGGTGGGCGAGCACGACGGCGCCTACGCCTACACGGTGGGTCAGCGGCGCGGGCTCGCGCTCGGGCGCCCCGCCGCGGACGGCAAGCCGCGGTACGTGCTCTCGATCGAGCCGGTCGCCAACCGGGTGGTCGTCGGGTCGGCCGACGAGCTCGTCGTCGACACCGTCACCGCCGACCAGGCCGTCTGGTACTCGCGCGTCGACGATGCCGACTGCCAGGTGCAGGTCCGCGCCCACGGGGCGCCCGTCGACGCGCGCGCGACGGTCCGCGACGGCCACGTCGAGGTGGTGCTGCCGACGGGGCTGCGGGGCGTCGCCGCCGGACAGTCGCTGGTGCTCTACGACGGGACGCGTGTGCTCGGTCAGGCGACCGTGACCTCGAGCCGTCGCGCACTGGCGGCGCGATGACGGTGCTCGGCGGCAGGTGGCCCGCTCGATGACGGGTGTCAGCGGCACGGGCACGTGGCCCGGGTCGGACGCGCTGGAGGCGGCGAGCACGGTGGTCGGCGACCTCGCCGACGTCGCCGACGCTCGCGGCCTGCCCTTCACCGTGACGCTGCCGGCGCGCGGACCGTGGGGCGACCAGGTGGGCGCGGCCGTCGGCGCGCTCGTCGAGATGCCCGCCGAGCTGGGGCCGCACGGCTGGAAGCTCGCCGACCGGCCGGGCGGTGACCTGGGCCGCGCGCAGGCATACCTGCGCGAGGACCTCGACGCGCTCGCGGTCGCCGCGCACGGGTACGCGGGCCCGCTCGTCGTGCCCGTCCTCGGTCCGCTGACCACGGCCGCGACGCTCTACCTGGCCCGCGGTGACCGCGTCCTGTCCGACACCGGGGCCGTGCGCGAGCTCGCCGAGTCCTGCGCGGCCGGCTGGGCCGAGCGGCTCGCCGCCGTCCGGCGAGCGGTGCCGGGCGCCGAGGTCGGCGTCCTGCTGCACGAGCCGCTGCTGGCCCAGGCGATGGCCGGGGTGCTGCCGAGCTTCTCCGGCCGCGCACCCCTGCGCCGCGTGCCCGGGCCCGTCGCCTCGGAGCGGATCGCCACGGTGGTGCGCGGGCTCCGCGACGCGGGTGCGACGTCGGTCGTCGTGCACGGCGGGTCCGCGTGGTCCGCCGTCGCGGCCGTGCGGTCCGCGGGGGCGGACGGCGTCGCGCTGGCCGTGGCCGGGATCGGCGAGCAGGGCTGGGAGCGGCTCGCCGAGGCCGTCGAGGCGGGTCTGGAGCTGTGGGCCGAGGTCCCGCCGCAGGCCACGTCGCAGTGCGCGGGGCCCGACGTCGCGGGGCAGGCGGACGTCGTCACGCGGCCGTGGCGGTCCGTCGGGCTGCCGGCTGCGGGGCTCGCGGACGTCGTCGTGCTTGCCGGCGCGCCGCCCGAAGATTCTTCGCCCGACGAGGCGCGCTCAGCGCTCGCGGGTGCCGTGCGGTGCGCACGGATCGTCGCCGAACGGAGCGAGTCATGACCACCCCTGCCGTCCGCCGGTCCCTCGCGATGCTGGTCGCGACCGGCCTCGCCATCGCGGGGCTCGTGACGCTCGTCGTGCTGTGGCTGTCGATGTCGCGCCAGACGATCCTGGCGACCGACTCGCCGACCACGCCGTGCATGGTCGAGTACGCGAAGGAGGACTCGCAGGCGCACGTGCACTACGAGATCCTGCCGCCGCGGTCCGTGTGCACGTGGGACTCCGGTGCCGAGCAGGAGGAGACCGTGGTGCAGCCTTCCGAGGCCCTGGCCGTCGCGGCCGCGGTCGCGCTCGTCGTGGGCGTGGGCGGGACCGTCGCGCTCCTGGTGTCCGACCGGCGGCGCTCGCGCGCGGCGCGTCCCGCCCCCCGGACCGGCACCGGGCCGACCGACCCGCGCTGACGCGGCCGGCGGCGACCGGTGTCGGTGGTGCAGGTCATGATGGACCCGTGAGCGACGCACCCGTGGACACCCCGCAGGACATCCCCGCACCCGCCCGCGCGCGCTGGACCGAGCTGGCGGACTCGATCCGCGCCGACCAGTTCGCGTACTACCTGCGCGACGCGCCGACGTCGTCGGACGCCGACTACGACCGGCGCATGCGCGAGCTCGAGGCGCTCGAGGACGAGCACCCGGGCCTGCGCACCCCGGACTCGCCCACGCAGCGCGTCGGCGGGACCTTCTCGACCGAGTTCACGGCCGTGGACCACGTCGAGCGCATGCTGTCGCTGGACAACGCGTTCTCGGACGAGGAGATCGGTGCCTGGGCGGACCGCGCGCACCGCGACCTCGAGCAGGACGCTCCGCTGCCCTACCTGTGCGAGCTGAAGATCGACGGTCTGGCCATCGCGCTGCTCTACGAGAACGGCCGGCTGGTCCGGGCGGCGACCCGCGGCGACGGGCGCACCGGCGAGGACGTGACGCTCAACGTGCGCACGATCGCCACGATCCCGGCGACGCTGGCCGGCGACCCGGCCACCCACCCGGAGCTCATCGAGATCCGCGGCGAGGTCTTCCTGCCGGTCGGGGCGTTCACAGCGCTCAACGAGGCCCAGGTCGAGGCCGGGCGCAGCCCGTTCGCCAACCCGCGCAACGCCGCGGCCGGGTCGCTGCGGCAGAAGGACCCGCGCGTGACCGCGTCGCGGCCGCTGCGGATGTACGCGCACGGGATCGGCGCACTGCGCTGGCCGGCCGGTGGCGGTGCCGGGATCGAGCGGCAGTCACAGGTGTACGACCTCCTGGCGTCGTGGGGCGTGCCCGTCTCGGGGCACACGCGCGTGGTCGACGGGCTGGCCGGCGTGCGCGAGATGATCGCGTACTACGGCGAGCACCGGCACGACGTGGAGCACGAGATCGACGGCATCGTCGTCAAGATCGACGAGATCGTGCTGCAGCGTCGCCTGGGCGCGACGAGCCGGGCGCCACGCTGGGCGATCGCGTACAAGTACCCCCCTGAAGAGGTGAACACCAAGCTCCTGGACATCCGCGTGAACGTCGGGCGGACCGGCCGGGTGACCCCGTTCGGCGTCATGGAGCCCGTGCTCGTCAGCGGCTCGACCGTGGCGATGGCCACGCTGCACAACGCGAGCGAGGTGGTCCGCAAGGGCGTGCTGATCGGCGACACCGTGGTGCTGCGCAAGGCGGGCGACGTCATCCCGGAGATCGTCGGGCCCGTGACCGAGCTGCGCGACGGCAGCGAGCGCGCGTTCGTCATGCCGACGACGTGCCCGTCCTGCGGGACGCCGCTGGCCCCCGCGAAGGAGGGCGACGTCGACATCCGCTGCCCCAACGCGCGCTCGTGCCCGTCGCAGCTGCGCGAGCGGGTGTTCGGTGTCGCGTCGCGAGGGGCCTTCGACATCGAGGCGCTCGGCTGGGAGGCGGCCATCGCGCTCGTCGACCCCGAGCTGGACCGGCCCACCGACGTGGCGCAGTACCGCCCCGACGGCGTCGTCGGCGCCGAGCCGCCCACCGAGCTGCCGCCCCGGCAGACGCCCGTGCTCGAGACGGAGGCGGGTCTGTTCGACCTGGCCGCCGACGACCTGCGCGACGTGCGTGTGTGGCGCGAGATCAAGAAGGCGGGCGTCGGCACGGGTCTGTGGGAGGACCGGCTGTACTTCTGGACCAAGCCGACGACGAGGACGCCGAGCAAGCCGCACGCCAACACCGACCGCCTGCTCGTCGAGCTCGACAAGGCCAAGAGCCAGCCGCTGTGGCGGGCGATCGTGGCCCTGTCGATCCGGCACGTCGGCCCGACGGCCGCCCGCGCGCTCGCGGTGGAGTTCGGCTCGATGCAGGCGCTGCGCGACGCGCTCACGGACCGGGAGACGGCCGTGGCCCGGCTCGCCGACGTGGAGGGGATCGGCCCGACGATCGCGGAGGCGGTCGTGTCCTGGTTCGACCCCGACACGCCGGACGGCGCCTGGCACCGCGAGATCGTCGACCGGTGGGCGGCCGCGGGCGTGCAGATGGCCGACGAGCGCGACGAGAGCTCGCCGCGCACGCTCGAGGGGCTGACCGTCGTCGTGACCGGCGGCCTGGAGCGGTTCAGCCGGGACGGCGCCAAGGAGGCGATCCTGTCCCGGGGCGGCAAGGCGGCCGGGAGCGTGTCGAAGAAGACCGACTACGTGGTGGTCGGCGAGAACGCGGGCTCCAAGGAGACCAAGGCTCGGGAGCTGGGACTGCGGATCCTGGACGAGGCGGGCTTCGAGACGTTGCTCGCGCACGGACCGGCGGGGCTCGCCGACGAGGGCACGACGGACGAGGGCACGACGGACGAGGGTGGGCAGGCATGAGCGCGGACGCACCGGTCATCGAGGTCGCGACCGGAGACCAGATCGCCGACGCGGGAGCGCTGACGGCCGAGGCGTACCTGGCCGACAGGCTGCTGCTCGACGACGACCCGTACGAGCTCGAGCTGCGCGACGCCGCGCGCCGCGCGCGCGAGGCGACCCTGCTCGTCGCGACCGTGGGCGGCACGGGCGATCAGCGCGTCGTCGTCGGGACGTTGACGCTCGCGCCGTACGGGACCTCGTACGCGGAGATCGCGCAGCCCGGCGAGCTCGAGCTGCGCATGCTCGCGGTCGCGGCGGAGGCGCGCGGGCGAGGGATCGCGGAGAGCCTGATGCGGGCAGCGCTGCGGGAGTGCGTGACGTCGGGCGCCCGCCGCATCGTGCTGTCGACGCTGGACGAGATGCTGACCGCGCGCCGCCTGTACGACCGCCTCGGGTTCGTGGAGCATCCCGATCGTCGGTGGGGACGGGAGAAGCAGCTCGGCGTGCGGACGTGGACGCCTCCCGATGCGCCGGGTGCGCTCGTGGAGTCGGCGACGTGGCCGCCGCTGCGCGTCGCGACGACCACCGCGGGATGGCGGGTCGGACTCTCGGGTGGCATCACACGCCGTGCCAACAGCGCGATCCCCACCGAGTCCGGCGCCGACGTCGCCGGCCAGCTCGACGAGATCGAAGCCGTGTACGCCGACGCGGGTCTGCCGTGCGTGGTCCGGGTGGGCTCGTCGCCGGCCGACCGGTTGGTCGAGGCGGAGCTGGAGCGGCGCGGGTACGGCGTGCCGTCCGACGCCGACGTCCTCGTGCGGTCGCTCGACGACGACGCGCCGCGACCGGCGCGGCCGCACCTGCACGTGAGCGTCTCGGACCGTCCCGACGAGCGGTGGCTCGCCCAGTGGCTCGGCGTGAAGAAGGCGGACGCGGACACGGACGTGGCGCGGCGCATCCTGACGGGCGTCGACGCCGACTACCTGGCGGTCGTCGTGGACGGCGACCAGGGCGGCGTGATCCGGGTGGCGTACAGCGACGAGTGGGCCGGCCTGTCGTGCCTCGCGGTGCACCCGGGCGTGCGTCGCTCGGGGCTGGGGCGTGAGCTCACGCTGCGCGCCATGGAGCAGGCCCGTCGGCGTGGTGCGACGTCGGTGTTCCTCCAGGTCGAGTCTCACAACCGCCCGGCCGCGCGGCTCTACGCACAGCTCGGCTTCCAGCCGGCGGACAGCTACCGCTACCGCGAGCGCTGACGCGACGGTCAGGCGATGCGCGCGTCGATCGCGGCGGCTGACAGCACGTGGTCGGCGGCCATCGCACTCGCCCCGAGGACGCCCGCGCGTCCCTTGGTCCGGGAGGCGACGATCCGCAGGTGCTGCGTGGCCAGCGGCAGCGAGCGACGGTAGACGACCTCGCGGATCCCGGCGATGAGGTGCTCGCCGGCCTCCGCGACCTGGCCGCCGACGACGATCACCGACGGGTTGAGCATGCTGACGCAGGCGGCGAGGACGCCGCCGATGTGTCGGCCGGCCTCCCGGATCTCCCGGCTGGCGTCGAGGTCGCCCGCGCGCACCAGCGCCACGACGTCCGCGCTCGTGGTGGCCGGCGTCCCCTGGGCCGTCAGGGCAGTGGCGATGGCGGGCCCGCTCGCGACCGCCTCGAGGCACCCGGTGTTGCCGCAGCGGCACGGCAGGTCGAGCCCGCCGGGCACGGCGATGTGACCGAGGTCGCCGGCGGAGCCCTGCGCCCCCCGACGGATGGCGCCGTCCGAGATGATGCCCGCGCCGATGCCGGTGGCGACCTTGACGAACAGCAGGTGGTCGACCGCAGGCCACTGCGAGGTGTGCTCGCCGAGCGCCATGATGTTCACGTCGTTGTCCACGAGCACCGGGACGTGAAGACGACGGCCCAGCAGGCCCGGGACGTCGGCGTCGTCCCAGCCGGGCATGATCGGCGGGTTGATCGGACGTCCGGTGGAGTGCTCGACGGGGCCGGGCAGCCCGACGCCGACGCTGACCAGGTCCGACGACGGTCGGCCCGCGGCCGTCAGCAGCTCGGCTGCGACGGCGGCCACGCGGTCGAGGACGGGCCCGGGCCCCTCGGCGATGGCGATCTGCTCGGCGTGCTCGGCGAGCACCTGGCCGGCGAGGTCCGTGAGTGCCAGCCGGGAGTGCGTCGCGCCGAGGTCCACGGCGAGCACGACCCGCGCGGCCGGGTTGAACCGGAACGTGGCGGGAGGCCGGCCACCGGTGGAGCTGGCCTCGCCGGCGGGGGAGACGAGGCCGGAGGCGAGCAGGGTGTCGACCCGCGCGGCGATCGTCGACCGTGCCTGGCCGGTGAGGGTGGCCAGGTCGGCGCGCGTGCGCGGCTGGCCGTCGCGCAGGAGCTGGAACATGTCCCCGGCGCCGGTCGGCTTGGGGGTGATCGTGGTCAGCTCCTCCATCCGCACAGTGAACCATCCCCGTCCTGTCGCTCGTCGCACCGCGTTGCCGGTGGCTTGTGTGGGTCACGTTCGCATAACTCTGTCATCAATCTAGCAACTTTTGCTTGACGTCCGGCATAAGTATCCCTAGTTTCGTCGCATGGTCACCGACGACCCCCAGGGCACCGGCGCTCTGCTCGAGATGCGCGGCATCGTCAAGCAGTTCCCCGGCGCACGCGCCCTCGACGGCGTGGACCTCGACGTGCGGGCCGGCGAGGTCCACTGCCTGCTCGGCCAGAACGGCGCCGGGAAGTCCACCCTGATCAAGGTGCTCGCCGGCGCTCACCAGCCCGACGAGGGGCAGGTCCTCCTGGATGGCGAGCCCGTCACGATCCCGCACCCCGTGGCCGGCCTGCGGCTCGGCATCGCGACGATGTACCAGGAGCTCGACGTCGTCGACGGCCTGTCGGTGACCGAGAACGTCTTCCTGGGCCACGAGCTCGCCACGGGCGGGTTCTCGCAACGCCGCGCCGCCACGCGCCGGACGCGCGCGGTGCTCGCACGGCTCGGGCACTCCGGGATCTCGCCGCACCGCGAGGTCGGCACGCTGTCCGCCGCCGGCAAGCAGATCGTGTCGATGGCCCGCGCGCTGTCGCACGACGCACGCGTCATCGTCATGGACGAGCCGTCGGCCGTGCTCGACTCGGAGGAGGTGGCGAACCTCTTCCGGGTGGTGCGCGACCTGACGTCGCAGGGCGTCGCCGTGGTCTACATCTCGCACCGTCTCGAGGAGATCCGCCAGATCGGCGACCGGATCACCGTCCTCAAGGACGGGCGGACCGTCGCCTCCGGCCTCGCGGTCGCGAGCACGCCCACCGCCGAGCTCATCCGCCTGATGACGGGCCGCAACGTGGAGTACGCGATCCCGCGCCGCCCGCCCGTCCGGGAGGACGCCGCGACGGTGGTGCGCGTGCAGGGACTCGAGCTGCGCGGCACGTTCCAGGACGTCTCGTTCGACGTGCGCGCCGGCGAGGTCGTCGGGCTGGCGGGCCTGGTCGGGTCGGGGCGCTCGGAGATCCTCGAGACCGTGTTCGGCGCCCGCCGGGCGACCGGCGGCTCGGTGCAGGTGGGCGACCGGACGCTGCGGCCGGGGTCGGTGTCCGACGCGGTGCGCGCGGGCGTCGGCCTGTGCCCCGAGGAGCGCAAGAGCCAGGGGCTGATCCTCGACGAGCCCGTCTACCGGAACATCACGCTGTCGACCTTCGCCCGCACCGCACGGGGAGGCTTCCTCGACGAGGCCGCGGAGCGACGCGCCGCCGGCGAGCAGATCGAGGCCCTCGACGTGCGGCCCGGCGACCCCGAGCGGGCGGCGCGCACGCTGTCGGGCGGCAACCAGCAGAAGGTGCTGCTCGCCCGGTGGCTCGTGCACGGGTGCCGGGTGCTGCTCCTCGACGAGCCGACCCGCGGCGTCGACGTCGGTGCCCGGGCCGAGATCTACGCCCTGGTCGCGGCGCTGGCGGCGCAGGGGGCCGCCGTCGTCGTGGTCTCGAGCGAGATCGAGGAGGTCCTCGGCCTGGCCGACCGCGTGCTCGTGGTCTCCGAGGGGCGCGTGGTGCACGAGGGTCCGACGTCCGCGATCGACGAGCACCGCGTGCTCGACCTGGTGATGGAAGGGAGTGCCGCGTGAGCGAGCAGGACGTCACGATCCCGGCGGCGGACGAGTCCGCCCGGGTGGAGAAGGAGGCGCCGGCGGCGCGGGAGCGGCGGTCCGGGCTCCTGCACGGGGCCGCCGGACGCAACCTGGGCCTGGTGATCGCGCTCGCGGTCCTGTGCCTGGTCGGCGTGATCACGGCCGGCGACCGGTTCGTCGGGACCGCCAACATCCTGACCATCCTGCGGCTCGCCGCGGTGACGGGGGTCCTGAGCATCGGGATGACGTTCGTCATCACGGGCGCCGGGATCGACCTGTCGGTCGGGTCGGTCCTGGGCCTGTCCTCGGTGTGGGCCAGCACCGTCGCGACGCAGACGATGGCGCAGGACTCGCACTGGATCGTCATGGTGGGGTGCGCCCTGCTCGTCGGCCTCGGCGCGGGCGTCGTCAACGGCGTGCTCATCGCCTACGGCAAGGTGGTCGCGTTCATCGCGACGCTGGCCATGATGGTCTCCGCCCGAGGCCTGGCCGAGATCATCGCGAACCGGCAGACCCAGGTGGTCAAGGTCCAGGGTTTCCTGGACTTCTTCAGCGGGTCCTTCCTCGGCGTCCCGGCGCTCGTCTGGATCTTCGCGGTCGTGTCCGTGATCGGCTGGGTGCTGCTCAACCGCACCACCTTCGGCCGCCGCACGGTCGCCGTGGGAGGTAACCCCGAGGCCGCGCGGCTCGCCGGGATCAACGTCAAGCGGCACACCATGTACCTGTACGCCCTCGCCGGACTCGCCGCCGGGATCGGCGGCGTCATGATGCTCGGCCGCACCACGGCCGGCAGCTCGACGAACGGTCAGTTCTACGAGCTCGACGCCATCGCGGCCGTCGTCGTCGGCGGGACGCTCCTGGCGGGCGGTCGCGGCACGATCGTCGGCACCGTCCTGGGCGTGCTCATCTTCTCGACGCTGACCAACGTCTTCACGCAGAACAACCTGTCGATCTCGGCGCAGGCGGTGGCGAAGGGCGTGATCATCGTCGTCGCCGTGCTGCTCCAGCAGCGCATCGCCGAGCGCTCCCGCGCGGGCACCTGACCCCGGGCACCAGCACCGTCACCCACCCCAGCAGCACCCGATCAAGGAGGATCGTCATGTCCGCAGGACCCCTGCGTCGCCGCTGGCTCGCCGCCGCCGGCGCCACCGCAGCACTCGCGCTCGTCGTCACCGGCTGCACGTCCAACACCCCCGACGAGACCCCGTCGGACACCGCCGCGGCTGCTCAGCCGGGCGCCACCTCCGACAACGACGCCCCGGGCGACAAGGTCGTCATCGGGTTCTCCGCACCCGCCGCCGACCACGGCTGGATGGGCGCCATCACCAAGAGCGCCGTCGCGGAGGCGGGCAAGTTCTCGGACGTCGAGCTCAAGCAGGCCGAGGGCACCAACGACGTCAACGTGCAGATCAGCCAGATCGAGCAGTTCATCAATGACAAGGTCGACGCGATCGTGCTGCTGCCGTTCGACGGGGCCGCGCTCACCGAGGTCGCGACCAAGGCCATGAAGGCCGGCATCGTCGTCGTCAACGTGGACCGCGAGTTCTCCGACCCGAACGCCGCGCGGACCACCGTGCTGGGCGACAACTACGGCATGGGTGTGAGCGCCGGCCAGTACATCTGCGAGCAGCTGGGCGGCAAGAGCGACGCCAAGGTGGCGGAGATCGCCGGCATCGACTCGCTGCCGCTGACGCAGGACCGCAGCAAGGGCTTCGCCGACGCGCTGGGCCAGTGCGGGCTCAAGGTCTCCAACCGCGTCGCCGCCGACTTCACCGTCCAGGGCGGCAACGCCGCGGCGGCGAGCCTGCTCCAGGCGGCACCCAAGCTCGATGCCATCTGGAACCACGACGACGACCAGGGCGTCGGCGTCCTCGCGGCCATCAAGGACGCGGGCCGCGACGAGTTCTTCATGGTCGGTGGTGCGGGCTCCAAGAACGTCATGGACGCGATCAAGGCCGACAACACCGTCCTGAAGGCGACCGTCATCTACCCGTCCACGCAGGCGGCCGACGGCATCCGGCTCGCCCGGCTGCTCGTGCAGGGCAAGGCGATGAGCGACCTCGTCGAGGTCGAGGTGCCGCGCAAGGTGCAGCTGTACGCGCCGGTCGTCACCAAGGCCAACGTCGACCAGTACCTGCCCACGGCCTTCGAGTCCTGACGTCGACCGGGCGGGTCGGCGCAGCCCGGCGACCCGCCCGGTCCGGACCCGAGGAGGGCCCGTGCCTCTAGCACCCACCGACCGCCCGCGCCTGGGCGTGGGGATGGTCGGCTACGCGTTCATGGGCGTCGCCCACTCCCAGGCCTGGCGCAACGCGCCGCGGTTCTTCGACCTGCCGGTGGCCGTCGACATGGCCGTCGTCGCTGGCAGGAACGAGGAGGCGGTCCGGGCGGCGGCCGCCACCCTCGGTTGGCGCGACGTCGAGACCGACTGGAAGGCGCTCGTGCACCGCGACGACGTCGACCTCGTCGACGTCTGCACGCCCGGGGACACGCACGCCGACATCGCGATCGCCGCGCTGCGCGCCGGCAAGCACGTGCTGTGCGAGAAGCCGCTGGCCAACTCCGTGGCGGAGGCCGAGGCGATGGTCGCCGCGGCCGAGCAGGCGCCCGGGATGGCGATGGTCGGGTTCACCTATCGGCGCGTGCCGGCGATCCAGCTGGCGCGCCGGCTGGTGGCCGACGGGCGGATCGGCACCGTGCGGCACGTGCGCGCACAGTACCTGCAGGACTGGATCGCGGATCCCACCGTGCCGCTGTCCTGGCGCCTCGACCGGCAGCGCGCGGGGTCGGGCGCGCTCGGCGACATCGGGGCGCACATCGTCGACCTCGCGCAGTTCGTCACGGGCGAGCAGGTGACGGGCGTGTCCGCGGTCCTGGAGACGTTCGTGCACGAACGGCCGGTGGCCGACTCGTTCACGGGGCTTTCCGGCTCCGCCTCAGGTGACCGGACGGGTCCGGTCACGGTGGACGACGCAGCGATCTTCCTGGGCCGCATGTCCGGCGGCGGCCTGGCGACGTTCGAGGCGACCCGCTTCGCGTACGGGCGCAAGAACGCCATCCGCCTGGAGATCAACGGATCGGCGGGCTCGCTGGCGTTCGACTTCGAGGACATGAACGTGCTGCACCTGTTCGACGCGACCGAGCCGGCGGCGACCGCGGGGTTCCGCCGGATCGTCGTCACAGAGCCCGAGCACCCCTACGTCGGGGCGTGGTGGCCGGCGGGCCACGGGCTCGGGTACGAGCACGCGTTCACCCACCAGGTCGTCGACCTCGTCGGGGGCATCGCCTCCGGCACCGCGCCCGCACCGACGTTCGCCGACGGCCTGCAGGTGCAGCGCGTCCTGGACGCGGTCGAGCGCTCGTCGGCCGCCGCGTCCGTCTGGACAACGACCGCCCCCACGCGTTCGACGAAGGAGAGCTGACCATGGCACGACCGATCACGCTGTTCACCGGCCAGTGGGCCGACCTCCCGTTCGAGGAGGTCGCACGGTTGGCCGCGGGGTGGGGCTACGACGGGCTCGAGATCGCCTGCTGGGGCGACCACCTCGACCCGTGGCGGTGGGACGACGAGGCGTACGTGGCCTCGCGCCGCGAGGTCCTGGACCGCCACGGCCTGCAGGTCTGGGCGATCTCCAACCACCTCAAGGGCCAGGCGGTGTGCGACGACCCCATCGACCAGCGCCACCGCGACATGCTGCCCGACGTGGTGTGGGGCGACGGCGACCCGGAGGGGGTCCGCAGCCGGGCGGCCGAGGAGATGAAGCACACCGCGCGGCTGGCCGCGAAGCTGGGAGTGAAGACCGTCGTCGGGTTCACGGGCTCGAGCATCTGGAAGTACGTCGCGATGTTCCCGCCGGTCTCCCAGGGGGCGGTCGACGCGGGCTACGAGGACTTCGCGCGGCGCTGGAACCCGATCCTGGACGTGTTCGACGAGGTGGGGGTGCGGTTCGCGCACGAGGTCCACCCGAGCGAGATCGCCTACGACTACTGGACCACGGTGCGCACGCTCGAGGCGATCGGGCACCGCGAGTCCTTCGGGCTCAACTGGGACCCGAGCCACTTCATCTGGCAGGACCTCGACCCCGTCGACTTCATCGGCGACTTCGCGGACCGGATCTACCACGTCGACTGCAAGGACGTGAAGCTGCGGCTCGGCAACGGACGCAACGGGCGGCTCTCGTCGCACCTGGCCTGGGCGGACCAGCACCGCGGCTGGGACTTCGTCTCCACGGGGCGGGGCGACGTGCCGTGGGAGGCGTCGTTCCGCGCGCTGAACGCGATCGGGTACGACGGTCCGATCTCGGTGGAGTGGGAGGACGCCGGGATGGACCGGCTCCTGGGCGCGCCGGAGGCGCTGGAGTTCGTGCGGCGGAACGCGTTCGCGCCGCCGGCGGCCGCGTTCGACGCGGCCTTCAGCGCGCGATGAAGGTCGGACCGGCCGCGTCTTGAGGGGGACGCGGCCGGTCCGACGTGCCCATACTGGCGACATGATCTCGCTGAGCAGCGCCCGTGCCCTGCGGGACTCGGGCCTGCGCTGGACGCCGACGTCGGGTGACCGGTTCGTGATGCTCCAGGTGGGGATGGAGGACGACGTCTTCACGATCAGCGAGATGACGATCGAGGCCCACCAGTTCCCCACCGGCACGGTGCTGGGCTTCAACGGCACCACGGAGTGGGCGCTCGACTCCGTGGCGCAGGAGGACGCGCTGTGGCTCCCGCGCGAGGACCAGCTGCGCGAGCTGCTCGGCGGCGCCTTCCGGTCGCTCGCTCGATCCACCGACGGCCGCTACCAGGTGCTCGTCGAGCTGCCCGGCCGCCCCGAGCAGCTCTTCACCGCGGTCCAGGCCACCGAGGCGTACGCGCAGGCGCTCCTGGCGCTCATCCGGGCCGCGGTCGACGCCTGACGCCCGGCCGCGGGCCGCGCGGCGTCCCGACTAGACTGCCAGCCATGTCCTCCCTCTCCCGCGACGAGGTCGCGCGTGTGGCGGGGCTGGCCCGGATCGACCTGACGGACGCCGAGCTCGACCGCCTCGCGGGTGAGCTCGACGTGATCGTCGAGTCGATCGCGCGCGTGAGCGAGATCGCCACGCCCGAGGTGCCGGCCACCAGCCACCCCCTGCCGTTGTCCAACGTGTTCCGCGCCGACGAGCCCGTGGCGGGAGTCGACCGCGACGCCGTGCTGGCCGCGGCCCCGGCAGCCGAGGACGGCAAGTTCCTCGTCCCGCAGATCCTGGGGGAGGAGGCATGAGCGACCTCACGCGCCTGTCCGCCGCCGCGCTCGCCGACGCGCTGACGTCGGGCGAGGCGTCCAGCGTCGAGGCGACGCAGGCCCACCTGGACCGGATCGCCGCCGTCGACCCGGCCGTGCACGCGTTCCTGCACGTCAGCGGCGAGCAGGCGTTGGCCACCGCGGCCGACGTGGATGCCCGCCGGGCGTCCGGCGAGGAGCTGCACCCGCTGGCCGGCGTGCCGATCGCCGTCAAGGACGTCGTGGTCACGCAGGGTCTGCCGACGACGGCGGGCTCGAAGATCCTCGAGGGCTGGGTGCCGCCGTACGACGCGACCCTCGTCGAGCGGATCAAGGCCGCGGGCCTGCCCATCCTGGGCAAGACCAACATGGACGAGTTCGCGATGGGCTCGTCGACCGAGCACTCCGCCTACGGCAACACGCACAACCCGTGGGACCTGGACCGGATCCCGGGCGGTTCCGGCGGCGGCTCGGCCGCGGCGGTCGCCGCGTACGAGGCCCCGCTGGCCATCGGCACCGACACCGGCGGTTCCATCCGCCAGCCCGCGGCCGTCACCGGCACGGTCGGCGTCAAGCCGACGTACGGGGGTGTCTCGCGCTACGGCCTCATCGCCATGGCGAGCAGCCTGGACCAGGCCGGCCCCGTCACGCGCACCGTGCTGGACAGCGCGCTGCTGCACGAGCTCATCGGCGGCCACGACCCGCGTGACTCGACGAGCCTGGCCGAGCCGCTGCCCGACCTGGTGGGCGCGGCCCGCCTGGGGGCGACCGGCGACCTGAGCGGCGTGCGGGTCGGGGTCATCACCGAGCTGCAGGGCGAGGGCTACCAGGCCGGCGTGCAGGCGCGGTTCGACGAGTCGCTCGAGCTGCTGCGCAGCGCCGGCGCGGAGATCGTCGAGGTCTCCTGCCCGCACTTCACGTACGCGCTGGCCGCGTACTACCTGATCATGCCGGCGGAGGCCTCCAGCAACCTGGCCAAGTTCGACGGCATGCGCTTCGGCCTGCGGGTCGTCCCCGAGGACAACCCGACCGCCGAGCGCGTCATGTCCGCGACCCGCGGCCAGGGCTTCGGCGACGAGGTCAAGCGTCGCGTCATCCTCGGCACCTACGCGCTGTCGGCCGGGTACTACGACGCCTACTACGGCTCGGCCCAGAAGGTCCGCACGCTGATCCAGCGCGACTTCGCGGCCGCGTTCGAGAAGGCGGACGTCCTCGTCTCGCCGACGGCGCCGACGACCGCGTTCAAGCTGGGCGAGAAGCTGGACGACCCGCTGGCGATGTACCTCAACGACGTCGCCACGATCCCCGCCAACCTGGCGGGCGTCCCTGGCCTGTCGCTGCCGAGCGGCCTGTCGGACGACGGGCTGCCCGTCGGCTTCCAGGTGCTGGCGCCGGCGAAGGCCGACGACCGCCTGTACCGCGTCGGTGCCGCGCTCGAGGCGCTGCTGGAGAACGAGTGGGGCGGTCCGCTGCTGACGCGCGCCCCGGAGCTGGAGACCCGATGAGCGCGCTGGTGGACCTGGTCGACTACGACGAGGCCGTGGCCCGGTTCGACCCCGTGATCGGCATCGAGGTGCACGTCGAGCTCGGCACGCGCACCAAGATGTTCGACGGTGCGCCGGCCGTGTTCGGCGAGGAGCCGAACACCGCGGTGACGCCGGTCTCGCTGGGCCTGCCCGGCGCGCTGCCGGTGGTCAACGCGACGGCCGTCGAGTACGCGATCCGCATCGGCCTGGCGCTGAACTGCTCGATCGCCGAGAGCTGCCGGTTCGCGCGCAAGAACTACTTCTACCCGGACGTCCCCAAGAACTTCCAGACGTCGCAGTACGACGAGCCCATCGCGTACGACGGCTGGGTGGACGTCGAGCTCGAGGACGGCACGGTGTTCCGCGTCGACATCGAGCGTGCGCACATGGAGGAGGACGCGGGCAAGAACACCCACGTCGGCGGCGCGACGGGACGCATCCAGGGTGCCGAGTACTCGCTGGTCGACTACAACCGCGCCGGGATCCCGCTCGTCGAGATCGTCACGCGGCCCATCCTGGGCGCCGGCGAGCGCGCGCCGGAGGTGGCGCGCGCCTACGTGCAGACGCTGCGTGACCTGTTCCGGGCGCTCGAGGTGTCCGAGGCGCGCATGGAGCGTGGGAACGTCCGTGCGGACGTGAACGTATCGCTGCGGCCGACGGCCGCCGATCCGCTCGGTACCCGCACGGAGACCAAGAACGTCAACTCGTTCCGGTCGGTCGAGCGGTCGGTGCGCTACGAGATCAGCCGGCAGGCCGCCGTGCTGGACGCGGGTGCGACGGTCACGCAGGAGACGCGGCACTGGCACGAGGACACGGGTACGACGACGTCGGGCCGCCTGAAGTCCGACGCCGAGGACTACCGCTACTTCCCGGAGCCGGACCTCGCGCCGATCGTCCCGGACCGGGCATGGATCGAGGAGATCCGCGCCGCGCTGCCCGAGCTGCCCGCCGCACGTCGTCGTCGGCTGCAGGGCGAGTGGGGCTACGCCGACGCCGAGATGCGCGACGTGGTCAACGCGGGCGCGGTCGAGCTCATCGAGGCGACGGTCGCGGCGGGGGCGTCGCCCGCCGCCGCGCGCAAGTGGTGGATGGGTGAGCTGGCCCGCACCGCCAAGGAGCAGGACGTCGAGCTGGCCGACCTGCCCATCACCCCGGCCCAGATCGGGGAGCTGCAGGCCCTCGTCGACGCCGGCCGCATCAACGACAAGCTGGCCCGTCAGGTGCTGGCCGGCGTGCTCGCGGGAGAGGGCGACCCCGAGGCCGTCGTCGTCGCGCGCGGCCTGGAGGTCGTGTCCGACGACGGCCCGCTGCTGGCCGCCATCGACGAGGCACTGGCCGCCCAGCCGGACGTGGCCGAGAAGATCCGCTCGGGCAACCTCGGTCCGGTCGGCGCCATCATCGGCGCCGTCATGAAGGCGACCCGCGGCCAGGCCGACGCCGGCCGCGTCCGCGAGCTGGTGCTGGAGCGCGTCCAGGCCTGAGTGCCCCGCGCCGAGCGCGCCCCATCGTCGTCGAGCGCACCCGTGGCAACGGGTGCGCTCGACGCGTCTCGGGCGCGCTCGCGGTGGGAGTCAGCGGGGGAGGTACTTCTCCTGTGAGCGCAGGTAGCCCTCGCCGTCGAAGTCGGGGACCAGCGACGCCTGCACGATGTAGCTCTGGACGGCCGCGACGAACAGCACGGCCTGCTCGGCGCCCAGCGCGTCCGCCTCGTCGGGTGAGCGACCGTGCTGACGCTGCTGCCACAGCGACACGTAGCGGCCGACGACGGCCCGCAGGCGGGTGACCACGGAGCCGGCGAGCTCGCGGACGGTGGGGTCGGTGACGGCCTCGCCCCAGAGCTGGAGCATCACGCCCGGGGAGGCGAGCTCCTGCTGCATGCCCTCGACCAGCACGCGCGGGAGGGTGGGAGGTGCGGGCATCGGGTCGAGCTCGGCGAGGTGCTCGATGTCGGCGACCCGGCTGTCGATGATGCGGGTGGCCACCTCCATGACGAGCGCGTCCTTGCTGGGGAAGTGGCCGTAGATGGCGCCGGCGGACAGCCCCGACTCGGTGATGATCTCCGCCATCGACGTGGCGTGGAAGCCCTTGCGTCGGAACGCGCGCAGAGCAGCGTCGGCGATCTCCTGCCGGCGCGCGATCCGGTACTCCTCGGTGACCTTGGGCACACGGCAGCATAAAAACGAACGAACGTTCTTGACAACTTCCCGGGTCGGACGGAGCCTGGTAACAGAACGAACATTCGGTTTAGAAGGAGCCTTGTCATGACTGTCCAGCCGCACACCCCGTGGCGCCGCCTCGTCGGTCTGGGCGCAGCCCTCGCCGCCGTGGTCACGCTCATCGCCCTCGCGTTCCTGTGGCCGAGCGCCGCGTCCGACGCCCATGACCTCCCGCTCGCCGTCGCCGGGCCCGCCGCCGCGACGGCCCCCGTCGAGCAGGGGCTCGAGCAGCGCGCGCTCGGCACGTTCGACGTCGTCGAGGTCGCCGACCGGGACGCCGCCGAGCACCTCGTCCTCACGCGCGACGTCTACGGCGCGATCGTGCTGGGCGACCAGCCCGAGATCCTCACGGCGACCGCCTCGAGCTCTGTCGTCGCCCAGCAGCTCGCGGCGCTGTCGCCGGTCCTGGCCCAGCAGCTCTCCGAGGTGACCGGCACGGACGTGAGCGTCCCCGTCACCGACCTCGTCCCCCTCGCGTCCGGCGACCCGCGCGGGACGATCCTCGGGCTCGTCACGTTGCCCGTCGTCATCGGCGGGATGATCGGCGGCATCGGCATCTCGTTGCTCGTCGTCGGGGTGTGGCGCCGCGTCGCAGCCGCCGGCGTCTACGCGGCCGTCGGTGGACTGGCGGTGGCCGGCGTCCTGCAGGGCCTGTTCGGCGCACTCCAGGGCAGCTACCTCGTCAACGCGAGCATCATCGCCCTCACGCTCGCCGGCATCGCGAGCGTGATCATCGGGTTCGTCTCGATCGTCGGCCGCGCGGGCATCGCCATCGGCCCCGTGCTGTTCCTGCTCGTGGCCAACCCGCTGGCATCCGCCGCCGCGCCGTGGCAGATGCTGCCGGCGCCGTGGGGGCAGATCGGTCAGTGGTTCCCGCCGGGCGCGGCCGCCGCGCTGCTGCGCGACCACTCCTACTTCCCGCAGGCCTCGACGGCCTCGCTGTGGCTGGCACTGGTGGGCTGGGTGGTCCTGGGCCTGGTGCTCTCGACCGTCGGGCACTTCCGCAACACGGGTGGCGCGACCGCCGGCGCCATCGAGGAGGCGGAGGAGGCCGAGGGCATCGAGGTCGGCGACCCCAAGGCCGCGTTCGCCTGACCGGCGAGCGGGCTCGGAGTGGGGCCACGGCGCGCGTGAGACACGGCGGTAACGTCGTCGCCACACGCGCGCCGTACCGTCCGTGGGGACGCGAGAGGAGACGTCGATGGACAAGCCGACGTTGCAGGGCGAGATGATCACCCTGCGCCCCATCCGACCCGACGACGCGGACGCGATGTGGGAGATGCTGGCCGACCCCGAGGGCAAGCGGCAGACCGGGACGACCGCCACGTTCACCCGCGAGAGCATCGCCGCCTGGTGCGCGAGCCGCGCCACCGCGAAGGGCCGCTACGACTTCGCGGTGACAGCCAACGGTGACGACTCGTTCCGCGGCGAGATCGTGCTGAACGAGGTCGACGAGGGCCGGCGCTGCGCCAACCTGCGACTCTCGATGGGGCCGACCTACCGCGGTCGCGGGTACGGCACCGAGGGCATCCAGCTGGTGCTGGGCTTCGCGTTCGACGGCATCGGGCTGCACCGCGTGGAGCTGGACGTGCTGAGCATCAACGCCCGGGCCAAGTCCCTGTACGAGAACCTCGGCTTCCGCGTCGAGGGTCGCAAGCGCGACGCCTACCGCGACGGGGACGGGTACTGCGACGCCGTCGTCATGGCGATCCTGGAGGACGAGTACCGCGCCGGTCAGCTGGGCTGACCGACGCGGTACCCGTGGCCGATCGGGTGCTGCAGGTGATCACCGCAGCCAGGCGTGCTTGCGGACGACCGGCAGGTTGGCCCACCACTTGCCCAGGCCCCACGTGTCACCGGCGAACGTGAGGGCGGCGATGATCAGGACCAGCGCGTAGATCACGTGGTAGTCGATCAGCGGGTTGGTCGAGCCCTGCTGCAGCGGCCACTCGGCCAGCCACATCATGGCCATGATGAGCGAGCCGGCCACGGCCGAGACGCGCAGGCCGATGCCGAGCATCACCGCCGCGCCCACGCCCAGCATGCCGAGCATGAACAGCCAGTCGGTCAGCGGGCTCGCCATGTTGGCGAACACGTCCTTGAACGGGCCGATCGCGGCGAACTTCATGAAGCCCTGGCTGGGCTGCCCGCCGTCGATCCAGGACAGGGTCGGCGAGCCCTCGGTGACGGCGGCGCCCGTGCTGTAGTGCAGCCCGAACGTCTTGTCCAGGAACGCCCACAGGAAGATGAACCCGGTGGCGAGACGCGCGATCGCCAGGGCGATGCGGGCGCGGCCCGAGGTGACGATCGCGGGCTCGGTGCGTACAGCGGCGGTGCTGGTCGTGGGATCTGCGAGGGCGGTCATGATCGGACTCTCCGTGTGAGGTTCGGTCGCCGTGCTCGGCGCCGTAGTCACACTCTCGTCCCGGCGTGAGCGGATGTTCCGGGACGTTCGTCCCCACTTCTTCACACCGTCTTCACGAGCCCTCAGCCGCGTGCCGCGTGGTACGCCTCCAGGGTGGCCTCACGCTCGCGGGCGTGGTCGACGATGCGGTCGGGGTAGTCGGCAGGCGCCTCGAGACCGAGCCGCCACGGCTGGTGGACGGCTCGGCCGGGGATGCCGCGGAGCTCCGGGACCCACCGGCGCACGTAGGTGCCGTCGGGGTCGAACTTCTCGCCCTGCAGCACGGGGTTGAACACGCGGAAGTACGGTGCGGCGTCGCGTCCCGTCCCGGCCACCCACTGCCAGTTCAGCTGGTTCTGCGGGACGTCGCCGTCGACGAGCCACGCCATGAAGTGGTCCGCGCCGCGCTGCCAGCGGATGTGCAGGTCCTTGACCAGGAACGACGCGACCACCATGCGCACCCGGTTGTGCATCCAGCCGGTCGCGCGCAGCTGCCGCATGCCCGCGTCGACCAGCGGGTAGCCCGTCCGTCCCGTCGCCCACGCGTCGAAGGCGGCGTCCGCGCCCGGTCCGTCGGCCCACGCGTCGTCCGGCACCACGGCTCGCAGCGAGCGCCTCGTCGCGCCGGGGTGGTGCCACAGCACGTCGGCGTGGAACTCGCGCCAGGCCAGCTCGGAACGGAACGTCGCCGCCGACGCGCCCCGGTCGTGGGCGAGGTCGGCCAGCAGGGTTCGGGGATGGACCTCGCCGTACTTGAGAGGGATCGACATCGACGACGTCCCGTCCACGTCGGGACGGTCACGGTCGGTGCCGTAGTCGCCCAGCCCATCGGCGACGAAGGTGTGCCACCGCTCGCGCGCCGCGTGCTCGCCGGCGCGCGGCAGCTCGACGTCCGTGTCGGGGACGTCGGGCAGTGGGTCGGAGCGGACGTCGGCCCACGGGACCGAACGGGGGCGGGGCGCCGGGGCCGACCACCCGTGGTCCAGCCACGCCCGACGGAACGGGGTGAACACCTGGAACGGCGATCCCGCGCCCGTCGCGAGCAGACCGGGGCCGACGGCGTAGGGGGAGCCCGTGGGCACGAGCTCGACGCCCGCGTCGTCGAGCGCCGCGCCGACGGCCTCGTCGCGTCGTCGGCCGAAGGGTTCGGTGGCCGCGGTGACGTGCACGGACGACGCGGCGACCTCGCGAGCGAGGTGTGGGACGACCTCCGCCGGGTGGCCACGTCGCACGACGAGGCGGCCGCCCAGCTCGTCGTCGAGCGCCCGCAGGCTCGCCGCGAGGTACGCCAGGCGTGGGGCGCCGGCCGACGACCACAGGGCGGGGTCGACGACGAAGAGCGCGACCACGTCGCCGTCGTCGGCCCGCGCCCGCTCCACGGCCGCGACCAGGGCGGGGTTGTCCGCGAGCCGCAGGTCGCGGCGGAACCAGTGCACGCTCGTCACCGGGCCACGCTAGGTCGCGTCGGCGTCCGCAGCGACCCGGCCGACCTGGGTGGACACTGGCGCACACGGCAGGGACCGGCCACGATGGGCCACATGGCAGACGGGGACGAACCGGGCGTCTCGCGCGGCCGGCGACGCGGTGACGGAGCCGACGACGCGGCGGGCGCCGGGGGGCTCACCACGGCCGACGCGCCCGTCGTCCCCCGCGACCACGCGTTCTTCGGGCACCCGCTGGGCCTTTTCACGCTGTTCGGCACGGAGCTGTGGGAGCGGTTCAGCTACTACGGCATGCGGGCCATCCTGCTGCTGTACCTGACGGACACCGCGGCGAACGGTGGCCTCGGGATCGACGAGACGACCGGGCTGGCGATCTACTCCGCCTACGGCGCGTCGGTGTACCTGGTCTCGGTGCTCGGGGGCTGGCTCGCCGACCGCATGATCGGCGCGCGGCGCTCGGTCCTGTACGGCGGCGTCGTCATCGCG
>Ga0160447_100357_pt1 | contig 22982 bp, 22 predicted proteins | sample HID1973K_E1MG_FD_108222 | JGI IMG/M metagenome (GOLD analysis project Ga0160447, IMG submission 108222) | Enriched mosquito-associated microbial communities from UW Madison campus, WI, USA - HID1973K_E1 MG | ecosystem: Host-associated > Arthropoda: Insects > Digestive system > Unclassified ...
CCGGTCGACGAACGGTCGCCGGGCGCCCTCGAACCCGACGTCCGTGCCGTCCTGCGTGTGCCGCGGGCCGGCGGCAACGCGCTGGCCCGGGCGCTGGCTGCCTCGATGGCGGTCCGCAGCGCCAAGCGCGAGGGCGGCACCGTGCGCGCCCAGCTCGACCCGACGGAGCTGGGCTGACGTGCGCGAGGTCGACACCCTCGTCCTCGATCTGGGCGACGTCCTGGTCCGTTGGGACCCGTGGCGTGCGCTCGTCGGGCGCCTGCCGGACGACGAGGTCCGCGCGTTCCTCGACGACTTCGACTTCCGGACGTTCAACGTCGCGCAGGACGCGGGCCGGTCGTGGGCCGACGGACGTGCGCTCCTGCAGGCGACCGAACCGCACCTCGTCCCCGCGATGGACCTGTTCGTGGAGCACTTCGCGGACACGCTCGTCGGCCCGGTGCCGGGCATGGCGGACCTCGTGCAGGACGCCGCCGACGCCGGCCTGCGCCTGCTGGGGCTGTCCAACTGGTCGGCGGAGACGTTCCACCTCGCGCAGCCCGTCGCGCCGGCCATCGGTCTGCTCGAGGACGTGGTCGTCTCCGGCCGCGAGGGCATCGCGAAGCCGGACCCCCGCATCTTCGCGCTGCTCGCCTCCCGCCACGGCGTGGACCCGGCGCGCGCGGTCTTCATCGACGACTCGCCGCCCAACGTCGGAGCCGCCCGCGCGTGCGGCTTCGACGCGATCACGTTCACCACGGCCGAGGCCCTGCGCACGGAGCTGGACGCCCGCGGCGTGGTGCTGCGTCCGCCCACGGTCGCGCGCTGACCTGCTGGAGCGAGGCCGGCCCCACCGCCACCTAGGATCGGTGCCATGCGTCTGCTCTTCGCCGGTACCCCCACGGCAGCGGTGCCGTCGCTCGAGGCCCTGATCGCGTCCCGGCACGAGGTGGTCGCGGTGCTGACCCGCCCCGACGCGCGCGTCGGCCGCGGACGGACGCTGGCGCCGAGCCCGGTCAAGGCCCGTGCCCTCGAGGCCGGGATCGACGTGCTGACACCGAGCACGCTGCGCGACGACGAGGTGGTCGCGCAGATCGCGTCGCTCGGCGTCGACGCCGCGCCGGTGGTCGCCTACGGCGCGCTGATCCCCGTGCCGCTGCTGGACGTGCCGACGCACGGCTGGATCAACCTGCACTTCTCCGTGCTGCCCGCATGGCGCGGTGCCGCCCCGGTGCAGCGCGCGCTGCTCGCCGGCGACGAGGTCACGGGCGCCACGACGTTCCGCATCGAGCAAGGTCTCGACACCGGACCCGTGTTCGGCACCCTCACCGAGACCATCCGCCCGCGCGACACGTCGGGCGACCTGCTCGATCGCCTGGCCACGGTGGGCTCGGGTCTGCTGGTCTCGACCCTCGACGCGCTCGAGGACGGCATCCTCAACCCGATTCAGCAGCCGACGGACGGCGTGAGCCACGCCGCCAAGATCGAGGTGGAGGACGCGCGCGTCGTCTGGACGCATCCGGCCTACGCGGTGGACCGTCGCGTCCGTGCCTGCACACCGGCACCGGGTGCCTGGACCACGCTGCCCGACGGTGCGCGGCTGGGCCTCGGCCCCGTCACGCTCACGGACCAGGACGTGCCGGCCGGAGAGCTGCGTGTCACCAAGCGCGAGGTCCTGGTCGGGACCGCGACGCAGGCCGTCCGCCTGGGCCAGGTCACGCCCGCCGGCAAGCGCCCCATGGACGCGGCGGACTGGGCGCGCGGCGCGCGCCTGGGCGACGGGACGGCGATCGGGGACAACATGATCCTGGGCGCCCGGGCCGACGAGGCGGCGCAGGCATGAGCGACGCACCCCGCGACGGACGTCGGCCTGACGACGAGCGTCGCAACACCTCCGGCCGGCAGCGCGGCAACGCCCGGTCGCAGGGCCGCACCGAGCGCACCGCGCAGGCCCCCAGCCAGCGTCGACGCACCGGCGACCCGGCGCGCAACGCGGCGTTCGACGTGCTGCGGGCCGTCGCGGAGGGCGACTCGTACGCGAACCTCGTGCTGCCGCCGATGCTGCGCGAGCGGGGGATCCGGGGCCGCGACGCGGGGTTCGCGACCGAGCTCGCGTACGGCACGCTGCGCCTGCGCGGCCGGTACGACGCGATCGTCGAGCAGGCCGCGGGTCGCCCGCCCGAGAAGATCGACCCGCCCGTGCTGGACCTCCTGCGGCTCGGCGCGCACCAGCTCCTCGCCATGCGGGTGCCGCCGCACGCGGCCGTCTCGGAGACCGTCGGCCTCACGCGCGAGCGCGTCGGCGCGGGCGCGGCGCAGTTCGTCAACGCGGTCCTGCGGGCGGTCGGCCGGACGACGGCGGACGAGTGGCTGGACCTCGTGGGCGACGCGGCCGACCCGGCGGGCGACGACGCCGTGGCACGCCTCGCGGCGCAGCAGAGCCACCCCGAGTGGGTGGCCCGCGCGCTGCGCGAGGCGCTCGTGGGCAACGGACGGTCGGCCGAGGAGCTGGGCGCCCTGCTCGAGGCCGACAACGCGGCCCCACGCGTGACGCTCGTCGCGCGGCCGGGTCTGGTGGACGACGACGAGCTGCCGGGCACCCCTGGCCTGGTCGCGCCGACGGCATCGATCCTGGACGGTGGCGACCCGGCGAGCATCGGCGCGGTCCGCGACGGCCGTGCGGGGGTGCAGGACGAGGGCAGCCAGCTGGTCGCGCTCGCTCTGGCGGCTGCGCCGCTGGACGGCCCCGACGACCGGTGGCTCGACCTGTGCGCCGGCCCCGGCGGCAAGGCCGCGCTGCTGGCGGCGCTGGTCGACACCCACCGCGGCCGGCTGGTCGCCAACGAGGTGCAACCGCACCGTGCCCGGTTGGTCGAGCAGTCGCTGCGCGCGGTGGCCGCGGACGCCGTCGAGGACGTGCGCACGGGTGACGGTCGCCTCGTCGGCCGCGACGAACCCGCGTCCTACGACCGCGTCATGGTCGACGCCCCGTGCACCGGTCTCGGTGCGCTGCGCCGTCGGCCGGAGGCCCGCTGGCGCCGTCGGCCGTCCGACCTCGGCCCCCTGTCCGCCCTGCAGCGCGAGCTGCTGGCGTCGGCGCTCGAGGCGGTCCGCGTCGGCGGCGTCGTCGCGTACGTCACGTGCTCACCGCACCTGGCCGAGACGCAGCTCGTCGTCAAGGACGCGCTGCGGGCCGCGGGCCGCGCGGGCATCGGGGTCGAGACGATCGACGCCCGTGCCGTCGTCGAGGGCATCGCCCCGCAGCCCCTCGACCTGCCCGGCGACCGCACGGACGTGCAGCTCTGGCCGCACGTGCACGGCACGGACGCCATGCACCTGACCCTGCTGCGCCGCACGTCCTGACGCTCACGACTAGGCTCGTGGCGTGCCAGCGCTGATCAACCCGAGCATCCTGTCCGCCGACTTCGCCAACCTCGAGCGCGACCTGGGCCGCATCGCGAACGCCGACTACGCGCACGTGGACGTCATGGACAACCACTTCGTGCCGAACCTGACGATCGGTGTCCCGGTCGTGCAGCGGCTCGCGCAGGTGTCGCCCGTCCCGCTGGACCTGCACCTGATGATCGAGGACGCCGACCGGTGGGCCCCGCAGTACGCGGAGGCCGGCGCCGCGTCGGTGACGTTCCACCTCGAGGCGACACAGGCGCCCGTGCGGCTGGCGCGCGAGCTGCGGGCCGGGGGAGTGCGCGCCGCCGTGGCGCTGCGTCCCGCGACGCCCGTCGAGCCGCTGCTGGACCTGCTCGACGAGATCGACATGATCCTGGTCATGACCGTAGAGCCCGGCTTCGGGGGCCAGTCGTTCATCGAGGGCACGCTGCCCAAGATCCGCCGCGCCCGCGCTGCGATCGACGAGGCCGGTGCGGACACGTGGATCCAGGTGGACGGCGGCGTCGCGCGACCGACCATCGGGCGCATCGCCGAGGCGGGCGCCAACGTCTTCGTCGCCGGCTCTGCCGTCTACGGCGCCGACGACCCCGCCGCGGAGATCGACGCGCTGCGCACCCTCGCGTCCTGACGACCCGACCCGCCAGGCGGAGGCCTGATCGGCTGGGGGCGCAACTGCCACTCACGGACTCGTGATGGGCGGGAATGTCGCGTGTGGCATGATCGTTGGCGGTAGAGCAACACGTGCTCCGGGGTCGGTGTAATTCCGAGCCGGCGGTGACAGTCCGCGACCCGCGACGTCCTTCGGGATCGAGCGGTTGACCTGGTGGAACTCCAGGACCGACGGTGAAAGTCCGGATGGGAGAAGTACGTGGCGGCGCGCGGTGACCCCGCACGCCGTGGCCGGCCGGACCCAGGTCCGTGCCCGGTGTCCCGTCGACCCCCGGAGCCTTCGGTTCCGGGAGGTGGTGACGATGAGCACGATGAGCGACATGGTGCACCTGCCTGTCGACGACGACCGCGCGCGCGCCCAGCACGCCGGGCGTCCCGTCACCGCCGCCGAGACCGACGCGCTTCGCCGCGCGTTCCGCCTCGCCGCGAACGGGCCCGCCCACGGCCCCAACCCGCGTGTCGGGTGCGTGCTGCTGTCCGCCGCGGGTGACGTCCTGGGCGAGGGCTGGCACCGCGGCGCCGGTACGCCGCACGCGGAGGTCGCCGCGCTCGCGGACGCTCGCGAGCGGGGCCACGACACGACCGGCGCGACCGCCGTCGTCACCCTCGAGCCGTGCAACCACACGGGCCGCACCGGTCCGTGCTCGCAGGCGCTGATCGACGCCCGCGTCGCACGCGTGGTGATCGCGGTCGGCGACCCGAACCCCGTGGCCGCCGGGGGAGCGGAGCGTCTGCGTGCCGAAGGCATCGACGTGCTCGCCGGGGTGCTGCCCGACGAGGGGCGCGCCGTGCTCGGGGCGTGGCTGCACGCCGTCGAGCGTGACCGCCCGTTCGTCACGCTCAAGCTCGCCACCAGCCTGGACGGGCGCATCAACGCGGCCGATCGCAGCAGTCGGTGGATCACCGGCGAGGTCGCCCGCCTCCACGCCCACGGCCTGCGCGCGGAGGTCGACGCGATCGTCGTCGGCACCGGCACCGCGCTCGTCGACGACCCGAGCCTGACCGCACGCTCCGCCGACGGCACGCTGCACGAGCACCAGCCGCTCCGCGTCGTCGTCGGGCACCGCGATCTCGCACCCGAGGCCGCGCTGCACGGGCCGGGCGGCGAGCTGGTCCACGTCCGCACCCACGACCCGCGCGAGGTCCTGGTCGAGCTGGCGCGGCGCGAGGTGCGGCACGTGCTCGTGGAGGGCGGCCCCACGCTCGCCGCTGCGTTCCTGCGCGCCGGCCTGGTCGACGAGGTGCACGCGTACGTGGCCCCCGTCCTGCTGGGCGCGGGCAGGGCCGCCGTCGACGACCTGGGGATCACGACGATCGGCGGCGCGCTGCGCCTGACGACCCGGTCGGTGCAGCCCCTGGGCCCGGACGTCCTGATCGTCTGCGGCGTCGACGCACCTCGGCAGCAGGACGCGTCCGAGCAGAGCACGTCAGCGAACGACACAGCAGAGCAGGAGCACTGATGTTCACCGGCATCATCGAGGAGATCGGCGTGATCGAGGCGATCGAGGACCGCGGCGAGGACGCGCGCGTGAGCGTGCGCGGCCCGCTCGTGACGGGCGACGCGCACCTGGGCGACTCGATCGCGGTCTCTGGCGTCTGTCTCACGGTCGCGGACCTGCCGGGCGACGGTACGTTCGTCGCCGACGTGATGCCCGAGTCGCTGCGCCGCACGGCGCTGGGCGACCTCGCGGTCGGCAGCCCGGTGAACCTCGAGCGGGCGCTGGCGGTCGGGGGCCGCTACGGCGGGCACGTCGTGCAGGGGCACGTGGACGGTGTCGGCGTCATCCGGTCACGCACGCCCGGCCCGCGCTGGGACGAGGTCGAGATCGGCCTCGAGCCGTCGCTGGCCCGGTACGTCGCGGAGAAGGGCTCGATCGCGGTCTCCGGGATCTCGCTGACGGTCACGCACGTGTCCGACGACGCGTTCGGCGTCTCCCTCATCCCGACGACGCTCGAGGCGACGACCCTCGGCACGCTGGAGGTCGGTGCACGCGTCAACCTGGAGGTCGACGTGCTGGCCAAGTACACCGAACGCCTGCTCGCGACGACGGGGGCGCTGCGATGAACAACGCCGCCCCCGCGGGCACCGCAACGACCGGGACGATCGAGGACGCCCTGGCGGCGCTCCGTCACGGCAAGCCTGTGCTGGTCGCAGACTCGCCCGACCGTGAGAACGAGGCCGACGTCATCCTGGCCGCGCAGTCCGCGACGCCGGAGTGGGTGGCCTGGACCATCCGGCACTCGTCCGGCTACCTGTGCGCACCGATGCCGGCAGCCCGCGCCGACGCGCTGGACCTGCCGCTCATGGTCCCGCACAGCCAGGACCCGCGCCGGACGGCGTACACGGTCACGGTCGACGCGGCGACGGGCGTGACGACGGGCATCTCGGCCGCCGACCGGGCCCGCACGCTGCACGTCCTGGCCGACCCGGCCAGCGGGCACGAGGACCTGATCCGGCCGGGGCACGTGCTGCCGTTGCGCGCGGTGCCGGGCGGGGTGCTGCACCGCGCGGGGCACACGGAGGCGGCCGTCGACCTGTGCCGTCTCGCGGGCCTGGAGCCCGTGGGCGCCATCGCGGAGCTCGTGAACGACGACGGCACGATGACGCGGCTCCCGGAGGCGGCGCGCCTCGCGGCCGACGAGGGTCTGGTCCTCATCACGATCGAGGACCTGGTCGCGTGGCGCCGCGAGCACGACGACCTCGTCGGCACCGCGGACGCGCCGGCGCCCGTCGCGCGTGCACGCGTCCACGCCACCCACACCGCATACCTGCCCACCGCGCACGGCGACTTCCGCATCCACGGCTACCGCGACCTGCGCACCGGCGACGAGCACGTCGCGCTGGTCCCGACGTCGGGCCTGTCCGACCACCCGGTGGTCCGCGTGCACTCCGAGTGCCTGACGGGTGACGCGTTCGGGTCGGCGCGCTGCGACTGCGGCCCGCAGCTCGATGCCGCGCTGCAGATGGCGGCCGAGCAGGGCGGTGCCGTCGTCTACCTGCGCGGGCACGAGGGCCGGGGGATCGGCCTGCTCGCGAAGGTGGCCGCGTACGCGCTGCAGGACGAGGGCCGCGACACCGTCGAGGCGAACCTGGACCTCGGCTGGCCGGCCGACCGGCGCGAGTACGGCGCGGCGGCAGCGATCCTGGCCGACCTGGGCGTCACGCGCGTGACGCTCCTGACGAACAACCCCGCCAAGGTCGCGGGCCTGCGCGCGCACGGCATCGACGTGACCGACGTGCACGGCCTGCTCGTCGGGCGCACCCCCCACAACGAGGCGTACCTGCGCACCAAGGCCACGTCCATGGGCCACGCGCTGGACCTGGACGCCGGCGAACCCATCCCGGTCATGCCGACCCGGGCGGCACCCGCCGCGCCGGGCACGGACACGAGTGACCACACCTTCGAGGAGGACCTGGCATGAGCGGTGCAGGCGCACCCACCCTGCACGTGGACGGCACCGGCCTGCGGGTCGTGGTCGTCGCGGCGAGCTGGCACACGGTCGTGATGGACGGTCTGCTGGCGGGCGCCCGACGAGCACTCGCGGCGGCAGGCGTCCACGACGTGACCGAGATCCGCGTGCCCGGCACGTTCGAGCTTCCCGTGGCCGCGAAGGCCGCTGCGGAGTCGGGCGCCGACGCGGTCGTGGCGCTCGGCGTCGTCATCCGCGGCGGCACCCCGCACTTCGAGTACGTCTGCTCCGCGGCGACGAGCGGGCTGACCGACGTCGCCGTGCGCACCGGTGTGCCCGTCGGCTTCGGCGTCCTGACCTGCGACGACGACGCCCAGGCACTCGACCGTGCCGGTCTCGAGGGTTCGCACGAGGACAAGGGCGCGGAGGCGGCGGAGGCCGCCGTCGCGACCGTCGTCGCGCTGCGGGCGCTGGCGAGGCCCTAGTGCTCAGCTGGCTCTTCGACGCGACCCTGACGATCGCCGGCCACGACATCCTGTGGCGGGAGATCGTCGGGAACGGGTTCGGCCTCGCGTCCGCGATCGGCGGGATGCGGCGTCAGGTGTGGGCGTGGCCCGTCGGCATCGTCGGGAACGTCCTGCTGTTCACGGTGTTCCTGGGCGGGGTGTTCGACACACCGCAGGCCAAGGACCTGTACGGCCAGGCGGGGCGGCAGGTGTTCTTCATCGTCGTGTCCGTCTACGGCTGGGTGCGCTGGCGCCAGGCCCGCGCCGACGGCCGCGCGCACGGCGACGCCCACGCGGCCGCCGTGGTCCCGCACTGGGCGGGCCCGAGGGGCTGGGTCCTGATCGGGACCGTCGCGGTCGTCGGGACCGTCGTGTTCGCGCAGATCTTCCGCGCCCTCGACTCGTACGGCCCGTGGGCCGACGCGTGGATCTTCACGGGCTCGTTCCTGGCCACCTACGGGATGGCCCGCGGCTGGATCGAGTTCTGGCTGATCTGGATCGCGGTCGACGCCGTCGGGGTGCCGCTGCTGTTCAAGGCGGGCTACTACCCGTCGGCCGTGCTGTACATCGTCTACGCAGCGGTGGTGCTGTGGGGCTTCGTCGTCTGGTGGCGCCAGCGCGACCGAAACCCGGACGCGGTCAAGGACCTGCCGGAGCAACCCCTACTGTTGGCCGAGTGAAGACCTTCGACTCCTTGTTCGACGAGCTGGCCGACAAGGCCCGGACCCGCCCGGAAGGATCGGGCACCGTGGCCGAGCTGGATGCCGGCGTCCATGCCATCGGCAAGAAGATCGTCGAGGAGGCCGCCGAGGTGTGGATGGCCGCCGAGTTCGAGGGCGACGAGCGGACGGCCGAGGAGATCTCCCAGCTCCTCTACCACCTGCAGGTCCTCATGCTCGCGCGCGGCCTGACCCTCGCCGACGTCTACACCCACCTGTGAGAGAGGACCTCGCCGCGTGCTGAGGATCGCCGTCCCCAACAAGGGTTCCCTGTCGGAGCCCGCCGCCGCCATGCTCAAGGAGGCGGGCTACCGCCAGCGCCGCGACAGCCGTGAGCTGGTGCTGCCCGACCCGGACAACGACGTCGAGTTCTTCTTCCTGCGTCCCCGCGACATCGCCGTGTACGTGGGTTCGGGCACCGTCGACGTCGGCATCACCGGGCGTGACCTGATGCTCGACTCGGAGTCCGACGCGGTCGAGCACCTGCCGCTCGGCTTCGCGCGCTCCACGTTCCGCTGGGCGACGACCGCGGGGGAGATGAGCACGGTCGAGCAGGTCGCCGGTCACCGGGTCGCGACGAGCTACCCCGTGCTGGTGGCGTCGTACCTGCGCGACCTGGGCATCGAGCCGGCCGGCGTCGTCCGCCTGGACGGGGCCGTCGAGACGGCCATCAAGCTCGGTGTCGCCGACGTGATCGCCGACGTCGTCGAGACGGGCACCACCCTGCGCGCGGCGGGCCTCGAGATCTTCGGCGAGCCGATCCTGCGCTCCGAGGCGGTGCTGGTGCGGCGCTCCGACGTGGACGCTCCCGCGGGTCTCGACGTGCTCACGCGCCGCCTGCAGGGCGTGCTCACCGCCCAGCAGTACGTGCTCATGGACTACGACGTGCCCACGTCGCTCGTCGAGAAGGCCGTCGCGATCACGCCGGGCCTCGAGTCGCCGACCGTCAGCCCGCTGCACAACGGCGACTGGTCGGCCGTGCGTGCCATGGTCCCGCGCGGGCAGACCAACCACGTCATGGACGCCCTCTACGACGTCGGCGCCCGCGCCATCCTGGTCACGTCCATCCACGCGTGCCGGCTCTGACGGGCGCGATGGCTGCCGCGACCACGCAGTACACCCCGTTCCGGCCGCACCTGGCCCGGATCGTCACGCTCGTGATGGCCGTCGTGGTGCTGGCCGGGACGGTCACGGTGATCCTCGCGATCCCGGAGCTCGGCCCGGGGGACCAGGTCGGCTTCGCGATCGTCGGGCTGCTCATCATCTGGTTCTGCTGGCGTCAGGCGTCGGTCGCGGCCGTCCCGTCGCCCAAGGGGCTGGTCGTCCGCAACCTGCTGGTCACCACGCGCCTCGAGTGGGCGCAGATCGTGGCCGTGCGGTTCGGTGCCGGCCAGCCGTGGGTGCAGCTGGACCTGTCCGACGGCGACACGCTGGCCGTGATGGGCGTGCAGCGCGCCGACGGCGTGCGCGCCCAGGACGAGGCGCAGCGCCTCGCGACGCTCGTCGCGCAGCACTCGCGCACGACGCGCGACGACTGACCGGCCCGCGTCGACGACCGGACCCGCGTCGACGAACGGACCCGGCGCCTCAGACCAGCGTGACCGCGTGCTGACCGGCGACCGCCGCTGCGAGGAACGCCGCGGGGTCGCGGTCCAGCCCGCGGCCCATGGTCGACAGCCGCACGGGCGAGCCTCGCAGCGCGTCCAGCAGATCCTCGCCCGCCGGCAGCTCGACCAGCCGGTGGCGCGTCGCGAGTGGCGCCACCTGCTCCGCCACGCGCTCGCCGAGCACCGACAGGTCACCGCCGAAGACGGGCACCGGGACGTCCGCAGGCTGCAGGGCGACGCGACCGTAGGCCGTCAGCGAGTGGTGCGACACGCCGAGGTGCCGCTCGCGCTCGTCGGCGCCGGACACGCGCAGCGAGGCGACCGCACGCCCGCCGAGCACGCCGACCGCGTTGACCGCCTCACCGACCGCGACACCCGAGAAGCCCCAGCGCGTCCCCGTGCCGAGGTTGCCCGGGCCCTGGGCGACGACGACGAGGTCGGCGCCCACCACGTGGCGCGCGGCCAGCAGCCCGGTGTGGACCGTGACCGCCTCGAGGTCGCCCCCGAACGCCTGGCCGGTGGTGATGCAGGACGCGATCCAGCCCGCCTCGCGCAGACCGGCGACGGCCCGCGAGAACCAGGCGGGCAGCGCACCGCCGTCCGTCATGACGTACACGACGCGGGGGGCGGGCCGCCCGGCGGCGTCGGCCGCGTGCCGGGCGCCGGCGATGATCGCGGGGACCGCGGAGTGCAGGTCCGCGACGACCACCGGCAGTCCGGCGAGGTCGTCGGCGTCCGCCAGCACCTCGTGGTGCTCCGACTCCTGGTCGTCGACGCCCAGCACCATCGCCTGCAACGGCGTGTACCGCGCCTTGACCAGGTGCCCGCGACCAGCCGGGCGGTCCGGGGGCACCGAGTCCGCCGGCGCGACGACCAGCGCGTACCCGCCCGTGCCCAACCCGCGGGCGAGAGCGGAGACGTTGAGCAGCACGCGCGTCCCCACCGGCGTCTCGCCGACGAGCCCGGGGTAGGCGAGGGCCTTGACCTCCGCCGGCAGGTCCGGATCGGCCCACGGCTCGTCGAGCGCGACCTGCAGCTCGACCGCGCCGGGCCACGACGCCCGGACGGACTGGACGACACCCGCACGCCACGTGATCACCGGACCACGCTACCGGCCACTACGGTGGTCCGGTGGCCACCACCCCCGCAGCCGCCGAGCGTCTGCTCAACCTCGTCATCGCCCTGGTCAACACCCAGGGACGGATGACGAAGGAGCAGGTCCGATCCACCGTCGCCGGATACGGCGACGCGCCCAGCGACGATGCCTTCGAGCGGATGTTCGAGCGTGACAAGGACACGTTGCGCGAGCTCGGCGTCCCGGTCCTGACCGTCACGGACGCCAGCCACGGCGACGACTTCGGGTACCGCATCGACCTCGACACGTACGCGCTGGCGCCCATCGACCTGACGTCGGCCGAGCTCGGCGTGCTGACGATGGCCGCCCAGCTCTGGCAGGACCGGTCGCTGCGCGCGGACTCGTCGCGCGCGCTGACCAAGCTGCGGGCCGTCGGCGACGCGCCCGGCAGCACCGACGCCGTCGCCGGCATCGCGCCGCGGGTCCGGCCCGCGGGCGGCGCGTTCGCCCCGCTGGTCGACGCCGTGCAGGCACGTCAGGCCGTGCGCTTCACGTACCGTGCGGCGACCACGGGCGAGGTGCGCCCGCGCGAGGTCGAGCCGTGGAAGCTGCTCGCGCGTCGGGGCGGGTGGATCCTCGTCGGCCGGGACCGCGACCGGGGGGCCGCGCGCTCGTTCCGCCTCAGCCGGATCGAGGGCGCCGTCCGGACGCTGGGGGAGCCGGGCGGTTTCGAGGCCCCGACGGCCGACGACCTCGCGGCCGCCCTGCGCACGTGGGATGCCGGGACCGAGGGCACCGCGACCCTGGCCGTGCTGCCCGAGCGGGCCGGCGCCCTGCGCCAGCGGCACGTGGCCGACGGTGAACCCCTGCCGACCGTCGCCGGGCGCGACGTGATCCGCGTGCCGTACCGCGCGCAGTGGGAGCTCGCCGAGGAGGTCGTCGGGCACGGCGACGCCGTGCTCGTCCTCGAGCCGCGCTCGATGCGTGAGATCGTCGTGCACCTGCTGCGGACCGCCGCAGCGCTCGACGAACCCGTGGCCCCGCGCCACGACCAGGAGGTGGCCCGTGGCTGACCGCGCGAGCGACCGCCTGCTGCGGATGCTCGGCATGATCGCGTACCTGGACCGCCACGACGGCGTCCCGGTCGCGGAGGTCGCCGAGCACTTCGGGGTGACGCCGGCCCAGGTCATGGCCGACGTCGAGCTGCTCTGGATGACGGGCACGCCGGGCTACCTGCCGTACGACCTCATCGACTTCGACGCCACGTCCTACGAGCGCGGCGTCGTCCGCCTCACCGAGTCGCGCGGCATGACCCGCCCGCTGCGGCTCGGTGCCCGCGAGGCCGTCGCGCTGGTCGCCGCCCTGCGCGCGCTGGACGGCGCCCTGGGCGGCGCTCTCGACGACGAGCAGGGCGCGGTGCTGCGCTCGGCGCTGGCCAAGCTCACCGCGGCGGCGGGCGACGCCGCGGGTGCCGTCGACGTCACGCTGGCTGCATCCGCGGATCCCCAGGTCACGGCCGCCATCGCGACCGCGCTGCGCGAGCAGCGCCGGCTGCACATCCGGTACGTCAACGCCTCGGACATCTCCACGGAGCGCGACGTCGACCCGATCCGGCTCGTGACCGACGACGAACGGTCGTACCTGCTGGCCTGGTGCCGGGCGGTCGACGGCGAGCGGCTGTTCCGCGTGGACCGCGTGCTGGAGGCGCACGTGCTCGCCGAGGCCGCCGACCCGCACGAGGTCGCGGCGGGTGCGGACACGTTCGAGCCGGGCCCGTACGGCGACCTGGTGACGCTGCGCCTGGCCAGCCGCGCGCGCTGGGTCGCCGAGGTCACGCCGGTGGAGGCCGTGCGCAACCTCGACGACGGCTCGTTCGAGATCGATGTCCGCGTCGTGAACCCCGACTGGCTGCGGCACCTGGTGCTGCAGGTGGCCACCTCGGTGGTCGCGGTGACTCCTGCGCGCGTGGCGACCGACGTCGCCGCCGCGGCCCGCGCGGCCCTGGCCGCGTACGACACGCTCGAGCAGGTGGGCTGATGATCTGGTTCGCGGTGTGGACCGTGCTGGTGCTCGGTGCGGCCGTCGTCGTCTTCCTGCTGCTGCGCCGGTTGTGGCGCCAGGCGGTCGCGCTGGGTCGCGAGCTGTCCGCGGCGTCGCTCGTGGCCGCGCGGCTGGCCGAGCAGGTCGAGGCACTGCAGGCAGCGGCCGAGCGGGACCCGTCCCGCACCGATCCGACCGTCTTCGCCGAGCTCGACGTGCTGCGCCAGCGGCTCGCCGACCTGCGGGACGCGAAGCAGGGGCGCCGTGCCGCGCGGCTCGAGCGAGCGCGGCGGACGCAGCAGTCCTGGCGCGCGTACTGGACCTGAGCCCACGACGCGTCCTCGCGGCGGGGCGCGTTACGATCGATGGTGGTCGCCTACCGCGGCGTCCGCGTGCGTGACCGTTTCACCGACCGAGGGAGCACCACCGTGAACATCCTGCGCCACCCTGCGACCCTGATGTTCCTCATCCTCGTGGTCGTCGTGCTGTTCGGCTACAAGCGCCTCCCGGACGTCGCCAGGAGCGTCGGCCAGTCGATGAAGATCTTCAAGGGCGAGATGAAGTCGCTCAAGGACGACGACGCCCCGGCCAACCCCGCCGCCCCCGCGGCGCCCGACGCGAACCTGCAGGCCGCGGCACCCAACACGGTGGTGCAGAACGCGACCACCCAGAACGGCACGACCCCCGGCGGCTCGGTCGCCGACGCGACGCCGTCCGCGCCCACAGCGCCCGCAGCGCCGCCGGCCGGCCCGACGACGCCGTCCGCCTGACGGTCGCGCCCGCCCGACGACCGCTCACGACCACCCCGACGACGCCGCGTGACCACTGTGCGTCCTGAGCGGCGCCCCGCGAGCGACGGCCGCATGCCGCTGCGCGGGCACCTGGGGGAGCTGCGCCGCCGCGTCGTCCTGGCCGGCCTCGGCATCCTCGTCGGCGCCGTGATCGGCTGGTTCTTCTACGACCCGGTGTTCGAGGCGCTGCAGAAGCCGATCATCGAGGCCTCGAAGGCCCGTGACGCGATCGTCTCGATCAACTTCTCCGGCCTGGCGACTGCGATCGACATGCAGGTGAAGGTGTCCTTCTTCCTGGGCGTCCTCATCTCGAGCCCGTGGTGGCTGTACCAGCTCTGGGCCTTCATCAACCCCGGCCTCAACCACAAGGAGAAGGTCCGCACCTACGGGTTCCTCGCCGCCGCGGTGCCGCTCTTCCTGGCGGGCGCGACGTTCGCCGCGCTCGTGCTCCCCAACGCCGTGCGCGTCCTGACGGAGTTCACCCCCAAGGGCGCCACCAACCTGATCGACGCCCAGACCTACCTGAGCTTCGTCATGCGGTTCATGCTGGCGTTCGGGGTCGCGTTCCTGCTGCCGGTCATCATGGTCGCGCTCACGCTCGGCGGTGTGGTCCGTGCGCGGACGTGGGCGCGGGGGTGGCGCTGGGCCATCCTGCTCTCGTTCGTCTTCGCCGCCGTGATGACGCCGACGCCCGACGTCCTGTCGATGATCCTGCTGGCCGTGCCCATCTGCGGCCTGTACTTCCTGGCACTCGGGATCGGGCTCGTGCACGACCGACGCGTCGAGCGCCGCCGTGCGGCCACGACCGCCGCACCCGACGACCTGTGAGTCGCATCGGGCTCGTCGTGAACCCCACGGCGGGCAAGGGACGTGGAGCGCGCACGGGCACGGACGTCCACCGCCGGCTCGAGGAGCACGGCCACCGGGTCGACGACCTGTCCGGGCCGACGCTCGAACAGGCCACCGACCGCGCCCGCGCTGCGGCCTTGGTGGGTCTCGACGCGCTCGTCGTCGTCGGCGGGGACGGCATGGTGCACCTCGGCGTGAACGTCGTGGCGGGCACCGACCTGCCGCTCGGCATCGTCGCGGCGGGCACGGGCAACGACATCGCGCGCACCCTCGCCCTGCCCCGCGGTGACGTCGCGGCGGCGGTCCATGTGGTCGAGGCCGGCTTGCGCGACGGGCCGCGCGCCGTGGACGCCGTGCGCGTCGGCACACCCGGCACCAACGCCTACGAGTGGTTCCTCGGCGCCCTGTCCTGCGGGATCGACGCCGCGGTGAACGCGCGGGCCAACGAGATGACGTGGCCCCGGGGCTCGGCGCGCTACGTGCGCGCCCTGGTGGCCGAGCTGGGCTCGTTCCGCCCGTTCGGCTACCGGATCACGCTCGACGACGGCACGTGGGAGTCCGCCGGGACGCTCGTCGCCGCGGCCAACGTGCCCTGGATCGGCGGCGGCCTGAAGATCGCGCCGGACGCGGTCGTGGACGACGGGCTGCTGGACGTCGTGCTCGCGGGGCCGTTCACCAAGCCCGGCGTCGTCAAGATCTTCCCGAGCATCTACCCCGGCAAGCACGTCGGGCACCCCGCGGTCCAGGTACGACGCAGCCGGTCGATCCTCATCGAGCCGGCGCCCGAGCTGGGCCCGCCGCCGCCGGTCGCCTTCGCCGACGGTGAGCGGATCGGTCCGCTGCCGCTGCTCGCGCAGGTGGTCCCCGGCGCGCTGCGCGTCCTGTGCTGAGTTCCGGCGCCGCACGCGCCTAGGGTGGGCGCGTGCCGTCACGTTCCCGCCGGTCCCGTCCCTCTGCCGGTCGCACCGAGCCGCCGCTCGCGCCGTCTCGCCCGTCCGACGAGCCGTCGCCGGCCGAGCGCTACGCGGCGTCCCGGCGCCGCGCCGAGCACGAGCGCGGCCAGCTCGGCCAGTTCCGCGAGCTGCTCACGTTCCCGCTCGACCCGTTCCAGCTCGATGCCTGCGCGGCCCTGGAGCGCGGCAGCGGCGTCCTGGTCGCCGCGCCCACCGGCGCGGGCAAGACGGTCGTGGGGGAGTTCGCCGTGCACCTGGCTCTCGCGGCCGGTCGCAAGGCGTTCTACACGACGCCCATCAAGGCGCTCTCGAACCAGAAGTACGGCGACCTGGTACGGCGCTACGGTCCGGAGCAGGTCGGCCTCCTGACGGGCGACACGACGATCAACGGCGACGCACCCGTCGTGGTGATGACCACCGAGGTGCTGCGCAACATGCTGTACGCGGGCTCGGCCACGCTCGGCGGGCTCGGGTTCGTGGTCATGGACGAGGTGCACTACCTGGCCGACCGGTTCCGCGGCCCGGTGTGGGAAGAGGTGATCATCCACCTGCCGGAGGACGTGCAGCTCGTGTCGCTGTCGGCCACCGTGTCCAACGCCGAGGAGTTCGGTGACTGGTTGGCCACGGTGCGCGGCGACACGACCGTCGTGGTCAGCGAGCACCGCCCCGTCCCGCTCGGCCAGCACGTCCTGGTACGGGACGAGCTCCTCGAGCTGTACGCCGGGCACGTGGACCCCACCGACCCCGGGGTGGACCCTCCCATCAACCCGGACCTGCAGGCCCTGCTGCGCCGCCGGATGCCCGACGACCAGCGCGGACCCGGCGACCGCGGGTACCGGGGGCGGGGCGGCAACCGGCCCGGCCGCCCGGCCCGCCCTGGGGGTGGCAGACCGACGCCACGCTTCGCCGTCGTCGACGTGCTGGCCGAGGAAGGCCTCCTGCCGGCCATCGTCTTCATCTTCTCCCGCGCGGGCTGCGAGGCGGCCGTCCAGCAGTGCCTGGCCGCCGGCGTGCGTCTGACGAGCCCGGCCGAGCAGGCCCAGATCCGGATGATCGTCGAGGAGCGCTCGGCCGCGATCCCGCCGGAGGACCTGGACGTCCTGGGCTACTGGGACATCGCCGAGGCGCTCACGCGCGGCATCGCGTCGCACCACGCGGGCATGCTGCCGCTGTTCAAGGAGACGGTGGAGGACCTGTTCTCGCGCGGGCTCGTCAAGGTTGTGTTCGCCACGGAGACGCTCGCGCTGGGCATCAACATGCCCGCCCGGTCTGTCGTGCTGGAGAAGCTCGTCAAGTGGGACGGCTCCAACCACGTCGACGTGACACCGGGGGAGTACACGCAGCTCACCGGACGGGCCGGACGGCGCGGCATCGACACCGAGGGCCACGCGGTCGTCGTCGCGCACCCCGGGCTGGACCCCGTGCAGCTCGCCGGCCTCGCGTCCAAGCGCCTGTACCCGCTGCGGTCGAGCTTCCGGCCGACGTACAACATGGCCGCCAACCTCATCGGCCAGATGGGCCGTGAACGCGCCCGCGAGGTGCTGGAGACGTCGTTCGCACAGTTCCAGGCCGACCGCGGCGTCGTCGGGCTCGCGCGTCAGGCGCAGTCGCACGCCGAGGCGCTGGAGGGCTACGAGGAGGCGATGCGCTGCCACCTGGGCGACTTCGCCGAGTACATGGAGATCCGCCGGGAGATCACGACGCGCGAGCGGGAGGCGACCAAGGCAGGTGCCGCCGCGCGCCGCGCCGAGGTGGCCCGCACGCTCGAGGGCCTGTCGCCGGGCGACGTCCTGGAGGTGCCGTTCGGCCGCCGGCCCAGCCACGTCGTCGTCATCGACCCGGGCGGCAAACCCGGCTTCGACGGCCCCAGGCCCATGGTCCTCACTCTCGACCGGCAGGTCCGTCGACTCACGGTCGCGGACGTCGGCAGCGGGGCGAGGACGGTCGGTGCCGTGCGACTGCCGAAGGGCTTCAACGCGCGCGTCCCGTCGTCCCGGCGCGACCTCGCCGCCATCCTGCGGGCCGCGACCGACGACCTCGCCCAGCCGCAGCGCGGTCCGGCCCGGCAGGGCCGCAAGCGGACCGCTGCGCACGACGACGAGCAGATCGCCGCCCTGCGTCGTCGGCTGCGCCAGCACCCGTGCCACGCCTGCCCGGACCGTGACGAGCACGCCCGCTGGGCCGAGCGCTGGTCGCGGCTGAGGAGCGAGCACGAGGCGCTCGTCGGGCGGATCGCCGGACGTACCGGGTCGATCGCGGCCGTCTTCGACCGCATCTGCGACGTCCTGGTCCGCCTGGGGTACCTCACGTCGTCCGACGGGGCCCTCACGGTGACCGACGACGGTCGTTGGCTGCGCCGGCTCTACGCCGAGAACGACCTGCTCCTGGCGCAGTGCGTGCGCTCCGGCGCGTGGGACGAGCTCGACGGCGCAGGCCTCGCCGCCGCCGTGTCCACGCTCGTGTTCCGCTCCCGGCGCGACGAGAACGCCGAGCCGCGCGTGCCCGGCGGTCCCGAGGGACGTCTGGGGCGCGCGCTGGAGGCGACCGTGCGCACCTGGTCCGAGCTCGACGACCTCGAGGCCGCGCACCGGATCGAGGCGACGAGCGCGCTGGACATGGGCCTGGTCGAGTCGATCCACCGCTGGGCCGCGGGGCGCAGCCTCGACGCGGTCCTGCGGGGCAGCGAGCTCAGCGCCGGCGACTTCGTGCGGTGGTGCAAGCAGGTGATCGACGTGCTCGACCAGCTCAGCCAGTCGGCGCCGACGGACCGCATGCGCACCACCGCGGCCAAGGCAGTGGACTCGCTGCGCCGAGGCGTCGTGGCGTACTCGTCGGTCTGACGCCCTATCGTGTGGCGGTGAGCTCGACCCTGTACCGCCGCGGCGTCATCCACACGTCCGCCGACCCGTTCGCCGAAGCCCTGCTCGTGGAGGACGGCGTCATCGCCTGGCTCGGCGCGGAGGACACCGCCGACGGCTTCGCCGCCCGCGCCGACGAGGTCGTCGACCTGGACGGCCGGCTCGTGACCCCCGGCTTCGTCGACGCGCACGTGCACGTCCTGGAGACCGGGCTCGCGCTGGAGAGCATCGACCTCAGTCCCGCCGGCGGCGTCCACACGCTCGCCGACGCCCTCGCAGCAGTCCGCCGTGCGGCGGACGACGCGAGCGGCCGGCCGGTCCTGGGCTTCGGCTGGGACGAGCTGGCCTGGCCGGAGCGCCGCCCGCCGACGCGCGCGGAGCTCGACGCCGCGGCATCCGGTGCGCCGGTCTACCTGGCGCGCGTCGACGTGCACTCGGCGGTCGTGTCGTCGTCCCTGGCCGCCGCGTCCGGCGCCGACCGTGCAGAGGGCTGGAGCGACGACGGCCTCGTCGTCCGCGACGCCCACCACGCGGCGCGGGACCACGCACGCGCGGTCTCGGCGGATCGTCGCACGGCGCTCTACCGCCGCGCGCTGCAGCACGCCGCAGCGCGCGGGATCGTCTCCGTGCACGAGCACAGCGCGCCGTCGATCGACACGCGTGCCGGCCTCGTCGAGCTCCTCGAGCTGACCGCTGATGCCCGGGACGGGCTCCCGCACCTGGTCGCGTACCGGGGCGAGCTGTGCGGGACCGTCGACGACGCTCGCGAGATCCTCGCGGCGATCCCCGGCCTGACGGGCATCGGCGGCGATCTCAACGTCGACGGCTCGATCGGGTCCCGCACGGCCGCGCTGCGCCGCCCGTACACGGACGCGCCGGGGGAGAGCGGCACCCTCTACCTGGACGCCGGGCAGATCGCGAACCACCTGACGGCGGTGTCCCGCGCGGGGGCGCAGGCCGGTTTCCACGTGATCGGGGACGCCGCGATGGACGAGGTGCTGCTGGGCCTGCGCGCGGCCGCCGACGTCGAGGGGGCGGCCGCGCTCGCACGGACCGGGGTGCGGCTCGAGCACGCCGAGATGATCGACGCCGCGACGCTCGCGACGCTCGTGCTCATGGGGGTCCGGCTGAGCATCCAGCCGGCGTTCGACGCGGCATGGGGCGGCACCGCCGGGATGTACGCCACCCGCCTGGGACCGGGCCGGGCCGCTGCGCTCAACCCGATCGCGGACCTCGCCGCTGCCGGTGTCCCGCTCGCGTTCGGTTCCGACTCGCCCGTCACGCCGCTGGATCCGTGGGGCGGCGTGCGGGCCGCGTCGTTCCACCACGAGATCGACCAGCGGATCAGCGCGCGAGCAGCCTTCCGTGCGTCGTCGCGCGGCGGGTGGCGGCTGGCCGGCCACGATCACGTCGGTGAGCTGCGGGTCGGGTCGCCGGCTCACCTCGCCGTGTGGGAGGCCGACGAGCTCGTCGTGCAGGCGCCCGACGGACGGCTGTCCGCGTGGAGCCCCGACGCCCGGGCCGGGATCCCGCTGCTGCCCGCTCTCGCGCCGGACGGCGACGACACCGAGCCCGCGCGGTGCGTGCGCACGGTCCGCGACGGGCTCACGATCTTCGACGCGTTGGGCTGAGCGGGTGATTCCGTGGCTTCGGCACGCCGCGTCGGCGACCCGAACGGACCTCGATCGCGCGACACGCGCGGCGACACGCCGAACCGACCAGTCACCAACCACCCAAACCGGGCGCCATGACCTGCATGGAGGTCTGTGACCTGCGGTGACGCACCCTTGACACGTCCTGGACAGCCGGTAGGTTGCTCGTTGACCCACCACCGCGGAACCGTCGACGACGTTGTCCCGGGACTCCCGCAGGGAGCCGACGGTGGATCTCGGGGCTCCGACCGGGCCCGCGTGTTCAGTAGACAACGGCCCGCCCCTGGGCGCCGCCGGTACGAAGGACACGCGGGCCGGTCGGTCGAGATCTCCCCGAGGCAGGGGCTCGTCAGACAGGCGCTTTTCGGCGCACCCGGTCCGCTGCCGTAGCCTGACGCCGTGCCCACCGCTGAACCCGCCCGCTGGTGGACCCTCGTCCTCGCAGCCGTCGGCGGCTACCTGACACGCCTGGCCTTCCCGTCGCCCGGCTGGTGGGGCCTCGCCTATGTCGGAGTCGCGCTGCTGTACCTGGCGCTCCGCCGTGACAGCGCCCGCTGGAACGCGCTGGTCGGGCTGGTGTTCGGGCTCGCGTTCTTCGTCCCGCTGATCGTCTGGGCGGGGGACGCGGTCGGGGTCGTGCCGTGGTTCGCGCTCAGCATCGCCGAGGCGTGCTATCTGGCGATCTTCGGAGCCGCCTGGTCCTGGGCACGGCGCGGCTACGCCGTGTGGCGGTCGGGCGCCTGGCAGGCCGCGGTGTTCGTGCTCCTGTGGGTCGCGGTCGAGGAGCTGCGGGCGCTCGGTCCGTTCGGCGGCTTCCCGTGGGGGCGCCTCGCGTTCAGCCAGGCCGACGCACCGCTCGCCGCGTTCGCGTCCTGGGGCGGCGTGCCGCTGCTGAGCGGGCTGACCGCGCTCGTCGGGGTGGTCCTGGCGCGAGCCGTGATCAGCGCGCGTCGCCTGCGTGCGCTGCGCACCGCGGGCGCCTTCGCGCTCGGGATCGCCCTGCTGCTCGTCGGCCTGAGCGTGCCGCTGGCCACGCAGGCTCAGACGGGCACCCTGAAGGTCGGCGCCGTGCAGGGGAACGTGCCGGGCCAGGGCCTCGACGCGTTCGGGCAGCGGGCCGCCGTGCTCGACAACCACCTCCAGGGCACGTACGCCCTGCTCGACCAGGTGCAGCCGGGCGACCTCGACCTGGTGCTCTGGCCGGAGAACGGCACGGACATCGACCCCCAGGCGGACGCGGCCGCGGGCAAGGCGATCGACGACGCCGCGAAGGCCGTCGACGCGCCGATGCTGATCGGGACCGTCCAGTATCCAGAGTCTGGCGGTCGCTACAACACCGCAGTCTTGTGGGAGCCGGGACAAGGCGTGGTCGCGAGCTACTCGAAGCAGCATCCGGCGCCGTTCGCCGAGTACATCCCGATGCGTTCGTTCGTCCGGCACTTCTCGAGTGCCGTCGACCTGGTGACTCGTGACATGATCCCGGGTGACCGACCCGGCTACATCCCGCTGGACTCGGCGCGACTTCGACGCACGGTCGGTATCGGCGACGTGATCTGCTTCGAGGTCGCCTACGACGCACTGGTGCGTGACGCTGTCCGCGCCGGGGGAGAGGTGCTGGTGGTGCAGACCAACAACGCGACGTTCGGGTACTCCGACGAGTCCACGCAGCAGCTCGCGATGTCGCGCATCCGCGCCATCGAGCACGGCCGAGCGACCGTGCAGATCTCGACCGTCGGTGTCAGCGCGGTCATCGCGCCGAACGGCGCGGTGAGCCATCAGACCGGTCTGTTCACCGCGGAGCAGATGGTGGCGACGCTGCCGCTGCGTGACACCATGACGCCGGCCACCCGGCTGGGCGGCTGGCCGGCATGGATCGCCGAGGCACTGGCCGTCGCGGCCGTCGTCGCGGGCGCCGTGGGCGCGTCGCGCGTGCGCCGTTCCGACCGGGGCGTGATGGCATGAGCCGACGCACCCTGGTCGTCATCCCCACGTACAACGAGCTCGAGTCGATCCCCGGTGCGCTCGAACGGCTCGCACAGCACGTGCCCGACGCGCACATCCTGGTCGTCGACGACGGGTCGCCGGACGGCACGGGCGCGCTGGTGGAGAAGATCGCCGCCGACGACACGGCGCCACGCGAGATCCACGTCATGCACCGCTCCGGCAAGCTCGGTCTGGGCACGGCCTACGTCGCCGGGTTCCGGTGGGCGCTCGAGCGGGACTACGAGGTCATCTGCGAGATGGACGCCGATGGCAGCCACCGCGCGCAGGACCTGCCGCTGCTGCTCGCGGCGGTCGACGACGCCGACCTGGTGCTCGGCTCGCGCTGGGTGCCGGGTGGTTCGGTGGTGAACTGGCCGAAGAACCGCGAGATCCTCTCCCGCGGGGCCAACACTTTCACCCGCATCATGCTGGGCATCCCGCTGCACGACGCAACGGGCGGTTTCCGCGCGTACCGCGCCGAC
>Ga0160447_100359_pt1 | contig 22835 bp, 19 predicted proteins | sample HID1973K_E1MG_FD_108222 | JGI IMG/M metagenome (GOLD analysis project Ga0160447, IMG submission 108222) | Enriched mosquito-associated microbial communities from UW Madison campus, WI, USA - HID1973K_E1 MG | ecosystem: Host-associated > Arthropoda: Insects > Digestive system > Unclassified ...
GAACCCGACGCCAGCGCTGAACCCGACGCCAGCGCTGAACCCGACGCCTGCGCGGAACCCGACGTCTGCTCGATGAGGGCCGCCCGCTCGTCGCGCGCATCCTGCGCATCGTCGAGCCGCGCCTGCTCCACCTCGTCGGGCACCTGAGATGCCGAACCGTCCGCTCGCTTCACGACCACGATGATCCTCCTGTCCCGGGAGACTACCGTTGCGCGGGTGACGTCCCCGACCGCGCCGCCCCCGTCCGAGCTCGACGGGGCCGCACCGACGGGGGATCTCGCCACGTCACCGCGCCGCATCGTGGTCGTCGGTGCGGGCCTGGCCGCCACGCAGACCGTCGGCGCCCTGCGGGAAGCGGGTTTCGACGGGCATCTCACGGTCCTCGGCGGCGAGGGCCGCGCGCCGTACGACCGTCCGCCGCTGTCGAAGCACCTGCTCGATCGCACCGAGCCGGCGTGGCTGTCCCAGGAGCTCGGCGTCGACGTTGTGCACCTCGCGGACGACGCCCGGCTGGCCGAGCCCGCGACGGGGCTCCGGGTCGCCCCGGACGAGGTCGTCGTGCGCACCGCGAGCGGGGGCGAGGTCTCGGCCGACGCCGTCGTGCTCGCCACCGGCGCCCGGGCGCGCCGGGTCCCCGGCTGGGAGCACGCGCTGGTCCTGCACACGGCGGACGACGCCGCCGCACTGCGCGCTCGAGTGGTGCCGGGTGCGCGGCTGGTCGTGATCGGGGCGGGCTGGATCGGCGCGGAGGTCGCCGGCGTCGCGGCGGCCGTCGGGGCACGGGTCACCGTGCTCGAGGCCGGTCCCGCACCTCTCGCCGGCGCCGTGGGCGCGCGCGTCGGCGCGCTGGCCACCGGGTGGTTCGCGGACGCGGGCGTCGAGCTGCGCACCGGTGCCCAGGTGGCGGGGGTCGACGAGGACGGCGTCCTGCTCGCCGACGGGACGCACGTCCCCGCCGACGTGGTTCTCGCGGCCGTCGGTGCGCGGCCCGCGACCGACTGGCTCGGCGACGCCCTCCCCCGCGACCTCGACGGCTCGCTGCGCGTCGACGAGCACCACGCGGTCATCGGTGCGTCCCGTCGGGTGCGCGCCGTCGGTGACGTCGCCCGCCGACGGTCGCGGCGGCACGGCTGGGTGCCCGGTGGCCACTGGGACGGTGCGCTGCGCGGGCCCGCCATCCTGGCCGCGGACCTCGTGCGCGCCGGCGGGACGGCCGGCACAGGCGCCGACGACGCTGGACATGGCGCAGGAAATGACACAGGGAATGGCACAGGGCATGGCGCAGGGAGTGGCACAGGGAGTGGCAGAGCAGCTGACGCAGCCGACCCCGTGCCGTACGTCTTCTCGACGCAGCTCGGTCATGACCTGACGCTGTTCGGCCTGCCCGACGAGGCCGACGACGTGGTGCTGCGGGGCGATCCGTCAGACGGCGAAGGCTGGTCCGCGCTCTGGTTCCGTGCGGGCGAGCAGACGCTCAGCGCGATCCTCACGGTCGACCGCCCGCGCGACGTCGGCGCGGCGCGGCGTCTGTTCGGGGACCTCGACCTGCCGCGGCTCGACCGCGACGTCGCCGCTGTGACCGCGCAGCCGTTGCGCGCGGCGCAGGTGCGCTGACCTGCCACGCTGAGCCGGCCGGCTGCTGGGGCGCACTGGTGTGACGCACCGACGCAGATGCCCGCCGGCGGACCATGACGTCGGTCCGCCGGCGGGCCACCCACACCGCTCAGTGCGCGAAGTGGCGCGTCCCCGTCAGGTAGAGGGTCACGCCGGCCGCCTCGGCCGCCGCGATGACCTCCTCGTCGCGCACGGACCCCCCGGGCTGGACGACGGCCCGCACGCCGGCGTCGAGCAGCACCTGCAGGCCGTCGGCGAACGGGAAGAACGCGTCCGACGCGGCGACGGCACCTCGGGCCCGCTCGACGTCGCCCGTGTTCGCACGCTCGACGGCCAGCTTGCACGAGTCGACCCGGTTGACCTGGCCCATCCCGACACCCACCGACGCGCCGTCGGACGCGAGCAGGATCGCGTTCGACTTCACGGCCCGCACCGCCCGCCACGCGAAGGTGAGGTCGGCGAGCGTCGCCTCGTCGGCGGCCTGCCCGGTCGCGAGGGTCCACGTGCTCGGGTCGTCGCCGGCCGCGTCGATCCGGTCGGTCTGCTGCAGCAGCACGCCGCCCGTGACGGGCCGCAGCTCGACGTCGGCCGTGACCGCTGCCTGCACGCGCAGCACGCGGATGTTCTTCTTGCGGCTGAGGATCTCGACGGCCTCGGGCTCGAAGTCGGGCGCCAGGACGACCTCGGTGAAGATGGGCGCGATCTGCTCGGCGGCCGCCGCGGTGAGCGTGCGGTTGGTGGCGATGACGCCGCCGAACGCCGAGACGGGGTCGCACGCGTGCGCCTTGGCGTGGGCGTCGGCGACGTCGGCGCCCACCGCGATGCCGCAGGGGTTGGCGTGCTTGATGATCGCGACCGTGGGCGCGTCGTGGTCGTGCGCGGCGCGCCATGCGGCGTCGGCGTCGACGTAGTTGTTGTAGCTCATCGCCTTGCCGTGCAGCTGCTCGGCCCCCGCGAGGCCGCGGCCGGCCACACCCTCGTCGGAGAGGTACAGGGCCGCGTTCTGGTGCGGGTTCTCGCCGTAGCGCAGGACGTCGCCCCGCTCCCACGTGGCACCGAGCACGGCCGGGAAGCCCGAGTCCGCGGCGGACTCGTCGGGCGCGTACGACGACGCGAACCACGACGACACCGCCACGTCGTAGGCCGCCGTGTGGGCGAACGCCGCGGCGGCGAGCCGACGGCGCTCGCCGAGCGTGAACCCGCCGGCCGCGACGGCCGCGGTCACGTCGCCGTACCGCGCGGGGTCGACGACGACGGCCACGCTGGGGTGGTTCTTCGCGGCTGCGCGCACCATGGACGGTCCGCCGATGTCGATCTGCTCCACGCACTCGTCGGCTCCTGCGCCCGACGCGACCGTGGCCGTGAACGGGTACAGGTTCACGACGACGAGCTCGAACGGAGCGATGCCGAGGTCGTCGAGCTGTGCGAGGTGCTCGGGACGACGCGTGTCGGCGAGCACGCCGGCGTGCACCCGCGGGTGCAGCGTCTTGACGCGCCCGTCCAGGCACTCCGGGAACCCGGTCAGCTCCTCGACGCGCGTGACCGGCACACCCGTGGCCGCGATCGTGCTGGCGGTGGACCCGGTCGAGACCAGCTCGACGCCCGCGGCGTGCAGCGCGGCGGCCAGCTCGGTCAGGCCGGTCTTGTCGTAGACGCTGACCAGCGCACGGCGCAGAGGCCGGCGGGTCGAGTCGCCGTCGATGTCGGACGGCACGATGTCGTCATTGATCGGGGCGGGGGCGTGGCTCATGCGCATCTCCTGGCTGGGGTCGATGGACGGGGCGTCGAGACCCAGGCACCCAGGCGGGCGGTGCACGGCAGGGAACTGCGGCCGCTCCCCGGTGGTTGTCCCCACCTGCGCCAGTCACGACCGCCACCGACTCTACCGGGCGCCCACGCGCCCTGGCACCCCTGTCGGGCTCAGCCCGCGGTCACGTCGTCGAGCGGCACGTGCAGGCCGACGCCCGCCGCGACCGTCGCCATCGTGACGTCGAAGACGCGGTCGGCGTCCGTCATGACACCGTGGAGGTGGCCGTAGAGCTCCATCGAGACCGCGCCGAGCAGCGCCGCGAACAGCACGGCGGAGCGGACCACCCCCGCCGCGATGTCGTCGTCCGAGGCACGGTCGTCCGAGGCGCCGTCGTCCGAGGCGCCGTCCGAGGCGCCGGCCGGCACGTCGTCGGCGCCCGTCCCCGCGATCCCACCCGGGCCGCCCACTCCTCGTGCGAACTCGAGGACCCCGTCGGTCACCATGCCGGCGGCCGGGAAACGCGGACCGGTCGGCTGCAGGGTGCCGTCGGCGAGAGCGCGCGCGACGGTCGCGCCGAGGACGCCCCAGACGCGCGTCGCGTGCCGCACGGTGTCCTGCGGCGCGAGGTAGCCGGGGACCGGCGTGCCGTAGATCAGCTCGAAGGAGTGCCGATCGTGGTGCGCCCAGGTCCGGAAGCCCCGCGCCACCGCGAGCCACGTCCGGGCGGGATCCGCGCCGGCGCGGATCGCCCGCTCGGCCGCTTCCTCGCACGCCGCACCGGCGCCGTCGAACGCCTCGATCACGAGCAACGTCAGCAGCGCGTCACGCGAGTCGACGTAGCGGTACACGGCCGACGACGCGACGCCCAGATCCCGCGCCACGGCGCGGAGCGAGAGCTGCGCCGCCCCGTCCTCGCGCACCCGACGGCGCGCGGCCTCCATCAGGTCAGCCGTGAACGCCAGGCGCGCTCGCTCGCGCGGCGTTCGCGCCGCGGGCTCGGCCGGACCAGCGGGGTCGGCCGGTGTCGAGGACTCGTCGCTCTCGGTCATTCCCGCATGATCTCGAAGAGAGCGGCGTTCTGCAATGTGAGCACCGCTCTTGACATCGAGGACATCCGTTCGGGAGCATTGCTCTTGCTCGAGAGCGCCGCTCTCACTTCTTCTCGGAGGCACTCATGGCTCGCTACGTCGTCCTCGGCAAGGGACCCGTCGGGTCCGCACTCGCACGGCACCTGGCGGGTCGTGGCGACGACGTCGTGGTCGTCTCCCGGTCGGGCGCGCCCACCGTCGCGTCCGACGACGACCGGGCCGCCGCGCCGGGGCGCGTCCGGCACGTCGCGACGGATGCCTCCGATGCCGACGCCCTGACGCGTGCGGTCCTCGACGCGGCGGCGGGGTCGCCGCGTCGCTCGATGACCGGCGCGGCTACCGGCTCGGCCACTGGCTCGGCGACCGGCTCCGGGTCGGACGTGGCAGCGATCATCAACGCTGCGAACCCGCGCTACGACCGCTGGCCCGAGCTCTGGCCCGCACTGAACGAGGCCGCGATGGATGCCGCAGAGCGCACAGGAGCCGTGCTGGTGACGGCCGCCAACCTGTACGGGTACGGCGCGGGCTCGGGAGCCATGACGGAGCAGACGCCGTTGCGCCCCACCGAGCGCAAGGGCGAGGTGCGCGCGCAGATGTGGCACGACGCGCTGGCACGTCACGAGGCCGGACGCATCCGCGCGACGGAGGTCCGCGCGAGCGACTACGTCGGGCCCGGCGCGACCGGGCCCGCCCACGCCGGTGCGAGCCTGTTCGGTCCGCTCCTGGCAGGCAAGGCCCTGCACCCCGTCGGCGACGCCCACCAGCCGCACGCGTGGACGTACCTGCCCGACTACGTCGCCGCCCTGGCCGCAGCAGCCGACCAGGAATCAGCGTGGGGCAGGCCGTGGATCGCCCCGACGAACGGCGCGATCTCCTACGCCGAGCTGGTCGCACTGTTCGCGCAGGAGGCCGAGGTCCCCGTGCCCCCGATCAAGCCCGTGCCGGCCGGAGCACTCAAGGTGATCGGCCTGCTCAAGCCGCCCGTGCGCGAGGTGGTGCGCGTGCTCTATCAGTTCGACGAGCCGTTCGTCGTCGACTCCCGTGCCAGCGAAAACGCGCTCGGCGTCGCCGCGACCCCGTGGGACGTGGTCGCCCGCGCGACCACCGCCTGGTGGCAGGGGCACCTGGCAGCTCCTCAGCACGTCGCCCGCTGACGGCCCGCGACGAGCCGCTGACGGTCGTTCGACGGGTCACGGGCCGCCAGGCCCGAGCGGCGCGCGACCGTCAGCGGCTCGAGCGGCGCGCGACCGGGTCCGTCGCCGGGGCACCCGGTCGACGGGAAGCCCCGCCGCCGGCCCGATCGCCGCGGACCATGTCACCCACGACCCCGACGAGGCGTCGTGGATCGTCGACCACGATCACCGCGCCGTGAGCCGTGCCGTGAGCTGAGCTGTGGTCGGCGACGACGCGGCCCTCGAACCTGTCGAGCAGCGATTGCCCGACGGGTGTCACGAACCCCGCCAGGACCACGACGTCGGGCGAGAACACCGCCACCGCGCCGGCCAGCGCGGTGCGCCACGCCGCCCGGTCGGGGAAGTCGTGCTGCGCGACGACGGCGACCGGGACGCCGGCCCTGCGCGCGGCGTCGATCGCGCGCGTCTCACCGCGGTCGGCGACGACGCCGACGACGCGGCCCCCGAACGCGGGGGCTGCGTGCGCCACCAACAGGTCCGCGAGTCCCTCGTCCTGCGCGGAGACGAGCACGACGATCCGTCCAGCCTGACGTGTCGCATGCCTGGGCGCTGCGGGTTGGGGCGACGACGACCGCGAGGGAACCACCCGCGGAACCCTATCCGGCGGTGTGCGGCGCGGCTGGCCCCAGCCCCGGCGGCCCGACGTGCGGATGGCGAGCGCGACCGTCGCCGCGGTGGGCGAGAATGTCCGCGTGAGCAACCCCTACGCGCCTCCTGAGGACGGTCGTCGCCCCGACGCCGACCGCCCGGGCGCGCACGGCCGGCCGGCGCCCACCGGCCCGCACGGCCCTCCGACGTCCGCGCCGGTGGGCGACGACCTGCCCGCCCCGGCCCAGCAGCCCCAGGGCCAGGGCCAGGGACCACAGGGCCAGGGACCGCAGGGCCAGGGACCACACGGTCTGCAGATTCCGCCCCACCCGCATCATCACCCCGCCCATCAGGGCTTCCGCCAGCAGCACCCCGGGCAGCAGCCCGTGCCGCCCCCGATCCCGACCGATCCCGAAGGCGCGGCGCAGGCACGCGGCCACGCCCGGACGTTCGGCCTGCTGCTGCTGGCGTCCGCGATCCTCGGCACGCTGCACATCCCGTGGCAGGCCCTGGCGCTCCCGTTCATCGTCGCCGCGGTCGTCTACGGCATCCGTGCCGCCCTGACCGCGAGCCGCGCCCACGTCCGCGGGGCTCTCGTCCCCATGCTGATCGTGGGTATCGCGATCTCGGCCGTGTGGGCGATGGTCGCGGGCGGGATGCTGCTGCTCTGGCCGCTGCAGGCCGAGCGGCAGGCCTGCCTCGCCGATGCGCTCACGCACACCGCGCGAGCGCAGTGCGAGCAGGACTTCCGGCAGGGGCTGGAGAACTGGCAGGACAAGCTGAGGACCCGCAGCACGAGCTGAGGACCCGCAGCGCAGGCTGAACGTCCGCGCGCCGGGCTGCCGCCTCAGTCGTCGTCCGTCGCGCCCAGCCGGGAGCCGGTGCGCCGTACCCGCGCGCGCACTCCGGCACGCACCACAGGGTCGGCGGGCACGGCGACGAGGAACGACCCGAGCAGCACGGGCCACCCGACCGCGACGGCGACGAGCAGGGCGGACGCGCCGACGTGCGTCATGCGGCCCGGTCCCACTCCCCCGGACGCCAGCAGCACCAGGAACCCGACGAGCAGTGCCGCGACGGCCGACGCGGCGAGCACGGCGACGACGGGGTGCCACCACCGGGCGGGGCGCAGCCGCCGGTGGACGTACCAGCCGGCCAGCGCGCCGATACCCACCAGCAGCAGGGGCGTCAGATAGCGCCAGGCGCCCGGCAACGTGTTGCTCGGCAACGCGCCCAGCAGCGGGACCGCCGGCATCGGCCCGGCGACGACCTCGTGCGGCGCGAAGTGCGTCCCCAGGCCGACGGCGAAACCAGGACCCGCCAGCCACGCGATGCACCAGACCACCAGGTTGGGCGCGAAGACGAGCTCGGCGAACGCCAGCACCGTCCCGCCCACGGGGTCGAGGGAGAGGCCGTCCACCACGTCGCGGATGGTCGCGAGACCGGCGATCACCCACAGTGACGTGACCAGGGACGCGACCGCGACGAGCAGGCCGACCGCCACCGCACCACCGCCGGCGCCGACCCGCACCGCGGCGGGCACGCGGGCCCACAGCGGCGCGGTGACGACGCGGACCGACGGCGCGCCGGGGCGCGCCGCGAGGCCGCACCCCAGTCCCACACCGCCGACGAGGACGCTTCCGACGACCGCCCGGGCGATGCCACCGGGCCCCACCCCGCTCGCGAGCGCGATGACGAGCACGAGCACGACGTAGGTGCCGACGGCCGCCGCCAGGCCCGAGCGGGTGGGGATCCCCGAGCGTCGTGCGGACGCGTAGCAGGCGAACGTCGCGAGCGCGGTGACACCGAGCGGCACGAGCGTGACGGACGAGCCGCTGACCTCGAGCGGCACTCCGTGACCGGCGAGCCAGAGCGCGACTCCCACGCGGACCGCCCGGAACCACGAGACGCCGGAGTTGGCCGGGTCGGCGGCCGTGGCGACGAAGCTCGCGACCGCGGGCAGCACCAGGACCAGGAGCGACAGGACCGCCGCCTGGACCGCGGCCAGCACGCCCGACACCCAGCGCGGGGAGCCGTCCAGTGCGCTGCCGAGGAAGACCTCGTCCCGCGACTCCCCGGCGCGGACGGGCGCAGGAGCACCGGCGCTCACGGACGGCACAGAACCGGTGTCGGTGCGCTGGCGACGGCCTCGACCCGGGCCGGCCGACGCGCGTCCGGCTCGCCCGGCACCGCGCCCGGCGGACCGACCGCCCGACGATCCGCGGTCGCCGACCGCGGATCCGGGGGCAGTGGGTCGCGACTGGCTCACGCGGCCATCGTCGCCTCGCACACCGCACGGATGCCGCAGGCGGCCCGGCGCGTCGGGCCGCCTGCACGAAGATCACACGTCCCAGGCACGCGGCGCATGACGGGCGCACGACGACGCCCGCCCGCCGACCGCTCCCGCAGGAGCAGCCGACGGACGGGCGTCGGAGAGGGTGCGGATCAGGCGCTGAGCAGCTCGCGGGCGAGCGCGGCGGTCTCGGACGGCGTCTTGCCGACCTTGACGCCGGCGGCCTCGAGGGCCTCCTTCTTGGCCTGCGCGGTGCCCGACGAGCCCGAGACGATGGCGCCGGCGTGGCCCATCGTCTTGCCCTCGGGCGCCGTGAAGCCGGCGACGTAGCCGACGACCGGCTTGGTCACGTGCTCCGCGATGTAGGCGGCGGCCCGCTCCTCGGCGTCGCCGCCGATCTCACCGATCATCACGATGACGTCGGTGTCGGGGTCCGCCTCGAACGCCGCGAGGGCGTCGATGTGCGTGGTGCCGATGATCGGGTCGCCGCCGATGCCGACGGCCGAGGAGAACCCGAAGTCCCGCAGCTCGTACATCATCTGGTAGGTCAGCGTGCCCGACTTCGACACCAGGCCGACGCGGCCGGGGCCCGTGATGTCGGCGGGGATGATGCCCACGTTGGACTTCCCGGGGCTGATCAGGCCCGGGCAGTTGGGGCCGATGAGCCGCACGCCCTTGTCCTGCGCGAGCGCGAAGAACTCGGCGGTGTCGGCCACCGGGACGCCCTCGGTGATGATGACGACGAGCGGGATGCCCGCCTCGATAGCCTCGACGACGGCGCCCTTGGTGTGCGCGGGCGGGACGAAGATAACGGAGACGTCGGCCCCCGTCTTCTCCATCGCCTCCGCGACGGAGCCGAACACGGGGACGTCGGTCTCGCCGAACGCGACGGACGTCCCGGCCTTGCGCGGGTTCACGCCGCCGACGACGTTGGTGCCGGACGCGAGCATGCGGGTCGTGTGCTTGGTGCCCTCGGAGCCCGTCATGCCCTGGACGATGACCTTCGAGGCCTCGGTCAGAAAGATGGCCATGGTGTGTCTACTTCTCTCTCGTCAGGGGGCTGATCAGGCTGCAGCGTTGGCCAGCTCGGCCGCCTTGTCGGCGCCGCCGTCCATGGTGTCCGCGAGGGTGACCAGCGGGTGGCCGGCCTCGGCGAGGATGCGCCGGCCCTCCACCACGTTGTTGCCGTCGAGCCGCACGACGAGCGGCTTGGAGGCCTCGTCGCCCAGGATCTCGAGCGCGGCGACGATGCCGTTGGCGACCGCGTCGCACGCCGTGATGCCACCGAAGACGTTGACGAACACCGACTTGACCTGCGGGTCCGTCAGGATGATGTCGAGGCCCGCGGCCATGACCTCAGCCGACGCGCCGCCGCCGATGTCGAGGAAGTTGGCGGGCTTGACGCCGCCGTGCTTCTCGCCCGCGTAGGCGACGACGTCGAGCGTGCTCATGACGAGCCCGGCGCCGTTGCCGATGATGCCGACCTCGCCGTCGAGCTTGACGTAGTTGAGGTCCTTCTCCTTGGCGCGCGCCTCGAGCGGGTCCGCGGCGGCCGCGTCCTCCAGCTCGGCGTGGTCGGCGTGGCGGAACTCGGCGTTGCCGTCGAGCGTGACCTTGCCGTCGAGCGCGACGATCTCGCCGTCCTCGGTCAGCACCAGCGGGTTGACCTCGACCAGCGTCGCGTCCTCGTCGCGGTAGACGAGCCACAGCTTCTGGATCGCGTCGGCGACCTTGGCGGACACCTCGGGCGACGTCTTGGTCGGGAAGCCGGCGGCCTCGACGATCTCGTCGGCCTTGGCCTGGTCGATGCCGACGCGGGGGTCGACGGCCACGCGGGCCAGGGCCTCGGGACGCTCGACGGCGAGCTCCTCGATCTCCATGCCGCCCTCGACCGAGCACATGGCCAGGTAGCGGCGCTCGGCGCGGTCCAGCAGCAGCGAGAAGTAGAACTCCTGCGCGATCTTGGCGCCGGCCGCGATCATGACGCGGTGGACCGTGTGGCCCTTGATGTCCATGCCGAGGATCTCCTCGGCCTTCTCGCGCGCCTCGTCGGCCGAGCGGGCGAGCTTGACGCCGCCGGCCTTGCCGCGACCGCCCACCTTGACCTGCGCCTTGACGACCACGACGCCTCCGTCAGGGCCGAGCAGCTGCTCGGCGCCCGCGCGGGCCTCGTCGGGGGTCGTGGCGACCACGCCGCCGAGCACGGGAACACCGTGCTTCTCGAAGATGTCTCGTGCCTGGTACTCGAACAGGTCCACCTGGTCCGGTTCCTCTCATCGCCCACGGTCGGTGTCGCCCACGGTCTGCGGCGTGCTCTGCGGCATCGGGTAGGCCACAGCGCCCGCTCGATGGTATCCGCCCGCCCCAGGTCTCTTCACATCGAGAGATATGGCGTTCGCCACCCCGCGGAGGCCCCGGGGTCACCCGTCCGCGGTCAGCACGTCGCGCAGCACCGCCGCGTACTTCTGCACGCCGGCCATGTTGGGGTGCGTCCGGTCGGTGTGCAGCAGGCCCGCGTGGTCGTGCACGTACGCGTTCCAGTCGGCGACCGTGACGTTGGGTCGGTCGGCGACCATCGCCTTGAGCTTCTCGTTCGCGGCCGGCACCCAGCTGCTGATGCCGTTGATCGTCACGACGACGACCTTGCGGTCCGGCCCGATCGCGTCGAGGATCCGCTCGACGGCCTTCGTCGAGCCCTTGAACTGGAAGCCGCCGTTGGTGCCGAAGTTCAGGACGACGAAGGGCCGCAGCGTCCCCTCGTCGGCGGCCTTCTCGATGATCGGGGCCGCGTCGACCCACTTGCGGATCGGCTTCGCGTCGATCGTGATGCCCGGGAAGTGGTCGTAGAGCGTGGGCGCCGCCGCCGAGAGCACCGAGTCGCCGTAGGCCGACACCTGCTCGGCGTCGACGGTCCAGTCGTCAGCGTCCGCGTCCGTCTCCCGCAGCGCGCCGGCCTCCTCCTTCGCCGCCTTCTTCTGCGCCTCCTTCTGGGCTGCGGCCGTGCGGGCGGCCGCTTCCTGCGCGGCTATCTGGCGTTGCGCCGCCTCGATCGACCTTTGGGCCGACGACTGCGTAGGGCCGAACGCCACGACGGCGGCTGTGGCGAGCACCGCGACGGCCGCAGCCGCGATCGCGACCTGCGCGGGGCGACGCCCGCGGCGCACAGCCGCGCGCGCCTCGCTGAACGTCGAGCGGGCACCCCGCCGACGCACGGGCGTCTCGACCCACCGATAGCTGGCCCACGCGAGCGCGGTCGTCGCCACGACCGCGACCAGGGCGGTCCGCCACCAGGTCGACGTTCCTGGCGTGTCCCCCAGGACGGCGGCGACCACCAGGATCACGGGCCAGTGCCACAGGTAGAGGCCGTAGGACCGCTCGCCGATCCAGACGAGCGGTCGCGCCTCGAGCACGCGGACATAGCCGTCGCCCGATCCGGCCCGCGCGTCGCCGCCCCGATCCTGCCGATCTTGCGCGTCCGGCCGGTCCCGTCCGTCGGCCGGCACCGTGCACGCCGTGACGGCGACGAGCGCGAGCAGCGACGCGGCGAAGATCCCGCCGCGGTACGCGATCGTGCTCTGGGCGCTCATCGTCAAGGCCAGCGCGGCGAGCCCGACGAGCGCACCTGGCCCGACCCAGCGCACCCACGCCCGTCGGGGCCACAGCTCGTCGCGCCCCGCCCACGCGAAGGCCGCGCTCGCGCCGAGAAGGAGACCGAAGGCGTGCGTCAGCGTGCCGTAGTAGACGCGGGTCGGGTCGTCTCCCGGGTGGAACGCCACGGCCATGGCCAGCGCCGAGGCGAGCGCACCGCCGGCCGCGACCCGCGCCCGCACGAGCGGCGTCCGGCACACCACCAGCAGCACGACGAGCACGACCGGCCAGACGAGATAGAACTGCTCCTCGATCGCGAGCGACCAGAAGGGCGCGAACAGCTCAGGCTGGGTGGCGTCGAAGTAGCTGGACCCGGCGGTGATGGCCAGCCAGTTGGTGGAGAACGTCGCAGCGCCCAGGACCTGCCGGCCGATGCCGACCACCAGGTCCGGGTCGGCCCACCAGGCGATCGGGACGGACACGACGACGACCAGGGCGAGGGCGGGCAGCAGTCGCCTCGCGCGCCGCTCCCAGAACCGCCCGAGCCGGAGCCGTCCGTGCTCGGCGACCTCGCGCAGCAGCAGCGTGGTGATCAGGAAGCCGCTGACGACGAAGAACACGTCGACCCCGAGGAACCCGCCTGGCAGCGTGCCCGGGTACAGGTGGTAGGCGATGACGGCGACGACCGCGAGCGCGCGCAGACCGTCCAGCCCGCGGATCCGACCGGGACGTCGGCCGGGCCGCCCCGCCGGGTCGGATCCGGCGGACGCGCTCTCAGGTCGCGGGCTGCGCGGCGTGGCACCCGTCGTCCTGGTGTCGATGCTCATAGCCGCCTCACCGGACCGGTCGCCAAGGTGTCCGATTTCGACGGTACGTCGCTCCTCCCGTGCCCGGCCGTCGCCCGCTCGGCGTGTCGCCGAGCGGCACATCACACCGTCCGTCCGCCACGCCCTGACGGCGGTCGCACCCGGCACCCGAGCCGATTCGTCAACTTACGTTGACACGCGCACCGTGTCAATCTAAGTTGACGGATATGGCCGACGACCTCCTCACAGCCGCCTCCGGTGCGCAGCCCGACGAGGGCCTGCGCGCGGTCCGCTCGCTGCACGAGCTCGCCGACCGGCTCGAGTCGCTGCACGTCGGCCGGGCCCGCGCGCTCGGCTGGACCTGGCAGCAGGTGGCCGACGCGCTCGGCGTCAGCCGGCAGGCCGTCCACAAGAAGTACGGGAAGAGGTACCCCTGATGTTCGAACGATTCGCGGCCGACGCACGCGCCGCCGTCACCCAGGCGCAGGGCATCGCCCGCCGACGAGGCGACGCGCAGATCACCTCGGCCCACGTCCTGCTCGCCCTGGCCGCGGAGCCGCGGACGGTCGCGGCCGACGCGTTGGCCGCGCTCGATGTCTCCGATGCCGTGCTGCGTCCCGCCGTCGACCGCGCGCTCGCGCCCGGCTCACGCACCGCGGACCCGCACGAGGTCGGGCGGCCCGAGACGGACACGCACGACGTCGACCCGCGGACGCTCGAAGCGGCGGAGACGGACCCCGGCTCGCTCGACGCTGATGCACTGGCCGGGATCGGCATCGACCTGGCGGCGGTCCGCCGGCAGGTCGAGCAGACGTTCGGGTCGGGTGCGCTCGAACGCCCCGCGGCCACCGGACGCCGTCGCCGCCCCGGGTTCTCCCCCGACGCGAAGCGCCTGCTCGAGCAGTCGTTGCGCACGGCCGTCGCCGCTCACGACCGGCGGCTCGACGCCGGCCACCTGCTGGTCGCGGCGGCGCAGCTCGACGGCTCCCCCGCCCAGTCCGCCCTCGCATCCGTCGGCGTCACCGCGCCGCTGGCGGCGTCCGCCGTCGAGCGCGCCCGCGCAGCCCGTGCTGCCTGAGAGCGTGGGCCGCCGGGCGGCCCACCAACCGGTCAGAGCTTGGTGACCGGCGAGTACCGCAGCAGCAGCCGCTTGCTCCCCTCGCTGCCGAAGTCGACCTTGACCACCGCGTTGGGACCGGCGCCCTCGAGCGCGATCACCGTACCCAGGCCGTAGGCGTCGTGGGTGACGCGGTCGCCGATCGCCAGCGCGGGGATGTCGCCGGCCGCCCGCGGGGTCGCGGAGCCGAACGTCGCGCCCGTCGACGGCAACGCGGGCCGCTGCTCTCGCTCCGTCCTGCGCTGACCCGACCCGTAACCACCTGCCCCGTAACCACCAGACGCGTAGCCGCCGGACCCGCCGGACCGCGAACCGCCGGAACCGAACCCGGACCCCCACCCGCCGCGGAGCTGGGAGGTGGACGACTCGCGGCGACGCCAGTCGACGAGCTCGTCGGGCAGCTCGTCGAGGAACCGGCTGGGCGGGAACTCGTTGGGCACGCCCCACGCGGTCCGCACCGCGGCACGCGACACGTACAGCCGCTCGCGTGCACGGGTCACGCCGACGTACGCGAGGCGCCGCTCCTCGGCGAGCTGGTCGACGTCCTGCAGCGACCGCATGTGCGGGAACGTGCCGTCCTCCATGCCCGTGAGGAAGACGACCGGGAACTCGAGCCCCTTGGCCGTGTGCAGCGTCATGAGGGTGACGACACCGGGCTCGGGCTTCGAGCCGGCCGCCTCGTCCCCGTCCTCGTCGCCGCCGTCGGGTGTCGGGATCTGGTCCGAGTCCGCCACGAGCGAGACGCGCTCCAGGAAGTCGGCCAGGTCGCCGTCGGGCTCGGACTGCTCGAACTCGGTGGCGACGGCGTGCAGCTCCGCCAGGTTCTCCACCCGCGAGGCGTCCTGCGGGTCCTCGCTGGCGCGCAGCTCCGCGAGGTAGCCCGAGCGGTCGAGCACCGCGCCCAGCACCTCGGCGGGGCCGGCGCCGTCCTCGGCGAGCGAGCGCAGGTCGGACATCATCTCGACGAAACCGCTCAGCCCGGTGACGGCTCGCGTGCCCAGGCCGGGGACCTCGTCGAGGCGCTCGAGCGCGGCGCCGAACGAGATGCGCTCGCGCTCCGCGAAGCTCGCGACCATCGCCTCGGACCGCTCCCCCAGCCCGCGCTTGGGCACGTTGAGGATGCGACGCAGGTTCACGTCGTCGTCGGGGTTGGCCACGGCCCTCAGGTACGCGACCGCGTCCTTGATCTCGCGCCGCTCGTAGAAGCGGGTGCCGCCGACGATCTTGTACGGCAGCCCGACGCGCACCAGCGCGTCCTCGATCGCGCGGGACTGGGCGTTGGCGCGGTAGAACACCGCCACGTCCCCGGGTCGCACGGAGTCGGAGTCGCCCAGGCGGTCGATCTCCTCGACCACGAACCGGGCTTCCTCGCGCTCGTCGTCCGCCACGTAGGCGACGATCTGCGCCCCCTGCCCCGAGTCGGTCCACAGCCGCTTGGGCTTGCGGCCCGGGTTGCGGCTGATGACGGCGTTGGCGGCCGACAGGATGGTCTGCGTGGAGCGGTAGTTCTGCTCGAGCAGGATGGTGCGCGCGTCCGGGTAGTCGGCCTCGAACTCGAGGATGTTGCGGATCGACGCGCCACGGAACGCGTAGATGGACTGGTCCGCGTCACCGACGACCGTCAGCTCCCCGCGCGGCACACCGCGGTGCGCCGCCGGCACGTCGCCGGCCTCGCCTGCGGGCACGTGACCCGACGACGTCCGGCCCGACGACGTGCCGCCCGACGCAGGGTCGGATCGCACGACGTCGCTGCCCACCAGCTCACGCACCAGCACGTACTGGGCGTGGTTGGTGTCCTGGTACTCGTCCACCAGGACGTGCCGGAACCGCCGCCGGTAGTGCTCGGCGACCTGCGGGAACGCCTGCAGGAGGTGGACCGTGGTCATGATGAGGTCGTCGAAGTCGAGCGCGTGGGCCTGTCGCAGCCGCGCCTGGTAGCGCGTGTAGACCTGGGCGAGAGCGGCGTCGAAGTCGTTGGCGCTGCCGCCGCCCGACGTCCGCGCGAACTCCTCGGGGTCGACGAGCTCGTCCTTGAGCGCCGAGATCTTGTGGGCGAGCGCCTTGGGCGGGTACTTCTTGGGGTCGAGCTCGAGCTCGCGCGCGACGAGCGTGAGCAGGCGCTGGGAGTCCGCGGCGTCGTAGATCGAGAAGCTCGATCGCAGGCCCAGCGTGGCTGCCTCGCGGCGCAGGATCCGCACGCAGGCCGAGTGGAACGTGGAGACCCACATGCGCCCGGCGGCCGGGCCCACCAGCTGCTCGACGCGCTCACGCATCTCGGCGGCGGCCTTGTTGGTGAACGTGATGGCCAGGATCTGCCCGGCGCGCGCCCGGCCGGTCGCGAGCAGGTAGGCGATCCGGTGCGCGAGCACCCGGGTCTTGCCCGAGCCGGCGCCGGCGACGATGAGCAGGGGTCCGCCGTGGTGCTCGACCGCGTCGCGCTGCTGCGGGTTGAGCCCGTCGAGCAGCGCGGCCGCCTCGGCCCGGCGCCGTTCGTCGTCCGCCGCCCGGTGCCTGTCCTGGTCCGACAGCTCGTTCTCGGCCTCGTCGTCGGCCCCGTCCGTGCGTGGTGCCATCACGCGCGGCAGACCCGACGGGTCCCCGCGACGGGTGTGCTGGGCCGCCCCGGAGGCGGTTCCGCCGACAGGTCCACGGGCGGAGTCGGGCAGCGGGAGGGCGAGGTGATCGAAGAGCGACGTCATGGCCCTCCCAGGGTAGGCGCCGCCACCGACACGCGGGGTCTTCGACGCCCGCTGTGGACGAGGGTCACACGAGCCCGGTTCTCCCGGATCGGCTCACGCGAGGGCGACGCCCGTCAGCCACGCTCCCGTGGCCAGCAGCGCACCCGCGAGCTCGACCACGATCGTGATCCCGGTGGCCTGCAGGGCCACGACCGTCGCGCGCCATGCCGGCCCGGGGCTGCGCAGGCGCACCCACTCGGCCAGGTACGTGCCGACCAGGAAACCGATCGGAAGCCCCACGACGGGGATCACGAAGAAGCCGACGACGCCCAGGACACCGCCCCACACGACGGCCGACGACGGGACCCCGCCTCGCGCGAGGTGTCGGCCCGCCAGCACGTACTTGCCCACCATCGCGACCCCCGTCGCCACGACGGCCACGGCGAGCACGGTCCAGCCCACCGCACCGCCGGTGACCACACCCCAGACGACGACGGCACCGAGCACCAGCAGCGCGCCGGGCAGCACCTGGACGACGACCCCGAACAGCCCCACGACCACGACGACGCCGACGAGCAGGTCGAGCGTCGTCACCGCACCTCCCGCAGGCGTCGGCCCCCCGGGCGGGCGGCCTGTGAGCCGAACCCTGCCACGGCGGCAGCTCCCTCGCTCGCGGTGCTGACGCCACCCGTGGCAGGTCGCTCGATCAGCGCCAGAGCACCGCGATGGCGACGTTGAGCGCGGTCAGGCCGGCGATCGCGCCGAGCAGCCCGGTCGTGACCTTCGCGGGCTTACGCACCCCGACGATCACCAGCGCCGTGACGACGAGTGCGACCAGCAGCTTCACGGTGATCTTGGCCATGTCCGGGTCGTCGATCGTGTCGCTCGACTCCGCGATCCCGACCATGAGCACACCCGTGACGAGCGCCGTGAGGATGCCGTGCAGCACGCCCTTGGGCAGCTTCGGCGGGCGCATGCTGACGAGCACGCCGCCCAGGACGATGGCCCAGCCGAGCAGGTGCAGGACGAGCAGGATGTGCAGGAGCGTCTTCATGGGGTCCAGCGTAGGCCACGATCTGACGCCGTGTCAGATCGCGTGGCGAACGACCACTACAGCAGACGCCGCGCCGCGGCCCAGCGGGTCAGCTCGTGCCGGCTGGACAGCTGGAGCTTGCGCAGCACCGCGGAGACGTGGGTCTCGACGGTCTTGATGGAGATGAACAGCTCGGCGGCGACCTCACGGTAGGAGTACCCGCGGGCGATGAGACGCATGACCTCACGCTCACGCGCGGAGAGGCGGTCGAGCTCGTCGTCCCCGGTCGCGACGTCACCCGCGGCGGCTCCGAAGGCGTCGAGCACGAAGCCCGCGAGCCGGGGCGAGAAGACGGCGTCGCCGCCCGCCACCCGCCGCACGCCGTCGGACAGCGCGACGCCGTCGATCGCCTTGGTCACGTACCCGCGCGCACCCGCGCGGATGACGGCCACGACGTCCTCCGACGCGTCCGAGACCGACAGTGCCAGGAACCGCGTGGTGGCGAGCAGGTCGGCGCAGGACCGGATGACCTCGGCCCCGCCGCCACCGTCACCGCCCGGCAGGTGCACGTCCAGCAGGACGACGGGCGGCTGGAGCTCGCGGATCAGCGCGACGGCGGAGTCCACCGTGTCGGCCTCACCGACCACCCGCACCCCCTCGTCGAGCGACGCCTTCACGCCGGTCCGGAACAGGTGGTGGTCGTCGACGAGCACCACGTCCACGGCCGCCTGCTCTGTCATCGTCCGTCCTCGGTCATCGCCCGTCCTCTGTCATCGCCCGTCCTCTGTCATCGTCCGTCCTCTGTCATCGCCCGTCCTCGTCATCGTCCGTCCTCCTCGTCGCGCGGACCCTCGCCGGCCGTGACCTCCGCAGCAGCACCGGAACCTGGCCCGATCTGCAGGTGCACCTCCGTACCGCGCCCGGGGCGGCACGTCACCGTCGCCTGCCCGCCTCGGCGCCTGACGCGGCCCATGATCGACTCCCGGACGCCGAACCGGTCCGGTCCGACGTCTTCCAGGTCGAAGCCGGCCCCGTGGTCGCGCACGAAGACCTCGATGCTCGTCGGACCCGCCTCGAGATACAGCGAGACCGGCGCCCGCCCGTGCACCACCGCGTTGACCAGCGCCTCGCGCGTCGCCTGCAGGACGGCCTCGGCGTCCGCGTCCGGGACACGGTCACCCACGACCACGGTCTCGATGGCAACCGGGTCACCGGTGGGGCCCGAGCGCGAGTCCTCGACCTCCGCGACGATCCCCCGCAGCGCTGCGGCGATCGATGTACCAGGGACGGGTCGGTCGTCGTACAACCACTCCCGGAGCTCACGTTCCTGTGCGCGCGCCATCCGGGCGACCTCGCCGGGATCGTCCGCCCGCGAGCGGATCAGAGCGAGCGTCTGGAGCACGGAGTCGTGCAGGTGGGCAGCGATGTCCGCCCGTTCCGCCTCCCGCGCCCGCGCCGCGCGCTCGTCGCCGAGCTCACGCACCAGCCGCAGCCACCAGGGTGCGAGCACCAGCGCCACGCCCGCGAGCACCGCGAGCGAGGCGACGACGGACTGCACGAGCGTGCCGGCCTCGACCCCGTGCCCGACGCCCTGACCGACCATCAGCAGGACGCCGACCCCGGCGAGAACGACCCCGCCGAACAGGCGCAGGACCGACACGGGCGTCCGGCCCCCGGCGCGCCGGCGCAGCCGGCCCCGGTGCTTCGAGTCGAGCTGGCTCCACGCCAGCCCCAGCCCCGCCAGCAGCACGAGGGACGGCAGGACCCAGCGCAGGTTCAGCCGTCCGGCCCTCACCTCCAGCAGCACGACGGCGACGACGACGAGCAGGACACCGACGGCGACGTCCGTGACGGGCCACCTCCGCGACTCGCGGCCCTCAGCACCGTCCGCAGCGTCGTCGGGCTGGCGCCGGGCGAGCCGCGCGAGCACGGCAGGCCGCGCCTCCTGCGCCGCGCGGAGCGGGTCGCCGGCCGGGACCGTGAGCCACCAGAAGCCGTAGAGCAGGAACCCGATCCCGGCAGCCGGCGCGAGGATCACGAACGCCACCCGTACCAGGAGCACCGGCACCGCGAGGTGCGCTGCCAGACCCGCGGCGACCCCCGCGAGCCACCGTCCGGTCTGGGGACGGCGCAGCGGGAGCCGAGCGCCCACGGCGGGCGCTCCGGCGGCGGCGGGGACGACGGGAGTCACAGGGTCGATCGTCACACGTCGCGCAGGCCGACGGGGCCGTTCCACCCCGTCCCGCACCAGGATCAGGGGCCCACGCCCACTCGTTCCGGGTCGACTCAGGGTGCGGATCAGGGTGACGCCGGATACCCGCCCGACCGTGCGGCGAGCAGGATCGAGGCATGGACACGAACAGCCCCGACGACGACCTCGGCGCGGCGCCCCGCGCCGAGGTGCCTCCCACCGGTCCGACGCCACCGCTCCCGCCCCAGCCGTCGGTGACGGACCGGATGTTCGCCGGGCTGCGCCGGCTCGACATCCAGCGTGCGGACGACCGCTGGATCGGCGGCGTCTGCGCCGGCCTGAGCAACCGGTTCGGCCTCGACCCGCTGGTGTGGCGCGGCATCCTGGCGGCGTCCGTGCTGCTCGGGGGGCTCGGCCTGGTCCTGTACGGGCTCGCCTGGATGCTGCTGCCGGAGCGACGCGACGGTCGCATCCACCTCGAGGAGGTCATCGCCGGCCGCTTCGACATCGCCCTGCTGGGCGCTGCGGCGTTCGTCGTCATCGGCCTGGGGCGCGGCGGGCACACCGTCGGGTGGGGCTGGGGTCCCGGCCCGGCGCACGCGCTGTTCGGGCTCGTGACCGGCATCGCCTGGACGGCGTTCGTCGTCGCCGTGATCGTCGTCATCGTCCTGGCGGTGCGGCCGCTCGCACGTTCGAACGGCGGCCCGTCCGCGCCGTCGCAGCCCTACGCACCCGGCGCGCCTACCCCGCCCCCGCCGGGTCAAGCCGGCCCGACCCAGCCGTACCCGACTCAGCCGTACGCGACGCAGGCCCCCCCGACGCCGTACCCGACCCAGGCCTACCCCCAGACGTACCCGAGCCAGACGTACGCGACCCAGTCGTACCCGACCCAGGCGTTCCCGGCTCAGGCGCACCCCGCCGCGGCCGCCGACGCCTCGGGCGCCGCACAACGCCCCGCAGCTCACCAGCCCGGGCCGGTGAACGCGCACCAAACGCGGCCGACCTGGAACCCGTCGTGGGACAAGCCCCGCGTCGTCGGTCCGGGTGCAGCCACGGTCGGTGTGGTCGTCGGCCTCACGCTCATCGCGCTGGCCACGCTGCTCGCCGCGAGCAGGAACGACTCGTTCACCGGGCCCGTGGTCCTCACGACCGTCGGCATCGGGGTGGTCCTGGCGGGGCTCGGCATCCTCGTGTCCGGCCTGCGCGGGCGGTCCAGCGGCGTCCTGGGCTTCCTCGCCATCGTCGGGATCCTGGTCGCGATGCCGCTCGGCGCGTCGGCGGACTCCGACTGGCGCTGGGACGCCGGCACACAGCGGTTCGCCGGTGACACGACGCTCACCGCCACCACCCGCGACCAGGCCGCGGAAGGCGTGAGCCAGGTGTTCGGCGACGTCCACCTCGACCTGTCGGACGTCCCCATGACCAGCACGCCGCTCGTGGTCCCGGTCTCGCTCGGCGCCGGGAACCTGACCGTCACCGTCGGCAAGGACACCGCTGTCGAGGCCGACGTCCACCTGCGCGCCGGCCAGCTCACCTGGGACGTGGGCGACACGACCCAGAGCATGGACGGCGTCTCCACCCGCAGCCGGTCCTTCGCCGACGAGGCGTCGGCCGCCGGCCACCCCCAGCTCGACCTGCAGCTCAGCGTCGGGGCCGGCAACGTCACGATCGTCCGGGAGGACTCATGAACCGCATCGACCCACAGCCCGAGCCCGAGGGCAACGACGCAGCCGGGAACCCGGAGCTCGACCCTTCGAGCGCCGGGCTCGAGGACCTGACCGACACGCAGGCCCTCCCCGCGAGCGAGCCGGTCGGTGAACCCGTGAGCGAGCCGGCGAGCGAGTCGCCGACGGAGCCGGTGACCGGACCACACCCTGCCGCCGACGCGGCCGCCGACCCGACGACGCCCACGGCTCGCACGAGCCCCGAGCCCGGGTCTGCCCCCTCCGCCGCTGCTCGCATCTCGCTCGACAAGGGTGCAGACCGCCAGGCCTCGGAGGATCCGGCGGTCGCAGCCGCGAGCCCTGCAGCGACCCCCGCACCTGGCTACCCGCCGCGGCGCCCGGTCTCCACGCGGCTGCGGGTGGGGACGGCGGTCTGGGGGCTCATGCTCGCGGCAGCCGGCGTGTGGATCATCGCGTGGGCGGGCGGTGCACGGATCGACGCGGGTCTCGCGCTGATCGTCCTGCTCGCAGGGGGCGGTGCCGCCCTGCTGGTGGGCTCGATCGTTGCCGGCTCCCGACACCGCGGACCTCGCTCCTCGCGCGGATCGGCCGGCGCCGCCTGAACCAGCGCGTTGCCGCCGAAGGTCAGCGTTGCCGCCGAAGGTCAGCAGGGAACAGCACGACGACGGGCGACCGTCCCGCGAGGGACGGCCGCCCGTCGTCGTGAACGGCGTCAGACCGCCGGCGGCTTGTCCTGGGACTCGTCGGCCAGGTGGCTCGGGGTTGACGACCGGGGCGGGGCGTCGGCAGCGGGGGCGTCCGAGTCGTCGTTCGGCTTCTCCACGGCGGGAGCAGCGGAAGTCTCGGCTGCCGGCGCCTCGGACGCGTGCGACGTCACGGGCGAGACCACCGGGTCGGGGGCTCCGGCTGCCGTACCGCTCGGGGCCACGGGGTCGGGGCTCCCCGTGGGGACGACGCGGGTGGGCGCGGGCGCGGACTCCGCAGGCGCGGGCGGCGCGGCAGGTGCCGGCGCCGCAGCAACCGGGGCAGCGGCGGGCGCGGCGACCGGAGCAGCAGCGACGGGGGCAGGCCCAGATGCGACCGGAACGGCTGCTCCGTCGATGTCCGCGAGCCGCGATCCCACCTTGCGCAGCGCGAAGCCGACGAACAGCAGGACCACGCCGATGCCGACGACGAGCAGCGCGACGCCGAAGGCCACGACGGACGTGAAC
>Ga0160447_100361_pt1 | contig 22793 bp, 14 predicted proteins | sample HID1973K_E1MG_FD_108222 | JGI IMG/M metagenome (GOLD analysis project Ga0160447, IMG submission 108222) | Enriched mosquito-associated microbial communities from UW Madison campus, WI, USA - HID1973K_E1 MG | ecosystem: Host-associated > Arthropoda: Insects > Digestive system > Unclassified ...
CATGAGGCGCTTGAAGATCGGATCGCTGTTGCCGCCGATCACGATGCTGCCGTCGCGGCACGGATACGTGTTCGACGGCACGATGCCCGGCAGCGACGCGCCGGTGCGTTCGCGCACCATGCCGTACACGCCGTATTCCGGCACGACGCTCTCCATCATGTTGAAGACGGCTTCGTACAGCGCGACATCGACCACCTGTCCCTTGCCGCCATTCACCTGCCGGTGATGCAGCGCCATCAGCGCGCCGATCACGCCGTGCAGCGCGGCGATCGAATCGCCGATCGAAATGCCGATGCGCGGCGGCGGCAGATCGGGATAGCCGGTGATATGACGCAGCCCGCCCATCGACTCCGCGATCGCGCCGAAGCCGGGGCGATCGCGATAAGGACCGGTCTGTCCGTAGCCCGACAGGCGCACCATCACGAGGCCGGGATTGTCGGCGGACAGCACTTCGTAGCCGAGCCCGAGTTTTTCGAGCAGCCCGGGCCGGAAATTCTCGACGACGATATCGGCTTCCTTTGCGAGCCGCCGCACGATCTCCTTGCCCTCGTCGGCCTTGAGATTCACCGTCACCGATTTCTTGTTGCGCGCCTGCACTGCCCACCACAGCGACGTGCCGCCCACTTCGGGATACAGCTTGCGCCACTTGCGCAACGGGTCGCCGCCGTTGGGGTCTTCGATCTTGATGACGTCGGCGCCGAATTCGCCCATGAAGCGCGCGGCGAACGGCCCCGCGATGAGCGTGCCGAGCTCCAGCACTTTTACGCCGGCGAGCGGTCCAGTCGATGCGCTCATGATTTCGTCTCCCTTATTTTTGTACGGACTTCAAAGCGGGATGTCGAGCGGCCTGAAACGCGGCGTGCCGTCGGCGAGTGTCTCGTTGAACATCGCGGCCGGGCGAACCCACAAGCCGCGTTCGTGCGGCCACAGATGCTCGTAGACGATCATCGCTTCCTCGGTTTCCGAGTGACGCGCGACGCCGATCACGCGATACAGGCCACCCTTGTAATGACGATGCGTCGCGAGCGCGAGAGCTTCGGTTTCTGTCATCGATTCGATTCCTTCAGACGGAGCGGCGATCGAGCATGGCGCGCGCGATCGTGCCCGCATCGACATATTCCAGCTCGCCGCCGACGGGCACGCCGCGCGCGAGCCGCGTGACCTTCAGCCCTTTCGACTTGAGCGTCTGCGCGAGATAGTGCGCGGTCGCCTCGCCTTCGTTGGTGAAGTTGGTGGCGAGCACCACTTCCTGCACGATGCCGTCGAGCGCGCGGCCGATGAGCCGCTCGAAGTGGATTTCCTTCGGACCGATGCCGTCGAGCGGGCTGAGCCGCCCCATCAGCACGAAATAGAGCCCGCGATACGTGAGCGTCTGCTCGAGCATGATCTGATCAGCGGGCGTTTCGACGACGCACAGCAAGGCCGGATCGCGTTCCTCGTCGAGGCAGACTTCGCAGATGTCCGCTTCGGTGAAGGTGTTGCACTTCTCGCAGTGCTTCAGATGCTCGGTCGCAAACAGGAGCGTGGCCCCGAGTTTTTCGGCGCCCGCGCGATCGTGCTGCATCAGGTGATACGCCATGCGCTGCGCCGACTTCGGTCCGACGCCGGGCAGCGCGCGCAGCGCCTCGACCAGCGCCGACAGGGCGGAAGGTTGTTTCATGTGTCCTCATGACGCGCCGAATTCGCTTCGGCGCGCGCGATTAGAACGGCAGCTTGAAACCCGGCGGCATCGGCATGCCGGCGGTCATGCCGCTCATTTTCTCTTGCGTGGTGGCCTCGGCCTTGCGCACGGCGTCGTTGAACGCGGCAGCGACGAGATCCTCCAGCATGTCCTTGTCGTCGGCGAGCAGGCTCGGGTCGATCTGCACGCGACGCACGTCGTTCTTGCAGGTCATCGTCACCTTCACGAGACCGGCGCCGGACTGGCCCTCGACCTCGATCTGCGCGAGTTGCTCCTGCGCCTTCTTCATGTTTTCCTGCATCTGCTGAGCCTGTTTCATCAGCCCGGCGAGTTGGTTCTTCATCATGGTTCGGCTCCTTGCTCGAAAACGTGTGGCCCAGGCGCGCGACGGGTGCGCGCCCGATATTCAGTTCGGATGCGCAGCGTCGGACAACGCGCCGCGCGCTTTTAGTTCATGACGGGTTCGCGCCCGGCGACGCGGCAATCGGCTTGATCGAACCTTGCACGATGCTCGCGCCGAAATCGCGGATCAGCGATTGCACGAACGGATCCTGCTTGATCTCCTGCTCGGCTTCCTGTTGACGGCGCGCGCGCTCGGCGGCGTCGAGCGCGGCGGCGGTGCGGCGCACCGGCGCGACATTGACGCTGACTTCGATCGCGCGGCCGAGTTTCTCGGTGAGCGCGGCCTTGAGCTTCGCGACGTGCGAGGCATCGGTGTACATCTGCACCGCGACCGCGAGCGTGACGGAATTCGCGTCGCAGGCGCTCAGTTCGCTGTTGAACGCGAGCTGATAGGCGACGCCCTTCAGCGGCAGATCGACGGCGAGCGCCGGCCATTCGATGCTCACGCCGAGCGCGTCGAGCGGCACGGCGGGCGGCAGCGGCGTCTTGTCGATGACGGGCGCGGGCTGCGTCGCGGGCTGCTTCGCCGGTTCCGCGCCGAAACGCATGTCGTCGGGGCCGCTGTCGAAGGCGGGCACGAAGCCGTCGTCAGGCGGCATGAAGTATTCGTCTTCCGATCCCGCCGGCGGATAGTCGTCGGGCGGCATGTCTTCCCACGGCGGGACGACTTTCGATTGACCCGCATTGCCGGCTGCGGGCTTCGGCTCGGGCGCGGAGGGCGTCGCCGGTGCGCGGCGTGGCGTCGGCGCCTGAACCTGGACGGCAGGTTGCGCGGCAGGTTTTGGCGCAGCCGGCGCGGCGCGCGCGCCGCGATCGGACGAAAGGCGCATGCCCGCGCTGCGCAGCACTTCGAGCGCCGCGCTTGCGCCGCTGGCCGCGCGCGACGCAGCGGACTCGGATTCCGCGACACGCGAAGCAACGGGCGCGGCTTCTTCGACGGCTTGACGCGCGGCGCTGGGCACCGGCGCGGGTTTCGCGGGAACCGGCTCGCTCGCTTCGATGGACGGTGCAGGCTTCGCGCTTTCGACCACGGTTTCGACCGGCGGCGTCTCCTTCGCCTTGACGACGACGGCTTCCACGGCAGGCGCCGGGGCTTTCGCCAGCGGCGCGGGTGCGACCGCGCGCTCGGCCAGTGCGCCTGCGAGCGCCGCGCTGCGCGCAGGCTTCGCACCCGACGGCGCGTTCACGGCCACGCCGCCGCCCGACCCGCTCGCCGGCTCGAACGCGAGCATGCGCAGCAGCGTCATCGTGAAGCCGGCGTATTCGTCGGGCGCGAGACCGAGTTCGCTGCGCCCGACTGTGGCTATCTGATAGAAAAGCTGAACCTGCTCGACGGAAAGCGTCTCGCCGAAGCGGCGGATATCCGCGGCTTCCGGCCACTCGTCCAGCACCGACGACGGCGCGAACTGCCCCCACGCGATGCGATGCAGCAGACTCGCGAGATCCTGCAGCGCCGTCGAGAACGAAAGACTGCGCAGCGCCATTTCGTCGGCGATCGCGAGCACGAGCGCGCCATCACCGGCGGCGAGTGCATCGATGAGGCGAATCAGATAGCTTTGATCGAGCGCGCCGAGCATGCCGCGCACGGCGTCCTCGGTGACCTGGTTGGCCGAATAGGCGATGGCCTGATCGGTGAGCGAGAGTGCGTCGCGCATGCTGCCGTCCGCCGCGCGCGACAGAAGACGCAGCGCCTGCAACTCGAACGCGATGCTCTCTTGCTGAAGAATGCTTTCCAGATGCGACACGATATGTCCCGCCGGCATCTGCTTCAGGTTGAACTGCAGGCAGCGCGAGAGCACGGTGACCGGAATCTTCTGCGGATCGGTCGTCGCGAGGATGAACTTCACATGCGGCGGCGGCTCTTCGAGCGTCTTCAACATCGCGTTGAAGGCGTGGTTCGTGAGCATATGCACTTCGTCGATCATATAGACCTTGAAGCGCGCATCGACGGGCGCATACACCGCGCGTTCGAGCAGCGCCGCCATTTCATCGACACCGCGATTGCTCGCCGCATCCATTTCGACGTAATCGACGAAACGGCCTTCATCGATTTCCCGGCACGCACGGCACACGCCGCAGGGCTTCGACGTGACGCCGGTTTCGCAATTGAGCGCCTTCGCGAAGATGCGCGAGAGCGTGGTCTTGCCGACGCCGCGCGTGCCCGTGAACAGATAGGCATGGTGCAGGCGGCCGCCGTCGAGCGCGTGCGTGAGCGCACGGACGACGTGCTCCTGGCCGACGAGCGACTCGAAAGATTTCGGCCGCCATTTGCGTGCGAGAACTTGATAGGTCATGCGCGAAATTGTATCAGCAACGCCCTCGCGCAAACGCCGCGCCGAAAGGCATTGAGCGCGCTGCGCGACGGCTCGGGAGCGCACGAAACCAGCGCGATTCGAGGGCGCGGGAATGACCGGATGACTTTGGAGAAACGAGGGAGGAACAGCAGAAGAAAAGCGGAAGGTGACGAGCCCGACCCTCGGCACTGGTGGAAAACGGCTGTGGCTGCTTCGTTCCCGACCTGACCAGGTTGACCGCGCCACCATGCGAGGAGGCCCGTCACGTCGAATCATACCACGGGGGCACACGCGGCCGGAAGGCGTCGGCGAATTACGCGCGCCGCCATAGCCCGCTCCTGGCCCTCTTGTGCTTGGTGTTTTCGCCCTCAGATCGTCCCTATCAGCAACCGGCAACGGATAGCAAAGTAGGCTAAGATGGCAAATGAATTGTGCGGAAGCGGTGCATCATGCCCTTTCGCGGATCATTCGCCGCCGCTTGCGAGTCGTTTCGGCGCACGGCGTGCGGGCCGAATCCTGCCCGTTGGCGACGAAAATTTTTTCAGTTTTGGTGTATCGTGGCGAGCATTCAAACGCGGGCCTCGAATCAATAGAGGTATTCAGACAATGAGCGAATCAATCAAGCACATCAGCGACGCTTCTTTCGAGCAGGATGTCGTCAAGTCGGATAAACCTGTCCTGCTCGATTTCTGGGCGGAATGGTGCGGCCCCTGCAAGATGATCGCCCCGATCCTCGACGAAGTCGCCAAGGATTACGGCGATCGCCTGCAGATCGCGAAGATCAACGTCGACGAGCATCAGTCGACTCCGGTGAAGTTCGGCGTGCGCGGCATTCCCACGCTGATTCTTTTCAAGAACGGCGCCGTGGCCGCGCAAAAGGTTGGCGCATTGTCCAAGTCGCAACTCACCGCTTTCCTCGACAGCAACCTGTAACGGCATCCTCGGCGGGCGCCGGCACGACCCGGACACTCGCCTCTCGCATTCGAAGCGCCGCCCCGGCACGACCGGCCAGGCGCATCAGATATGCAGCCGATGTTGTCACGCGACAACATCGGCCTAAACGCCCCGCCCAAAGCCCACCCGAGGCTCCTGTGGCGTGTGCTATGCTAGAATCACAAGAGTTCAAGAAGTATTAAGTCTCGAGCGGTTCCGCTCACCTCTTCTCCCAAATCTTTCTGTCGTACCTCTCTCCCCGGCGGGAAACCCGTATGCATTTATCCGAGCTCAAGTCTCAGCACGTGTCTGCACTGATCGAGATGGCCAATGGCCTCGAGATCGAAAATGCGAACCGCCTGCGCAAGCAGGAACTCATGTTCGCGATTCTTAAAAAGCGCGCCAAAGCGGGCGACACGATTTTCGGCGACGGCACCCTCGAAGTGCTGCCCGATGGCTTTGGCTTCCTGCGTTCGCCCGAGACCTCGTATCTCGCGAGTACGGACGACATTTACATCAGCCCGTCGCAAATCCGCCGCTTCAATCTGCACACCGGCGACACGATCGAAGGCGAAGTGCGTACGCCGAAGGACGGCGAGCGTTATTTCGCGCTCGTGAAGGTGGACAAAGTCAACGGGCAGCCGCCCGAGGCCTCGAAACACAAGATTATGTTCGAGAACCTCACGCCGCTGCACCCGAACAAGCCGCTGCCGCTCGAACGCGAAATGCGTGGCGAAGAAAACGTCACGGGCCGGATCATCGACATGATCTCGCCGATCGGCAAGGGTCAGCGCGGCCTGCTCGTCGCGTCGCCGAAGTCGGGTAAAACCGTGATGCTTCAGCACATCGCGCATGCGGTGAAGGCGAATCATCCGGACGTCATCCTGTTCGTGCTGCTCATCGACGAGCGCCCGGAAGAAGTGACGGAAATGCAGCGTTCGGTGCGCGGCGAAGTCATCGCGTCGACCTTCGACGAACCCGCCGCGCGTCACGTGCAGGTCGCCGAAATGGTCATCGAGAAGGCGAAGCGTCTCGTCGAAATGAAGCACGACGTCGTGATCCTGCTCGACTCCATCACGCGTCTCGCGCGCGCCTACAACACGGTCGTGCCGGCATCGGGCAAGGTGCTGACAGGTGGTGTCGACGCCAACGCGCTGCAACGTCCGAAGCGCTTCTTCGGCGCTGCGCGCAATATCGAGGAAGGCGGCTCGCTCACCATCATCGGCACGGCGCTCATCGAAACGGGCAGCCGCATGGACGACGTGATCTACGAAGAGTTCAAGGGCACCGGCAACATGGAAGTGCACCTCGAACGCCGTCTGGCCGAAAAGCGCGTGTATCCGTCGATCAACCTGAACAAGTCGGGCACGCGCCGCGAAGAACTGCTCATCAAGCCGGACCTGCTGCAAAAGGTCTGGGTGCTGCGCAAGTTCATTCACGACATGGACGAAGTCGAAGCGATGGAATTCCTGCTCGACAAGATCCGTCAGACGAAGAACAACGCCGAGTTCTTCGACATGATGCGTCGCGGCGGAGGCTGATTCCGCTTCGCTGCTTCAGCGCAAAAAACCGCCTGCTTGGTCAGGCGGTTTTTTTTCGTCTGGCGAGCGCCCGCTCCGTACAATCCGGTCTATCGAAGTCACCTGAACGACCGATGGCCAACCTCTTCACCCGCTGGTTCGGCGCGCAACGCCGCGAACGCGCGCTGCGCAAATACGCAATCGACGACACCCTCTGGCAACGCACGCTCGCCGCGTATCCGTGCTTCGGCCATCTGGACGCGAACGACCTCGGGCGTCTGCGCGAGACCGCGAGCCTGTTCATCGCGCAGAAGGAATTCTCGACCGCGCACGATCTCGAACTGACCGATCAGATGATCGTCTCCATCGCCGCGCAAGCCTGCCTGCCCGTGCTCAATCTCGACCTCGATCTGTATGACGGCTGGGTCGGAGTGATCGTCTATCCGGGCGAGTTCATCATCAGGAAGACCGTGGAGGACGAAGACGGCGTCGTACACGAAGTCGAACACGATGCGAGCGGCGAAGCATGGGAAGGCGGCCCCGTCGTGCTCTCCTGGGAAGACGCGCAAATGGCCGATGGCTCGGAAGCCTATAACGTCGTGATCCACGAGTTCGCGCACAAGATCGACATGGTGACGGGTGTCGCCGACGGTCATCCGCCGCTCTTTCGCCGCTGGCACGCACCGCTCGATTCCACCGCCTGGGCCGACGTCTTCGACAATGCCTACGATCAGTTCTGCGCGCGCGTGGACGCCGTGCCGGAGCGCCGCTGGAGCCGCTTCGAGCGCGAATCGCTGATCGACCCCTATGCGGCCGATCATCCCTCGGAATTTTTCGCGGTGTGCAGCGAGGCGCTGTTCGTCACGCCGCAGGCGTTCGAGACCGAGTATCCCGAGCTTTACCGGCTGCTCGCGCGCTATTATCGGCAGGACCCGGCGGGCGTCGGCGCGCTCGTCTCGTAAGCTGCGTCCGAGCCCCAAAAAAGATGTCAAGCGACTGATTTTCTGGCATAATCGCCGTTTTTCGACCCTAGGCAAGTGACTCGCGCGGTCATTTCGAAAGCGCAGCGGGTTGGCTACCGCCAGATACCAGGAAAGACCATGAAAGAAGGCATTCACCCGAATTATCGCGAAGTCCTGTTCGTCGACATGTCGAACGACTTCAAGTTCGTGACCCGTTCGACCATCCAGACGCGCGAAACCGCCGAATTCAACGGCAAGTCCTACCCGCTCGCGAAGATCGAAGTGTCGTCGGAATCGCATCCGTTCTACACCGGTCAGCAAAAGATCATGGACACGGCAGGTCGCGTCGAGAAGTTCAACAACAAGTTCGCTCGCTTCTCCACCAAGAAGTAAGTCGGCTTCGGGCTTCAAGGAAAAAGGGCAGCTTTGGCTGCCCTTTTTTGTCGCCGACTGCTTTTGGTCGTCCACCGGCCCCTTCCTTGCTGCATTTGGTAAGCGTTGTTGCGCGCGGTTACGGCAAGCATCGATGAACCGCCCTTAAAGCCGCCGCGCGACTACAATGCCGGTTGCTCCAGCCCCACGCTCGCCTTGCGCGAGATCAGCGGACCGTTTTCCATCAAGTCTCTTCGCATGCGATCTGTCGTTCGTCTGACCGCCTCCGCCACCAGCGCCCTGCCGCGCTGGCTGTTGCTCGCCATCTGCATCACCTACGCGTCGTTCGGTCTCTTCGGCCGCGATCCGTGGAAGAACGAGGATGCGGCGGGCTTCGGCGTCATGTGGACGATGGCCAACGGCGACGCGCGCGACTGGCTGCTGCCGAACCTCGTCGGCCGCGCGCCCACCGCCGACGGCCCGCTGATGTACTGGCTGGGCGCATCGGCCATCCGTCTGCTGAGCCCGTGGGTCGATGCGAGCAACGCCTCGCGTGTGGTCACGGGCCTGCTCTTCTGTCTCGCGTGCGCGTTCGTCTGGTATTCGGCCTATCTGCTCGGCCGGCGCGACGAGGCGCAGCCCTTCAAATACGCTTTCGGCGGCGAACCCGAGCCGCGCGACTACGGCCGCACGCTCGCGGATGGCGCGTTGCTCATCCTGCTCGCGTGCTTCGGCCTCGCCGAGCGCGGCCATGAAACCACACCGCAGCTCGCGCAGTTCGCCGGCACCGCGATGCTCCTCTACGGCCTCGTGCGCAGCCTCGACAAGCCGATCCACGGCGGCATCGTGTGGGGCGTGGCGATCGGCGTGGTCGGGCTGTCGAGTTCGCCCGTGCTGGTGTTCGCGTTGCTGCTCTGCACACTCGCGATGACCATCATCGTGAAGCAGGTGCGCGCAGCGCCGCTCCTGATCTACGGCCTGCCGGTCGCGATCGTGCTGATCGCCGCATGGGTGCTGCCGACGCTGCATTACTTCCCCGACGACGGCGAATGGTGGCTGCGCCAATGGTGGCGCAACAGTTTCTCTTTCTTCTCCGGCACGCCGGGCTCGATCTTCGGCTACGCGATCAAGAACCTGCCGCTCTTCACGTGGCCCGCGTGGCCGCTGGCGCTGTGGGCGTTCGTCAGCTGGGGCGGGCTGCGCCGCTCGCCGCACGTGGGCGTGCCGCTGTCGATCATCGGGCCGTTGCTGGTGCTGGTCGTCCTGCAGGCGCACGAGACCAACCGGCTCTTCATGCTCCTGCTGCCGCCGCTTTCCGTGCTCGCGACCTTCGCGCTGCCCACCTTGAAGCGCGGCGCGATCAACGCGATCGACTGGTTCGCGATGCTGAGCTTCACCATCATCGGCTCGCTGGTGTGGCTCGTGTGGACCGCGGGCATGTTCGGCTTTCCCGCGTCGATGGCACGCAATCTCGCGCGCCTCGCGCCGGGCTTTCATCCCGAATTCAAGCTGATTTCCTTCGTGTGCGCGGTGGCCGTGACCGTCTGCTGGTTCCTGCTCGCGCGCTGGCGCCTTGCGCGTCATCCGAAGGTGCTGTGGCGCAGCGTCGTGCTGTCGAGCGCGGGCACCACGCTCATGTGGGTGCTGCTCATGACGCTGTGGCTACCGGTGGTGAACTACAGCCGGACGTATCGCGACGTGGCCGAGCAGATCGCCGATCACCTGCCGCCCGACTACACCTGCATCTCGCCCGTGCGTCTCGGCGACGCGCAGATCGCCACCTTCGCCTATTTTGGCGGCATGCACTTCGCGTTCGACGAGGACTGCGACGTGATCCTGCGCCAGGACCCGGCGGATTACGGCGAGCCGTCGTCGATGTCGGCGTTCCAGTGGAAGCTCGTGTGGGAAGGCCGGCGCGTCGCCGACCGCGACGAGCGCTTCCGGCTCTACGTACGCATCGAGCGTCCCACGCCGCCGGCGCAGAAGCCGCTGCGCCCGAAGAGCCTGCGCCGGACGCAATAACGCGATGCGCGCGACGCCGACCCCGACCAGCACGACCGGCATGCTGAGCGACGTGCGCAGGATCGCCGCGCTCGCGTGGCCGGTGCTGATCGGCCAGCTTGCGGTGATCGCGTTCGGCGTGATCGACACCGCGATGGTCGGCCGCTTCTCCGCCACCGATCTGGCCGCGCTCGGCCTCGGCGGCTCCGTCTATATCTCGGTGTATATCGGCCTTACGGGCATTCTGGTCGCGTTGCAGCCGATCGCCGGGCAACTGTTCGGCGCGGGCCGCGAAAGCGAGATCGGCGAAGAAACGCGTCAGGCGTTCTGGCTCGCCGCCGTGCTCGCCGTGATCGGCTTCGTGCTGCTGTTCCATCCCGAGCCGCTGCTGTCGCTCGCGAAGACGCCGCCCGCGCTGCACGACCGCACCGTCGACTATCTGCGGATTCTGTCGTTCGGCCTGCCCGCGAGCCTCGCGTTTCGCGTCTACAGTTCGCTCACCAATGCGGTCGGCAAACCCCGGCTCGTGATGTTTCTGCAAGTCGGCGGCCTGCTGCTCAAGTTTCCGCTCAACACGTGGTTCATCTTCGGCGGCGCGGGCTTTCCCGCGCTCGGCGGTCCGGGCTGCGCGCTCGCGAGCACGCTCATCAACTGGGTGCTCGCGATCGTCGGCATGACGGTGCTCTTCAAGGTCGAGTTCTTCCGCCCGTTCGGCATCTTCTCGCGCTTCTGCTGGCCGGTCTGGCGGCGTCAGCTCGCGCTCCTGCGTCTCGGCATTCCGATGGGTCTCTCGTATCTCATCGAAGTGACCTCGTACACGTTCATGGCGCTCTTCATCTCGCGCTTCGGCACGACCACGCTCGCCGGTCATCAGATCGCCGGCAATCTCGGCGCGGTGTTGTACATGACGCCGCTGTCGATCGGCATCGCGTCGTCGACGCTCGTGTCGCAGGCGCTCGGCGCCGGACGCTACGACGACGCGCGGTCGATCTCGCGTCACGGCATCGGCATGGCGTGCGTGCTGGCGCTCGCGTACGGCGTGCTTCTGATCGCCGCGCGCGCTCACGTGATCGCGGCCTATACGCCCGATGCGGGCGTCATCGCCGCCGCGATGCCGCTCGTGCTCATCATCTTCTTCTATCACTTCTGCGACGCGCTGCAGATCACCATCGCTTTCATCCTGCGCGCGTACAAGGTGACGCTCGTGCCGACCGTGATCTACGCCATCGCGCTGTGGGGCATCGGGCTCGGCGGCGGCTATCTCCTCGGCTTCGACGTGGGCGGCGGCGTGCCCGAGTGGCTGCAGGGCGCGCGCGGTTTCTGGATCGCGAATTCGGCGAGTCTGGGTATCGCGGGCGTCGGCCTGTTTCTCTACTGGCGGCGCGTGAGCGCGCGGCATCTGAACAAGGTCGACCCGACCTGATGTGTGGAAAAACATCATCGGCTCGCATCATGGGAAAGACTGACGTAAGGCTCCAGTAGAATTTCGCGTCGAGGGAAACCCGGAGCGAGTGGATGAGCCGCATTACAACGTCACAAAAAAAATGGATTCTGGCCGCAACCACGCTGATCGCCGCGCTTGGTTTGAGCGCCGCGCTGCATCGAGCCGATGCCGCGCGCATCGCCAGCGTGTCTCCGCAAGGCAAGGTCGCGCAAGTGCGGCAGGTCGTCGCCAAATTCGACGAACCGATGATCGCGTTCGGCAACGCGGCGGCGGGCGCGCCCGGCAAGCTCGCCTGTAGCGGTGCGAGCACGGCGGCGACCGCGGGCTCGGGCCGCTGGATCGACGCCAGAACCTGGGCGTTCGACTTCGAGCACGATCTGCCGCCCGGCGTGCGCTGCGCGCTCGATCTCGCGGACGGCCTCAAGTCGGTCGCCGGCAACGCGCTTGCCGGCCCGCGCCACTTCGCGTTTCAGACGGGCGGACCGTTCGTCACGCGCATCATGCCGAGCTACGGCGACATCGAAGAGAATCAGGCTTTCGTGCTGCGGCTGAACGGCCCTGCGACGCAAGCTTCCGTGCTCGAACACGTCTGGTGCGAATCGAGCGCGCTCGGCAACCGCATTCCGGTGCGCGCGGTCGATGACGCCACACGCGCCGCCCTGCTCGACCATTTCACGCTGCAAAAGGAAAGCGATCGCGTGCTTACGCTCGCGTGCCAGCAAACGTTGCCGTCGGCGACCAAAATGCAGCTCGTGTACGGCGCGGGCGTGACGGGGCAAAGCGGCATCGCCAACGACGTCGAGAAGCGCTTCGACTTCAACGTGCGCGAGCCCTTCACGGCGAACTTCTCCTGCGAGCGCGAGAACGCCAACGCGCCCTGCACGCCGCTGCGTCCGCTGCGCCTGAACTTCAGCGCGCCGATCAGCCGCGCCGACGCGCAGAAGTTCGTGCTGCACGGGCCGAAGGGCAACGCGTCGCCTCGTTTCGATGCGACCGACAAGGATGCCGAAGTCAGCGCCGTCGAATTCGCAGCGCCGCTGCCCGAGCGCGCCGATCTCACCATCGACGCCCCCGCGAACCTGAAGGACGTCAGCGGCCGCGCACTCGCCAACGCCGATCTCTTCCCGCTCAAGACCGCGACCGCGCCGATGCCGCCGCTCGCGAAGTTCTCATCGGGCACGTTCGGCATCATCGAGCGCTTCGCCGAACCGGACATGCCCGCGATGCTGCCGGTGACGCTGCGCCACGTCGAAGCGGATCTGCATGTGCAGGGCCTCGATTCGGGCACATCGCAGATCACGAAGCTCAAGCTCGACGCCGATCAGGACATCCGCCAGTGGATGCGCGCGGTCGATCTGTTCGACGGCGTCGCGATGCCACGCTCGACCATCGAGGAGCGCATGCCGGCGATGCTGCGCAACGGCATCGCGCCGGTCATCATTCCGAACAGCGACGGCTCGGTGTCCAAAGACCCGCAGATCGACATTCGCTCGCTGTCGATGCTGGCGAAGCAAAGCGGCGTCGAAACGCTCACCCTGCCCGCCGCCGATCCGAAAGCCTTGCGGCCGTTCGAAGTCGTCGGCATTCCGCTCACGAAGCCGGGCTTCTATGTCGTCGAACTGAACTCGCCCGCGCTCGGCGCGTCGCTGCTCGGCAAACCTCAGGCGATGTACGTGCGCACGTCGGTGCTCGTCACCAATCTCGGCGTGCATTTCAAGCAGGGGCGCGAGAACAGCCTCGTGTGGGTCACGACGCTCGACAAGGGCAAGCCCGTGGCGAACGCGCAAGTGCGCGTGACCGACTGCAACGGCGAGGAAATCGCCACCGCGAAAACCGACGCGCAAGGGCTCGCGAAGATCGGCAAGCCGCTCGTGGCCGCGCGCGAATGCAACGAGCACAGCCTCGCGTGGGGCGGCTTCTTCGTGTCGGCGCGCGTGAACGATTCCGTCACCGGGCCGGACATGGCGTTCGTGCTGTCGGACTGGAATCGCGGTATCGAATCGTGGCGCTTCAACGTGCCGACCGACATGAGCGCGACGCGCACGACGCGCGCCCATACGGTATTCGACCGCACGCTGCTGCGCGCGGGCGAAACCGTGTCGATGAAGCATCTGCTGCGCGTCGAAACGCTCGGCGGCTTCGCGTTCCCGGCGAGTTATCCGAGCCGCGTGACTATCCGCCACGTCGGCAGCGGCCAGACCTGGCATCTGCCGCTCAAATGGGCGGCCGATCATAGTGCCGATTCGACCTTCACCGTGCCCGTCGCCGCGAAGCTCGGCGAATACAGCGTGACGCTCGACAACGGCGCGGCCGCGTCGAACGACGACGACAACGACGGCGACAACGACGGCGACAACGACAACGCCGTCACGCAGTCGTACGAATCGGGCAGTTTCCGTGTCGAGGAATTCCGCCTGCCGGTGTTCAAAGGCGCGATCACGGCCGGCGACGCGAAATCGCCCGGACTCGTCGGCGCGCAGGAAGCGGCCGTCGCGGTGCGGCTCGAATACGTGCAGGGCGGACCGGCGTCGAATCTGCCGGTGCAGGTTTCCGCGCTCGTGCGCGACACAGCGCCGGCGTTTGCTTCTCAGTACGAGGCGTTCAGCTTTGCGCCCTATCGCAAACCGGCGAACGACGGTGCAAGCGCGCCCGCCGAAGACGAAGACAGCGAACAGCAGGACAACGCGACGACGAAGCTCATCGCGGACAAACTGCGCGTGACGCTCGATCGCGACGGCGTCGGCAAGGTCACGGTGAAGCCGCTGCCGGCGGTCGAATCGCCGAAGCGTCTCGCACTCGAAGCGAGCTTCGCTGATCCGAACGGCGAGATCCAGACCATCAGCGGCAGCGCGACGCTCTGGCCGGCCGCGGTCGCCGTCGGCGTGAAGGCGGGGCATTGGGTGTCGGTCGGCGGCGCGCTGCCGGTGCAGGCCATCGCGCTCGATTTGCAGGGCAAGCCGCGCGCGGGCGTATCGGTCGATATCAAGGCCGTCGCACGCGTGATGTCGAGTTCGAGGAAACGCATGGTCGGCGGCTTCTATGCGTACGACAACCACACCGAGATCAAGGATCTCGGCACGCTGTGCAGCGGCAAGAGCGACGATCACGGCATCGTCTCCTGCGACGCAAACCTGAAAGAACCGGGCAACGTCGATCTGATCGCGGTCGCCAAAGACGGCGACGGCCGCGCGGCCAACGCGAGCACGTCGGTCTGGGTCACGCGCCAGGACGAGTTGTGGTTCGGCGGCGAGAACACCGATCGCATCGACGTCTTGCCCGAAAAAACCAGCTACGAACCCGGCGAGACCGCGCGCTTTCAGGTACGCATGCCGTTCCGCTCGGCGACGGCGCTCGTCGCGGTCGAGCGTGAAGGCATCGTAGAGACGCGGGTCGTCGAACTGAACGGAAAGGACCCGACCGTCGAGCTGAAGGTCGAGGAAACCTGGGGGCCGAACGTCTACGTGTCGGTGCTCGCGTTGCGCGGACGCATCCGCGAGGTGCCGTGGTATTCGTTCTTCACCTGGGGATGGAAGGCACCGGTCGAATGGGCGCGCGCGTTCTGGTACGAAGGCCGGCAGTATCAGGCGCCGACGCCGCTCGTCGATCTGTCGAAGCCCGCGTTCCGTTACGGGCTCGCGTCGATCAAGGTCGGCACGGCGGCGCACCGGCTCGCCGTCAACGTAAGTCCGGACGCGAAGTCGTACAAGGTGAGAAGCCGCGCGCACGTCAAGGTCAAGGTCGCGCTGCCCGACGGCAAGCCCGCGCCGGCCGGCACGCAGATTGCCGTCGCAGCCGTCGATGAAGCGCTGCTCGAACTGATGCCGAACCGAAGCTGGGACGTGCTCGACGCGATGCTGCAGCAGCGCGCCTACGGCGTCGAGACGGCGACCGCGCAGATGGAGATCATTGGGCGGCGTCACTTCGGACGCAAGGCGGTGCCCGCGGGCGGCGGCGGCGGACACAGCGCGACGCGCGAGCTGTTCGACACGCTGCTGCTGTGGAATCCGCGCGTCACGCTCGATGCGAAGGGCGAAGCCACCGTCGACGTACCGCTGAACGACGCGCTCACGCGCTTTCGGATCGTCGCAGTCGCGGCGGTCGGCGCGGGGCAGTTCGGCACCGGCAGCGCATCGATTCAAAGCACGCAGGACTTGCAGCTGATCTCGGGATTGCCGCCGCTCGTGCGCGTCGGCGATGCGTTCCGCGCGCAGTTCACGCTGCGCAACACGACCGCGCGGACGATGCGCGTCGTCGTCGCGCCGCGCGCCGGTTCGCTCGCGCTCGACGCGCGCACGGTGGAGCTTGCGCCGGAATCGTCGCAGGAAGTGGCCTGGGACGTGACGACGCCGGATGTCCTCGGCGCCAATTCCTCCGCGAGTCTCGCATGGGAAGTCAGCGCGGCAGAACAGGCCGCGCCCAAGGCAAGCGACGCCGTGAAGCTGACGCAGAAAGTCGTCGCGGCGATTCCCGTCACCGTGCAGCAGGCGACGATCACGCAGGTCGACGGCACCTTCGCGCTGCCCGTCGCGCCGCCCGCCGACGCAAGCAAATCGGGCGATGGCGCCGTGCGCGGCGGCATCGCGGTGTCCTTGCAGCCGAAGCTCGCGGACGGTCTGCCCGGCGTGCGCCGCTGGTTCGAGCGCTATCCGTACAATTGTCTCGAACAGCAGACCTCGCGCGCGCTCGGCCTGATGGACGCCGCGCAATGGCCGAGCGTGCTCACGAAGATGCCGTCGTATCTCGACCGCGACGGCCTCGCGAACTATTTCCCGCCCGCCGACGACGAACGTCCGACCGGCAGCCCCGCCCTCACCGCGTATCTGCTCGCCGTCAGCGACGAAGCCGCGAAACAGGACAGCCGCTTCGCCCTGCCCGCCGATCTGCGCAATCAGATGGCGGCGGGCCTCGTGAATTTCGTCGACGGCAAGCTCGAACGCAAGTTCTGGACGCCACGCAACGATCGCGACTTCGAGAAGCTCGCGGCGATCGAGGCGCTGTCGCGCTACGGCCTCGCGCAGGCGCGCATGCTCGGCTCGATCACGATCGCGCCGGATCAGTGGCCGACATCGGCGATGCTCGATTACTACGCGATCCTCTCGCGCGTCGAGGGCATTCCGAATCGCGACGACAAGCGCGCGCAGGCAGAGCAGATCATCCGCGCGCGCCTGACGTATCAGGGCACGCGCCTCACGTTCTCGACCGAGCGCGACGACGATCTCTGGTGGCTCATGACCGGCGCCGAGACCAACGCCGCGCGCACCGCGCTCATTTTCGCGGACGCGCCGGGCTGGAAGGACGAGATGCCGCGCGTCGTCGCGGGCCTGCTGGCGTTGCAGAAGAACGGCGCGTGGCAGACGACGACCGCCAATCTGTGGGGCGCGCTCGCGGTCGGACGGTTCTCACGCCTGTTCGAGAGCACGCCGGTCACGGGTCATACGTCGATTCAGCTCGGCACTTCGACGCAAGACGTGAGCTGGAGCGCGCCGGCATCGAATGCGCCTGCTTCGGCCACGTCCGCGGCGAAAACCGCGAGCGTGCGCAGCGTCATGCTGCCGTGGAGCATCGGTTCGCTGACGCTGACGCAAGACGGCACGGGCAAACCGTGGGCGACGATCGAAAGTCTCGCGGCCGTCGCGCTCAAGGCGCCGTTCGCGGCGGGCTATCGCATCGCGAAGACCGTCACGCCGATCGACCCGGCCGTGAAGGGCGTGCTCTCGCGCGGCGACATCGTGCGCGTGCATCTCGACATCGACGCGCAAGGCGACATGACCTGGGTGGTCGTCAACGATCCGATTCCCGCGGGCGCGACGATACTCGGCTCCGGTCTCGGCCGCGACTCCGAAGCCGCGACGTCGGGCGAGAAGCAGGATCGCGGCGCGTGGCCCACGTTCGTCGAACGTGGCTTCGAGGGCTATCGCGCGTATTACGACTATCTGCCGAAGGGCAAGCTGACGGTCGAATACACGATGCGGCTGAACAATCCCGGCACCTTCGGCCTGCCGCCGACGCGCGTCGAAGCGCTTTACGCGCCCTCGACGTTCGGCGCGTTGCCGAACGCGGCGGTGACCGTGCAGCCGTCGCCCGCGAAGTGACGTCATGAAACGCGCCGCCTGCCTCGTCATCGCCTGCGCTCTGTCGGCGGCGGCGCACGCGTCGCCGGGCTTCGACGAGGTGCGCGCGAAGTGGCGCAGCTCGGACTGGGTGCTGCTCGCGCGCGACGGCGAGCCGCTTGCCCGCACGCGCGTCGATACGAGCGCGCGGCGCGGCGACTGGGTCGCGCTGTCGGATGTGTCGCCGGCGTTGCGCGAGGCGATCGTCGTATCGGAAGACAAGCGCTTCTACGAGCACGCGGGCGTCGACTGGCGCGGCGCGGCCGCGGCTGCCTGGGGCAATCTGTGGAACACGCGCACGCGCGGCGCATCGACGGTGACGATGCAGCTCGACGGCCTCATCGACGATAAACCAGCAGGCCGGCGCTCGATCGGCGAAAAGGCCGGCCAGACGATCGGCGCGCTGTGGCTCGAACGCAGCTGGCGCAAGGATCAGATTCTCGAGGCGTATCTGAATCTCGTGCCGTTTCGCGGCGAGATCGTCGGGTTGTCGGCGCTCTCGCAGACGCTGTTCGGCAAGGCGCCTTCAGGTCTCGACGAACGCGAAGCCGCGCTCGCCGCCGCGCTCGTGCGAGCGCCGAATGCGCCGTATCCGAAAGTCGCCGCGCGAACCTGCGCGATCCTGCGCGACATGCAGACGCTGCACGGCACGCGCGGCGTCGATCCATGCGTCAATCTGGGCGGCTATGTCCAGCTCACGCTCACGCGCACAACGTCCGCCTCGTCCTTCGTTCAAGGCGACGCCGCGCTCGCGCCGCATCTCGCGCGGCGCATCGCGAACGAAGTGCATCCGGCGGCAGGCGCGCGCGTGCGCTCCACACTCGACGCCCGCCTGCAACGCTTCGCCCGCGATACGCTCGCGCGCACGCTCGCCGAACTGAACGCGCGCGCGCATCCGCGCAACGTACACGACGCGGCGGCGGTCGTGATCGACAACCATTCGGGCGATGTGCTCGCGTGGGTCGGCTCGGCGGGCGGTCTGTCGAACGCGCCGGAAGTCGACGCCGCGCTGGCCGCGCGTCAGGCGGGCTCGACGCTCAAACCCTTCCTCTATGCGCAGGCCATCGACGAGAAGCGCGTCACCGCCGCCACCCTGCTCGACGACGCCCCGCTCGATCTGGCGACCGGCGGCGGCCTCTACATCCCGCAGAACTACGATCACGATTTCAAGGGCTGGGTGAGCGTGCGCACCGCGCTGGGTTCGTCGCTGAACGTGCCCGCAGTGCGTACGCTCGTGATGGTGACGCCGCATCGTTTCGCGAAGACGCTCGTCGCACTCGGCCTGCCGCTGACGCAGGCGGGCGATTACTACGGCTTCAGCCTCGCGCTCGGCAGCGCGGATGTCACGCTGGCGACGCTGACCAACGCGTACCGCACGCTTGCGAACGGCGGTATCGCGCAGCCGTTCTTCGATCTCATGCAGGATCGTCCCGCGCCCGCCGGCACGCGCATCTTCAGCCCCGAAGCGAGCTTCATCGTCACGGACATCCTCGCCGACAACAACGCGCGCACGCGCACCTTCGGCTTCGACAGCGTGCTCGCGACGCGCACCTTCAGCGCGGTAAAGACCGGCACCAGCAAGGACATGCGCGACAACTGGGCGGTCGGTTTCACTTCACGTTATAGCGTGGGCGTCTGGGTCGGCAATGCCGACGGCGCGCCGATGTGGGACGTTTCAGGCGTGACCGGCGCCGCGCCCGCGTGGAACGCGATCGTCAACTATCTGAACCGGCGATCGGATAGCCGTCCGCCGCAAACGCCATCGGGCGTCGTGACGACCCGCGTCACGTATCAGAACGAGATCGAGCCGGCGCGCAACGAATGGTTCGTGCGCGGCACGCAGATGAGCGCCATCGGCCTCACGTCCCATGCGGCGGAGGCCGCGCGCGGCGCGCAACCCGACGCGAAGGCGGCACGCATCGGCGCGCCGACGAACGGCACGATCTTCGCGCTCGATCCGGATATTCCGCCCGCGCGGCAACGCGTGTGGTTCGAGCGCGTCGACAGCGGCGCGCGCCTCGCGTGGCGGCTCGACGGCAAATCCTATGGCCACGACGCCCGCGCGGCGTGGCTGCCGTGGCCGGGGCGTCACGTGCTGGAACTGATCGATCCGAACGGCGAAGTCGTCGATAAAGTCGGCTTCGAGGTACGCGGCGCGTTTGCGAAGACGCCCGCCGGTGCGCTCCGGTGAGAGACTAAATCGCAACGTCATCCGTCCGGCGTTTCGCAGCGTTAAAGATTGTGCGGAAGCGCGGTGCGCGCGGCGGGGTCGTGCACAATGCGAACCGTCATCGTTCGTGCCGGCTTTTTGCCCTATGCTTAACGGCATCTTCCCAATCGGCCCGAACTTATCGATTCATCCTTTCTCACCAAGCCTGGAGTGCCGTCATGCTGAAAAAGCTGCTGATGCTGTGCTTAGCGTTCATAGTGTCGATGGGTGTGGCCTTCGCCGCGGTCGACGTCAATACCGCCGATCAAGCCGCGCTGGAATCGGTAAAGGGTCTGGGGCCGGTGAAGTCCAAGGCGATCGTCGACGAGCGCACCAAGAACGGCCCGTTCAAGGACGCCGATGATCTCGCCACCCGCGTCAAGGGCCTCGGCACGAAGTCGGTGGCGAATCTGGAGCAGAACGGCCTGACGATCGGCGGTTCCTCGCTGCCGCCGGCGGGCAAGACGTCCAAACCCGCTACGACGCAAGGCGGCGCCGCCGCGCCGAACTCGACGGTCAAGTCCTCGACGGCGGCCACTGGCGCAACTGCGCCGACTGCCACCACGGCGCAGACGCCGGCCACGACGCCCGCTGCACCCGCATCGGGCACGAAGGCTTCGAAGAAGTCGAAGAAGGAAAGCGCCGCGTCGGCGACGGCCAGCGCATCGGCACCGTCCGCCGCCAGCGACACGAAAGCAAGCAAATCGAAGCGCAGCAAGAAAGACAAGGCCGCCAGCGCGGCGGCCGCCAGTCAGTAATTCTTCGGGGAACCTTGACGGAGGAACGTTGCCTTCGCAGGACCATCGTTGAACGGTCGCTCGCGGCCGATGCCCGCGCCGCCGCGCCCCGCTCACATGCGGACGCGGCGGCGCGAGCGAACCCACCCCGTAACCTCTCGTAGTGAGACTGCCATGAGCCTAATCGATATCCTCGCCTCCACCCTCGGCAATTCGTCGCAACAACCGGGCGGCCAACCTGCCCAGTCCGGCCAGGCCGCGCTGATCACGGCGGCGCTCGCGTTCGTCAACAGCCAGCCGGGCGGCCTGATGGGACTGATCCAGCGCTTCCAGCAGCACGGCGCGGGCGATGTCGTGCAGTCGTGGATCGGCACGGGCGAGAACAAGCCGATCAGCCCCGACACGCTCACCAACGTGCTCGGTCAGGACAACGTCGGCGCGCTCGCGCAGAAAGCCGGCGTCTCGGGCGATCAACTCTCGGGCATGCTGGCGGCGGTGTTGCCGCATGTCGTCGACCGTGCGACGCCCAACGGCGAAGTGCCGCCCGAAGGCCAGCTCGATCTGTCCAGCGTGCTCGGCTCGCTCGGCGGCCTTGGCGGCCTGTTTGGCGGCAAGAGCGAAGAGCCCAAGCAGGGCTGATCGCGCTTCTTGTTGCATCGAAAGCCCCGCCGGCATTGCGCCGCGCGGGGCTTTTACTTTGCAGACGGTGTTTCGAGCGCGCCATAAAGAAAAAAGGCAACGAATCGCTTCGTTGCCTTTTGTATGAACGGCTGACCCGCATGCGGGTCAGCCTCGGCGCGCCTCAATGCACCACGCGATCGAACACGAACTGCCCTTCCCGCACATCGACCGGAATGACGTCCTTCGGCCCGAACCGTCCGGCGAGAATCAGCTTGGCGACCGGATTTTCGATCTCCTGCTGAATCGCGCGCTTCAGCGGCCGCGCGCCGAACAGCGGATCGTAGCCGACCTTGCCGATCTGCTCGAGCGCCGTATCCGACACTTCGAGCTGCATGTCGAGCTTCGCCAGACGTTCCTGCAGACGATGCAGCTGAATCCTCGCGATCGATTCGATATTGGTGCGATCGAGCGCATGGAACACGACGACATCGTCGATACGGTTCAGGAATTCCGGCCGGAAGTGCAGCTTCACTTCTTCCCAGACGGCGTCTTTCACGTTCTCCTGCGGCTCGCCGACCATGCCCTGAATGACTTGCGAACCGAGGTTCGACGTCATCACGATCACCGTGTTCTTGAAGTCCACGGTGCGGCCCTGGCCATCGGTCATGCGGCCATCGTCGAGCACTTGCAGGAGCACGTTGAACACGTCCGGATGCGCCTTCTCGATTTCGTCGAGCAGAATCACGCTATACGGCTTGCGACGCACCGCTTCGGTCAGATAACCGCCTTCCTCATAGCCCACGTATCCCGGCGGCGCGCCGATCAGCCGCGCGACGCTGTGCTTCTCCATGAACTCGCTCATGTCGATGCGGATGAGATGATCCTCCGAATCGAACAGGAACGACGCGAGCGCCTTGCACAGTTCCGTCTTGCCGACGCCCGTAGGACCCAGGAACAGGAACGAGCCATACGGACGGTTCGGATCGGACAAACCGGCGCGCGAACGGCGAATCGCGTCCGCCACCGCGCCGATCGCCTCGTCCTGGCCGATCACGCGCTCGTGCAACTTGCTCTCGATCTGCAAGAGCTTTTCGCGCTCGCCCTGCATCATCCGCGACACGGGAATGCCGGTGGAACGCGACACGACTTCCGCGATTTCCTCCGCGCCGACCTGCGTGCGCAGAAGCCGCGGACGCGTCGGGTTGTTCTGCTCCTGCGACTCGGCCTGCGTCACCTGCTTCAGACGCGCTTCGAGTTCCGGCAGCTTGCCGTACTGCAACTCGGCGACCTTCTCGAGCTTGCCTTCGCGCTGCAGCCGCGTGATGTCCGCGCGCACCTTCTCGATTTCTTCCTTCAATTGCGCGCTGCCCTGCACGGCCGCTTTCTCGGCAGTCCAGATTTCTTCCAGGTCCGAATACTCGCGGTTCAGCCGATCGATTTCCTCTTCGATCAGTTGCAGACGCTTCTGCGACGCTTCGTCCTTCTCCTTCTTCACCGCCTCGCGCTC
>Ga0160447_100368_pt1 | contig 22542 bp, 22 predicted proteins | sample HID1973K_E1MG_FD_108222 | JGI IMG/M metagenome (GOLD analysis project Ga0160447, IMG submission 108222) | Enriched mosquito-associated microbial communities from UW Madison campus, WI, USA - HID1973K_E1 MG | ecosystem: Host-associated > Arthropoda: Insects > Digestive system > Unclassified ...
CCAGCCCGACCGTTTCGAGGCGCAGTCGACCGATTTCTTCCGGCGCGTCGCATCCGGCTACGCGGCGCGCGCCGCCGGGGCGGCGCGGTTTGCCCGCATCGATGCCGAGCGCGGCCGGGACGAGGTCTGGCAGCAGGTGCGCGAAGCACTGGCGCAACGGGGACTGGTTCCAGCATGAGCACCGCTGCGGCCGCCGCCGCTCTGCCCACCTGGCTGCAGGGCCCGCTTTCCGAACTGCTGCGCCTGCGCGGGCATGGGCTGCTGCTGGAAGGCCCGTCCGGGCTCGGCCAGTACCAGCTGGCGCTGGCGCTGGCATCGGCCTGGCTGTGCGAGCAGCCCACCCCAACGGGCGCCTGCGGCCGCTGCCCGAGCTGCCATTCGATCGATGTGCGCACGCACCCCGACTTGTGCGTGCTGATGCCCGAAGCAGTGCAGATGGAACTGGGCTGGCCGCTCGACGAGCAGACCCAGTCCGACCTGGACAGCAAGAAGCGCAAGCCCAGCAAGGAAATCCGCGTGCAGGCCATGCGCGAGGCGGTCGTGTTCTCGCAGCGCACCAACGCGCGTGGCCGGGGCAAGGTGGTGCTGGTCTATCCGGCCGAGCGCATGAACAGCGTCACGGCGAACACCTTGCTCAAGACGCTGGAGGAGCCGCCCGGCGACGTGCGCTTCGTGCTGGCCAGCGAGGCTTCGTGGAAGCTGCTGCCCACCGTGCGAAGCCGTTGCATGGCCTTCAACATGCCCTGGCCGCAGACGCCCGAGGCGGTGGCCTGGCTTCAAGCGCAGGGGCTGGCCGAGTCCGAGGCGCCCATGCTCCTGCGTGCCGCCGGCGGCCGGCCGCAGGACGCGCTGGTCCTGGCGCGCGACGGCCTGACGGCGCAAGCCTGGTCCCGGCTGCCCCAGGCCATGCGGCGCGGCGAGGTGGCGGCGCTGGGCGAACGCTCGCCGGCGCAGGCGATCGATGCGCTGCAGAAGCTCTGCCACGACCTGCAGGCCTGCGCCGCCGGCGCCGAACCGCGCTTCTTCGCCAGCGCGGACCTGCCGCCGGCGCCGCCGCTGCGCACGCTGGCGGACTGGGCGCGCGACCTCGCCGATGCGGCAAAAACCGCAGAACACCCCTTCAATGCCGGATTGATGCGTGAAGCGCTTGTGACCCAGGCCAGTGTCCACCTAAACTCCGGCGGCAAACCCAATCGTTCATGAGCACAGCACCCGCCCCAACCTCTGCCGCGCCGGCACGCCCAAGCGTCATCCAGCTCGCGATCAAGGAAAAGGGCGCGCTGTACGCGGCCTACATTCCGTTGTTCGCGGAAGGGGGCATCTTCATTCCGACCTCGCGCGAGTACCGCCTGGGCGACGACGTGTACGTGCTGCTGACGCTGCCGGACGACCCGCAACGCTACCCGGTGGCAGGCAAGGTGGCCTGGATCACGCCGGAGCGCGCCGCCGGCAACCGCGCCCCAGGCGTAGGGGTGCGCTTCCCGTCGGACGAAAAATCGCGCCAGCTCAAGGCCAAGATCGACGAAATGCTCGCTGGCGCGGGCGCGTCCGACCGGCCCACGCAGACGATCTGAAGGCCGTCGCCGGGCGATCGCCAGGCCGAGGCGCCCGCCGCAGGCGTGGCAGCGCGGGTGCCTGGACAATCTGGCATCCTTTGGCCTTTGCGCCCGCGTTCCGGCTTCACGCCCGCGTTTCCCCTTCGCGCTGTCGGGTCCGCCGGCTTGCCTGATTCGGCCCGTCGCGTTCGTTCTTCCTTTTCCCGCCCCCGATGTTCACCGACTCGCACTGCCATCTCAATTTTCCCGACTTCGCCGGCCAGATGCCGCAGCTGCGCGAGGCCATGGCCGCGGCCCGGGTCGACCGCGCGCTGTGCATTTGCACCACGCTGGAGGAATTCGAAGGCGTGCACGCCCTGGCCATGGAGTACGACAACTTCTGGGCCAGCGCCGGCGTTCATCCGGACAACGAGGACATCGAGGAACCTACCGTCGAGCGCTTGCTGGACCTGGCGGCGCGTCCCAAGGTGGTCGCCATTGGCGAGACCGGCCTCGACTACTACCAGATGGAAGAGCGAAAAGGCGGCCGCAGCGTGGCCGACATGGAATGGCAGCGCGACCGCTTCCGCGTGCACATTCGCGCGGCGCAGGCCACGCGCAAGCCCCTCGTCATCCACACGCGCGAAGCCTCCGCCGACACCCTTGCCATCCTGAAAGAGGAGGGCGAGGACGGAAGCGGGAAGGGTGCCGGTGGCGTGTTCCACTGCTTCACGGAGACGGCCGAGGTGGCGCGTGCGGCGCTCGACCTGGGCTTTTACATCTCGTTCTCGGGCATCCTGACCTTCAAGCGCGCGGAGGATCTGCGCCAGGTGGCCGCGTTCGTCCCGATGGACCGCATGCTGATCGAAACCGACAGCCCTTACCTTGCGCCGGTTCCGTTCCGGGGCAAGACCAACACGCCGGCGCTGGTGCCCTATGTGGCGCAGCAGATTGCCGATATTCGAAAGATCAGCCTCGAAGATGTCGCAAGTACGACAAGCAAGAACTTCGAAGACCTGTTCAAGGACGTTCTCAAGTGATCAGAAAATTCATTAACTTCATCTTTTATCTTGCTGTCGCTGCTGGGCTTTCCGGCAACGCGCTGGCGGACGACAAGGTCGATTTCTTCCGGGCCGTGGGTGTCGACAACGCCGCCGGCGTGCAGCGGCTGATCGACCGGGGCTTCGATCCCAACCAGCGCGACGAGCATGGCCAGACCGGCCTGATCCTGGCGCTGCGCGAAGGCTCGGCCAAGGTGACGGATCTGCTCATCGCGTCGCCCAAGGTGAATGTCGAGACGCGCAACCGCAGCGACGAAAGCCCGCTCATGATGGCCGCGCTCAAGGGCCGCAAGGACGCGGTGGCCAAGCTCATTGCGCGGGACGCCGACATCAACAAGACCGGCTGGGCGCCGCTGCACTATGCGGCAACCGGTGGCCAGGTCGAGGTCATGAAGGTGTTGCTGGAGAAGTCCGCCTTCATCGATGCCGAATCGCCCAACGGGACCACGCCGCTGATGATGGCGGCCATGTACGGCACGCCCGAGGCCGTCAAGCTGCTGATCGACGAGGGCGCCGACCTGGCCATGAAGAACCAGCAGGGCATGACCGCGCTGGACTTCGCCAGCAAAGGCAACCGCCCGGACGCTGTAGCACTGCTGACGGCGGCGAAGGCGCCGGCCGGCTCGGGCGGGCCGCCGGCAACGACACCGGCACGGCCGGGCAACGCGCCTGCCGCGCCCAAGGCGGCCCCGGCGCCCGCCGCGCGACCTGCCGACGGCAAGTGGTAGGCGGGCGCGCCGCCGGATCAGAGCGTTTCGCGCAAGCCCAGCACGGCGGTCGACTGGCTCGACAGCGTGCCGCCGTTGCCATGCGCCAGCGCGGTGGTGGCGCCGGCAACCTGACGGTCGCCGCCTTCGCCGCGCAGTTGCCGCACCGCCTCGATCAGCGCAAAGATGCCGTACATCCCCGGGTGCACGCATGACAGCCCGCCGCCGTTGGTGTTGACCGGCAGGCGCCCCCCGGGGCCGATGCCGCCGTTCTCGACGAATGCACCGGCTTCGCCTTTGGCGCAGAAGCCGAGGTCTTCCAGGAACAGAAGCACGTTGATGGTGAACGCGTCGTAGAGCTGCACGACGTCGATGTCGGCAGGCTTGAGTCCAGCCATGGCGAACGCGGCGCGGCCCGAGTCGCGCGCGGCCGTCACCGTCAGGTCCTGCATGGACGAGATCTGGCGGTTCCACACGGCCGTGCCGTTGCCCAGCACGTAGACCGGCGTGCGGGGCAGGTCGGCCGCACGCTCGGCGCGGACCAGCACATAGGCGCCGCCGCCGTCGGTCACCAGGCAGCTGTCGCGCACCGTCAGCGGGTCGCTGACCATGCGCGCACCCAGCACGTCGTCGATGCTCAGCGGGCCGCGCATGAAGGCCTCGGGGTTTCGCTGCGCCCAGGCGCGGGCGGCCACCGCCACCTCGGCCAGCTGCCGACGCGTGGTGCCGTACTGGTGCATGTGGCGGGCCGCCGCCAGCGCGTAGGCCGACAGCGGCATCATCGGCTGGTAGGGGGTTTCGTACGGCTGCGGGTCCAGGAAGCGCCGGCTGGCGACCACCTCCTTGCGGCCGAACGCGGCCGTGCGCTGCGCGCTCCCGTAGCAGACCAGCACCGCGTTGCACTGGCCCGACTGCAGCGCGCGCATGGACGGCAGCAGGTGGGCGATGAAGCTCGAGCCGCCGATCATCGTGCCGTCGATATAGCTCGGGCGCAGCCCCAGGTACTCGACCACCGGCATCGACCACATGGTGGCACTCGCACTGGCGGTGCACAGGCCGTCGATGTCGCTCATCCTCAAGCCCGCATCGGCCACCGCTGCGCGCGCGGATGCAGCCAGCAGTTCCATGTCGGTGTAGCCGGGTGCTTCGCCGCAACCGAAAGTCGCGGCGCCGACGATGGCGGCACTGCCGCGCAGCGTCTTCAAGTCGCTGGTGACGGCGCTCATCGTGTGGCTCCTTGCGCTTCGGTGGAAACGGGGTCGAACACCACCAGTCCGACACCGCCTTCGCGCACCACGCGGGCCTGCACGCGCAGGCCGATCCGGACCGCGCCGGGCGCCACGCCCTCGACGCGGCTCATGAGGCGGACGCCTTCGTCCAGGTCGATCAGCGAAACATTGAGATCGCCGCCGGCCTCCGGCTTGCGGCGCACGGTAGTCACCGAATACACGGTGCCCGTGCCGGCCGGTGCCTCCCAGCCCAGTTCGGCCGATCCGCAGTGCGGACACAGCTCGCGCGGAAAGTACACCGCCGTGCCGCAGCCACCGCAGCGTTGAATGAGAAAACGACCGTCATCGAGCGCCGCCTGATGGCGCGCCTGCACGCCGCCGTGGGTGTCGGGAATGAGAGGAAGAGTCATGGCGCCGAGGATGCGCCGAGGCTTCAGCAGGTGCAATTCGCGAATGCGGAAGGGGGTGTTCGGGCGTGGGTTTTGGATCGGTGTGGGCCAGACGTGTCGGTCTCGTCGAGTCGTTCGTAATTTATACAATGTATATTATGTTAAATAGAGTTCGGGCAACTCGTTCGCTCTTCTGCAAATCCAGCTTACGAATGCTCTAACTTAGCTGGAACACCCTCTTTTTCCGCCTGGTTCGGGCCTTAAAACAAACCCTAGTGACACTTAGCTGGAAAAAGCGTGTCCTAGGAACTGTTTTCCTGGCGGTGCAAAGCTTAGAGAAGCACAGCAAAGCTTAGTGATGCGCAGCAAAGCTTAGTTGTTCAGAGCAAAGCGTAGAGACTTGATTGCTGTACTAACGCGGGTTAGTCACTTGTTTACTGGAGTCGCGAAGCCTATGACCTCGATTACTTGGCGCCGCACACCCAAGGGCGCAATCGCCTGAAGTCGTGCCGCTAGAGACTCGATGGCTGGAGGATGAGTTGCCGCGACGTGCGGCTTTGGAAGGTCTGCAGCCGCAGCGGCTGCACTCGGGCAGACGGTTCTGCGAGCTTGTCAGCGGGCTGGCAACTATTAGGTGTCCGCGCTACGCCAGTTCGGACACCGCACAGCGGCTCGAGCTACTGCATCGAGAATGTCAGTCATCGAGACAACCGGCGCAATCAATGCGATTGTCGGCGACTCCAGCGTCCATTCGGGCGCATAGAAGCTCGGTTCGTACCAAAGGAATGCTCGCCTGCCCTCCTCCCGAACCTGAGCGAACTGGTCCAGGCGTTGGCAAAACATTCCGCGCAGGAACTCCCTGACCAAGCTGGGCCACAGCCAAACCGGCGCGTCCCTGACAACATTCCCGGCGCGTATCAACGCATCGCTGTGACGCCCGCCTGCACGCGGGAAGCCTGAAAGTGGTTCGGTTTGTGCCCCAACCATCCGTGCGACCACAACTGCCGCCGCAGCAACCGGACATGAGAAATAAATTGGCTGACAGTTGTAGAGGGAAGAGATGAATTCCCCCTTAACGCACTCGCCATGCTTGCCGACGAAGCAGTCCAAGAGTATCGACGCCTCTTCAAAGCCCAAATGTGGCACGGACCGAAAATCAGGGAAGAACGGGTCCTCGCTTTTGGTGAACTGCTCGCCCCCTTCATAGAGAACGTACTCGTACCTGCCATCGCCCTTGGGCACACCCACGCTGTGCGTGAACTCGGGAGGACGACTGCGGCGCTCATTGGGCCGGTCGACATCAAGGGCAAACGTCTGTGGCCAGTTTGAAGGCAATGAGGTCAAGGGCCGCTCGCAATTGCTGCAGTGCCATGGACGCTTGCCCAAGAAGTCCACATACGAGCTGCACCGGGGGCATCGGTCCAAAAGAAGGACTCCATGTACCGGACACCGCGAGCGCCGCCATTCCTGGAAGCAAATGCGATGCTGCCACGACTTTGCACAGACCGGGCACCACCGCAACCCTAGATAAAACCGCTCTCTCTGGCTGACAGTCCCTTCAAAAACTCCGGCAAACAGGTCTTTGACAAATGCGGACGGTAGCCCGAGGTCCACCAACACAGCCCCAGCTTCCGCAGCCGTGGGCAAGATGAGCTTTCGGCGAACCTGCTTGTGGCCATTGATGGCCTCTGCCCAGTCCCGAGTGACATCGGAAACATCAGCGTCGGAGGCCAGCGCAATCTTGAAAGCAGCAGACAGTATCGATTCGCCCGCATGACTCCACCGCGGATTCCAGACCAGCCCCTTCCTGAGCATGGAGTCAGTCATGCGAGGCCTTCCGAGCGGCCAGGGTGGACCTCGCTGCCCGCTCCGCGCCGCCGACCGACACCATGAACTCGCGGTATCCGCACTCAGCGACACATGTTCGCAAGAGTGACTCAGCGCCGTTCGCCCACCGTGACTCGTCTTCCTCAAGGGAAGTGAGCAGCAGTCGCGCGGCAACAACCAGAAACTTCATGCCCACCTCGCCGGAGGCCGCACTCAAATTCCTAAACTGGGATTGAAATGCGCTGGTGAACGCTGGCGCCTGGGCTGCAAGTCGCCAGCCGCCCTTCCATAGACGTGGCACGAAGTATTCCGTGTAACTGGGGCCTGTCTCACCAGGCCAACGCACTGCATCGATGTATTGGAGGACTGCCGGGAACTCCTCTAACCGAAGGCCACGAAACCGAAAGTCCCGGGTGTGGAACCGGTCGACGATGTCATGGTGGCCCCTCTTTTTAAGGTCAGCGACTCGGACCAAGATGGACGGCTGCGCCATGATGAGTACAAACGGCGAAAGTTTGAGGTCAATGAGCTCCTCGGTGAATCGCTTGAGGTCGGCGTATCGGTCAACGTTAAGGTTCTGAGCTTCGTCGATACCGATGAACACTCGCTCGGTTCCATATTCCTCTGCGAGTATGCGGGTGCGGTTTAGCAGTACTCGATACGGACTCTTGTTGTAGTCCGCCGGAGCATATGCGTCATCTTTTGCGATGCGAAACAAGCGCCAAAACTCGTTCTTGTTCACCCTCACCTTCGGAGGCGGGTCGACAGCCGCCCAGAGCGGAACCATCTTCTTGTTCTCAATGAGCTTTTCCCTCAGGTACTTGTTGGCTGTGGACTTCCCGAACCTCGGCTCGCCGTAGCACAGCATGGAGCTTTCTCCGACTCGAGAAAGCCGAGTGAAATGGTTCACGAACTCCGTGAGCGGTGGGGTTTCGCAGGTGAATCCTCGTTGAGCAAGAAAGGGATGCAGCATGCTCATGGCGTCGTCCTTTCACGTGAGGCCGGGCGTCTGTTTCGTCAAAGGAACTTGAATGGGTCGGGAGGGGGATTCCGCGCATCACTGTGTGGTGCATCCTGTTGCGGCGGAGCTGAAACCGGTGGCGGGTTCCCCGCCGGAGCTGGAGCTGGAGCTAGGGATGGAGTTGGAGCCGAAGATGGAGCTGGAGCTGGAGTTGGAGTTGGAGCCGAGTCGGAGGCCGGGGCTGAGCCTAACGACGGGCTCGTTAGTGAGCCGTTGTTTGGTTCGAGGTCCAACCCAGACTCCACATCCGAATGCTCCTCCTGGCATGTCGTGTCCGAGTAGCCGAGCATGGATTTGCGCTCAACTGCATTCGAGTTCAAATGCGCTACCGCATCAACGCCATAGTCCTGCATGAACGCCACAACACCGTTCAACAGCGCCGCGGCCGGGTCATCCGTCTTCCCTGCCTCCGCGAGCTTCTCGATGAATCCAAACATTAGCTGCGGGCCATCGGCATTCGAGGCGATGTTGGCGTTGCGAGATGACGCGTAGTACGCCCGCCGCCACTCGAGGGTATGTGGTAACCCGGAAAGCCTGCCGCCTATGGCAGCCTTGTACGCTGCGTCTTGATAGGCCAAAGGAACGATAGTTGCGAATCGGGCGTCCTCTTCGACGTAGACATGGACATCGAGGTTGTCGGCGTACTGAAGTCGTGCATCATTCGCCATATCAACCGAGTAGTACCTTGCGCCTGCCAGAACAACACTGATGGCACCAATCTTCTTCCTGGTATTTCGCGTCCGCGACAACTTTGCGGCGTGTACCGGCAGCAAGCGCCAGAGTTGCGCAGGGCCATACGTGTCCAGTCGATTGAGGAAAACCTGACTCTGGAGGTACTTGGCTTGCAGGACCTCAAGCGGCGAATGACCTCCGTTGGAACTGAGCGCGGTTGCATTCCTGTTGCGCGCAAATACGTCCATGATTTCCACCGCAAGGGGCGCAACGATGGTGTACTTCTTCGCCGCTTCCTCCGGATTCCGCCTGGCGGAACTGTCGGGCGAAGAACCGGTGGCCGATGGTGATGCGAGCAGCATCTTGGCGCACACGCTGAACAGGCCTTCGACGCTGTGGCGCTCGGTGGGAGTGCCAATCATTTCGTTGACAAGCTTGCATCCGAAGACTTTCTCCACCACGTCACTCAGGCGACCGGACTTGTGAACGGCGTCGGAGTCAAGTGCAAGGACCTGCCATCTGTTCAGCTCGAACTCCTTTAGTTCGCCCGGATATGCCGCCTCGCTTCTGTATTGGAAGTTTGCGTTCTCGAGGGCGAGCTTCCTCCTTGGAGGAGGACACAACGCGCGCCGCAGGAGGTGAAGGACGTCGTCGGTGCTGTAGCGCTCCCCAAAGGAAATGCTGGTCGATAGTATTGCGTGGGAACCACAGTCGACCAACGCCAACAACCACAGGCGCGTGGTTGTCACTGAGCGCCAGCCTTCGTCGCCGGCTTGCCAGACAATTTCGAACACCGCGTCGATATACTGTTCATCGAGTTCGACGCGCTCGTAGGCGAGAAAGGGTTCACCGAATTTCGTTCGCCCCATCGACCGCATATCAAGCGCGGTGAGACTACCCGCTTCGTCCCCTTGACTGTTCAGCGTACCCTTCGCGGGATTCTTTGCTTGCTCACGAGCAAGCCAGATGCGAATGGCCTCCTGCCCTCGACGTTTGCAGTTGAACGGCCACTTGGTCTCATCGAGATGTAGCTCCTTCTTCCTGCATAGAGCAATGAACACTGAGTGGGCGATGCTCGCGGTCACGATAGCAACGGGAACGGTGTCCTCCGTCCGCCTGGACTTCACGAAAATCTTCATGCTCCTCTCGATATCGCTATGTACCGAGAAGAAGACATTCAGAGCGCCCCGTGTCTTGCATGTCTGCCGTTCAGCTACCTCGGTTGACTTGCTGAAAGCGCGAGTCGCCGGCCGTTGATAAGTCGACACGCACGGCCAAAAGCCAGCGATGCGGCCGTCGACACCCCGCGTGAGTGCCCTCTCCACGAGTCTTCTCGCTTGTGCGGCGTCTAGCCCCGTCGTTTCAAGAATGCTCTTGCCAGACACGTTCCGCATCCACATCTCCATTGCGCTCTTCCTGGCGAGTGCAACCCTGCGTACGTCCTGAGAAAGTGTCTGCCAGTCGGGGCTTGGCCAGGTCTCCACCGGAGCAGAAGCAAACAAGATGTCACGTCGCTGCCGGCGGCGGCGGGGAGCTTGGCGGGCTTTGGCGACCATCGATACACCAGGCCTGTGGGCTAACTCGACCTCAACTCAGCAGCACGGGTAGCGCGCCGAACCATCCAAGAGGAGCTGAGTAGTTGGCTCTCCAGCGGTATGAGTACTTCCCCTGCTAGGTACATCCGAAGGCAAGCGAGCCGCACCAATTCATAGGACTGACCTGTCAGGCTCGATAGCTGAGAAATTTGCAAAGGATGGTCTGCTAGATTCGCCCGAATCTTCCATTGCAGACTCGAAGAGTTCACGTCACGACCATCGTAGAGAATCGCTTGTGCAGCGCCTCTGTTCTTCAGCTCAGTCCAGTTGGACTCGAAAGACTGCAGCGTAAAGAAGCGAAGTGAAGCGCCCCAAGCGGCGGCGCACGCCACCTTTGCTTCATGCGCAAACTCGTCCCCCTTCCCTTCTGCACCGTCGGAGATATCCCACAGTGAACGCGCGTCATCCGCGAAGGTGACCGTCATGGAGATGACGCATCGAGCCTCCTTTCCTTCTGCTCGATAGTCAATCACAGGGCTATTCATCTCGAAGCTGCTCACGAGTGGCGTCGTGTGTACCCAGGTGACCAGCTTGTCCATGCTGAGGTTCGGCACGTCAACGTAGCCGCCGCGAAGATGGCTAGGTACGTGATAGCAGCTGAAGGCACCCTTCATGACTCGATTCCACGTCTCAATTCGTCGCCTGCCAGTCTAGTTATGTCAACACCCAAAAATCTTCCCAGAACGCAAAAGACGGCATCTCAAAAGCGACATCAACTGTGTGTATCGGTTCTGGAGATTTAGGTCGATTTAGGGGCCATCCTTGAACGCACGAGAACGTGCATCTCGCCGCGGCCTAGCTATTCGACTTCTAGCAGGCAGGCTCTCGACTCGCAGTCTTTTAGAAGACGCAAACTGCGGCAAGAGCTTGGGAGTCGGTTGGCGGAATCGCGCCTAGTCAGCGAGAAATTCGGTGGACCACAGGCGGCGGTCGCTTGGATTCGCGAGTTCTTCGGGATTCGACGGCGCATAGCGTCGAAAGACATGCAGGTACGTCGGGGTCTTGAGGGATTCCGTATGGAGTTCATGGATGGCTCGGACATCCTGAAAATCTCCTATCCAGGCCCAGCCGTCCAGCGAAGGGACTAGGCCATCGGGCATCACAGCAATCAGGGTGCTGTCCACCACTGAGTGGCGGGCCCATGTTTCAACTAGCGCCACCATGTGCCCCCGTCCGCCATGCGCGACCAAGTCGACGCGAGCCGGCTCCAGGGAGGTCCAAATCCACTCTTCCCGGGATTCCCAAAGTCCAACCCTGCGTTGCGCGGATGAACTCCTCAGTCCGACTACCAGTTTGAGCCACACGCCGTTTCCGGCCGTGAGCCAGTTTCTGGCTCGCTGGAAACGCGGGACTTGCATCAAAGGACACGCGCGAGCCGGCGGCAGCGCGACAAGAGGGGTGACGGCTGCTATGTCCGAGTCGGTCATGCCGAACTCCCAGGGCTGGCGTAGCAGTACGCGGTCAATAGCCAGAGTACTCATTCTCGACCCTCCGGGCGCTTCCTCGCCGCGTTATACATCGGCCTCGAGCGGATACGCCGCGGCGACGCGCCGGGTGGCTCTGCCTCCCTTCCTACAACTGACGAACAACGCTTTGTTGTCCGGGATGAAGGGCGGGAGAGGTGGCTAGTTGACGCCCGGCATCTCGAGGCGCGCCGCTCTTACTCCTATAGCGCTGAGTCGATGGCCAAATCGAAGGGCCATATCGGAAAGCTGTGGTCGCCGGATGCAATCCCTTTCGAACTGAAGGCACGGAGCATTTCTGACGCCCGTATCGCGAGTATTGGCCGCCGAAAGCCGAACGCCCGCGCACTGCTTCCGTGCCCACAGAGCAATCATCTACCGGCTATTCATCTACGCGTTTTTCGTCTAGCATTGATTGGTCGGTAACCCGGTAGAGAGCGGGCAGCCAACCGAAGGAGTCGCATGATTCATCTTGTCAAGTGGATGGTCGGTAAACGGCATTACGCTGCCTTCAATGCAGCCGCCGGAGGGTGCATGTGACCAATTGGCCAGCCGGAGACTCCCCTTCGTCTCGACTTCACGGGAGAAGGGCTCGATGGGTCGTCTTGTGCGCAAAAGACGGAGGCCTTGCGAACCGCGGGTACCGGAGCCTTCGGACGGCCTTCCTTCAGCGCGGAGGCGACGATAGCGAATGAGAGCCGAATTGGTCCCCCTATCGCGGCAAATTGCGCGCGTACTCCGGCACAAGCCAGAACTTTGGGAACTGCGGCTTGACGATGCTGGATGGTGTTCCATTACCGCCCTTCTCGCCGGCGCGGCAAACCACGGCCTTCAGATGTCCCCTGAAGTCCTTGAGGAAATAGTTTCCACCAACGACAAGCAGAGATTCACACTCTCCCCCGACCGACTCCGCATTCGTGCTGCCCAGGGCCACTCAGTAGACGTCGACCTACGGCTCAAGACCATGGTTCCACCGCAGGTGCTGTATCACGGGACGGTGAGGAAGAATATGGCGGCAATTCTTCGCGAGGGCCTGTTGCCAATGAGACGCCACGCGGTCCACCTGTCTGCTACCAAAGAGACGGCGCGAGCGGTCGGAAGCAGACGGGGCGCCCCGCTGGTGCTCATCATCGATAGCTACTCCATGAATCGCGACGGCTACCAGTTTCATCTTGCCGACAACGGGGTCTGGCTGACAGCTTCTGTGCCACCAAGGTATCTGCGATGCATGTGAATCACGGCCCTCTTTCGGCCAAGCACTGTCATGAATTCCCAGGCGGGCCTTGGGTTAGGCGGGTCGACTGCGACCGGTGCCGGGAGGAAGGTCGATTGCTCCAGCAACCCGAGGGTTCAAATGAACGCGACGGAACGTACTCCAATGAACAATGAAGGTTTGGAGCGGCGACGTCGGCTCTTGGACTTAGCGGACACACTCATGCGGGACGCGCGCTCGCCCGCCACAAGCAAGCTCACCAAACCGTCGGTTGCCTTCGATGCGGCATATCTCGCGCTACTTTCCGCGCTTCCTGCGCGTCTCGTGCGAAGCACAGAGGACCATCCTTGCCCCGACCTAGCAGCCGCTGCTGCGAGCAAGCTTGCTCTCGATGAAATCGATGTGCGCCTGGCGGAAGAGCTGGCCCGTACTCGGACCTATCCGGTTGATTGGGTCGAATCCACGATTATCGATTGGGCCCGACGCGTCATAGCGGCGGGCCACCGGGCTGCCGAATGAGCAGTGCATCTGCACGAGCGCCAGAACGTACTCGCAAAACGAGTAAATCTCAAACTACCCGCAATACGAGTAGCACACCCAAATGGTCATCCGTCAGCAACTCGCGATGGCTTCACAGCTGAAATCAATTCTGCCGAACGCCCGACGAAGAGCCGGGTTGAGCCAAGCCGCTCTTGGTATCAGGGTTGGTTTGTCGCAGAAGCGGATTTCAGCGCTTGAACTCAATCCGGGGTCGATGACCCTCGAGCAACTCCTGATGATTGCGTCACCGCTAGGTCTCGAGTTGATGCTCCAGACACGGGGAATCGATGCTCCCAAGACGGAGTGGTAGGGAGGAAAGGCAAAGGCTCTTCATGCCGATAGAACCTGACCTGCCCACGCCCAATTGGCCTTCTTCGGACAGACACGCCCCCCAGGACTACAAGAGCCTACTCATGCATCGCGCGGCAGTTCGGCTCTTGCAAGAACGGCCTGAGCTCGTTCCCCAGTTGCAGGCTACGCTTGAACGCTGGTTATCCGCGAGCGATGAGCGGTCGCGGCCGCTGTTCGAGCAGTGGCGCCAAATCTTGGCTAAGGAGGACTGGGCCACAGCACTTGAGGACTCTGAGGCTGGCCGGCAACGACGCCAGGCGTCGCCTCTCGCAACGGTCCTGCCGCACGAGACCCGCCTTGGAATAATTGCAGCGGTGAGAAAGCTCAAAGATGCTGGTACTCTGCGTTCATCTGGGCGAGCACGCTAGTGACTAGCGTAGCCCTTGTGCTGCCCTTCGGTTCGGCGGCATTCGTCCAGGGCTTTTAACGCTCAGGTCGCGGCGCCCTCCCCTGTCAACTGTTTGGTCGTTGACCCGAATACCATGCCGCTGGCCAGGCTGACGAGACGTTCGTGGGCTGTTAGCCGGCATCAGGCTGTTTCGAGGGTGCGGCAGTGCGGAAGGCTTCAATTTGGGCACACGCCCCATCGACGGCCTGTATGGCAGGCCAGCGCCCAATATCGACCTTGAATCGTCGCGCACTTTCTACCTGTGGAACGAGGTAGACATCCGCGAGCGTCGGCTGTCGGCCGAAGCAAAAGTCACCCCGGTCGGCGTCCGCCATCAGTAGCGCTTCCAGCGCATCGAAACCGGCGGCAATCCAAGTCTCGCACCATTCATTGACCACAGCCTCATCGCACTTCAGTCGCTTGCGGAGCAGCTCCAGCACGCGCCTGTTGTTGAGCGGGTGAATGTCGCACCCGACGATTGCGGCCAGTGCGCGGACGCGTGCCCTGTCATCAGCCCCAGAAGGAAGTAGCGCCGGCGTTGGATACCGCTCCTCGAGCCACTCGAGGATGGCCGGGGTTTGGATGAGAACCTGTCCATCGTGGACCAATGCGGGCACCAGGCCCTGCGGATTGAGCTTCCGATAGTCCGGCGCGAGATGCTCCTCGCGCGGCAAGCTCACAACCTGGTACTCGTACGGCAGGCCCTTCAGGTTGAGAGCGATGCGCAGGCGGTGCGAAGTACCGCTTCTGAAGAAGTTGAAGAGTTGCATGAATGTCCTACTCGTGCTCCGCACCTTCAGGCGTCTCGCGTATGTCCTCAGCCCAGTAGAGAACCCAGGACACGACAAGGAATAGCGAGGCGACGCTGCCGATTGCCCAGTGCAGCTCACCATTCCAGCGACCAAGCCCTATCAAGAGGGCGATGTTCCCGATTGCGATGGCCAAGCAGCCTTGAACAAGCGTCATGAGTGGGGCCTTCAGAACTCGTACCGAGCGATGAAGTCAGCGACGCACGCGGGGCGCTCCTCCCCTTCAACTTCGACCGTGATTCGAACGTATAGCTGAATTCCGTTTTCACCCAGACGGCCCGCGTCCTGCATCTGCGCCTCGGCCCGAACTTGGCGACCGACGCGCACGGGAGCAGGGAATCGGACGCGGTCCAGCCCGTAGTTGATTCCCGACTTCGCGGTCGTACAGACTAGCTCATGGAAGAACCGCCCGCCCGCAAGCGCAAGGGTAAACTGACCATGCGCGACGCAGGCGCCAAACGGTCCGGTAGCAGCGCGCTCTGGGTCGACGTGAATCCACTGCGTGTCGCCGGTCAACCGACCGAACTGGTTCACATCCTCCTGGGTAACCTTTAGCCACGCGCTCTTCCCCAGGCTCTTCCCTTTGAATTCAAACGCTTGCTCTGGCGACGATATGACGACATTCATGGTGTAGTAGTCCTCTACCCAAGGGAGGTAGGCCGCGCCAAGCGCAAGCCAATGTTTGTTCACTCGGCGGCGGTGATGTTCAAGGTGATGCCACCGACACCGCCGATGGACCCTTCGATGCGGTCGCCAGCGACGACCGGGCCGACACCTTCAGGCGTCCCCGTGTAGATGAGGTCGCCCGGCTGCAGGTGATAGAACTGTGAGAGGTGCGAGATAACGGCGGCGACGTCGTGAATCAGCAGCGAGAGGTCAGAGGACTGCTTCACTTCACCGTTGACACGAAGCTCAATGGTGCCCTTGGTCGGATGACCGATTGCGTCTGCTGGCACGATTTCGGCGAGCACTGCGGACTGCTCGAAATCCTTGCCGAGGTCCCACGGCCGGCGTACTTCGCGCGCAGCCAGTTGCAGGTCGCGACGTGTCATATCCAGGCCGCAGGCGTAGCCGAAGACGCACTCCAGCGCCCGTTCCTTGGACACCCGGAACGCCGGCTTCCCAATGGCAGCCACGAGTTCCATCTCGTAGTGATAGTTGGTTGTGCCAGGCGGGTAGGCAATGGTCGACCCGCTTGGGATGTAGGTTGAGGCGGCTTTAGTGAAGTAGAAAGGCGCCTCGCGGTCGACGACGACGCCCATCTCCTTCGCGTGCGCCTCGTAGTTGCGACCAACGCAGAAGATGCGTCCGATGGGAAACATGCCGTCTTCGCCTTTGATGGGCGCAGCGACGACTTCGGGTGCGGGAAAGACGTACTTGGTCATTTGGTGTCGTTGTCCGAGAAGACTTGATAGATGCCCATCTTTCGCTGCAGCGGCGCGTCGTCCACGACGAAGAGGTAGGCCGAGTTGGTGGATGAGCCGTTCGCCAGGGTGACCCGCGCATGAGTGGGCACGGCCATCGTGTCGGATTCACCGAAGCTGAGGCTCGCCCCGTCAATCTGCGCGTTGCCGGTTCCCTCAACGACGTGCAGCACAGCCGATGCGGAGCGGCGGGGAAGTTTCAGTTCTTCGCCCGGGCGCAGTTGAATGGCCGAGAAGCCCAGGGTCGGCAAGCATTCGCGCCCCGTTTCCGGGTTCACGTATGCCAACTGGACTGCCTTGTTCTTCGCAGTGACGCTCGCCAGGCCGTTGAGGTTCGCCCGAACCGATTTCCACGGGAACCGAAGCATGGGAAATTGGGAGCGAGGCGCGTCCAGCGAGTCGTACGGAACAACGCCGCCGAGACCGAGGCGTGTGATGCCGTACTCATGCGGCTTGTCGATGGTCTGCGAAGGGCTTTCAGTGCTGAACGACGCTTCCATCCCGTAGACCAGCGGCAAGTCCAGCGCGTCCATCCAGACGACCGGGCCGGTGCCTTCGTGCCCATGCTCGTGCCACAGGCCGGGGGGCGTCAGGATGAGGTCGCCCTTCTCCATCGGCAGCTTCTCTCCGCCAACGACGGTGAAGCCGCCACTGCCTTCAACGACAACGCGCACCGCGGAAGGCGTGTGCTTGTGGTTCGGCGCCACTTCGCCCGGGAGAATCAGCTGCATGCCGATGTAGATGGTCGGCGTGGCCTTCATGTTGTCCAGGCCCAGACCTGGGTTGCACAGCACCAGAACACGCCGCTCAGCTTTCTCGATGGGCGTGAGCTCACCGGCGCGCATCAGGTTGGGGCGCAGGTCCGAATAGTGCCAGACAGTGGCCTGCGTCTTTCGGCTGGGAATGCCGTGCGGCAGCATCGCGCGCAGGGAGGGCCACAGCGGAAGCGTGTTCTGCGCGACCAGGCCCTCAACATACTCTTTCGGGAGGTCCTCGATGGTGCCCAGCGCGCTCATTTCGACGCTCCCACCGTCTCGAGGACTTCGGGGTGCAGTTTCTCGTACGCCGCGGCGAGCTCCGGGTCGCGCTTGCGCACTTCTGCGTGGTCCACGCGGCCGCTGCGGGTGACGTAGTCATAGGCGAACGAGATGGGGTCCAGGTGCAGCTTCGGGCCCAAGTGTTCGTACCACTCGGTGCTCTTGATGGCAGCCTTCTGCAGCGAATCAGAGCCCGGTTGACGAATCTCGACGAACTTGGCGAGCATGCTCGGGACGTCGGCCCCGCACATCTTGAACGCCTCATACAAAGCGATGGAGTCCTGCAGCGCGAGTCGCGTGCCAGACCCGACGGACGGGTGGCCGGTGCGCAGTGCGTCGCCAAGAAGCACGATGTTCTTGTAGTGCCACCGCTTGTTCTTCACGATGGTGTACTGGAACCAGTTCGACTTGTTGGACAGAAGCTTGTGGCCCTTGAGGTCGTCAGCGAACACCTTTTCGCAATACGCAAGGCTTTCTGCCTCCGACATGCGGTCAAGGCCTGCCTTCCGGAACGTTTCGGGGTCAACTTCGACCAAAAAGGTGCTGTGGGTCGGGCTGAACTGGTACGTGTGGGAGATGACCAGACCATCTTCGTTCTGGCGGAAGATGAGCGACAGCGCCTGGAATAGCTGAGTCGTGCCGTACCAAGCCAGCATGTTTGGACGAACGTCGAGCTCGGGCTCGAAGAACTCCTTGTACTTGGTGCGGATTGCGCTGTTCGCGCCGTCTGCCGCCACGACAAGGTCGCACTCCCCGAGTTGGGCAACATCCTCGACCTTCGAGTCAAACTCGATGGAGACGCCGACCTTGCGACATTGCTGGTGCAGCGCTTTCAGCAAATCGATGCGCCCCATCCGGTGGAATGTGTTGTGCGCGAGCGTGACGTGCGTGGCCTGGTGGACGACGGCCATCTCGTCAAAGACGACCTGGTTGCGGGTCATCGCGTCGTACACCTCAGGCGCGATGTCGCGAACGAAGTTCAGCGCGACGTCGGAGAAAACCACTCCCCAGCCGTAGGTGGCGTTTTCCGGGTCACGCTCGTACACCACGATGTCGTGGCCCGGGTCGTCCCGCTTCATCAGGTATGCGTAGAACAATCCAGCGGGACCACCGCCAATGACGCGAATCTTCATCGTCTTTCTCCGAATGTCAGGTTGTCTCAGTTCGACTCTTTGAGCACCACGAGGGCGTCGAGGGCCAGCGCGCCGTCGGCATGCACGCGCAGGGGGTTGATTTCCACTTCCGCGATTTGCGGGTGGTCTTCAAGCAGGTCACCCAGTGCGAGGGCCACCTTGGCAATCGAGGCACGGTCGCACTTGGGCAGGTGGCGGAAGCCGTCAAGCAGCTTCTTGCCTCGCAGGCTGGAGAGCATCTCTTGCGCATCCAGCTCGGTGAGAGGAGCGAGCCGCACGCTCGAATCGGACACCGCTTCGGCCAGGATGCCGCCGAGCCCGATGACGACGCATGGCCCCCAGGACGCGTCGCGCACGGCGCCGACAATGAGCTCCACCCCTTCTCCGGCCATCTCCTCGACGAGGAAGCGGCCAGGCGTCGCGGTGGGGATGCGCTCGATGGAGGCAAGCGCCTTCTCCATGCCGGCTTGGTCGCGTACGTTGAGGAACACGCCGCCGACCTCGGTCTTGTGCGGGACGTCGTCGGCGGCAATCTTGACCACCATCGGCTTGCGAAGCTCCTCGAACGCCTTCAACGCTTCGGCGCGGCCAATGCAAAGACGCCGCGCCGGGCTGGAGACGCCGTACTTCGCGAGCAGCGCCTTCGCGGTGTCCTCATTGAAGGGACCCTGCAGCCTGGGCTGGTCGTTATTGGCCGTCCGCGAGCCGCCTTCGCTGTTTGCAAGTCGCCACTGAGCGCGGGAATCGGCGTCAAGGGCCGACGCCACGAGGACTAGCCGTTCGGGGCTGCGCACGGCGGGTATGCCCTCGCGCTGCAGTTCCTCGAACGGGCCCTTCAGGTCATGCGCCAGGCCAAGGCTACCGAAGATGACCGGCTTGCCAGTCACCGACTTCGCCGGCTTGAGCGCTTCAACAGGATTCAGCACTGCCGGCTCACTGAGCCCGAACACGAGGACTGCGTCGACGTTCTGGTCCTGTGCGACCGCCGTGACCACCTGCGGAAAGGTGGGGCTAGGCCGTCCGGTGTCGACAGGGTTCTTGACGAAGGTCATGGGCGGCAGAAGCGCCTCAATGCTCTTGATGGAGTCGGCCGAGAGCAGCGGAACGTCCACGTCGGCGCACTTGAGTCCGTCCACAATGAGGAGGCCGGGGCCCGCCTGCCCGGTCACCAAACCGATGCCGTTCTTTTGCTTGGGAGGCAGACGCCCATCGGCAAGTGCGGCAGCAGCCTGCGCCAGTTCCTCGGTCGAGTTCACGACCACCACGCCAGCCTGCTGGAGCGCCGAGACCGTACGCGCATGGGAGCCCATGAGGTTGCCCGTGTGGGAAACAGCAAACTCACCGATGTCGGCGCGACCGGCGACGAGCGCGACCACTGGCTTCAAGGGCGTCACCTTGCGCAGCGCCTCGTACAAGGCACGGCCGTTCGGTACACCCTCCAGATGGAGCGCGATGGCCTTCGTCGAACCTGCCTTGCCCAGCATCTCGATGACGTCCGCACTATTGACGTCCACGGCATTGCCTAGGCCGACCGCAAGGGAGATTCCCTTGCCCAGCTGGTCGAGCAGGAAGGAGATGCTCAGGTTGACGCCACCAGACTGCGCGACAACTGCGACGGAGCCTTTCCGGAGCTGGTCGACGCCCGGGACGAAGCTCGCGACGCAGCGCTCGTGCGTGTTGATGAAGCCGGACGTGTTCGGGCCGAGCAGACGGAGCCCGGTGCTTCGGCAGACCTCTGCCAACTGCTCCTGGAGCTTCGCGCCCTGCTCGCCGGTCTCACCGAAGCCGCCCGAAATGATGAACACACCGCCGACACCGCGCGCCGCCGCATCCTTGGCGGCCTGGACACAGTGTTGCGCGGGAATCGCCAGGATGGCCAGGTCAACCGGCTCGGGGAGGTCCGAAAACGTCGGATAGCAGGTGACCCCTTGAATCTCCTTCTCGCGCGGGTGCACCGCGACCAGGGTTCCAGGGAACGATTTCAGCGAGAGCAGCGCCTGGGAGCCAGCCTTTGCGGCATCAACCGATGCGCCGACTACCGCAATGGAGCGCGGGTTCAACAGTCGCTGCAGGTTCGCCTGCCGGACCGCATGCGTGGAGGGGGTGTTGCCCATCAGTCTTGTCTCCAGGTTCCTCTGCCCGTCCGACTATTGGCGGGCTCGGAGCAATCGTAGGCACCTGCGGGTTACTTGAATAATGTTTGACAGACATAGTTGTTATCCGCATTTCGGTGAACCCGCCCCTCTGGCGCGGTACATTTCGCCCGTACGCTCTCAACATGGCCCAAGAGAGGCCGACGAAACATTGGAGACAACCGTGGACGTTCGCTTCCTGGAGTACTTTTTGCGGGTGGCCGAGCTAGGCAGCATCAACCGCGCCGCCGCCGACCTTCACCTTTCCCAACCTGCGCTTTCCCGGCACGTTGCTGCACTGGAAGAGGAGATGGGCACAAAGCTCTTCGTCCGTACTCAGGGCGGGGTCAACCTCACCGAGTCCGGGAAGTTGCTGTCCGACCGCGCTCGGCCGCTACTCAGGCAGTTCTCCATCCTGAAGGAGCAGGTCGGCGAGAAGGCGGCGGGGCAACTCGCGATTGGAATCCCGCCGTCGTGGCACGGCGTTTTCACCTCGGAGTTCGCCGCGAAGATGGTCAAGGAACTGCCGGGGATTACCTTGCGGGTCTACGAGGGCGTGAGCAACGTACTTCGGGACTACATGTTTGCCGGCCTTCTTGACCTCAGCATCGTGCCGTTTGACAGCTCGCCGGCGTCCGGCTACCGACAGACGTCGCTTGTTCGCGAGCCCTTGATTCTTGTGGGCAGCCCCGACGATGGACTGAGCTCCGATGAGCCCGCGCCGATATCTAGGCTGGATGGAATCAAGCTCGTGCTACCGGGCCGGCCGAACGTGCTGCGCGGCTTGGTCGAGCACTCCCTTGCGCGCAAGGGCATGGCCTTTCGACTCGCGGTGGAGACTGACACGCTGACGTTGTGCCTGGACATGGCCAGGCAAGGTGTCGGCCTTACCGTCGTCCCCGCGTGCTCGCTGTTCGAGAACCCCATCCTGGACGAAGTATCTTGGACCCCGTTGCGCGGGCTCTACATGACCTGGACCCTTTGCGAGAACCCGGCCCGGATGCATTCGCAAGCCGTGCGCGAGGGAAGACGCCTTGTCATGTCGGGCGTCAGCCAGGCGTTGGCCACAAAAGATTGGTTCGGTGCATCTGCGGTAGGCAATGCGTTAGCCAAGGCGTAGCTGCTGAGGCGCGGCACGCCTCAGTAGCCGTCACAGGGTCGTGTGTGGGGCGACGCCATACGAAGCATGACACGCCCGCAGCGCCGACGCTGCGACGCGAACCGCACCGGAAACCTCTGCCTCCTGGCACGAGTTGGCAATTTCCTCGAGAGCATCCGCCTTTGAGTCCAAGCTTCCATTCGCACCACGTATATGCCGCAGGGCCTCGCTTACCTGGGGCGTCTTCATGGGGTCATCCTCCCGCAAACGCCGAAGATGCGCGATTGAGTCCAGTAGTCGGAGTGCAGCCATCGGCGAGCCGCCGGTGTCAGTCAATCGCGCCGCTTGCCCATGACGGCTCAGATTGAAGATATGCCGGACCAGCTCGGTTCTCTCGCCGGGGCTATGGTGCGCATCGCATAGCCGCCGAAAGGTCTGCCAAACCTTTTGAGTCAGCCGCTGTGTTCGGCGGTGCGGGCTTTGTCGGCGGAGCGCATAGATGACGCACGTCAGACCAATCCCGACCAGAAGAGCACCTGAACCTGCGAGCACCTCGCGCAGTCCAAGGTGCTCGAGCGGCAGCGCGGCATGACTGGAGATGAGGAAGAGCTGATTCGCATCGAAGGCGAGACCCGCGGTTCGCGCATCAGCCCTGGCGAGTCCTCCCACGAGCAGAAACGGGGCAACGCTGGCTATGAGCATCGGGAGCGAGTCGACATGCGGCAGGACCAGAAGTCGATACGCCGCAGCCACGACAACCCCAATGGCGGCTCCTCGGAACACGATTGAACCCACCACTCGCGGTGTGGGGTGCGAGCCCAGGAGCGCGGAGACCACGCAGACCGCCAACGCGACCAAATCGGCTTGCGGAACCTTCGAGGCGTGCGCGACGTAGCAAGCGGCGAAGGTCGCTACGC
>Ga0160447_100369_pt1 | contig 22481 bp, 16 predicted proteins | sample HID1973K_E1MG_FD_108222 | JGI IMG/M metagenome (GOLD analysis project Ga0160447, IMG submission 108222) | Enriched mosquito-associated microbial communities from UW Madison campus, WI, USA - HID1973K_E1 MG | ecosystem: Host-associated > Arthropoda: Insects > Digestive system > Unclassified ...
CAGCAGCAACTGACGCCCCATGCCCAGCTCACGCAATTCGTTCAGTGCCTGACGCGCCTCAGGCTTGAGACTGTCAGCCAGCAGCATCCACGCCAGGAACACGCCATTGACCGAGAGCCCTGCAATCGGGCCGTCATGGTTGGGGACCGGCGATGTCTGAATGCCCAGTTGGGCAAACAATTCAGGACGTCCCAGCGCAGCTTCGCCACGCGCCGTCCGTGCGACGACCCCCAGCCCCTGACGCTCGCGGATATCTTCCAGCGCCAACAGATGATCTTTCTCCACCAATCCCGCGAGAGCACGACTGACGGGGTGACTGCTGGCCGCGCCAAGGCTCGCCGCCAGCGCAACCACGTCATCGCCAGCGCCCTCCTCGGCCTGCACCGACTGCACCGACTGCAACCGCAGGCTGCCGTAGGTGAGCGTGCCGGTCTTGTCGACGACCAGCGAAGTCAGGTCGGCCAGTTCTTCGAGGAACGCCGAACTGCGAATCAGAATGCCGTGACGTGCAGCCACCGCGATTCCGGCAATGGCGGTAGCGGGCGCCGAGAGCACCAGCGCGCAGGGACACGCCGCAACCAGCACGGCAAGCATGGCCTGCGCGTTGTTGGTAATGAACCAGGTCACCGCCGCGATCAGTAACACCAGCACCATGTAACTGCCTGCGTAACGCTCCAGCAATCGAGTGATCGGTGGCTTCGAGCGTTCGGCGCTCTGCATCAGCGCAATGACCTTGCCCAGTGTCGATTCGTTACCGATGCGCGTCACTTCGATGCGCAGCAGGCCGTCGAGATTAATCGCCCCGCCGAATACTTCCATGCCAACGTGTGCTTCCAGCGGCACCGACTCACCGGTGATCGGTGCGGTGTCGAGACTCGCCTGGCCGGACATCACCAGGCCATCGGCCGGAACACGGTCACCCGCGCGGACTTCGACGCGATCACCCGCCACCAGCGAGCCATTGTCGACTTCGCGGATCGAGCCGTCGGCAGCAATCAGACGCGCGTGACTGCGGGTCAACTTGCCCAACGCCTGAATCGCCTCCTGAGAGCCAATAACGCTACGCTCCTCCAGCACATGGCCGAAGATCATGATGATCGGCAGCAACGCGGCGGTCATCAGGTCTCCCGTGGCCCAGGCACCGAGCATGGCCAGCGCGATCAGTTGGTCAGTGATGCCGTGCAAGCTCGGGTAGCGCAGGCTGTGCCAACCAGCGCTGACCACGGGAATCGCTACCAGCAGGGAGGCGGCGCCGAGCAGCAACTGGCTGACTCCGACTTGTTCCGGCGCAAAAAAACGCCAGACAAGTCCCAACGCCAACAAGCCCAGAGCAAGCATCGCCAGGGTCAATTGCCGCGCGGCACTGCGCTGCTCTGCGCTGGTCAGCATGCTGCCCGGCGCGGGCGCATCGTTGTGATCGTGGGGTTGGTCATGGGTATGCGTGTGTGCAGCTTCGCCACTCATTTGTCGGCTCCCTGAATGATCAGGCGTGAATCGTCATGGGGATCGACCGTCGTCACGGAACCGGCCTGCTTGAGAATGCCCGGTACGCGCTCGCGGTAAATCCGCAGCAGCAAGCCAGGGTCGCTCCTGCTCTGGATTGACTGCGCAAGACCGGTCACCGCGGCGGTGTCGGTTTGCGCTTTCGCAAGTCGCTCGGACGCTTGCGCATGAGCCACCTGCAGGGTGCGATCCGACTGTTGGTTGGCGGTCTGATTGACCTTTTCAGCGTCGGTTCGCGCGTTGGCGACAGCCTGATCGGCTTGCTGGCTGGCAGTCAGTACAGCGTTGAAAGCATTGACCGCCGCCGCGGGCAGGCTCGACTGAACGTCCACTCGCACCACTTCGACACCCAGGCCCACACCCGTCTTAGTCAGATCGTCGAGGCGCTGATTGATGCCTTGCACCAGATCGCCACGCAGACGCTCGCGGCGCTCGGCGGATTGACTGTCGGAGCCGACCAGCTCGGGCCGCGCCACCAGAATCGTGTCCAGATCCCGCGCCGCCGTGAGGCTGACGGCGCTGCGGTTTACCAGACGGTCCAGCGCTGGCAATACATGCTCGCCTTGCAATACGAACTCGCGAGGGTCGGTAACCTTGTAGTAAGCCGTCACATCCAGCTGTACGACACCGGCATCGCCCGTGAGCAGATAACCTGAACCCGCAAGCGCGTCACTCATGGGCGTGGCAAAACTGGTGACCTTGTCGGCCGCCAGCGCGGTCGGCGAACGCAACAGGGTTTCCACATGACGCTCGATCACGCGGTCCGCCGAAGGCAGCAGCACCACTTGCTCGAACGGTTGCGGCCAAGCCAGGAGCAAGCCTGCGTTCTGCACGCGATCAAGCTCGCCGAAACGGAACACCACGGCGCGGTTCTGGGGATCGATCTGCCGCACATTGGACACCGCCCAACCGAGGGCAGCCAGCAAGGTGACAACGTACAACCCCAGAAAGGCCAGGCGGCTGGCTTGCAGCCAAGGGCTGTTTACCACCGGGCGCTCGATCTGCATCGAGTCCTGCTCACTCATGGCTGCGTTCCAGCCTTGCCGTCCTGCTTGCCATCCAGGCTCGGCGGACCGTCTACCAACACGCGGAACGGCGCGGCATCGGTACGCAGAATCAGCTTGGTGGTGGGGCCGACGACCGTCCCTAGTGTGTCCAGCGAGCGCAGCAGATTGTACAGCTGCGGCGAACTGGCGTAGGCGCGGCCGTAGATCAGCGCGGCTTCGACTCGGGATTGCGCTTCGATGTCAGCGGCTTTTACCGTGGCATCCGCCTCGACGATACGGGCATCGCGCTCGGCGGCAGAACGGATCTGTGCTGCTTCACGCTTGCCGATGGCGGTACGTTCAGTGGCGATGGTTTCCCGCTCGGCACGCATGCGGTCGACGGTGGCATTGAGCGTCACCGACGGCAGTGTCAGACGCTCGACACCCACTTGCAGGACGCGGACGCCATAGGTAGTCAGCAGTTGCTTGTCGATCTGCTGGCGCAGCTGGTCTTCGAAATCGGCGATACGCACCTGATTGGCATCGGTGTTGATCAGGCTCGACAGGTCGAAGCTGGCGGCGGTGGTTTCCAGCGCCGAGCCGACGAAGGTGCGGATCTGCCGCGCCGCTTCATCAGGCTGGTTCTGCACGGCGCGCATAAAGCGCTTCACATTGTCGGGGTCGCCCTGGACCTGCCAGGCAACATAGGCCTGAACGATGATTCGCAATCCATCGCGGGTGCCAACGTCCTGCAAACCGCTGGACGTCGTGCGCAGACGCAGATCCACGGGAATCGCCGCTTCGAACGGCGCAGGCCAGCGCCAGCTCAAACCTGGATCGAGCAGTACCCGCGAAGGATTGCCGAAACGCGTCACGACGGTGGCCTCGCCAGACCGTACCTGAACCAGGCTGGCCGCCGCGACGGCAAACGCGATCAGCACTGCTGCGAGTGAAGCACGACGCCACGGGAAGCCCACCGGGCCTGAGGCTTCGCCGTGATGGTGGTGACCGTGATGATGACCATGGCCGCTGTGGTCGTGGCCGGAATGATCGTGGTTATGAAACAGACTCAAGGGAGGACTCCTTATTCAGCCGATGGCTGTTCAGCTGACTTGGGCGACGCCGATGGGTCAGCCGGGAGGGTAAAGGAACGAAGATCGATGGTGGGCGCACTGGTGCCGCCCAAACGGTGATCGAGCACGAGCAATTTGGCGTGGGTCATGCCCTGAGTCAGCTGGCTCAGGTACTGCTCCAGCAGAAACGCTTGACCGGCTTTGGCATAACCCTGCTGTTCGGCACTGAAACGCAGGTCCGCACCTTGCGCCGTGGCCATGGTTTCACGGGAGTTCGCCGCCGCCTGATCGTGAGCGATGCTGGCGTGCAATTGCGCCAGATTGGCCTGATCGGCCGCTGCACCGCGCTCACGGGCGATCAATGCCTGGGCGCTGATCTGCGCCGCCTGCACGGCGTGATAAGCGTTGGCCGCGCCGGCGGGTGGGTGGATCGATTCGACGACCGTGGCGAGAATTTCCACACCGCTGTCGAGCTTCTTCAAGTCGCGCTGCACGGCGTCGCCAATGTCTGCGGCCAGATCGGTGCGCTGTTCACCGAGCAACTCGTCGAGGGTGCGCGAGGCAAAGTCATGGACAAGGATGCGGCTTGCAGTGCTGCGAATCAGGCTCGGGATATCGGCGCTGTTGTAGGTCGCGGCCATCGCGGCCTGATCGTCCAGTCCGATACGGTAGACGAAACGCACGTCCATGTTGATGATCTGAAAGCTCTGTTTGTCTCCAGAACCGCTGGCGATGACTTGGGATTTGTCGTTGATGTGGGTCGCGTCCCAGAGCCGGTTTGCAGCGGCAGGCGGCGGGCCTTCGGCTGGATCGAGGGTCTGCTCGCTGCTGGCGCCTTCGGATACGCTGGTGGCCAGCTCATGCACCACACCGTTCTCCACCGGCAACACGGTCCCGAACGGCCACGGGAGACCGGCGTGTAAACCAGGTCCCATGACGTCGACAGGTTTGCCGAAGCGCTCGTAGATACCACGTCCCTGCATTGGAATCTCATGCACACCGCTGAGCGCCCAGCCCAAGGCGACGATCACCGCCAGCACCGGCAGGAAGGCCCGGCGCATGTAGGTAAACGCCCAGATCTGTCGCAGGTCGATGCCGAAACGGTTGTGCAGTTCGTTTTGCAGCGCCATCAGCGGACGCGGCGGCCAGCGCAACAGGCCGGCGACGAAACTGCTGGCGACGAGGCGGGGTTCAAGGCGTTCGTTGCGCGGGCTGAAGATCGACAGCAATGCACGAATCAGCAGTTCAACGGCCACCAGTCCCGGCAACAGGCCGATCAGCACTGCCAGCCGCGCCGGCCAGACGCGGTCAGCGGAGGAAAAGAACAGACAGAACGCCGCGATCAGCAGCGTGCCAATCGCCACGCGAGCGATCTGAGCCAGTTGCTCGGCCTCGGGCCAACTCGCTTCGGACTCGTTGCTGAACTGACGCTCCAGCACCAACAGACCGAATCCTATCAACAGCAACAAACCGCCAACCACACTACCCGCCAGACCGACATGGGTGCCGATCAGCGTCATGTTCCAGATCATTGAAATGCCGATCAGCGCCAACAATGCCCATCCTGCCAGCCAAAACACTGGAGCGCCGATCTGGCCAATCATTGAGGTCCCTGCCCCGCCGATGCGCCCGAGCAAGCGGTCGTACCACCCCTGCTCCTCGGCTTCGGCGGCTTCGTCCTCGGTTGCAATCAACACGTCTTCGGGTGCGATGACCCACGCACGCCACAGGGACACGACCTGTGCCGACTGCAACGCAGAAGCGAACACCAACAAACTGGCGGCACTGTTGGTCAGCACTGCCGTCCAGAGCGAATTGGGAGAGAACAGGTCGACGAACAGCGACACCACCAGCCCCATTACACCCATGGCACCCAGCACATAGGTCAGCCGCGAAAGGCGCCGAGCCTGTACCGTCGCGCGCTGAAACCTTGGAAGGCTCGCAGGTGCTGCCCCTTCAACATCCAGATCAACCCGCATCGACACTCCAGAACCTGTTGAACGCTGTTGTCATCACTCTTCCTGTCCACTTCCGGGCCGCTCTTGAGCACCCCAAGACACTGTTTTACGAGGCGTTACGATATAACAGAAGTGGTGAAATTTTTGTCCGCTAATTGCAGGCGGACATGATGAATTCTTCACTCAGACAGCCCGCGGACAGGTTAGCCCGTCGGCCGTACGCCACACGCCCGCGAGTGTTCTGAGCCGACAAATCAAAATCTTAAGATTACTTGGATCAGGCCCGCTTCCTCCGCAGACGATGGCGGGATATCTCGGGGAAACACTCTCCTGCATCGCCTGCATAATCCGACAACTTGCACTATGCTCCCCAAAAAGTTATCCACAGGCGGCAGACCTGCGATGATGCCGACGATATTCAAAACCTGGTTGCACACACTCCTGCATCCGCTGGCCAGGATTCTGTTCGACGACGGCGTGCGCACCATTCATGTAACCTCGTGCGCAGGCCTCATTTCGGTAGCGGTTGGCGTACTGGTCGCAGGGTTTGCCTTTCATCCGTGGATCTTCGTGCTGGTCCCCATCTGGATGACCATTCGCATGCTGTTCAATGTTGTCGAATCATTGCTCATCAGCGAGTTCGGTCAGCATTCGCGCTTGGGCACCTGCGCTCGGGAACTGAGCCGCGTAGTGGCCGAAACTGCTCTGTTTCTGCCCTTTTCGGTCATTCCTAAGGTCAGTCTGTTGCTGGTCCTGACCGTGACCCTGCTGGCGATCTTCAGTGAATTCGCCGGGCTGCTCGGCCCGTTGATCAAAGCTTCACGACGCAGGGACGGACCCATGAAAAGCGACATTCGCCTGCTGTGTTTTGCGGTGTTCGGTGCTGGAATAGGCTCGGGATACGTCCTCACCGCACCGATCAATATCGCCTTGGCGGTGATGACCGTTCTGCTGCTGGTGACCATCGTCACTCGCATTCGCCGAGCGGTGGCCGAGGTTGCCAGCACCTCGTCGAGCAAGGTCTACGCACAGAACTGACCTGCCTGTTTCAACAACATTACACACATGCTGCCAACACCTTATCCACAGGTGTGGACGTCGTCGCCTACGCCTTTTGTATGATCCCCCTGAGCCGCACAACGCTTGACCTCAAAACCTGTCCGAGCAGATATTACAAACATAATCCAAGTGATCCGGATCGTCCGGGACATTTGCGCAGAGCGGTCTACGCTTCCCCCCATTGTCGATTTTCCTTCAGGAGTGCGCTCATGAGTAACTACGATGTTGTCATTATCGGTGGCGGCCCAGGCGGCTACAACGCGGCCATTCATGCAGGTCAGAAAGGCCTGAAAGTGGCCTGTGTCGAAGGCCGGGAAACCTTGGGTGGTACTTGTCTGAACGTCGGCTGCATCCCCTCCAAATCGCTGCTGCATGCGTCCGAACTCTACGAAGCGGCGGCAGGCGAAGAATTCAAGAAGCTGGGCATCGAGGTCACTCCGACACTGAACCTGGCGCAAATGATGGCGCAGAAAGCCGAGAGCGTCACAGGCCTGACAAAGGGCATCGAGTTCCTGTTTCGTAAGTACAAAGCCGAGTGGATCAAGGGCTGGGGACGCATCGCTGGCCCCGGCAAAGTCATCGTCAAGGACGCGAGCGGCGCAGAAACCGAGCTGACCGCCAAGGACATCATCATCGCCACCGGGTCCGAGCCAACCCCGCTGCCGGGCGTGACCATCGACAACAAACGGATCCTGGATTCCACAGGCGCGTTGTCTCTGATTGAGGTCCCCAAGCATCTGGTGGTGATCGGCGCGGGCGTGATCGGGCTGGAATTGGGTTCGGTTTGGCGGCGTCTGGGCGCGAAGGTCACGGTGGTAGAGTTCCTGGACCACGTCGCTCACGGCTCGGATCTGGAAACCGGCAAGACGCTGCACCGCTCGCTGTCACGCCAGGGCATGAACTTCAAACTCAGCTCGAAGGTGACCTCGGCGATCGCCAGCGAAAATGGTGTGAGCCTGAGCGTCGAACCGGCTGCAGGCGGTGAAGCTGAGTTGATCGAAGCGGATTACGTGCTTGTCTCCATCGGCCGTCGTCCGGTCACCAAGGGCCTGGGTCTGGAAACCGTTGGTTTGGAAGTCGACAAACGCGGTGTCCTGGCCAATACGGGTCATCGCACATCTGTGGACGGGATCTGGGTGATCGGCGACGTGACCTCGGGCCCGATGCTCGCGCACAAGGCCGAGGACGAAGCGGCGGTGTGCGTGGAACGTATCGTCGGCAAGAAAGGCGAACTCAATTACAACCTGATCCCCAATGTGATCTACACCTGGCCTGAACTGGCGAGCGTTGGTAAGACCGAGGAACAACTGAAGGAGCAAGGCCGAGCTTACAAGGTCGGGAAATTCCCCTTTAGCGCCAATAGCCGGGCCAAGGTCAATCACGAGGCCGACGGCTTCGCCAAGGTACTGGCTGACGAGAAGACCGATGAGATTCTCGGTGTGCATCTGGTAGGGCCAAGCGTCAGCGAGATGATTGCCGAGTACTGCGTGGCGATGGAGTTCGCAGCGTCTGCCGAAGACATCGCGTTGACCTGCCATCCCCACCCGACCCGTTCCGAAGCCTTGCGTCAGGCGGCGATGGGGGCAGGAGGGCATACGACGCAGGCGTAATGCAAAGCGGGTCCTATGGGGACGCACTCAACCCAATCGGGTCGATCAGATACTGTGCCCTGATTCACCGACCCCTCTAGCAGCAGGACTTCCCGGCGGCAGCGATTTCAAGAAAGCCACCGCCGGCAAGCCGTGCTGCTTAGTGCCGGTAAGACATACCTGTTGATCAATCCGGCAAATGCCCCAGTGGCAATGGACCTTGGGCCTTGAGAGTGCGGATTGCGAAGTTGCTGCGGATGTCACGCACGCTGGGCATTTTCAGCAGCGTATCGGACAGAAACCGGTCATACGCACGCAGGTCCGGCACCACGACATGCAGGAGAAAATCTGACTCTCCCGATACCAGATGAGCCGCGATGACCTCAGGCAATGCCGACACCGTTTGCTGAAATTTCTGTGCTTCATCTTCGTGATGGCGGTCGACCTTTACCCCGATGAATACCGTGAGCCCCAGCCCCAGCGCATCGGCGTTCAACGTCGCCTGATAGCCGCGGATCACCCCGATCTCTTCCAGATGGCGCACCCGGCGCAGACAAGGTGACGCGGACAACCCGATTTCATCCGCCAGTTGAACATTGGTCAGACGACCGTCGCGCTGCAGGGCATTGAGAATGCGGCGGTCATAAGCATCCAGCTTTATATTTGATTGATTTGGCATATCGGACGCTCTAAAGGCATTAGCAGAGGCAGAAAATGCCAATACTAAGCGACTATTGAGATAAACACGCAAGCACCCACCCTGCCTTTCGATCATAGAATTTTCTTCGGTCAGCCCACTGCCTGAGAGCCGAAGAAATGGAAAACCTGACGTTATTTATCATTGCCTTGTCGATGGTCCTTCTGTTGCCTGGGCCGGACATGATCCTGTTGTTGCAGACCGGCGTCCGCCATGGCCGTGGCAAGGCACTGGCCACCGCACTGGGCCTGGCGATCGCTCGGGGTGGCCACGTCGCGCTGGCGGCGCTGGGACTGGCGACGCTGTTCAAGGTCTCACCCTGGACCTTCGAAACAGTGCGCATGGTCGGCGCTGCATATCTGTTGTGGCTGGGCGTGAAAATGTTCAAGCCCGGCGCTATGAGCACAACCCACACAGGCTGCGCCAGCGATGCAACGATCAGCTGGAGCACGGCAATCGTGCGCGGTTTGCTGACCAATCTGCTGAATCCCAAGGCGTTGTTGTTCTGCTCGGTGCTGCTGCCGCAGTTCATCGACCCCGACGCCGGGTCGGTCGCCGGACAATTCGCCAAATTGGGGATCATTCTGCTGTTTATCGGCCTGTCATTCGACAGTGTTTACGCCATGGCTGGAGGCTGGATCGGGCGCTGGCTGGCGAGTAGTCAAACCGCACGGCGCGTTCAGCAATGGCTGTTCGGCAGCCTGCTTATCGGGTTCGCCATTCGCCTGGCACTCATCCAGCAGGCTTGAGCACACAGTCGGCAACACTCTGAAGACCCGCAAGTAGCGCCCTGAAACGATTTTTTATCTTTTTTGCGAACAAGATGCCGAGATTGTTATCTGTTTGTTGGTAATTTGCGTTCGGCAAGGATTGGGAAAGCGCACTTTTTTGTGCAGGAAAGCACAGCATTTCTTCAGAGGCTTCACCTTATGAATCGCAGGAATCTCCTGAAAGCTTCCATGGCGCTGGCAGCGTATAGCGCGCTGCCAGCGTCTGGTCTTTATGCGGCACGTGCTCTGGCGGCTGCAGCAGATGGCGAAATCGAGCATTTCGACTTCAAGACCTTGCAAGACCTCGCCAAGCAGATGGCCGGCAAAGCCTACGTCAGCACCAAGCAGAACCTGCCCCCTACCCTTGCGAACATGACGCCTCAGCAGTTCAATGCGATCAAATACGACGCCGGCCATTCCCTGTGGAACGACGTCAAAGGCCAACTGGACGTGCACTTCTTCCATGTCGGCGCGGGCTTCAAGACCCCAGTGCGCATGTACAGCGTCGACCCCGCGAGCCAGGAAGCGCGCGAAGTGCATTTCCGCCCCGAACTCTTCAACTACGAAGCCAGCCGCATCGACAAGACCCAGCTCAAGGGCGACCTGGGATTCGCGGGCTTCAAGCTGTTCAAGGCACCAGAGATCGCGATCAACGACATCCTGTCGTTCCTTGGCGCCAGCTACTTCCGGGCCATCGACAGCAACAAGCAGTACGGCCTGTCGGCACGCGGCCTGGCAATCGACACCTACGCCCACAAGCCAGAAGAATTCCCTGACTTCACCAAATTCTGGTTCGAGAAGCCGACCAAGGATGCGACGCGTTTCGTGGTCTACGCCCTGCTGGATTCGCCAAGCGCAACGGGCGCCTACCGTTTCGACATCGACTGCCAGGCTGATCGCGTGGTGATGGACATCGACGCCCACATCAACGCTCGCGCCGACATCGAGCAAATGGGTATCGCCACCATGACCAGCATGTTCAGTTGCGGCACCCATGAGCGGCGCATGTGCGACACCATTCACCCGGAAATTCATGACTCGGATCGCCTGGCGATGTGGCGCGGCAATGGCGAGTGGATCTGCCGTCCGCTGAACAACCCGGCCAAGTTGCAATTCAACGCCTTCGCCGACAAAGACCCGAAGGGCTTCGGCCTGGTGCAGACCGATCACGAGTTCAAGACCTATCAGGACACCGTCGACTGGTATCACCGCCGACCAAGCCTGTGGGTCGAACCAACCACCGCCTGGGGCGAAGGCTCGATCGACCTGCTGGAGCTGCCGACCACCGGCGAGACACTGGATAACATCGTCGCATTCTGGAATCCAAAAGTGCCGATCAAGGCCGGGATGTCGATGAACTATGGTTACAAGCTCTACTGGAGTCCGCTGCCACCGGTCAGCACGCCATTGGCACAGGTTCACGCGACCCGCTCGGGTATGGGCGGTTTCATCGAGGGCTGGGCGCCAGGTGAGCACTATCCGGAAGTCTGGGCCCGCCGCTTTGCGGTGGACTTCAACGGCGGCGGTATCGATCGCTTGCCTGAAGGTTCGGGTATCGAGCCTGTGGTGACGGTGTCCAACGGCAAGGTACAGGATTTCAACGTGTTGGTGCTCCCCGACATCAAGGGCTTCCGCGTGACCTTCGATTGGTACCCGACCAGCGATTCGGTTGAGCCGGTCGAAATGCGTATGTTCATCAAAACCGGCGACCGCACGCTGAGCGAAACCTGGCTGTACCAGTACTTCCCGCCAGCGCCAGACAAGCGCAAGTACACCTGATCCCGCATCCTTGATCACACTTGCGCTGTAGCCGTCGGCTTGCCGGCGGTGGCGATGTTGAAATCGCCACCGCCGGCAAGCCGGACTGCTCAGATGGAAGCGGCGTGCAACTATTGATCCGCGCGCTGTAACGAAAATGAGTCATAGAAAGCCATTCACTAATGCCATTGTATGCTTCTAATGCCAGCGTCAAATTTCTATCCCTCAATGAAATCAGATAGTTACAACTACCGTTTTTTTAGCAACTTTAGATCTGTCCGAAAATTTGACTAAGTGATTGACAGCCCCTGCATCTGTGGCTGATATATCCCCTGTCACGCCGTGTGAGAGGGGCCCTTTTCGGCACACCCTCCCCCAGCCGTACGCGACTCACGATGACCCTTAAGCTAAATCGACGGCCTGCGCCGACTTCGATGAGCGGTAGCGTTGCCTTGCAGATGACGTTCTTTGGTCATTGCTTTCTCGTCATTGCTCTACGCCTGCTGACGATCTTCAATTCCAGCGCTCCCGAGGGGCTGTACCCATGATGTCGACTTCCCCCGTTTACGTTGAAAAGCCGTCGATGCTGTCTTTCGACAAATCCACCGCCATCGTGCTGGTCGCCATCAGCCTGATTCTGGTGGAGACTTTTTCCGGCGCTCTGCGCTTCTACCTGGACAAGGCCGGTATTTCGGTCCTGCTGTACGGCCCGAAGGTCGCGTGTCTGCTGTTCTTCGCGCTGGAACTGCGTAACTTCAAGGCAGGTCCTGGCGTGTGGCTGAGTTTTCTGGTGCTGTTGCTCTCGTCTGCCTGGGCCGTGCTGAACGGCGCTGGGGCGGGTAACTTCGCGTTTGCGCTATACGGCATCAGTCCGTTGCTGTTCGGCCTGGCCTGCGGTGATCAGATCACACGCCATAAACGCTTGTTCATGTGGGCAATCGCTTTTGCGCTGCTCGCCTCGCTGGCGGGCATTGCGCTGGACAAGTACACCAATCTGCCGTGGAAGGGTTACAGCTACAGCATCGGCGGCACGGAGCTGAGCGCGAACACCACCTGGGCATCGGAAGAAGCCGACCGGCCGGCCGGATTCGCCCGCATTTCGAGCGCACTGGCGATCATCATCTCGATCTTTAGCCTGTATCTGATAGCCACGCTTCGCTCCAAAACGCTGGCACTGGGCATCTGCGCCATCGGCTTTGCCGGCGTGGTCCTGACCACCAGCAAGGCGCCGGCGCTGGCCTTTATCGGCGGCGTCGGCCTGTTGATGATCGCGCAGTTTCGCTGGACCACCCGTGGCGCCATCGTCGCCGCAGTATTGCTCGGCATGTCGCTGCCCTTCATCGCGATGGCATTCGACTTTGACCCGAACAAGGTATCAGCAGCCAACTCTCTCTCGTCGATCTACGACCGTCTGGTGAACACCTGGCCCAATGTGATCCGCGAACTGATGAGTGAAAACCGCGAATACACCGGCGCGGGCTTTGGCCTGGTGGGCAGCGCCGTGGCGGCATTCCCGGTGGTCGGTGCCGATCTGTTCATGGTATCCGACAGTACCGTGGTTTACCTGTGGGCGACCTTCGGCCTTGCCGGGTTATTTCTCTATGCCCTGCACATTCCACTGTTCTTCATTCTGGCCAATAGCGTTACTCGCTATGGCCGGGCGATGCTCGCAACCGGGTTCTGCATTTGCATCGTCAGCTGGACCACTGACACGCTGGAGGTCACGCTGGCGAACCTGTTCCTGGGCATGGCCATCGGGCATGCGCTCAACGCGAGGTCGCACGTTAGAACCACTGGCCCAAAGCCTCAGGAGCTGACCCAATGGAGCGGCCTGCCGGGCCTGAGCTGAGATGAATGCATTGAGTATTGGCCGCAGAAGCCTGCTGTTACTGTCCTGCCTGATGTTCACCCGCATTACCGCCGCCGATCCGTTCATCGTCGGCGTCGCCACGCACTCTATGAATAACCTGGCGCAACCGTTGCGCAGCCTCGAACTGGCGAGCGTTGCCGGGATTACCTCGGTGCGTGACGATGCGTTCTGGTCCACCGCCGAACCAACGCCGAAACAGCTGCGCATCATTCCACAGTGGCGGGCGTGGCTGAACACGGCCAGCGCGCTGGATCTGCGCACCATGGTCATTCTGGGCTATGGCACCTCGTTCAACGGGAACGCCAAGCCGCGCAAACCCGAAATCAAAATTCCATATCTGAACTACGTCGACTACACCACGCGACAGTTGGGCACTCCGGTGCAGTACTACGAGGTCTGGAACGAATGGGACATCGAAGGCCCGAGCGATGCCCGTCTGAGCAGCGACTACGTTGCACTGGTCAAAGACGCAGCGCCGATCATTCGTAAAAACAATCCACAGGCCAAAGTGCTCGCGGGTGCTGTGACGTCCGCGGGCATCAAGGGCGGCTTCGTTGACCGCATGCTCGCCGGCGGGGTGCTCAAGTATGCCGATGGCATCTCTTTGCACCCCTACGTGCATTGCGAAGGCCGCGATCACAACACACCCGAGAGCTGGATAAACTGGCTGCGCGATCTGGATCGCCGGTTCAGCAGCAAAGCCGGGAAGCCAGTCCCTCTGTATCTCACTGAAATGGCCTGGCCCAGTCATGAAGGCAACTGCGGCATCAGTGCCGTGCGGCAGTCGGCGTACCTGGCGCGGGCATACTTTCTGGCGCGCACCGTTCCTACGATCAAAGGCATGTGGTGGTATGACCTGATTAATGACGGCACCGCCCGGGATGATCAGGAGCACAACTTCGGCCTGCTCAATATCGATCTCAGCCCCAAGCTTGCGTACTCGGTACTCAAGGCCATCAGCCCGTACCTAAGGGATTTCACTTACGATCCCAGCAATAGCCTGCAAGCCGACAACGTCTACAAACTGGCCTTCAGCGATGGCCGCGAGCGGGTGATGGTGGCGTGGGCAACGGGCCGTCCCCGTGATGAGCATGTCACCGCGACGGCGATGAAGAACGGCCCCGTGCGGGTACTCGATACAGAAGCAGCCACCCAGGGAATGATCGACAGCTCGCAAAAATGGACGTGCAATGGGGATCAGTGTTCAGCACCTGTCACGTTGACGGAATTCCCCAAGATCATTCGTTTAAGCCCCGGCGCTTGAATGGAGCGTTACCCTGGAAAAGCCCGCCTGACCCCGTCAGCGCGGGCTTTTTCATGCCTTCCTGAATCAGCCTGTAAAGAGTGGCGATCAGATACATGGCGGACATTTACCATTGGTAGGCCAGGGCTCCGTTGGCAGGAACCAAGGCCGCCACAGATCGCGCCCTCAACAGATTGCGCAGCAGAGGCGCTCTGGAATCCATTCACGGTCCGCCATGGCCGTGGAACTCAATGTACAAAAATCCCCAACATTTCCCGCGCCATCCGATCTGCATCGACGAAGGCGCGTGAATAACTGCCCGATGAGGGGACGTAGTGGTTGTAGTACGTGGCGCCTTCGACGATAGGGCCGGTTATCCACAGATTCGGCTGGGCTCTGCCCTCACCGTTCACGTAACACCCTCCTTCCGGACCGCCGAGACTGTGGACGATTCCGCTTACCATGAGCTGTCGAATGATCTCCGGTTGAACGACGTCCGTAGCGTTGCTGCTGACATGGGCAGCTACCAGAGCGTCAAGGGTGACAACCTGCTCGCAGTTCAACGTGATCGCCACGGCGCCCGACGCTTCGTTGTGCATAACTTTCGATCCATGAACCCATTGCAGTATTCCTGCCTCCTCCAGCGCCAGTAGCTCCTGATGGCGCTCTTTCTGCGGCCCGGCCACCATGCGGTTGACCAGTGGGGCGTATTGGCTGAAGAAAATTTCGTGCGACGCCGGCGACAGTCCACGGTTATCCACAACGCGCCGCAGTTGTTCACGACAACTCCTCCAGACTTCCACCGCGGCCTTGAGAGGACTGTGATCGAGATCAGCGATGCTCTCCCGCACGTCCGCTTCAATGAAGGCTCGAACCCACTGCGCGTAATTATCCACAGGCGCTCGTAGCTGGAGAGGCGTGAATGCGCTGTCATCCAGCATTTCAGCATCGAAGCGTCGGGCCAGCTCATGGGTTTTGCCGGCCATCTCGCCCAACAGAAAGGCTGTCGCCAATTCAGATTTCACCCGTGCCGAAGATTCCCCCCTCAACGCCGCGATCATGCCGAAGTATTCCGCGAACATTTCGGCCTTGAGCAGCGGGAGGACCTGACGCTCAAAATCCAGTCCCTGCGGATTGCCAGCTCGGAGATCGGCGACCGCCGACAGCGTGAAGATCAAGGGTGATCCGCCTGTGCGATGCGCTGCGATATCCGGCCGGGTGCGGTACGGCAGTCCGCTTCGTGAGTACATGAATACACGGGGCTCTTGGCCGGAAGCCTTATAGCGCACCCCTTCCGGGGTCTGGACGAACGCCCCGCCCCTGCCAACCGTCAACCCTGCCACCACATCCATCGCTGACAGTCCGAGACCTTCCACACCCACGACGTCTGTGGACGAAATACTGCTCAGCGAATGAGGCTGTGGATAAGCAACAAAACGCCGCGTAATACCTTCGAATTTTTCCACAGGCATGGCCGCTTCAGCGTGACCGATTGTGATCAACAGCCAATCCAGATGATGTTTTGATCCATGGCCTGTGGACAGTTCAAAACCGCCCAAATCGGTATGATCGACGTTATCCACAACCTTGGCGTAATGAACAACGCGCACATTGTCTGGCAACGTGCGAATCACTTCATCGTAGGTCCATGCCAGATACTCGCCGAGCCATCGGCGAGGAAGAAACTCGTTCGCCTGGACCGGGCGCCCTTCAGGTTTGAACCGAAGGCACCACTCGTAGAAATTCGGCCCCTGGCGACCACTGAAACCGCCGAGCGCTGCCCGATCCGGAAACATCGATATCTGCGACGCCACAGTGTTGAGCATCAAATAATCAGGCTGCTCTACCGAGTGCAGACCCGGCCCCGGTCGATGGGGATCGAACACATTGATCTCGACGTGACGCTTGCTCTCGCTGGCCAACGCACACAGTCGCTCCAGCAACGTCAAGCCACGGGAGCCACAACCGACAATTCCGATCCTGATCGCGGGCTCTTTCGCGTCGTTGGCAGAAAACCTTTCCTTGGGCAGCGCAGTGCTCAGTTCCATCTCAGCGTTTCTCCGAAGAACGAATCGATAGTGATCGCACGCGAGTCAGCCATCGCGGTATCGACGACGAATTTGCTCAGCGCCAAGTCCAGCACCCCCAGACCAAAGGGCGAGAAAATCGACGCTTTGGCCGGGTCCAGCTCGACCTCACCACGAATCAGCCCCGCCAGCGTGCCGTTCATGAATGCGCGATGGCCGATCAACTGCTCGGCCAGATGCGGCGAAGTGTTCGCCTTCATGCAGTGCTCCACGTCATCACAGAGGTTGTTCGCTTCCAACAGCAGTTGAGGTGCGATGTCCCGCAAGGAAATGTTCAACACCACCTGCCCCGTGCGAAAGCTCATCGGCGGTTTCACATAGGGCTCGCCAGCGGTCGTGGCGAAGATCACCAGATCGGCAGCCAGCGCTTGTTCAAGCGAGCCAGTGCGGGCTGTGCAGAAGTCGATTTTTTCGATATAGCCGGACAGAGCCCTAGTCGAGCCATCGTCGAAATCATGGACAACTGCCTGGGCTATCTCCCAGTTTTCCACAGCCAGCATGCGCGCAATGTTGCGAGCGATGACGCCTGCGCCGATGAACCCCACGGAGTGCGCCTTTCGTGACTGACCGTTGAGCCAGTAAGCACCTGACACCGCCGATGCCGCCGTTCGCACCGCGCTGATCTGCGCGCCTTCGAGGCATGCGTAGGGGTAGCCGGTTTCGCGGTCGTTGAGGATGACGACTGCCGAAGCTCGAGGCTTCTGCTGCGCGACATTTCCGGGGAAACTGGAAATCCATTTGATGCCGGCCACGGCGTCGTCGCTTTCGAGTGACGCAGGGAGCGCGATGATGCGATTGGCGGGTTGCTGTGGAAAACGAAGGAAATAGCTGTCCGGATTGAGCGTCAGGCCATCATGATGCTGCAGATAGACCTGCTCCACGCGAGCGACCATCGTGTGCGCCTGGCTGTCGAGAAGGTCTTTGATCACGGCGCCGGGTATGACGTGAAAATCAGACATGGGCTTCCTCCCCCTCGAAGGTGTGGACGTAATCGTGAAGGTAACGACTGATGGGCTGTGAGCTCAGCGCCGACAGTTCGGCGCGGCCGAACTTCTGCATGACCCACTCGTCGTTGTAGATGGTCTCCAGGTACCGTTCGCCCGCATCCGGGGAGATCGCCACCACCACGGCGTCTTTGGGAATTCCCAACGATGGCGCTGCCAGGCCGGCCACTACCGTGCCTGTCGAACCGCCCGCCAGAACGCCGTTGGACTTGGCAAGCCAGCGACACATCGCGACGGTGGCGCGCTCATCGACAACCTGCTGTTTGTGCAGATGATTGGACTTGAAGATGGGTGGCATCTGGCTCGAACCCAACCCCGGAATAAAACGCTTGCCGGGGGCCTGGCCAAAGGTCACCGAACCGGCACTGTCCACGGCAATGATCTTGGTCCGCGGCGAATGCTTGCGGAAATACTGCACACAGCCCATCAACGTGCCGGTAGTACCGGCGCCCACTACCAGGTAGTCCAGCGCCGGAAACGCAATGTGAATCGAGCGCGCGGTGGTCTGTTCATGCGTCCGAGCGTTGGCGGGGTTGCTGTATTGGTTGAGCCATAGATGGCGGGGATCGCGCGCCACGGTATCGCGGATGTAACGGATGCGGGTCCCCAGATAGCCGTCGTTGTCGTCGCGTTCGGTGACGATCACGATCCGCGCGCCGAAGGCTTCCATCATCTTGATGTTGTGCAGGTTGGTGTTTGGATCGACCACGCAGCAGAACGTGTAGCCGCGCTCGGCACAGATCATCGCCAGTGCTACACCGAGGTTGCCTGAGGACGACTCGATCAGGACGGTGTCCTTGTGGATAAGTCGGCGCTCGGCATAGGAGTCGATCAGCCCGATAGCCGTCTTCATCTTGATGGAGCCTGCCGGGTTGCAGGACTCCAGTTTCAAATGAAGATTTTCGAACCCCAGCCCCTTGAGCCGAACGAAGTTGGAATCGCCAACGATATGAGAAATGAAGTTCATGGCCGTGCCTCGGCGCGTGCAGGTTTGGACAACGCTGGATGAGCCACCACCGACGCCAGCTGTCGAGGCTGAGTCGCCAACAGCGCATCCGTCAGTTGCTGAGCGCGCAGCGCCACCATCGAGAACGACTGCGCGTCGCTGATGCCGTGGGTTTTCTCCGACGTGCCATTGGCCAGGATCTGCAGGCCTTCGCTGTTCTGCAGACCGACGCGATAATGCCGATCCACCGCGAGACTGCCGTCCTCTTCACGCAGCAGCCAGGGTTGCAACAGCGTCAATAACGGGGGGACCGCCAGTTGCTCGTAACCGGTGCCGAGTACGATGCCGTCGACATACAGCGTGGTCTCCAAACCGGTGTTGCTGTCACGCAGCACCACCGAGTAGGCATCGCCGACCTTTTCCACGGACACCACGTTGGACCAAGTGTGCAGATTCAGGCGCTGATGCCCACTGACCTCGCCTTCGTACATGAACGAGTACAACGCCTGACTTTCGTCGGCGTCGATGCCCGCGTAGTTGGTCGAACGAATCTCATCGAATACTTTGCTGCGACGGGCAGGCTCCAGTTGATGGAAGTAATCTACCTGTTCCGGCAGAAACGCCATGTTGGGAAATTGCCCGAGCTGACCGACGCGGAACCCGACGCCGCGATGAACCGAATGCACTTGAGTGGTCGGCGCTGCGCCGAGCAAATGCGCGACGGCCTCACCGGCGCTTTGACCCGAGCCCAACACCAGCCAACGCTGAGCGATCGGCCCGCCTCCCAGGTGGATGTTTTTAAGATATTGCGAGGTGTGGAATACACGACCGCCCAGATGAGGGCTGAACGCGTCAGGAATTCTCGGCAGGCTGCCGTGGGAAAGAACCAGCCGCTTTGTGCGATACGTCCCCTGTGCGGTGATGACATCGACCGCCTTGAGGATTCCTTTTTCGGTCACCGGGAGCACATCGAGCACGCCCTCGTCGTAGGCCACGTAGTCCTTCAGCTGCGAGGCCACCCAACCGATGTAGTCTGACCACTCCACGCGACTGGCCGGACGTCCCAGCAGACCAAACTTGTACAGGCGCCCCTTTTCCTTCAGGTACATGGCGAAAGAGAAACGGCTGCGTGGGTTGCGAGGTGTCACCAGGTCTCGAAAAACGTGATGGTTGATATCGGTGCCAGCCAGCAGGAACGCGCCATGCCACGTCGAATCGCGCCCCTTTTCAAAGAAGCGCACCCGCGCAAACGGCTTCTTGCCGCTTTCCTCGGCTTCGTCTTCCAACGCACAGGCCAGTGCGATACCGGCGGGGCCGAAGCCGACCGACACGACGTCCAGCTCCTGGCGCAAACCCTCGATTTCAAACTGATTCATGGTGGTCCTTCCTGAAAGGTTTAAAGACTTGGCGAGCCCGAAGTGGCCCGATTCAACACAGCAATCGCCGTTCGTGGGCACATTCATCGGCGTAGACCCACAGCGAAACCCGGGCGTGATCGTTTTCCCCGTTGCTGAAACTGATGGGGCCGGCAGGTGTGGAAAACTGTTCGAAGCGCAGTGCATCCAGCAATCCGTGTGGCTGAGAAACCGCTAGATCCACCAGCGAGAACGCCGCCAGAGTTTCGATGGCGTAGACCGGAGCCTGCTCGCCGTAGATGCGCTGATACGCCAGATCCACTGATTGGGCCTCGGGCAGATCGGAGGCGATGGGAAAACTGACGACGTACACGGTGCCGGTTCGTTCCAAGCCATCGACCAGTGCTGGCGAAGCAGCGTCATCCGTGAAGAAAAGTGGTAATCCACAACCGCCAGCACGGTTTTCCACAAGGAATTGGCGACTGGCTTTCAAGCGTCCGCAGAACACCAATGCATGGGCATCGCTAATGTCCGCGACGATTTTGACTGTGGATAACGTTGCTGCGTCCTGTAGCTCACGCAGTTGTTGTTGACCATGAAGACTGGAATCCGCAGACAGGGCCAGCCTGAGTAGCCCCTGGCTTTCAGCGAAGGCCAGCAATCGTCTGGCAAGTACGCGGTCCGATGCACAAATACGGAAAGTGGTGCTGCCGTCTTCGGTCAATGCGGCACAGGTCGACGCCGGAAGAATCAGCGGAATGCCGGCCTGTGCATAAGTTTGCACAACGGCTGCGGCGGACTCGGAAGCGAAATGACCGATCACGGCATCCACCCGCGCTTCGATGAAGCTCCTCGCTGCCGCACGCCCACCGTCGGCGTTGGCACCGTCATCGAAATAGAAGTGGCGCGCCCGACGCACATTGCCGAACAGATGGCTGGAAAGGTACACGCCGCGCAGAAAGCTGCGAGCGTGCAAAGTAGTGCCGACGTCCAGTGCGGCGCAGATTCCCAGCCGCATCATGACAAGGCAACCTCGGTAAAACGCGAGGGACAGAACGCTTCCATGATCGAACGGTGCTCGCCATCCATCTGCGAGCCGGCCATCAGCCCCCCCAGTTCGAACGCCAGCAACTCGGCGACGCTTGGCGCCATCTTGAAACCGATCCCGCAGAAACCGGTCGCCAGATAGATATGGCTTTTACTCGCGGAACGGCCAATCAGCGGACGGCCATCTTCGGTGTAAGCGTCCCAGGCAATCTGGGTCACGACCGGGAGGGTGTGCAGTCTGTCGTAGCCGAGCCTGGCGACGCGCTCCATGACGTCCTGTTCGTTGTCCAGCAACGACAGGTTCAACTGCTCGGCGCGATCTGCGCGTTGACGACGCTGCCCGCCGACCTGCATCAGGTTGCGTCCGAGTGGCAAAAGATAGGTATTGAGATGGTGAGCAATTATCGGCATGCTCGGCGCCTGATCGCAGCTCAACCGTGTGAACGGAATGGTGCGCGCATGCACTGCGCCGACAGGTCTTGAGACCGGACTGGCAGCGCCACAGGCATCCACGACCCACGTGGCCTCCAGGCATAACTTGCCCGCATGCACTTGAACCATGCCATCGAGTTCGACGCAACGATCAACGGCCAGATGATCGAGGAACGTCGCCTTCTCGCTGATGTACCGACACAAGTTCGACACTGTGACCCTGGCATCGACCATCCCGCCATCGCGCTCGATCAGCAGGCATTCGTCGGGGCAGAACGGCGTGAAACGGCCATTGTCCAGCGCGCCGACCGATGCATGCAGCTCGACATTCTGGGTTCCTTCGCTACCCACCGCGTCCAGATAACGACCGCAGACCTCAGAGCTGGCGATGTAGGCAACCCCTGTACGCTTGAGCGCCTGCTCGAACATGGCGTGGACGATGCCGGTGTTGCCATGATGGGCCCCGCGCCGGGTCAGTGGCCGTAGCGCCGGATCCAGTTCCAGACCCCGAACGATCCCTCCCGTGTCGCGTGTCGCGCCCTGGCCGCCAGCGATGCCCTTTTCCATAAGAGCGACATCCAGACCGCTTTCGACAAGGGCTGCGGCGATCGACGAACCCATTACGCCAGCACCGATCACGATCACATCGAATGAGGTTTTCATCAGCGTCACTCCCCCATCAGATCTCGTACTCGACGGCGCTGACGTACACCAGCTGATGGAACACTTCGTTCTCGGTAAAACGGCAGTAGCGCAGGATCTGCTTGGCAAGCTCGGGAAACACGGGCGCGCCGATGGCACCGATCAGCCCCATGAACGGCAGGATTCGCTTGCCGAGCAACTGACGATCCCGAGCCGCGTTGATCACGTCCGACAGCAACACCGCCAGCCCCTTCATGGTGAAGTGATCCACCGAGGTCACTTCGAACCAGCGCGTCACGAAGATCTTGATCGCCGATGCGTCAGCCGAGCTCATCTTCAATGTGTCGCCCTCGATGCGCTCGCGTTCTGCTTGAGCCGCCAGCTTGACCAGCACTTCGTTGAACGTTTCTTCGCGCCAGGCCGCGAATTTCTCGACATCGAAATCATCCGTGTCCTGCTCGG